>Ga0137378_10000502_pt1 | contig 30034 bp, 22 predicted proteins | sample SagtaG_21_FD_104813 | JGI IMG/M metagenome (GOLD analysis project Ga0137378, IMG submission 104813) | Vadose zone soil microbial communities from Sagehorn Ranch, Mendocino, California, USA - Sage2_L_60_16 metaG | ecosystem: Environmental > Terrestrial > Soil > Vadose zone | place: USA... | reverse complement strand
TCGCGTCCCACACGGCCTTCACTCCCGCCGCGAGTTTCTCCGAGGTACCTGAGCCGCCGATATGAATGAAGTAAACATTCGGCTCGTCGAACGCGAAGTGGTTGTGCAAGCCTGTCACTTCCAAGCCGTTCTTGAGCGCTGCGTCCATCGCGGGCGTTACTTCATCTTGAAAGACGATCATGTCGCCCATGACTATCGCTCCGCTTTGTGTAGGATGAAACGCGGCCACAGAAGCCAAACCGGCGACGTGATTCACAGGCATCTTGTCGACCGTTACCTTGACATCGTCGCGCAACCAGCGGATGCCAACCGTCCCAACTTCGGTCGTCATAGTTTTCGTTCCCGCAGCCTTGCCTATCGCGTCGGCATCGAGACGGTCATGGTTTCCCGACGAAACGTTGCCACGCCCACAACTGACGAGATTCACCAGGACCAACAACAGGATCGGGCCGACGACGATCTCAGATACTTTCACCAAGCGTGGTGGACTAGCGGCAGATCCGCGGTCTGGCCTCACGCGAGCTTGAGGTTGTGACATGATTCTTTCTCGCAGTATGATTCGAGGGTTCCATGTATAAACTACGGCGTTTGCGAACGAACATCAATAATCAAATTGCGGGATTTGTTCGTTTGTGAACAGTGTGAGCGAATTTTTCAAAAACTCACCTTCACCACTCTGCCCCGCGCGCGGAGAGTACAATCGCTTTTCTGGCAGGATACTTCATGACGAAGATTGACCGACGAGTAGAGCGGACGCGGAAACTGCTGCAAAAGGCGCTGATCGAACTGTTCGCCGAACGCAGATATGACACGATCACGATTCGGGACATCGTTGATCGCGCCAACGTCGGGCGTACCACCTTCTATTTGCACTACAGCAACAAAGACGAATTATTCATTAGCTGCCACGAAGCCATTCTCAGAGAGTTCCATCTTGGGCCACTCTCCCCACTGTCTCGAGAAGAACTTCTATCTCCTGAAGCGCCACCGGGGATGGCGGCGGCACACCGGCATCTTGAAGCCGCTCGGGCGCACTTATCTCCAGTCCTTCAGGGTAAGGGTGGTCTGCTGATCCTGCGGCGAATCCGTACCAGGAGCGCGCAAGAAATCGAAGCTAACCTGCGTGCTGCCTTTGCCGAAGCTGACGGCACCATCCCCTTCGACGTGATGGCGAACTATCTGGCAGGGGCACAGATCGCGATCGTGCAATGGTGTCTGGAAACACGCCAGCCCCACACACCCGAAAGCCTGGCGCAGACGTTCCACCGCTTGCAGCGCGCGGCAATCCGCGACGCGTTCGGGCTCTGAGATGGTGAGTTAGGCAGGGAAGGCGCATCTGGAAGTCGCATTAGGATTTGAAAATCATCTGACCATTTCCGCTAACCAGCACACGTTTTCGAACCACACCGTTTCCAAACACATAATTCAATTCGGTAAAAAGCTTTCCGACGCGCGGCTTTTTCGGCCAATTAGCCAATCTCACGAGCGTCTGGCAGTCGGCATGGTGCTTGCGATTATGGTAAAGCGGCATGACGCTCCACACTAGAAGTCCCTGGGACGAGCGCCGAAAGTGGGCAGGCCGTAACTTTCACTGAACATCGGAAGTGGTCGCTCAAATGAGATTTTAGGAGGGGTTACTAATGACAAACCTACGCAAAATCAGTTTTTCAATTTTCGCTGCCGCAATACTAGCCCTCTGTTTACCAGTGCTGGCGGCTGCTCAAGGTACATATGATCCCTATAGTCGTAACCGAGACTACGGGCGTGAAGGAGATTATCGGCGGGACCGTAACCAGAATGATGACTATGGATATGACCGCTACGACAGTCGTTATCTTCGCGATTCAATCAGGAGACTTGACCGGCTGAGTAGAGATTTCGACAGAGATCTTGATCGCGAACTTGATCGCAGCCGCGAAAATGGAACTCGTCATGAGGACCATTTGAACGCCGATGCCAAAAAGTTTCGGCGGGCCGTGATCGATTTGAGAAATGCCTTCAATGAACGAAACCTGGACAGCAGCGCTGACGAGGCTCATCGAGTCCTCGATGCAGCGGGCCACTTGGAGGACGTTTCGAGTCATCACTTCGATAACGAGCGTCTGATTTCCGAATGGTCACAGATCACTCAGGAGTTGAGCGTGATCTCAGACGCTTATGGAATTCAAGGTGAGAATCACGGCGAGAATCGCAACCGACGACGGAGCGACGACGATCGCCGGAACGATGACTATCGCAATCGTAGCCGAAACTACGATTGGTTGAGGAGAATTCCGTGGCCTAACTAACCGGAGCGGAATCTGGAAACGGCGAGGCGAAGGTCCTCGGAACTTGCCAATTGGCATTTCTCAGACCGTGCCTCGCTTTTTGTTCCTTTGCAGTTGCGATTAATGATGTAGCGCTTTGAGTGAGGCTCTATCTTTCTTCCGTAGAGCTTCTTCCAGAACCTGCCATTCATGATGGCCTCGCGACAGTTTATGGAAGTCGGCTTCCTTGTCAGCCATTAAACGATCAAGCATCTCCTGAGTCTTGCCGTTGTCAATTGCTTTCTCTGCCGCGAGCGCAAGTGCGCCGAAGGCTTCGTGATGAGTGGCGACGCCTGCTATTGATAGTTTTGCCCGTTCATATGGGAAGCGATAATCGGTCGGATATTTCTTTTCCGCACCTTCAAATGCCGCAATGATCTCGACGCTCTCAGAAGGTTTTGCTCTGGTTCTTCTTTCGCGGAGTAACTCGATTTCCTGATCCGCTGCATTGCTCTTGATCGTCTGCGCAGTGGGAGTCTGCGATGTTGATGTTGATGAAGGAAATGTTGGAGAGCTTTCCGGCACCGGAGCGTTATTCGAATCAGCCGGTGGCGTAACTTGCGCGACTGATCCACGATGCGACCACCAATACCAACCACCGATTCCGATCCCGCCAACGATCAGCAGGACAAACAGCACGAGAATCGCTCCGTACCACCAGCGAAACTGTGACGGAACTTCATGTTCACCGTAGGCCGACAGCATTGTCAGGGCCGGCGCACTTCTTTCATCCTTGGTTGGAGGGGGTGTCGTCACTTGCGGAATTAGAGCGGTAATTTCTGGAACTCTTTCTCGCGGTCGTAACGGGGGTGCTGAGGTAGCAGTAGTGCTGTCATCATATAAATCAGCAGCCGAGTACCATTCCTGAGGCGTGACCCTCTCAGCTCGCTCGCGATCCGTGTGAATAGCCTGCTCGGATGAAGGCATGGTCAACGTTGACAGCGGCGGAGTGCGTGGCGACGACGAAGCCGGCGTTGCGGGAGGATTCGAGTTCTCAGAAGGTTTAGCGGGGGAGGCTTGGTCGCTTGTCGTACCCGGCAACAATGTTTTTCCGCAACTCGTGCAAAACGTCCACTTGCCTTCGTTCAGTTCGCCGCAACTTGGGCAACGACGGATTTCCTTTAGTGCACCGCCACACGATCCGCAGAACCGAAAAGAATCCGGGAATTCAAGATTGCACAGTTCGCAGTGCTTCATCGTTGGTCCAGCGATAAGAAAGCTCGGTCAGGGGAGACTCGATCTCGCATCAATTTATCAGACTAATGAGCAGTCTGCGAGTCCCGCAAACATTTCCCACGCAGTGCAAACTGCCCGGAAACAATCTGTTCGAATCGCCTCCTTTGAGGATTCAATTCAACAAACGTATTACGTCTGTAGTAAGCACTGTTTGCAGAAGTTCCGTGACGATCATCTGGCTTTCATTAGGGGAAGCGCCCAGACGCCAGAAGCGCACTCCGCGAATGTCCACCCGTCCAAGTCGAACCTAATTCTGCGAAAGGTGCCGGAGTTACACGCGTGTCCGATGCACTTGGAAGTTCGAAAGACCAAGCCTTATCGATGAGGGGGCTATCTGCAACCACGTAAGTCGCGATTTCCTCAGCAATTTGAAGAAAAACGATGTGCGCAACGGACTCTACTCCGTTGCGAAAATTCGGACTCAAATGATGAATGTTTGTAAATTATTGAAATGATTGGTGCCGAGGGTGGGAGTCGAACCCACACGACCTTGCGGTCAACGGATTTTAAGTCTGTTGCGCGGGTACTCATATCATTCTACTACGCGTTACCAAGTAGTATTTACCGACGTTTCAGCCGTCAAAGCAAGCTACGTCTGGCTTGGTACAGGCACGTAACCCCCCTCATCTTCCCCTCATGTTTCCAGGTCATCGTGCACGAAGCAGGCCATTAGAGTCTGCCGTTATTATGCAGAGAACTTGAAATATGAAGTCGTAAGCTTCGGGTCGTGAATGGTTGGCCCGCTTGATCGCCTGCGCCCTGCTCCGGCTCACACGGAGACACTCGAGGTGCGCATGAGCCGCCACGAATGACCAATGACGAATAAATGAATCAAGATGGCCGCGCTAATTGTCGTCGTCCCCATCTTGTCCGTGGACGCTGACCTGTCCACGGATTTCCCCGGCGGGAAAAAGCGTGGTGTGAATATTCGCGTACCCTAACTTGACGCGGAGGATCTTCACCAAGCCAGCGAAGTCGCCCGCAGTGACATTCTGAGAGGGCACAGACACGACATCTGCCGCGGTCCAGGTGCCGCTGATTGAGCCGCTATGCCCAGGTCCGTCCGGGCACACTGGCCTGCCTCCCCCACCGCAAAAGAATACGACCGGCGAGCCAGTGTTTTGGGGCTGCCCGAAGTGGACGTGCGCCACCTGCGCTGGGCCGGTCAGCCCGGTCCATGTCAGCGTCCACGAAATGCTGGTGCCGTCATCACTCAACGTGCCGGTAAACTTGCCGTTGGCGCTGACCAGCTTCGGCGGCACCTCACCGAAACCTGTCAGGCGTGCGCGGAAGGTCGTCTCGTCGTCCTGATCGGCGCGCACGGTGTAGGCAATCGGCGCGGCCCCCATTCCTAGAAAGATAAGGGCCAGAATAAACTTGTACCTCAGATTCATTTTCATGTTTCTCTCCTCATTTAGTCGGTTATGGACATGAGAACAAAATTCTGTTCTCGCTTCGTTACTGGGATGTCAAGGCCTAAGGTCTTGCCTTCTTCGAGATTTGCATATCGGGCCCAAGTTGAAAGACCTTCCATCGACTACCACGAAAGAATTAGCGTGAGAGCGGTGCACTCTTACTTTTCCAACACCAGGTAGACCCGGTTCGCCACGCTAGGGACACCCGCCTGGTCCAGCACGAATAGCAAGTAGATCCCAGGGACCGCTTGAGCGGGTAACTTGGGCGCCCTTATGCGAATTTCTCCTTTGTGAGCTGCGCCCTTCTGATGAAACGAAAGCTTCACATAACGGTCACCGGTAGTGAGGCTGTGTGTGTTATGGTCACTCCGAAGCATTACCACCGACGATATCTGATCCGGATTGCCCGCCACAGAGATATCGAAATGGCCCCCGTAGGAGATCTCCTCCGGTGCTACATCAATGACGGGCCGCACCGCCCGAGTGCCATCCTGCCTGAAAAGATAAGGTGGGGAAAATAATTGCCCTACGGGAACGCCCTGATCTGGGTCTCCGAATGGAAGCAACCCGGCATACGAGGTCATCAGCGGAAACGAAGGATCGTCGGGTCGAACCAGCGCTTCGCGGTTCTCACCCGCGAAGAACACCGACGCGTCCGGGAGCAGGGTGGCGGTTCCATGCAGGCCGCGTGAGACTGTCGTTCTTGCAAGTTTAGTGATGGATCCGTTTGACGGATCGAACATCTGGAAGTGAAGACCTTCTTTCTCCTCGTATGTGCACGGCCTTCCATCGACGGTACAATTAGGCGAGCGGTTCAACCCCTGTCCGATTAGTACCTTGCCATCAGGCAGCAGGACGGCCTTGGTTGTGGCGAGCGGCTGCAGTATGCTGCCCACGATCTTCCACCGCGGGTTCGGGTCGGTAAAATCAATCTCCTCCACCGTTCCAGTCTGATCACCACTGGCATCCTGTCCTGAAATCATGAACCACTTGTGCGACACTGTATGTCCGTCATCATCAATCTCGATCTGACTCGCGGTCGGGCAGCAGTAGGGTCTTACCTCCGAAGCGGTGTCGACAAGAGTCCAGTGGTTCTTCGCAGGGATATTTCGGCTGGGGTCCTTGAGCGCGCCCAACACGTCCAGGCAAAAGGTAGTGCCTTTGGTAAATTGAGGGGTTCCTCCGCCGATGCCGAACTTGGCTCCGCCTGGGATGGCCTCAGTGCCATAATCCTTCTCGCCGTCGAACGTGCAGACCATCCAATCGTCGTTGTTTGGTCCGGTCTGGACCACCTCGAGCTGGGGATAGAGCGGAAAAGCCATGCGTGCATTCTCTAATGCGATATTTCGGTCCGTCTTCGGATCATAAACCTCGGGCACAACTTGGTTCACTCGGCTCGCCGTAAACGCGGTATCCGTCTGCGGAATATTCTGGCGCCCCTTCGTAACCCGGTTCGGATCGGGTGGTACGGAGTTGTTTTGGTCGAAGCCACCCACGACAAGGATCATGCCATTCGGCAAGGCAATCGCCGACGGGTACCAGCGGCCATACTTCTGGTCGGACGGTTCCGATGGCTGCGTGCTTTGCTGATTTCGCGGATCGCAGTTGGGATAGAACTGGGCATTTGGATTTTGCGCAAATAATTGCAGGCCAAACGGGTCTGCAGCCCAATTTGATCTGGTGCACGGCTGCCGGCGCTGTACCCACGTCTCCGTCTCGGGGTCGAAGATGTTGACCTTGTATAAGCCGTTGTCGCTCTGCATGTCATGCCCGCCGAAAACGTAGACGCGTCCATCGGCCAATGTGACACGCGCGTTGCAGTAGGTGTTGTAGAACATGCCCTTCGAGTAGCCGTTTTCGGCGAACGCCGACCGATTCAGGGCGAAGTCGGCCTCATCAAGCAATGCCGTGTGAAACTTTCCACTGTTTTTGAAGGCATCGGGATTCCCGATGTCGAACAAGAGTTGTCTTTCCATAGTCCGATTGGCAACGATTCTGGTGGGCACGCTCTGGCTCAGACCCTGCCGCATCAGATAGCCGCCATAGGTTAGCCTCTGGAACGAGTCGTCCGCAGAGCGGTTCGTTCCAAGGCCCAGGAATGGATCAAAGCCGTGGAGGACGTCACGCAGCGAACTGTTGAATTGGTTTCCGGCTGTAGTGAACGCGCCCCGTTGTATCGCGAGGTCAATCAGGGCAGGATCCGCCATGTCGTTTGGTGTGTACTCCGGAAACCTGGCGTGAAACAGTATTTTGGGCGTGGCGGAACTCCGCTTCCATACCAAACCCATATGGACCGCTTCTGTGCTCTGCATTGGAATTAGCGGCGAAACTTCGCCACAGGTCGCATGAGGGCAGTTGGCATTAGGATCCGGAAAGGCGCCTTGGGCAGTTACATGCCTATCTATTCCAGATAAGCTAAGGGCTAAGAGGCAGACAAGCAACGCGCCCATTAGAATATGACTTCCTTTGCCACTAACTGCGCGCCGCGCGAGTGGCATCCTGATGTCTATCTTCCCGAGCGCAATCAATCGAAGTAACTTGTTACTCATAATGTCGATTCCTCACATTCCGGTTGCGTTTTGGACGCTGGGGATCGCAATCAACGGCGATAACGTTCTCGGAGATGACCTGGTGTCGATCTTCGGGCTCTCCGAGAACAGAGCAACGGGGGATTTATCGTGGCAATAAGACCAGTGGCGGCCTTCCGCACCTTATTGGTTGGAGGAATGCGCGTCTCTGACTTTTTAGATAGGCCTTAGACTCTATTACGAACGCCCTTTCAGGAGCGTGTCATTTTCCGAATTTCGAAAATGCCACGGTTAGCGTGCGCTTCACGGGAGGTCGGAACCTCACGCAGTCTACGTAGAGCCATCAGGACACTGATCACTCTATGGTCACAGGCGACCATTGAGGCTGACGAACATATGGATTTGTAGGGTTTGGCGGATTAAAGATTCTCTGCCGAGGTGAGGAGTGAATTCGGCGAAGTCTGTACAGCCAGATCTAGAACAGCAACTTCAAAGACATTTGGATGGTCCGTGGGCCACCGGATTGATAGATGGAGTTCAACCCGACGCTGCCCACATTGCTTCCCAAGCTTCTTCCGAACATCGCGTTCGAGCGTCCAAAGAGTCCGCTGTTGAGATCGGCGACGGGATCGCCAAAATTCGGTCGATTGAAGAGGTTAAAGACATCCATCCTAAATTGCAGGTTTATTCTTTCCGTAAGAGCGAAACGCCGACGCAGCGCCAAATCCAACTGCCTTAGGGGGAAACCTCGCAGAGCGTTCCGGGCTAGTGTGCCCTGGCGCGGGGTCTGTGGGATGGTGAAGGCTCCACGATTAATGGCTCGTCCGCCCGGAGACGATGAATCTTTGAGATAAAGAGGGATTCCAGTAACTAAGTCTGGACGAAAATTGAATGGCCCAAAGCCGATGTCATGTATGAAGAATACATCTACAGGCGCCGCTGTTCGTGCGGTGAGTATGCCGTCCACGGACCAGTTGCGCAGCAGTCGGCTTCCGAATGCGCCGAGAGGCGGGGCAGGAATGTTGTAAGTGATAGCTCCCGCAAAGGAGTGGCGCACGTCAAAGTCGGATGAAGCTCGATCAAAACGTGAGTTAATGATTGTTGACGGCGGATTGGCAAAAGAATCATTGGATGCATTGTCAATCGAGTGCGACCAGGTGTAGGCGATGTGTGATTGCAGACTGCGGGAGAGCCGGCGCTGGAATTGAATCTGAAGCGCGTGGTAGCTCGAAGCCGCCTTATTCGTGGTAATGAATACTTGCGCGAAATCTGAATTTGGATTGACAAGCAGCTCCTGGCGGAGTAGGCGGCGGCCCACTGCGCCGACGTATGAGACTGACACGCTGCGCTTGGAGCCGAGCGATTGCTCAAAGCCAACGTTCCACTGCATCGTCAGAGGCAGCCTGAGGCGCGGATCAGACGCTTGAATCCGACTGACCGGAGGTGCAAGGCTCGGAGGCGGCGGCTCGGTCAAAGATGGATCCAACGGATAACTGACATTGGATAAGAATCGTCTTCGCAGGTATGGGAAGGAAACAGCGGCATTTGCGAGCGACCCCGTGCCCAGATCGTAGAAGATGCCAAAGCCTCCGCGCAGCACGCTCTCGCGGCCCTGACGCTCAGACAGTTGATAAGCTGCCCCGATTCGTGGCGCGAAATTATTGTAAGTTGCCCTGTAGAAAGGCGTGCCCGCAGGCGCGAGCGTAAGGGTTCGTTGATCATCCAGTCCTTGCACTGTATAGAGGGCCTGGCCATCTCTGCCCTTCGGCGCCGGGTTGAGCTCCCAGCGCAATCCGTAAGTGAGGGTCAGACGACGCGAGAGTTTCCAAGTGTCCTGTGCATAGGCAGAAAAGTTTGTGAAGACCAGGCTAACCTTGTCCTGCGTTTCGACCGCAACCGACGAAGCGATTCCACTAAGCGCGTCGCTAAGGCCATTGAATGAAGCGTACTGTTTATATTTCCATTGGCCGTAAATCGGTGTCAGGCGGCGATAGTCAACACCGAGTTTCACTTGATGCGAGCCTGAGAGGATCGCCACGCTATCAACCAGATTCATATGATGCTGAATATTGGCAGCATCCTTGCCAACTGAGAATGAGACATTGCCGCCGAGGCTAAACCTATAAAGTGAGTTCTGGGCCGACGAAAGAACTGGAAAAACCAGGGAGTCATCGAAGGATTCAGCGCCGCCAAAATCGTCAAGCTGATAATATTTTCTGCCTTTGGTTGTGCTGTAGTTAAAGCGAAAGTCGTTACTGACTTTCGGAGTGATCACCTGAATCGCGCCGACGGTCAGGGTTTGACTGCTGAAGGCCATCTGGAGCGTCGTGCTCATGCTGGTATTCGCTCCACCTCGCGTTTCCGTTTCCGAAACCTCGAAACTGTAGCGACCAAACAGCGAAAGGTTCTCGCCGAGCTTCTGGTCAACTCGAAGGCTTGTTGCGTCCAAGGTTGCGGCATCTGTGTAACTGGTGGAAAAGCGCGCGAACCCGTTCGCAGTCTCCTCGCCATTTGGCGCAGGGAAGGCATTCAAGAATGGTCGTATACCTTCCGGAGCAGCATTACGCGCGAACATTGAGGGCACATCAACTGTCGCCACCTGCGGCAGGCGCAAGCGCAGCCCCTCATAAGAAAAGAAGAAAAATGTCTTGCCCTTGATGATTGGCCCACCGAAAACACCGCCGAAGTCATGGTGACTAAGCTGAGGTTTACGCAGATCGTCGCGGTTCGCGAACCAGTCATTGGCGCTTAAGGCGCCACTACGAAAGTATTCAAAGAGACTGCCGCGAAACTGATTGCCGCCCGCGCGGGTTTGCACCAGCACTTGCGCGCCAGGCGTGCGGCCAAATTCAGGCGCAAAAGTGCTCGTAAGAATTTTGAACTCTTGCAACGCGTCAATCGAGAATAGACCGTGCGTGGTGCCAAGCGCGGTCAGGCCTGGCAGGGATCCCGACCCGGATTGGCCTAATCCGCCGGCTCCTGCGGCGACACCGATGTTAGCGCTGACCCCATCTACCATGAAGTAATTAGCACTGGCGCGTTGGCCGTTGACACTGAACTGTCCTTGTTCGGCGAACGTCGGTTTGGCAATCGCGACGCCGGGCGTGAGTAATATGACCGGCTGAAGACTACGCCCGTTAAGCGGCAGATTCTCAACCATCTGCCGGTTGAAAATCGTGGCAACCGCCGCAGACCGTTGAACGATCGAAGTATCTGGATCAATTGTGACGGTTTCGCTGATTTCACCTACCTTAAGTTGAATCTTGAGCGCGAGTTGATCGTTAACCTTGAGCGCGAGACCTTTGATTTCAGCAGTGGCGAATCCCTGCTGCTGGACGGCAACTGTGTAATTGCCGGGCGGAAGCTCAGTAATAATGAAGACGCCCACGTGGCTGGTCTTCGTCTCTTTTCTTATTGTTTTGCTGATATCCTTTACCGATACGCTTGCTTCCGGGACAACTGCGTCATTCTCGTCCACAACCGTTCCCAGTAGCGTACCTCTTGCCAGCATTGGGTCGGCTATAAAGGATGCGTTCCTGAACAGCTCTCGATTCTGTCCTTGACTGACATGAATGGTTGAGAGGAGCAGGCAGAGAGACACTAAAGCCGTTTCGAGTGAAGCGTTGCGAGATACGGGTCTCACGATCTCCGCCCTCTGTTGATGCACTGGCTATGGGGGATTCGAGGGCATATTACGACATCCACTGGTTCTTCTACAAGAACTGACAAGGCCCAGATCGGCACAACGCAGCCATTGGCGCAGTTGACAAGACAAAATAAACAACAAAGATTATGTAACCTGACCGGCAGATCGCGAGTTTTCGTGTCAAAGACTTACGGATTGAGGCATCACATCTCGTCACACTTGGAGATAGCTCGAATCAAAGTCGCGACCAGCAGGAGTTGGATTGATGATCCGATGTAGGGAGAGATTTCCTGGTGCCCGCCTTCGAAATACGCTCTGTTGCGGGGTTGCTTTGTCTGCAATTCTTCTGGTCTCTTCAGCATCGATCAATTTCGCTCATCCTTTCTCCCGGATTGCGGTGTCATCTCCACAAGACAGCCCAATCGCAGCCGCCCAGCAAGTTTTCGCTGAAGGCCAGCAGCTTTTTGGGGAAGGCACAGCGGTTTCGAAACACCAAGCCATCGAGAAGTTTTCAGAAGCCGCCAAGCTCTGGCATGCCGTAGGAGACAGACGGCGAGAAGCCGTCGCTCTCAGCTTCATTGGCAAGGTCTATGATCTTCTGGGCGAGAAAGAGAAAGCGCTCGACTACTATACCCAAACGCTTTCGCTCATACGCTCGGTCGGTGATCGTTCGAGCGAAGCCGCCACACTGAATAATATTGGCTTGATCTACGACTCAGTGGGAGAAAAGCAGAAGGCGCTGGAGTACTACAACAGCGCCCTTCCGATTTTGGAAGAGCTTGGTGATCGCCGCGTCCAGGCCATTACACTTGTCAACGTTGGATTAGTTCACGACTCGATCGGTGAAAAGCAGAAAGCGCTGAAGTTTTACCAACGGGCGCTTCCATTGCTACGCGCCGCGCACGATCGCGGAGGCGAAGCTGTCACACTCAACAACATTGGCTACCTTTATGACTCCATTGGCGAGCCGCAGAAGGCACTCGCGTACTTCGGCCAGGCGCTTCTCATCTTGCAAGAGATCGGCGACCGCCGCGTTGAAGCCATCACGCTGAACAACATCGGCTATGTTTACGACGCGCTGGATGACAAGCAGAAGGCACTGGGCTATTACAATCGTGCGCTTCCCGTTCTGCGCGTCATCGGCGATCGGCGCATGGAAGCCGTCACACTCAATAATATCGGTCTGGTGAAAAAGGCGATCGGTGATAATAAGCAAGCGCTGGACTTCTTCAATCAGGCTCTTGATCTCCGCCGCGTCGTGGGCGACCGCTCGGGCGAAGCCATCACGCTGAGCGATATCGGCTCCGTTTATGCTCTGCTCGCTGAACGTCAAAAGGCGCTCGATCTTTACAAACACGCTCTTCAGCTTAGCCGCGCGGTCGAAGATCGAAGTACAGAAGCTTCCGTATTGCGCCGCATTGCGATGGTCGAGAGCGATCGCGGTGAACTCGCAGAAGCTCGCGTAAACCTGGAAGACGCACTCGCTATCGTCGAACATTTGCGGACAAGAATCGCAGGCCAGGAACTACGCGGCTCTTATTTCGCTTCGGTGCATGAGTTCTTTGAATCATACATTGACGTTCTGATGCTCCTTCATCATCTTAATCCGGCTGAGGGTTACGCCGCGCTGGCGTTGCAAGCAGCCGAGCGTGCCCGAGCACGTACTTTGCTAGACAGTCTCGCGGAAGCCCGCGGTAACATCCGCCAGGGTATTGCACCTGAGCTTTTGGACCGTGAACGCGCATTGCAACAGAAACTTGATGCCACAGCGGAAAAGCAGGCCCGATTTTCTAAGAGCAATCACACCGATGAACAAGCCCTAGGCCTAAAGAACGAGACCGAGAGGCTGCTTATTCAATATCAAGAAGTCGAAGCAGAGATCAGGAGCAGCAGCCCACGTTATGCCGCGCTGACTCAGCCTGTTCCTTTGAGTCTCAAAGAAATTCAACAGCAAGTGCTCGATTCAGACACGCTGCTGCTTGAATATGCTCTTGGCGATCAGAAGAGTTATCTCTGGGCTGTGACGCCAAGCGCGGTCAAAAGTTTTGAATTACCGGCGCGCGGGGAAGTAGAGGCGGCGACTCGTCGGGTCTATGAGTTACTGACGGCGCGCAACAAACATGTCAAGTTTGAGAAGCCCGACGAACAACTCGCACGCATTGCTAAGGCCGACGCCGACTTTGCGTCAGCATCCGCCGAGCTCAGCCAAATGCTGCTTGGACCTGTCGCTTCCCAGTTAGAGAAGAAGCGCCTGCTCATTGTGAGCGACGGCGCGCTTAACTATCTTCCCTTCGGAGCATTGCCTTCCGCTTTCGCAGGGGGAATCTCAAATTCCAGGCCTTTGATCGTCGACCACGAGATCGTCAGCCTTCCTTCTGCTTCTGCGCTCTCTGTACTCCGACGCGAGTTGATGGGGCGCGCTCCCGCAGCGAAAACGTTGGCTGTGGTGGCTGACCCGGTGTTTGAGAAAGATGATGACCGAGTCAAGGGGACTAAGACTGGACAAAGACGCAATGCGGGACCTAAGAGATCAATTGAAATGAGAAGTACGAGCGATCTGGACACAGGAGAGTCTTTGAGGTCAACCCGGCAATCGGATTCAGACGAAGTGACCCAGATTCATCGCCTTCCTTTCACACGACGCGAGGCTGATCAAATTCTGGCGCTCGTCCCCGGAGCTGATCGTTTTAAGGCGCTGGACTTCGACGCGAATCGAACCATCGCAACCAGCCCTGTGTTGGGCCAATATCGTTACGTGCATTTTGCCACGCACGGTTTTCTCAACACATCGCATCCTGAGTTGTCAGGGATCGTGCTCTCGTTAGTGAATCGCCAAGGCGCGGAGCAAGATGGTTTTCTCTGGGCTCATGAAGTGTATAACTTGCGCCTGCCTGCGGAGATGGTAGTTCTGAGCGGTTGCCGAACAGGACTCGGCAAAGAAATCAAGAGCGAAGGACTCGTGGGACTCACGCGGGGTTTCATGTACGCCGGATCGGCGCGCGTGCTGGTGAGTCTGTGGGATATTGACGACAAAGCTTCTGCGGAGCTAATGGCCCATCTCTATAAAGCGATACTTACGGAACACATGACACCGGCTGCGGCCCTCAGAACAGCGCAGCTCAAAGTTTCGAATGACAAGCGCTGGCAAGCGCCATACTACTGGGCTGCGTTTGTGCTTCAAGGTGAACCCCGCTGAGAACTACGAACTAGACGATCAATATTAAAAGAAAATACACCGCAGTTGTGTCTCTAATTCAGGATTGATCGCTTCATTTCCGCTGTTTTGAGTTCTTGAGGGCTGCTAGTAAATCCCTCACGATGCTGGCGCTAACTTCAGCCGGAGAGCCTTGGTAATTCTCGCTGGAGTTGCTCCAGATCACGTTGCCCCGTGGGTTTATGAGTTCAGCGAATGCGTTGGTTTTTTCTGGTTCACCGCGTGTGCTTTTCACGACAGTTACCTTCAACAAAGCATCGGCCTCATCTCTGTTATGGGCCAATATGATCCGGTTAGTAGCGCGCAATCGCTCGGCGAGCGTCTGTCGCACACTCTGGCTTAACGTCTCGTCTCCGAATGTCTCAACATAAACTCTCTTCACGGCAGAGAGCGGCGTTGTCCGGACCGCTCTGATACTCCTTGTTTCAGTTTCCGTCACTGTTCCAGGAACAGTAGCAATCTCAGGCGTTTGTTGCTTGGGATTGCGGCCGGTATTTTCAGTCTTGGAAAATGAACCAGTCGCCTCACGTTGGTGCCGCGACTCGGCGCCTTGCTGTGGCGCAGGTTTTGACGACTTCGACCCGATTGTCTCTCCCGCGGTAGAAGTGGCGCCATTATCGGTCGCTGCATTTGTCGGGTGAGTTTCATCCTTTGCTTGGCCCTGCTGCTGAGTGGCAGCGATCTGGTTCGCGCCGGTGCTTGCTCGTCGAATGTACTTTATTACGGCTGCAAAACAGATGACTAAGAGAACAACGAGCGCAGGCATGAAAACTCGGCGATCTCTCCAGAAGCGTCGGGTTGGACCACTACCCTCTGATTGCATAAGTTGATGGAACCAGAGCGAGGCAGCACGGAACGGATTAGTTTCACGGTAGCCAATGTCAACAACGACGCCGTTCTCATTCGACGGAAGCGAGACGGCAATAGAAATCTTCTGCCCGCCTTCCAGGGTAATTGAAGCATCGACTGGTTGAACTCCATTCTCAGTCTGCGTGGGAGTGAGAAGATGTGAAGCCAATAACAATTCTTCACCCGCGTTGTCGCGCGAGCGAACTTCGATTAGCTCTGCATCCTTATCCAGACTGAAGCGAGCGTCCCGGGTCTTGTCGAGATCAATACGAGCATGCTCAACGCCATCAACCATGATGCGCAACAGACCTCCGTGTGCCGCCTTGCGGCGCGCTGCATGACTGTCAAGCGCGCTTGTGATTGACTCTAACTCCTGTTCATCCAACTTCGGCGGATTGCGGCGGTTACTATTTGAGCCATTACGGTTCATATCGTTTGTATAGAAGAAGCGCGGAATCTCCAAACGTGTATCGGGAGCATCGAAACGCAGATCGGCCGTCAATCGTTCGAAGCATTCCGGGTGAAGCACGGCATGGATGCGATTCACTTCAATCTTATCCTCCTGATTGTGGCCTTGATATGAGAAGGAAGGAATGCCGTCGGTGATCGGATCGATTCCGGCGGGTACGAGGCAGGGTGTATGCCAGGGTGTAAAGAAGCTTAGAGACTCACGCACAAGTTCAACGAAGCGGCCCTGATTGTTATCCGCCTCGAATCTCTCTTCGCCACGAGACCCATGACCAATGTTGATGAGGTCGCCGAAGCGCTGTTTTAATTCTTGCATGAGAACTCCCTTTCGCGAGCGATAGTAATAGTCATCCTTCACACGTTCAGGGTCTTGAATCACAGCGTTATAAATGTCCATGGTCTCTGCGGTGTTATAGCTGTAAAGCAGACGGCTCAGTCCGAGCGTGACGTAAAACGAGTTGCGCTTGACGGTCTTCTTGGTGAGGTGCTTGATGAAATGAATCACCAGGTCTTCTTCACCCACAGCTGTTGAACCTTGCGCTTGTTCCTGCGCAACCTCAAATGGTTCGGATTCAATATAGATGAGACGCTGAAGAAGATGCGGTTCGTCGAACGAGATATTGTTTCGGAAACGATTCGATTGTGAGTGACGGGACCAGAGACGGCCCGTGGGTCTGTAATAGAGTCGCTTGCCTTGCGCCACAATGGCAACCTCCAACTTCGCCATCGCACCTGTGACCACGCGAAGCGCAGCGTCTCTATCACCCAGTATGAAACAGGCGAGATGAAAAGCCTTGTTCAGAAGGCCGTCACTAGACTTAGTACTTATCACAACGCAACCTCAAACTATCTAAGTGCGTTTCCCCAGTACACTCTTCCCAAGCTTATTAGAGACTGGAAGACCATCCCCATCTAATCATATTCAAACTACACTCCAGCCTGGGCGCGCGGCAAAATTCCGCTGAAGAAATTCAACCATAAATCATATAACGCCAGTATGGCTGTCCAGCGTGTCATTTTCCGAATTTCCGATTCTAATTCCGAGAATGCCACGCTCCTCAACTCGACACTCAGATACAGTTGCGCAGACCCAGTTTCCCCTTCATTACGAAAGCGCGTTTTCGAGAAGACTTAGATTCCCTTCGAGTGTCGAGAAGCGCTTCAACGGACATTCGCTTTTGGGAATCCTGTCACAACCAAGTCGCTCGGCAGAACAACGAATGACTACTTCAGGGGGAAAGAAGATGAAAAGGCAAACAAGAGTGACGTTAATCCTATTTCTCTTACTCGTGACTGCTGCCGCAGCGGCATTGACGAGTTCTAGTGAGTCGGCGCCAAACAAGGAAACTGAACAGCCACCGGTTACGCATCGCCTCACCGGGTTGGCGTCGCCGACCGCTATCACTTTCACGCAGACCAATCTCGTTTCGGACATCCCTGGCCTCGCTACAACAACTGATCCGAATTTGGTGAATCCGTGGGGTATAACACTGGGCCTTGGCCTCAATAGCGGGTTATGGGTTTCCGATAACGGCAGTGGTAACGCCACGACATACAATGCGACTGGTCAACCGATTCCCTTAGGGGCACCATTGGTGGTGAATATCCTTGCTCCTGGCGGCATTGGTACTTCGAAGCCTACTGGCATTGCCACCAACGGCACCTCTGGCTTTGTCATCTCCTCGGGCGGTAACTCTAGTCCGAGTATCCAACTATTTTCCACCGAGGACGGCACAATCGCTGGCTGGAACAGCAGCGTTGATCCTACTCATGCTGTTATTGCCGTCGACAATTCGGCGTCAGAGGCTATCTACAAAGGACTTGCTATCGGCTTCAACGCGTCAGGCGCATTCCTCTTCGCCACGAACTTCCATGCCGGGACTGTTGACGTTTTCGATTCGAATTTCCAGCCAGTAAACATCCCGAACGGATTCAGGGACCATAAAATTCCAAGTGGGTTCGCTCCATTCGGCATCTCGGCCATCAATGGCAATCTTTACGTCACTTATGCAAAGCAGGACGCGGACAAGGAAGATGATGTCCCTGGACCAGGAGACGGATTCGTCGACATCTTCGATACACAAGGACAGCTGCTTGAGCGTTTCATTAGCAGGGGTGAACTCAACGCGCCTTGGGGGGTGGCGTGGGCGCCGTTTGAAGGCTTCGGCGAGTTCAACAACGCACTGTTCGTTGGCAACTTCGGGGACGGTACGGTCAACGCCTTCGATTTCGATTCAGGAGAGTTCCTTGGTAAAGTCAACGACGCGAACGGCAACCCGATCACCATCGACGGACTTTGGGGTCTACAGTTTGGCCTTACATTCCAGGGAAAGTTAAACACGCTGTATTTCATGGCGGGAATTGATGACGAAGAGCACGGGCTTTTCGGTACGCTCACGGTCAATCCATCATCGCTGCCGCCAGCCGAGGGGCCAGAGATGCTCGATCCGAGTCTCACGGTAACCACAGTTGTCTCGGGCCTGAGTCAACCGACCAGTATGGCGTTTCTTGGCTCGAACGATTTCCTCATTTTAGAAAAGGCAAATGGCAAAGTGCAGCACGTGGTCAATGGTGTTGTCGTCGGCACCGCCCTCGATTTAGCCGTCAATTCGGCGTCAGAGCGTGGTCTTCTCGGCATCGCTCTTCAGCCCGACTTTGCAGTAACGAATGGTATCTACCTCTATTGGACACAAAGCAGCACCGGCGCAGATAGCCCCAATCTGGCTGACGTGCCGCTGCTGGGTAATCGTGTCGACCGCTACGTGTGGAATCCGGCAACGCAGACTTTGTCATTCGACAGGAACATCATCATGCTGCGGTCGTTTCAAGCTGATCCCGGTCAACCTCTGCGAGGCAACCATGACGCCGGCAAAATACTCTTCGGTGCGGATGGCAAGCTCTACTTCATGATTGGTGACCAGGGTCGGCGCGGCCAGTTGCAAAACTTGGCCAGCGGACCATTTGGCCCAGGGCAGCCCGATGACCAGTTCGGTGGTCCTGCACCAGATAACGCTCATCTTACCGGTGTGATATTCCGGCTCAATGGCGACGGCACTACGCCGGTTGATAATCCGTTCATCAACGTTACGGCCGACCAGGTAACTCTGCTTGAACAGCAGGCTGGAGTGACGCTCACGGCGAGTCAATTAGCAGAGGTTGTCGCAAACATCCACAAGATTTACTCATACGGTCGTCGGAATAGTTTCGGCCTCGCCGTCGATCCCGCCACTGGCTTTCTATGGGAGTCGGAGAACGGCGATGACGCCTTCGACGAAATCAATCGAGTTACTGCCGGATCAAATGGCGGCTGGATTCAGATCATAGGACCGCGCAACCGGGTGGCTCAATTCAAGCAGATAGAGACTATTTTCACTCCACTGCAGGGGAATATTGATAACGGGAGGGTGCCGCTGAACTCGCTGGACCTTGCCACGTTTATTCCGGCGCTGCAGCAACTGCGCTTTCCGCTGTCGCTTCTTCCGGATACTACGGAGGAAGCACTATCGCGATTGTTCGTGTTGCCAGGTTCCCAGTACACGGATCCAGAGTTTAGTTGGAAATGGGCCGTGGCCCCGGCGGCAATCGGCTTCGCGGGCAATGGCGTTGGACCGCAGCACACAGGCAATTTGTTCGTCGGTGCCGCCCGGACTTTTCTCGATGGTGGGTACTTGTTCGAGTTCACCTTCGACCAGAGCCGGAAACATTTTGCTTTCAGCGAGGCAGGAGCTAAGGACAAGGTCGCGGACAATGAGTACAAGTTCGACGAAGACGGGAGCGAGAGCCTGATGGCCGGCGAAAACTTCGGAATTGTTACCGATATCATGACCGGACCTGACGGAAACCTTTATGTGACTTCGCTCACCAAGGGAACAGTTTACGTGATTAGCAATACGAATAACGTCAGCTCCAATTCCAACGCGACACGGCGGGGTCGAGGAAGCGACGGGGAATGAAACGCAAACTGCATCATCGACTGCGATTGTCCGGCAGTAATTTCAGGGATGGCTCCGGTTGTACGACCGGAGTCCGCGCCGAAAATAAGGAGGAAATAAACATGAAAGAATTAATCTTTGGAAGCATCAAACCGCGAGTCGTAGGAACAATTCTGTTCGCGAGTCTGGTCTGCGGCTTCGCACTGTTGGCGGTTTTCAGGCTACCGTCGGCGCAAGCATCCGCGCACAGTCTCCACGCACACCAGGCAGACCAGCATGGCTTTACCGGGGGCTGGCTAAACGGGCAGACCGTCCAGTTCTTCTACACCAGGGAGTTCTTCTGCGAGCCGCCGCCGACCAGTGGAGCGCCTAGTCAATGTGAAGTTGGTGAAGATGGTGATACCGATCCACGGCCTGGGAAAATTCCAATTTTGTTCGTCATGACTCCGCTAGGTTTCAGGCCGGCGGACGCTACACTCCAATGCCCAATCGTAGGTTCGTGTATCAATCATCCTTCGACGATTGACCTTTCGCGGATTGGCGGTCCCGCAGACGCGCCGTTGCCCGCCCACAGTCACATTATCAATGTGATGCATGGCGGCTGGTGGGAACTTAACGTGATCGGCGTTAAGAATGAGGCAACTTGGGACCAAATTGTTGCCGGCAAGAGCTTGGCTACTGTGCGTTCGCTTCAGGCTGCTGATCCGGCAGGTGACAACATTACCGGTGACATCCCGACCAACGCCTATCTTTTCTTTAACGTCCAGCCACGTCAATGAGGTTGGCAAAGGAACGCCTAAAGATGAGTCATTTTAGGGCTCATGAATTTGAGTTCTATCGTCAGCTTTCTACTGATCCGATGATGGTGGCGAAGTTGGGTGCGGGACACTTTGTGGTGCTCGCGGGTGCGTTGCTAATTTTTGCCACGTTCTTCCTGAGCGATGACGGCTACGACTTGAACTGTTTCCCACCTGTTCCCCGAGTAACCCCTCAAGCTCAGAATTCATGCGTCGTGAGAGGTCAATCATGACGCTTAACCTTGGAGGGTGGAACCCATGTTGAACCATAAAGAAAACCTGGAAACTAGACTCAATCCAGAAGGAATGGAAGCGCGAAGCATTACCAGCATACAAACCAGGGTTTTGAGCCTACTCGCCATACTTCTCGCCGCTATTTCCATTACTCTGCCAATCATTAACTGGGGCCGCGTTCAAGCTAACGCAGTGACTCCGGCAGTGAAACCGAAACCACAAAAAGAGCCAAAGAAGTTCAAGAGCTTTGACGACAAAATCAATGCTAATGCTAACGAGTTGATTGAAGACGGAAGACAAGTCTTTCGTTCCAATACTTTCGGTGATGAAAAATTTTGGGGCGACACGCTCCAGCTTCACAAAGCAATTGAAGGAGCCAATCTTGGTGGCGTGGGACCTGGGATAAGTCCCAGCGCGGCTTTGAATCTTGGTCTCAAGGTTGACGTTGATGCGCTCCCAGAGCAACTGCAGCAAGACATCAGGAAAGGCCGCGTCAATCTGGATGATCCGGCGACGACGGTGGCGCTGCTAAAGCTGAATGCCGTACTTGGCGTCAAGGGAATCTTTCAGAGTAACAATCTGAGTTCAGTTGGACTTACGTGCGCTGTCTGCCACTCAACGGTCGACAATTCGCTGGCGTTCGGCATTGGTCATCGGCTTGATGGGTGGGCCAATCGCGATCTGGACGTTGGCAAGATTGCGGCTGCTGCGCCAAATCTTCAACCGGTGGCTAATCTTCTGGGCGTCAGCGTCGCAACCGTACAGACCGTGCTCAATAGCTGGGGGCCTGGAAAGTTCGATGCGGAACTGTTCCTCGATGGTAAGGCATTTAACCCGCAACAAGTCACTGATGGCGTAGTCACGGGAACGAACGTGCCCGGCGCAACGCTAATACCCAACGCTTACGGCCTAGTCGGTTTCAATCAACACACTTGGACGGGAGCCTGGGGCACCGTTACCTATTGGAACGCGTTTGTGGCTAATCTGGAGCTGCATGGCACAGGTCGATTCTTCGATCCGCGATTGAACAATGCAGCGCAGTTCCCGATCGCGGCTGCAAACGGCTTTGGGGATCTGCCACACATCAATCCTGATGATGATTTGACCACGAAATTCCTCCCGGCGCTCCATTTCTACCAACTGGCGATTCCTGCACCGAATCCTAAGCCGGGCGTCGACTTCGATGAAGAAGCAGCCGAACGCGGCGATGCGCTCTTCAGCGGGAAAGCCGGTTGCAACAACTGTCATGTCGAGCCGCTATGGACTGAACCAGGCTGGAACCTGCATACACCGAGCGAAATCGGAATCGATAGTTTCGAAGCGGACCGAGCCCCTGATCATGTCTACAAGACAATGAATCTCGCGGGCCTGTTCGTGCGAGAAAACGGTCTGTTCATGAAGCCTTCCAACAAAGGCCGCTTCTATCACGATGGGCGCTTCGCGACGTTGCTCGATGTAGTTAATCACTACAACACACGATTCAGCCTTGGATTGACGGCGCAGGAGAAACATGATCTGGTGGAGTACTTGAAATCGCTGCCCGAGTCTGAGTGAAGCGTAAATCAGCGCCCTCTCGGACAATGGGGTTGTGTCTGGTGAAGGCGTCGCCCTCAACCGATTCTGAGCGCGTCGCCTGGCTGGGCTTGGAAGTTTAATGAGTGGGCCAAGCGGCACACCTGCTCGGTCCCCTAACATAAAGTTCGGGGACCGATTTCTATTAGACATTGAGCGCCGTGGCGCTGGTAATCTGATCGCAAAACGTAATCTTTCCGGCTTCGAGCGTCAACTGGCTTAGCCAAGAGGCAGGAGGAGGAATGGAAATGACGAGACATCGGGAAGTTGCCTACGCGCTCTTAAGACTGACTCTGGGAACAGTATTTCTCTTCGCTGGTATCGGGAAATTCAAAATGGGACTTGGTAATTTTGCCGGCGGAATGCTTCAGCAATTCTCCGGCAAGCTTCCAGCAGTGCTGGTTGAGCCGTTCGCATATACGTTGCCGTTCGCTGAGACAACACTCGGAGCACTGATCCTGCTTGGTCTATTCACCCCAGCGGCACTCACTTTGTCAGGGCTGCTGCTCGCGGCCCTGACTTTCGGCACGGTGATGCTGGGAGATTTCCCTACGGTCGCGCACAACGTCCAGTACGGATTAGTGAACTTCGTCTTGCTGTGGCTTGCCGATCTGAACTGGTTCTCAATCGATCACCTGCGAAAGCGCGGAGGGTCGACTGTCACATAGAGATGTCCGAGACTCGGATAATTTGCAGCATTCTGCTGCGCGTCACACTAAGAAGGAGCGATAAACAAGGGAGGGAAGCCAACAATGAAGGCCTTCAGAAATCTTGAAGCTGCGTTTTGCTGCTTAGTGGTCGTGGGAACGATTGGAATGAGTCTGGGCCAGCCGACGAATTTGGCCGATCCGGCACCCACGCGTTATCGACTAGATGCCAGCGAGAGCAAATTCATCGCGCATGCTTTGCGCGGCGGTCTGCTCTGGTTCAAGGGTCATGAGCACCTCGTTGCGGCTCACCAATTCACTGGCGAAGCAGAGATAACTCCAGACTCAATTACGCCTGCTTCGTTGCGGCTAAACGTTAAGACCGAGTCGATGAGAGAGACCAGTAGTGTATTCACGGAGCAACAGAAACAGATCATCAATAAGGAGCTGCGCGAGATCGTGCTGTTACCGGAGAAGTACCCAGAGATCGTCTTTAAGAGCACCGATGTAACTGGAAAGTCGCGCGGCAACGGTGAATACGATCTAAAGATAGGCGGCGATCTCACCCTGCTTGGAGTGACGCGGCGCATTGTAATCCCGGCGCAGGTAACTTTGACGGGGAGCGATCTCAGAGCGCACGGCGAGTTTTCCATCAATCGATCTGACTACAAGGTCAAAGCTACTTCTGCTGTGCATGGTCTGATTCGAGTTCGGAATGAAATAAAGTTCACATTCGATATAGTGGGTCACAAATATTAGCGACTGAATGATCATGTTGAGCCGATTCAAACGACCGCGACGCGTAGTGATTACCGGTATGGGATGCGTCACGCCGATTGGTATCGGGCGTGAGGCGTTCTGGTCCGGATTGCAGCGCGGTGAAAGCGGAGTGCGCCGCATTGATTCTTTTGACGTTTCCAACTCTCCCGTGAAGATCGCGGCTGAAGTCCGCAATTTCGACTGGCAAGCACAACTGAATGTGAAGGACCGCAAGCATGTGCCACGTACCGTCCCGTTGGCACTCGCTGCCACCCGCGAAGCCCTTAAAGATGCAGGGATTTCTCCCAACGAACTTTCGCTGGAACAAAACCAACGGATCGGCGTGGTGTTGGGTACAGGTGGCGGCGGCCTGGCCTTCACTGAGCAGCAGTACAAATACTGGTACGCTGGTCCAACCTCCAAAGCCAGCGTTTACACGATTCCCTCATCAACCCACGGCAGTCTTTCAAGCGAGCTTTCAATGGCGTTCGGTTTACGTGGTCTGTCGCATGTTATTTCGACAGGTTGCACGAGTTCGACAGATGCAATCGCCTACGCCGCTCAGCACATCGCGCTGGGCCGTCAGGAAGTGATGATCACTGGTGGTGTAGACGCACCGCTCGCGCCAGGCATTTTAGCCGGATTCGATTTGCTAACTGTACTGACGACCGAGTGGAACGATGAACCGCATCGGGCCTCACGGCCGTTCACGCGTAACCGCTCGGGTATGGTGCTGGGTGAAGGCGCGTGGATTTATGTGCTGGAAAAATTCGAATGCGCAAAGAAGCGCGGCGCAAACATTTACGCCGAGGTCACTGGTTACGGCTCCACCTGCGATGCTTATCATCGCGTTCGTCTTCAGGAAGGTGGCGGCGAACCCGCGCGGGCTATGTCGCTGGCGATGGAAGATGCCGGCGTTGGGCCGGGTGAAATCGACTACGTGAATCTTCACGGCACATCGACCGTCCTGAACGATCGCATTGAAACGAACGCGCTTAAGATTGCTTTGAACTGCAACTCGCACCGAATTCCCATGTCGGCGACGAAATCCCAACTGGGCCATCCTCAGGGAGCCAGCGGCGCCGCCGGCCTGGGTGCAGCGCTTTGCGCCATGCACACCGGTCTGATTCCCCCGACGATCAACCTCGACGAACCCGATCCCGATTGCGATCTTGATTATGTGCCGAATGAAGCGCGCGAATTAGACGTGCGCGTAGCACTATGCAATTGTATTGGGTTTGGATCAAAGAATAGTGCATTGGTGATCGAAAGGGTTTGAAAGTTTTTAGATATGGGCCAGTTGTGGAAAATGAAAGCAAAAGGAGTCTAGCTATGAAAACACTACTTGCGGTTGTTATATCCACGCTGGCGTTGGCCGCATGCGCAGCGCCCACTGAGACGACGAATAAATCGTCCTCGACGAGCGCTAACAAGGCCAGTGAAACTATGACGATATCGGACGCCGAAGTTATTGCTAAGGAGAAACAGGCGTGGGACGCGGTGCGGCAAAAAGACTTCGAGAGCTTCAAGAAGATTATGGCCGGAGACGGGATCTACGTGAGCCATCACGGAGTCCTGGATCCAGGCGGCACCATCAAAGAGACTAAAGAACTCGATCTGACGGACTTGAGTTTTTCCGATTGGAAGATATTACCGATCGATAAAGACGCAGTGGTAGTGACCTACACGGCACACATCCAGGGAAGAATCGAAGGCCAGCCTTTAGTCGCAAGCTCAGTGCGGGGCAGCACCGCTTGGGTGAGTCGCGGAGGCCAATGGCTGGCAATCTATCACCAGGATTCGGAAGCAAAGCCGGCGCCGACACCTGGCTCGAATAAACCGAAGGCGACTTCGGGTGCGACTCTGGCACAGGCTTCCACCAGCGCTGATCCGATCACAAATGAGAAGCTGATTTGGGAAACTTTGAAGAGCAACAATTCCGAAGCCTTCGCGGCCTTTCTGGCCTCCGACTCCGTCGAAGTGGAACCCGGAGGCGTCTACGACAAAGCTGGTTCGGCGAAGAGTGTAAGCCAGACTGATTTCTCGAAGGCCACCATCAGTGACTTCAAGACTCTGAAAATTGATGAGAACGCCACCCTTGTAACCTACATGGTGAAGATACCTGGCATCGCACCGGAGGGAGAACATCACACAACCATCTGGATCAATCGCGGTGGAAGGTGGCTGGCTTTGTTTCACCAGGGTACTCCGGTATTGAAAGAGATCCAGCCGGTTCCAGTTCCGGCAAAGACTTCTGATAGCCCAGCGGTGAAGGCTCCAATTAAGTATTGATTCGGCGTAGGAGCCAATCACCAGACTAGCTGCGTATGGGAAAAAGGGATAGCCTCAAAATTCTTGTGTAATCGTGTAACCAAGTTGGGTGGAGTTGTAGCCTGTGGTGTGGCACAAGCGCGACTCTTATCAGTGGAACTCGAATCTTACCGGAATGAAGCCGCAACTGGGATCTGAACCTGAGAAAGAATGGCGCTATCTTCGCGAACGATAGGATACGCCCATGATTGCAGAACAAACAGATAACGGAAGAAACGAAGCATCGACGACTACGGTACAGCGCATCCTGTATTTCCTGTAGCCGTTACTCATAATCGTTGGAGCGCTCATCGCTTACAAGAGCTCAGTTGCACTGACAGGGATATTCCAGATCCAGTTCATCATCGATTGGGCCGTGCTGTGCTCTCGCATTAATGGCGAAAGTGCCGTTCGCGGGCGAGGTGAAAACGCGCCTGACTCCTCCGCTCACTCTAGAAGAAGCAACAGTACTAAGCACGTGCTTTCTGCGTGACATGAGGACGAGTCTGGCTGATCTGAATGCAGACGGAACGGAAGGCGTGGTGCTGGACACTCCAGCAGACGCCGAACCGTTGCTACGTGATCTGCTTCCAACGGGCTTCAGGTTGTTTGCTCAACGTGGCGAGACGCTTCGTGAGAGACTGATCGATGCTACTGCCGAACTACTGAGTAACGAATTCGAATCTGTCTGCCTAATCAACTCCGATAGCCCGACGCTGCCGGGTGAAATATTGACAACTGTCGCCTCATTATTGGCGCAGGAGGGAGACCGAGTTGTAGTCGGTCCCGCGAGCAATGAGCCTTTCAAGGTGTGCTCCATCCATCGCTGAGTGATCAGGGATGCACGAGATTGTAAGAGGGATCCCAGCGGAGGTTTCAATTTGAATTCGATCAAAAGTCATTTCGAATGCGCTTTAAATTGAATCGAAACGCGGCGCACATTTATTCCGGCTCATTCTTGCAAGCGTACGCGGCATCCTTCAAAGAGAATAATTCGATCCGTAACGGCGGCTGGCAAGAGTCGATCGGCGAAGATCTTAGCGGCAAGATTTTGGGAGTACTGCGCCGATAATCACCGCAGAGCTGTTCAACACCAGGCCAAGCGTCGCGATGCCGGCAGCAAACAAAGTTTGGAGCCAGTAGGAGGGATCGGTGAGCGTAGTCGAGCGCGACAGTTCAAGGTAGACGTTCCGCTTTGCGCTGCGCACTTACTCCGAGTTTCACCGCAAATCGATCTCTGAGAGTCAAGTTCGTGGGGTTCGCGGTGGGTTTGGTCGGGTCACTCATCATTACCTTGATGCTTTCGCTGTTGCTACGAACTATGCAGGAAACTTAATACGATACTTTAGTTCAATTCCAGGCCATCCGCTCCTTCACTAAGTCCGGGCGCCACGGTCCCATCGGGATCTCCCGCCTCTAAAGCAGCGCGAGCGTGAGCGCGAACAATATCACTCATCGTCAATAGGCCAATCAACTTGTTCTTATCATTCTTGTCAATGACAGCAAGGTGACGGGCGCCTGATTTTTCCATCCTTACTGTAGCCCTTACCAATGGATGTTCTGGTTGCACGTGAGAAGCGTGCTGGACAAGCGTCCTGACGCGCCGGTCCGTCCCACCTTCAGCCGCAGTGCGGCGCAGTCGTGCTTCGGTGACAAAACCAACAAAAGCACCTCCGTCATCAACGACAGGGTAGGTGGAGAAATCGTCATGCTCAACCTGTCGCAATGCCTCCGATACCGTCGCGGTTGCAGGAATCGTCACCGGGTCGGTCGTCATGGCCGCGCCGACGCGCAACTGCTCCAGTGCATGCGACACCCGACCGCCTCGGTGCGGCAAGTAAATCCCGTCCTGATGCAGCAGACCCTCGTAAATCGGCGTGGGACGAAAGTGACGCGCGAGCGCATACGCCGTCATGTTTGAGATCATCAATGGAAGAATCAAGTCGTAGCTGCCGGTCATCTCAAAGATGATCAGCACTGAAGTGATCGGTGCGCGAATGATCCCGGCGAAGACAGCGCCCATGCCTACCAGGGCGAACGCGCCAACTTCGTTGTTGGCGTGATGAAAGACAGTCTGGTCGAGATAGCCGAAGACGCCGCCGAGCATTCCACCAATGAATAGCGCCGGAGCAAAGATCCCGCCGGCGCCGCCGCTCGCATACGAGAAAACCGTCGCGATTAATTTGAAAACGCAAAGCACGAGCAGCGCACGTATAGCGAGATTTCCAGCGAGCGCCTCGGAAAGGGTTGAGTAGCCGCCTCCAGTAACGCCATCTGCCTTCAGCCAATAGATTGCGAAGACGGCCAGCAGTCCTGTAACTAAACCACCGACGCCGGGACGGGCCCACGCGGGTATCAGGGTCATCCGCTGAAATCGTTTGCGCAGACCCAGCAAGGATTCAGTGAATACCAGGGATGCAACTGCGGCGGCAACGCCAAGCACAGCGTACAAGAGAAGCGATGAAGCGTGATCCAGGCCATAGTGTTTTGTGATAGTAAAAACTGGATGCTCGCCCAGAATGCTTCTCTCGACTGCTGCGGCGATGGCGGCCGCCACCACGATCCAAGCGAGCACAGCCTGATCGAGATCGCCCACCACTTCCTCCAGTGTGAAAGTGACGGCGGCAATGGGAGCATTAAACGCAGCAGCGATTCCCGCCGCCGCGCCCACCGGCGTTAGGCGTCTAAGGTTATCGCGAGACAGTGCAACAGCACGGCCCAGCGTGCTGGAAACTCCGGCGCAGATCTGCACGGTTGGTCCTTCGCGTCCCAGAGACGATCCCGAACCGATCTGTAATACTCCGATTAGAAACTTGCCAATTGCCTCTATGAATGGTACACGGCCGCCCCTGACGGCATAGGCGACCTTGACCTGCGGCACACCGCTGCCCCGCGCGCCCGGAACGGCGTATTGAAGGAGCGCACCACTAATCACACCGCCGAGCGTGGGGATGAGAATAGTTCACCAAATCCAGGTTCTGCCGTGCGCACGCATTGCGCGTTCGATTAGACGGCTTTCGGTGCCAATGATTGCCAGATGAAAGGTGACGGCCGAAAGGCCGCACAGCGCTCCCGCAATCAGCGCCACGGCAAAAACCCGATGGTTCTCAGAAGGCACTAACCGCAGAAATACGCGGAGCAGCGCCATGTTCAGACTATGCCAACGCTCAGTCCGTCTCCACGAAAGTTCTGCTAACTTCATCGAAAAATTTGGTTTGACGGTATACTGGAACTATAACAAAAGCCCGCTTATGACGCATTGTCAACTTCGCGAAGCAACCGACAAGAACGCCGCAAATGTCGAAGGCGCCAATCGAGAAAACAGGCATTCCAGCGCAGATCAGAGCCTTCTATGATCGCGTCGGCAGTTGGCTCGACACCCAAAGGTTCTATGAAGGTCCGGCGATCGATGAACTGTTCGCTCATGCCGATTTTGGGCATGCTCGGTTTGTCTATGAATTCGGCTGCGGCACCGGTCGCTTAGCCGAAAGAATCCTCGCCGCGAACGACCACATCACCTATCAGGCAGTCGATATTAGTTCAGCGATGGTTCGTCTGACGCGGAAGCGCTTGCATCGATTCGGTCGTCGCGCAAGTGTTACCTTGTCTGATGGCGCTCCCCAAATCGCATCGCCTGACCACAGCTTGGATAGATTTGTCTCGACTTATGTATTTGATCTATTGGCCGCAGAAGACATTGCCGCCGTGCTGAATGAATCGCACCGCGTGCTCAGCGGTAACGGCCTACTTTGTCTCGTCAGCCTCACAAGGGGTACGCGCGGGATTTCTCGACTCATCAGCAACGTGTGGTTGGGACTGCATAATATCAACCCGATGCTGGTAGGCGGTTGCCGACCGATCGAGCTTTTAGATTTCTTCGAAGACCGTACCTGGCGCCCTCGTCACATTGAGCGAATCAGTCGGTTCGGAATGACGTCAGAGGTGATAGTTGCTGAGATCCTTCCTTGAGCTTTCTTACAATTCGTCTCGTAAAAATGCTAGCAGGCTGCTGAAAAACTAAAGATTCTTCCCCTGAGTTGATCATGGTCAACTATAATCTGGTCCAACGCCAAGGACGGAGGAACAGAATGCGGGGAGACCACGAACAACAAGCCGGGATG
>Ga0137378_10000499_pt1 | contig 30095 bp, 29 predicted proteins | sample SagtaG_21_FD_104813 | JGI IMG/M metagenome (GOLD analysis project Ga0137378, IMG submission 104813) | Vadose zone soil microbial communities from Sagehorn Ranch, Mendocino, California, USA - Sage2_L_60_16 metaG | ecosystem: Environmental > Terrestrial > Soil > Vadose zone | place: USA... | reverse complement strand
AGCGCAAGCACCAGGCGCCCCGGGCCGCACCCCACGTCCAGGACCGGCGAATCGGCCCGGGCCAGGGCGGAGACCTCCTCCGGCCCGGGTTCGTCCAGCCATCGTTCGACCGGCAGCGGCAGCACAGAGCCGTCGGCGCACCGCAGCCGAACGCCTTCCGTCGAGGTACGAGCCTCCATGAGATTGCTCTCGGGGAAGAGCCCGGTCACGACGCCGCTCCCGCCCGGGTCCGGAGCCGGGCCCACGACGACATCGCGGCGGCGAACCGGCTGGCGGGAACCTCCGAGGCCACCGCAAGCGCGTCGCCGATCCGGTCCACGTCCCGCCGTGCCGGAAGCTCCCGGACGCGAAGTCCCAGCGCGCGGAGCCGAGCCCGCTGGAACCTCCCCGTCCAGGGCCTGCTCATCGGGATCCCGAGGAGGGCGTTGGGGTCCGGGCGCCGAAGGCCCAGCGCCCACCACCCGCCGTCGACCGCGGGCCCGAGCACCGCGTCCACCTCCGAGTCCGACAGCATCGCCACGGCCCGCCCGAGCAGTGCCGAGGCGACCTGGGGCGTGTCCATGCCGATCACCACGGCCGGCCCGGCCGCGTCCTCGAACGCCGCGGCGAGGCGTTCGTCCAGACCGTCGCCTCGCTGCGCGACCAGGTCGAACCCCGGGTGGAACCAGTCGCCGGGTTCGCCGTCGAGGGCCAGCAGTGGCCGGCACGTCGCCGCCCCGGCCACGGCCTCGAGCGTGTCGACCAGCGCGGCTTCAGCCACCAGCGCGGCCTCCGCCGGGGTGAGCGGCGGGCAGAGACGCGTCTTGCACCGGCCGGGCACGGGGGCTCTCGCCACCACCACCAGCCGAGGCGTCGTCATCGGAGCACCCTCGCCATGTCCCGGGCCGCCAGGACCGTCCCCCGGAGGGTGCCGGTGACCTTCGACCGGCCGGCCCGAGCGCGATAGGGCACGGGCACCTCCTCGACCCGCCAGCCCGCCTGCGACGCCCGTACCACCATCTCCAGTGGCCAGCCGAACCGGCGGTCCCGGATCCCCAGCGACAGCAGCGCGTGACGCCCAGCGGCTCGCATCGGCCCGAGGTCGCGAAGTGCCAGGCCCGAACGCCGCCGAACCCTCAGGGCGAGCAGGCGGTTCGCCAACCGGGCGTGCGCCGGCCACGCTCCGTGGTCGGCGATGCGCGCCCCCACCACCAGGTCGGCCGTGCCGGCCAGGACCGGCCCGGCGACGGACGGAAGGTCCAACGGGTCCAGCGACCCGTCGCAGTCCATGAAGCAGACAACGGGGGCCCTGGCCGCCTCGAGCCCGGCGAAACAGGCGGCACCGAACCCTCGCCGGGGTTCGGGCACCACTCGGGCGCCGAACCCGGAGGCCACCGCCGCCGATCCGTCCGTCGAGCCGTTGTCGACCACGATCGGGTCGAATCCCGGAGGCATCCGGTCGAGCACCCACGGAAGCGCCTCGGCCTCGTTCAGCACGGGGAGCACCACGTCGGTCATCCAGGACAAACGTAGGCACGAACGCCCCGTCTCAACCGCCCCGGCCCCTTACGATTCGCTGAACTTCGGTCATCCGCGATTGGCCGGAGCACTCCCCGGATAGCATCGAGTCGGTGTCGTCGTCGCTGGTGAGGGGCCGTTCGGGATCCGTCGGCGTGATCCCCGCGGCCCCCCGGCGGCCGCCCGCCGAGACCACGATCCGCAGGCCGCTGCGGGCGGCCGCCGGCCTTCTTCTGTGGACCGGCCTGGTCTGGCTCACCCACGTGTGGGGCGAACGCCTGGTCCGGCGCGACCCGGCGTCGAGGATCTTCGCCGCCCCCCTGGCCGGGAGGCTCGATCCGCGATTGAGCCCATTGCTGCTGCTCGCCCTGGCGGTGGCGGTGGCCGCCGTGGCCGGGGCACCCCGACTAGCAGGGACGCTCTCCTGGCACGCCCTCCTGTGGGCGTGCTTCGCCGGGGCGGCGGTGTGGGCGATGGTCCTGGCCTCCGGGGACGGCCTCCACGCTGTGGCCGCGCCGCTCACCACCCGATGGGACTACCTGGTCGACCTGCCGCGAGTGGGGAGCGTCCCGGCGTTCCTTTCGGGCTTCACCTCGAACGCCGCCGCGTTCAGCACCCACGTCCGGGCCCACCCTCCGGGCATGCTGCTGCTCCTGTGGTCGCTGCATCGCATCGGCCTGTCCGGGCCCGGGCCCGAAGCCGCTCTGGTCATCGCGGGCGGAGCCGCCATGGTCCCGGCCGCACTGGTCGTCCTCCGGGAGGTCGCCGGGGGCGCGCCGGCCCGCGCGGCCGCCCCGTTCCTGGCGTTCCTTCCGGCAGCGCTGTGGGTGGCCACCTCGGCCGACGCGTTGTTCGCGGGGGTGGCGGCCTGGGGCGCGGCCCTGATGGTGCTGTCCACCGGACGAAGGGATCGAACCGGCGACGTCCAGGCCCTCGGCGGCGGCCTCCTCCTGGGGGTGGCCGCGTTCCTTTCCTACGGGCTCGTCCTGGTCTGGCTGATCCCCACCGCCGTAGCGGCGTGGCGGCGACGGCTCCGGCCGATCCTGATCGCCGCCGGGGCCGCCGGCGCTGTCGGCCTGGCCTTCGCCGGGGCGGGGTTCGCCTGGACCGCGGGGTGGGCGTCGGCCCACGCCCAGTACCTCCGCGGGGCGGCCCGAGCCCGGCCCCAGCACTACTTCTGGCTGGGGAACCTGGGGGCGTTCGCCCTCGCCCTGGGACCGGCCGTCGCCGCGGGCCTGGCGTGGCTTCGAGACCGGAGGGTCTGGCTCCTGGTGGCCGGGGGGCTGGCCGCGGTGGCCCTGGCCGACGCCTCGGGGCTGTCGAAGGGCGAGGTCGAACGGATCTGGCTCCCGTTCGTGCCATGGATCGCCGTGGCGGCCTGCGCGTTCGGCCTGGGGGCGGTCGAGGGACACCGAGGACGCGGCTGGGTTCGGGCGATGCTGGCCCTGCAGATGGGCTCGGCCATCGCCATCCAGGTCCTCGTGCGCTCGCCCTGGTGACGTGGTGATGTGATGAGATGGTGACGTGGTGAGCGTGGCCACCCGAACCACCCGCATCCTGGTCGTCGACGACGATCGCACCGTCGCCGACGTGGTGACGCGATACCTCCGCCGCGAGGGGTTCGAGGTGGAGATCCAAACCGAGGGGCCGGCGGCCCTGAAGCGGGCCCTGGCCTCGCCCCCCGACCTCGTGGTGCTCGACCTCATGCTGCCGGGCATGGGCGGCCTGGAGGTGTTCGAACGCCTTCGGGCGGCCGCCCCGGTGCCCGTCATCTTCCTCACCGCCCGGGGAGCCGAGGAGGACCGGGTGACCGGCCTGGAGCTGGGAGCCGACGACTACCTGGCCAAGCCGTTCTCCCCCAGAGAGCTCACCGCCAGGGTGAAGTCGGTGCTGCGGCGGAGCCGGTCGCCCCTTCCGCCCCTGCTCGAGGAGGCCGCCGGACCGCTCGTCTCGCGGAACCTCGAGGTGGACCCGGGCAGCCGGGAGGTCCGCGTGGGTGGGCTGGCGGTGAGCCTGACCGTTCGGGAATTCGAGCTCCTGGTGTTCCTGATGCTGCATCCGAACCGGGCCTTCCGGCGCGAGGAGCTGCTCGAGCAGGTCTGGGGCTACTCGTTCGGGGACACCTCCACCGTGACCGTTCACGTCCGGCGGCTCCGGGAGAAGATCGAACCGGACCCCTCTCGGCCGGCCTCCCTCAAGACGGTGTGGGGCGTGGGCTACCGGTTCGAACCATGACCGCGGGCGAGGGCGAGCGGGCCCGGCGACCGCCGCGCGGCTCGGTGGCGACGGCCACCGCGGTGGCCGTGATCGTCACCGGGGGCGCCGCCACCGGGCTCCTGGCGAACATGGCCGGGATGAGCCGGGGGGACACCCTGCGGCTTGCGGCGGTGGCGGGCGGCCCTGCGGCAGGGGCCGGCGTGGCGGGGCTGGTGGCGCTGGTCCTGCTGCGGCGATTTCGCCTGGCCGTCCAGTCCCTGGTGGCGGCTGTGGCCTCGATCGGGGCGGTGGCCGCCGGCGCCGCCGTGGCGGCGCGTTCGATGTTCATCACCTCCCACGACCTGAGCGCGCTGGCCGTCATCCTGGCGGCGTCGGGCACGGTGGGGATCCTGATCTCGCTCCTGCTCGGCCTCCGGGTGGCCGGTGCGGTGGAGGCCCTCCGGGTGAGGACCCGGATGATCGGCGGCGGGGGTCCGGAGGTCCCCGGACCCTCGGCGCCGCCCGCAGGCGAGCTGGCCGCGCTGGCCCGTGAGCTCGAGGAGATGACCGAGCGCCTCGAGCTGGCCCGGGGTCGGGAGCGCGCTCTCGACGCCTCGCGCAGGGAGCTGGTGGCCTGGATTTCGCACGACCTCCGGACCCCCCTTGCGGCCATCCGGGCCGTGGCCGAGGCGCTGGAGGACGGCGTGGTGTCCGACCCCGAGACCGTGGCCCGGTACTACCGGATCGTGGCGACAGAATCCGAACGCCTGGCCGGGCTGGTCGACGACCTGTTCGAGCTGTCGCGGATCCAGGCGGGCGCGTTGCGATTGGACGTGGCCCCCGTGTCGCTGGGCGACCTGGTGTCCGACGCCCTGTCTGCGGCCTCCCTGATCGCCGAGGTGAAGGGGGTGCGCCTGGAGGGCCGGCTGAAGGGATCGGCCCCGGAGGTGCCGGCTTCCACGCCCGAGCTGTCCCGGGCGCTTCGAAACCTCCTGGAGAACGCCATCCGGCACACCCCCAGCGAGGGCTCGGTGCTGGTCGAGGCCGGCGTGGACGGCGATCGTGCCTACGTCTCGGTTGCCGACGGCTGCGGAGGCATCCCCGAAGCCGACCTGGACCGGGTGTTCGACCTGGCCTTCCGGGGGGAGGCGGCCCGGACCCCGGAGCCCGACGGAGGGGCCGGCCTGGGCCTGGCCATCGCCCGCGGGATCGCCGAGGCCCATCGTGGGGACATCACCGTCCGGAACGAGAACGGCGGCTGTCTGTTCACCCTCCGTCTTCCGCTCGAGACGGTCTGAGCTCGAGGAGTCAGACGGACTCGGGACGCGCCGGGACCTGGACCTTGGGCCGAACCCGCCGGATCACGGCCCACCCAAGAAGGGCGAACAGCCCCAGGGGGAGCAGGTACCCCGAGGCCACCACGATCGCGCCGATCACTCCGAGGAAGCCATCGACGCCCTGGTGCCACGCCCGCACCAGGGCCGACTGCGCCTTCGGCTTCGGCGAGACGAATCCCGCCTCGGCCATCGACAGGGTGATGGTCGAGTAGTCGGCCTGGTCGCTCAGGACGCGAAGCTGGCCCTTGAGCTCCTCGATGGTGAGCTGCACGTCCTGGAGGTGGTTCTGCACCGTGATGCTGTCGTCGATGCTCTTGGCCTTCGACATGAGGTCCAGCAGGACGCGCTCCTGCGCCTCCCAGTTCTTCAGCCGGGCTTCGAGGTCGACGAACTGCGCCGTCACGTCCTGCCCCGACACCCGCTGGTCGGTCACGGTTCCCAGCCGCTTCAGGTCGCCCAGGGCCACCTCGAACTGCGTGGCCGGGACCTTCAGGGTGAGCGTCCCCGAGCGGCGGTTGCGGCCCTCGGTCTCCGAGGACGAGACGTAGCCGCCGTAGCGCCCGGCCACCTCGGTGGCGTCCTGGAATCGCCGGTCGAACGTTCCGTTCTTTACCCGGAGGCCGAGGCTCGCCGTCTTGATGACGCGAGGGGCGACCTCCGGAACGCCGTTCGGCGCGGCGTTCGAATCGGATCGAAACCCCCCGAGCGCCGGTGATGGGGCGGCCACCCCGCCGCCCGCCGGCTCGGCCCGTCCTGCCTTCGTCTGGCGTGCCGAGCCGGCTGTCGTGCCCCTGTTCGAGCTGCAGGCGGCGCCGACCAGCCCGGCCAGGCCGACGAAGGCGACGATCCCCAGTGCCAGGCGCTTGCTCATCGCAGCCTCCCTCCTATGTCCGTGTGTACGGTCGGACGGCAAGGCAAGGACGTTGCGTTCCCGTGAAAGCTCCGGGGTCAGCGACGGGCGCGAGAGCGCCGCACCAGTTGCCGGACGCGAGCGGGACCGATCCGGCTCGCGTTTCGATCTTGGAGCAACGCGAAGATCTCTGATCGTTGGATCAAGGGCGTGACGGCCACGACGTCGCCTTGCCTGGACTGTCCGAGCATCCATCGCAGGGCGGTGACCTCGTCGACGAACACGGGCACGTCCAGGGCTCCGCCGTCCTCGGCTCCCGCCCTCAATCGCGCCACCACGTCGTCCCGGTCGCGGCCTCGTAGGTAGCCGAGCAGCTCCGCCACGACGGGATGCTCGGCGCCGCGGGCGGCCACGTAGCCCATCGCATGCAGGATGTCGTCGGTTCGATCCCCAGCCGCGCAGAACGCCAGCCAGATCTCGCGCCCGGGCCGGCGCAGGGCGTGGCAGATCTCCAGGAGCCCCTTCAGGCCGGCCTCGTTGTGGGCGTAGTCGGCCACGACGATCCGGCCCTCCAGCTCGAACAGGTTGGCCCGGCCGGGGTTCGTCTCGGGGTCCAGCACGAACGTCTTCAGGCCCTTCACCACGGCGTCCTCCGGCAGGCCGGCCCCCAGCGCCGCGGCCGTGGCGGCCATGGCGTTGTGGATGTTATGCGTCGAGATCCCGGCGAGAGTCACGGGGACGTCCTCCAGCGGCACCAGCGACCGCGCTCCCCGGCGGGTCATCACAGTGAGCCATCCATCGACCACCGTGATGCCGCGGCCGCCCTCGTCCAGCGCCATGCGAATGGCCGGATGGTCGTGTTCCCTCGACACCAGCCAGGGCCGGCCGGAGATCACCCGGCGCATCGCCAGCACGCGAGGATCGTCCGCGTTCAGCACGTCCCATCCGCCGGGCTTGGTGATCTTGGTGATGGTGGCCTTCACCTCGGCCAGTTGGTCCAGCGTTCGGATCCCCAACAACCCGAGGTGGTCGGCGGTCACGTTCGTCACCACGGCCACGTCGTTGTGCATGGTGCCGATCCCTCGAAGGAGGATGCCGCCTCGGGCCGTCTCCAGCACGGCCAGTTCCACCCCATCCTGGGACAGGGCGGTGCCGGCGCCGCCGAACCCCGAGTAGTCGCCCTCCAGCACCTGCTCGCCGTCGACGTACACGCCGTCCGTGGACGAGTAGGCCACGCGAAGGCCGGCCGTTCGAGCCATGTGGGCCAGCAGCCGCACCGTGGTGGTCTTGCCGTTCGTCCCCGTCACCGCGATCACCGGGATGTCCGGCTCGGGGACGGCCGGCGGCGGTCCCGGTTCGGCCTCACGGGCCCGCTGGGCGGCCTCCCGAACGAGCCTGGCGGGGGCCTTTCGGGAGGACAGCATCGCCTCCAGCAACGCGGCCACCTCCCGGCCGAACGCCTCCGCCGCGGTGCGCCGCCGCCACGGATAGGCGAGGACGACCTGGTTGGACTCGGGACCCGGCCTGGCCCGCACGGCCAGCCGGGTGTTCGTGGCCGCGGCAAGGGACCGGGTCAGCCGCGCTGCCAAGCGGACCACGAACCGCCGCCTCGACTCCGATCTCGGCGCGCCGGCGTTCGTCTGTCCGGCCGTCGGATCGGACCGCGCCGAGGCTCGTTCGACCCTGGCCTCGGTGGCGTCGAGCCAGCCCGGGACGGCCAGGATGAGCTTCACGGCGGGCCGGGTGAAGTAGAGGTTGGGTCCGTCGAGCACCCGAAGCTCGCGTAGCTCGACGGGCCGGGCCGCCCCCTCCCGATGGTTCGACACGGTGGGCGGACTGTATCCGAAGCCGCGCTACGCTAGTCCGCGATGAGCGAGCTCCAGGACGTCCTGCGCGGGATCGAGGAGGGCCGAACCCGCGGCGACCGAATGGCGCTGGCGACGGTGGTCGGGGTGAAGGGTTCGACCTACCGGCGGGAGGGCGCCCGGCTGCTGATCCCCTCCGAGGGCAGGCCCGTCGGCACGATCAGCGGGGGCTGCCTGGAGGGCGAGGTGCGGGAGGCCGCGGCCGAGGTCATGGCCTCGGGCGAGCCGCGCCTGATGCACTTCGACCTCACCGCGGACGACGAGGCGGTGTGGGGATGGGGCCTGGGCTGCAACGGCGTGGTGGACGTGTTCCTCGAACCCGCCGAGGGCGCCTTCGAGACGGCCGGAGCCATCCGCCGGGCCGTGGCGGAGCAGCGTGACCTGGTCGCGGTGACGGTGATCGCGGCCGAGGACGGCTCGCCGGCTCGGCCCGGCGCCCGGATGCTGGTGCACGCCTCGGGCGCGACGGATGGCTCCCTGGGCGAGGAGGCCATGGATCGAGAGGCGGTGAACGAGGCCCTTCGTGCCCTGCGCGACGAGCGGTCCCGGACCCTCTCCGTGCCGGGCGGCGTGGAGCTGTTCCTGGAGGTGCTGAAGCCCCCCATCCGCCTCCTGGTGTGCGGGGCCGGGCACGACGCCGTCCCGCTGGTCCGGTTCGCCGCGGGGCTCGGGTGGCAGGCCGAGGTGGTGGACGACCGCGAACAGTTCCTGAAACCCACCCGCTTCCCCGAGGCGGCCAGGTTCGTCAGGACCGAACCCGTCGACGCGGCCGCCGCCGCCGGCGCCGACGGCCGGAGCCACGTCGTGGTGATGAGCCACAACTTCCTCCGGGACAAGGACTACCTCCGCTCGTTCCTGGGCTCGCCCGCGCCGTACATCGGCATGCTCGGACCGAACGCCCGGCTGGAGCGCCTCCTGGCCACCCTTCGCTCCGAGGGGTTCGAACCGTCGCCGAAGGACCTTCAAGTGGTGCACGGGCCGGCGGGCCTGGACATCGGGGCCGAGGGGCCAGAGGAGGTGGCCTGGGCCATCGTGGGCGAGGTGCTGGCCCTGCGGAACGGCCGGGGCGGGGGGTTCCTGAAGGACCGGTCGGGGCCGATCCACGACCGGGTGCCCCGAACGTCCGTCGGCTCTTGATCTCCGGGCTGGTCCTGGCCGCCGGGACCTCCTCGCGCCTGGGCCGGCCCAAGCAGCTCCTGGACCTCGGGGGGAAGCCGGTCATCCGCCATGTGGTCGAAGCGGCCCTGGCCGCACCCCTGGACGACGTCCTGGTGGTCCTGGGTCACCGGGCGGCCGAGATCGCGGCGGCCCTGCCGGGCGACGAACGAGTTCACCACGTCGCCAACGAACGCTTCGCCGAGGGGATGTCCACCTCGCTCGCAGCCGGGCTGGAACGGCTTCAACAGAGCGACGACTGCGAGGCCGCCGTGGTCCTGCTGGGCGACCAGCCGTCCGTTCGTGCCGAGGCCATCGAGGCGGTGGTGCAGGCCTTCCGGAACGGGCACGGCCCGGTGGTGCAGGCCGCATATGGCGGCGTCTCCGCGCACCCCACGCTGTTCGCCCGTTCGGCGTGGTCCGACCTCCAGCCGGCGCTCCACGGCGACATGGGAGCCGGCCACTTCCTGGCCCTTCACCCGGAGGTGGTGTGGCCGGTCGAGCTGGGGGGGACGGCGCCGCTCGACATAGACACCGAAGATGACTATCGGCGGGTCCGGGCGCAGTTCGACTCGGGCCATTGGTCCGATTGACCATTGCTATCGTCCGGGCAAACTGTCAATATCTGGCTTGTTGAACGAACAGAGCCTTCAGGCAGCCAACGCATTCCTCCGCGTCGCAGCGGAATCAATTGAGCCTGGACAGCTTCTTGACCGTTCTCCTGCCGAAATAGGCAGGGAAGCCGGGCTGGCCAATCCGCTCGCGGTGGCTCGGGCCATCCGGGCCCTGGCGGCGCGGCGCCGCCTGGCGGCAGAGGACGGCCGGTACCGCCTCCTCGACCACAGGCCGCTGGAGCCGGGCGAGCCCGAGTCGGTCCCCCGAGCCCCTCGGAAGCGCAAGCCCCGTCGCCGGGCGGCCCATCGGGAGGAGGCCGCCGAGGCCGACCGCAAGCCCACCTACGCCGATCTGGGCCGGGCCATCGTGGACCGGGTCATCGAGCTGGGCCGGGAGGCCGGCGAGGCCATCGCCTCATCGGAGACCCTGCGCCGGGAGGCCAAGGAGAACAAGGCCGCCAGGATCGAGGCCGAGCAGCGTGCCGGACGGTTGTTCGAACGGGTGAAGGAGCTCGAGGCGAAGCTGGAGATGGCCGAGGGGAACCTTCGGACCGTGCTGGCCGCGGCCCGCGGCCGGGGGGCCTCGGTGGCCCCCGCCAATACCGAGATGGAGGCGCTGCTGCGCATCCTGAAGTCGCCCTCGGAGGGCGAGGGTGAGGCTGCCGCCGGTCCCAACGGCCAGCCCGCCGCCGAGGACCAGGAGGCAGCCGGCGAGTGACGCCGGCCGCCCCTCCCGATCCCGTCGAGCTTCGTTCGTTCGTCGAGAAGCGCTTCCCCGCCTACCTGGAAGGTCTCGAGGCCACGGTCAACGTGGACTGCGGGACGTTCGTCGTCGACGGCGTCCGTCGGATCGCCGACTTCATGCAGGAGCGGTTCGAGGCGGCGGGGTGGGAGGTCGAACGCCGCCCACACACCGCGGGTGACGGGGCCGAGGAACAGCTGGGCGACCTGCTGATCGCTCGGCTGACCGGCGGCTCGCCCGACGGCCGGCGCGTGCTGCTGATCGGGCACATGGACACGGTCTTCCCGGAGGGCACCGCCGCGGAGCGCCCGTTCCGGATGGAGGGGTCGCGGGCGTTCGGGCCCGGTGTATCGGACATGAAGGGGGGCCTCCTCGGTGGCTTCCACGCGGTGGGCGCGCTGCGCGACGCCGGCTTCGATGGGTTCGCCGCCATCACCTACGTGTGCAACCCCGACGAGGAGATCGGCTCCCCCTGGAGCTCGCGGGCGATCCGGGAGCTCGCGCCGAAGCACGATGTGTGCTTCGTGCTGGAAGGGGCCCGAGAGAACGGGGACATCGTGTCGTCTCGAAAGGGCGTGGCCGACGTGGTCGTCCGGGTGACCGGCCGCGCCGCGCACGCCGGGGTCGAACCGGAACGGGGCCGGTCGGCCGTGCTGCAGGCCGCCCATACGGTGGTGGGACTGCACGAGCTGAACGGCCGGTGGCCCGGCGTCACGGTGAACGCCGGCGTCATCGCCGGAGGAACCAGGGCGAACGGGGTGGCCGAGCGCTGCGAGCTCCGGGTCGACGTGAGGGCCCCCCGCGTGGATTCGTTCGAGGCGGCGCTGGAGGAGGTCCGGCGGGTTGCCTCCGAGCGGGCGGTGCCCGACGTGGAGGTGGAGGTCGTGGTTCGAACCGGCTTCCCCCCGATGGAGAGAACCGAGGCGACAGCCCACCTGGTCGAACAGGCGAAGGCGATCGCCTCGGAGCTGCGGTACGAGGTGAACGACGCCGCGACGGGCGGGGCGTCCGACGCCAACGTCGTCAGCGGCCTCGGGGTGCCGGTGCTCGACGGCATGGGCCCGGTGGGCGGCGCCGACCACGCCCCGGGCGAGTGGCTGGATCTCGACAGCGTGGTGCCGCGGGTGACGCTGCTCGCCGCGATGATCGCGAACGCGGGCTTCGAGGAGCTCCGCTCGCCTGACACCTAGCCCTTCGACAGATAGTCGTAGTAGCCGCGGCCCGACTTTCGTCCCAACCAGCCGACGCTGACCCTCCGCTGGAGCGCGGGCGGCGGGGCGTCTGACGTTCGGTGGAACTCATCGTCCAAGGAGCGGGCGATGGCCACGCAAACGTCGGCCCCGATCAGGTCGATCAGCGCGAACGGGCCCATGGGATGGCCGGCCCCGATGACCATGGCCCGGTCGATGTCCTCCACCGCGGCATAGCCGCTCTCGGCGAGTCGAACCGCCTGGTTGAGGTACGGGATCAGCAGCCGGTTCACCAGGAAGCCGGCACCGTCGGAGACCCGGAGGGGCCGCTTGCCGAGATCGTGCGCGAATCGCCGCCCCCGCTCCACGGTCTCCTGGGAGGTTCGAAGCCCCGCCACCACCTCCACCAGCGGCATGCGGTGCACGGGGTTGAAGAAGTGCAGCCCGACCATGCGCTCGGGTCGCTCCAGCGTCGAGGCCAGCTCGGTGATCGACAGCGAGGACGTCGTGGAGGCCACGACGGCCTCCGCCGGCAGCAGCGGGTCGGCCTCCTTCAAGGCGTCGAACTTCCGCTGGTAGTCCTCCGCCGTCGCCTCGAGGAGCAGCCCGCACCGGCCCAGCTCCGCGGGATCGCAGGTGACCACGGCGCCCTGGTTCGACTCCAGCAGCTCGTCTCGAAAGGCGGCGGCGCGATGGTCCGACGCGGATCGAACGACCAGCTCGAACCCGTTGGCCAGGCACAGTTCGGCGATCCCCCGAGCCATCACGCCCGTCCCGAACAGGCCCACCCTGCCGGCTCCCATGGCGGTCGAAGGGTACCCGGTACAGTGGCAGGCCATGGATGCCGAGAAGGGGCTGTTCGGGCCGGGTTCGGTCTCCTGGCAGGTCCACCGGGAGGTCACGGTGCTGTTCGGCGGGGCCCGCGCCTTGCTCATGCAGGCGGCCCACCCGCTGGTGGTGGCCGGCGCGCGACAGACCGGCTTTTACGAGCGCAACCCGTGGAAGCGGCTGGAGCGAACGCTCCAGCTCCAGTTCGCCATCACCTTCGGCACCCGCGAGGAGGCCCTGCGGGCGGCCGATCGCATCAACCGGGTCCACCGCGACGTCCACGGCATCGACGAGGTCACCGGCCTCCCGTTCGACGCCACGGACCCGGAGCTCCTGCTGTGGGTCCACGCGTGCCTGGTCGACTCGTCGCTGCTGTTCGAACGCCTCACGGTGGGGAAGCTGGACGACGAGAGCCGGCAGCGCTTCCACGACGAACAGATGCTGGGGGCGGAACTGCTCGGGCTGCCCAGAGACCGGATCCCGCCCACACCGACCGCCCTGCATGGCTACATCGGGGACGTGGTCGAGAGCGGCGCGCTGCGGGTGGGCGACGAGGCGCTCATCGTCGCCGAGCTGATCCGGCATCCCCCGAGAGAGGTGCCGTGGCGGCCGGTGCTGTGGCAGGTGGCGTGGTGGGCGTTCGCCACGCTGCCTCCGCGCCTGCGCGAGATGTACGGCGTGGGGTGGACGCGGCTGGGGGAACTTCGTTTGCGGGGAAGCCTCGGGACGCTGAAGCTCCTCAGGCCGTCCCTGCCCGGAAGGGTCCGCGAGATCGTGCCGGCCCGGATCGCCGTCGAGAGAGTCGCCGCGGGGACCAGGGCGAGATCGTGAGCCGACTGGCTATCCTTGGCCGGTCATGCTCACCGAGCCTGCGCCCCGGCACGGGCAGACCGGCGAACCCGCCCCTCCGCTGCCGCTGACCGACCTCGACTGGGACGCCGGCCGGACCGGCGGGTTCGCCCACCAGGCCGCCGACCTGTTCGCCGAGCTTGTCGAGCGCCTCCCCGGCCTCCCGGTGGCCCGGGCGTGGGAGCAGGAGGACGTCGAACGGGCCATGAGCCGCGACGTGCCCGACCAGCCCATGCCCGAACCGGAGCTCCTCGCCTACCTCCGGGAGATGCTGTTCGAGTACGCCACCTATTGCGGCCACCCTCGATTCATGGCCTACATCACCGGGACCGGCACCGTGCCCGGCGCTGTGGCCGACATGCTCGCCGCCGGTGTGAACATGAACGCCGGAGGCTGGCGCCTGGGACCTGCCGCAGTTGAGGTGGAGCTGGCCCTGCTGCGATGGTTCGCCGATCAGTTCGGGCTGCCGGCCACGGCCGGTGGACTGATGACCTCCGGAGGGGCCATGGCGAACTTCGTCGCGCTGAAGGTGGCCCGGGACGTCAAGGCCTCGTGGGACGTCAGGCACCAAGGGGTTGCGGCGGGGCCCCCCATGACCCTCTACGCGTCCGAGGAGGTCCACGTGGTCACCGACCGGGCCGCCGACATGCTCGGCCTCGGCGTGGACGCGGTCCGGAAGGTCCCCGTGGACGAGGGGCTCCGCCTGCGGCCCGATGCGCTCCGCGAGGCCATCGCCCGGGACCGCGACGTCGGCGCCATGCCCTTCGCCGTGGTGGCCACCGCCGGCACCGTCACCACGGGCGCCATCGACCCGCTCTCCCAGATCGCGGAGATCTGCGCCGAACAGAACCTCTGGTTCCACGTGGACGGCGCCTACGGCGGGCCGGCCGTGCTGGCCGAGGACCTCCGGCCGCTGTTCGACGGGATCGAACGCGCCGACAGCATCGCGTTCGATCCGCACAAGTGGCTGTACACGCCGCACTCGGGAGGCTGCGTGCTGATCCGCGAGGGCACCTACCAGGCGGTGGCGTTCCTGGTGGCGCCGAGCTACATCCACGTCGAGGAGGAACGCGCCGGGCAGGGCGTGGACCTCGGCGGGCTGGGCCCGCAGTTCAGCCGGGGGTTCCAGGCGCTCAAGGTGTGGGTGTCGCTGCTGGCCCACGGGCGTCTGGCCTACGCCGCGCGCATCTCGCACGACGCCGCGCTGGCCCGCTACATGGGGGCCCGGGTGGACGCCCATCCCGAGCTGGAGCTGGCCGCGCCCGTGGGGCTCTCGATCTGTTGCTTCCGGTACGCCCCGCCCGGGCTCCCCCCGGGTGCCGAGGACTACGTGAGCCGCCTGAACGAACGCCTGATGGGCCGGATCCAGCAGGACGGCCGGGCGTACTGTTCGAACGCGTTCCTCGACGGCAAGTGGGCGTTGCGCGCGTGCATCGTGAACTTCCGGACCGAGGCCCCCGACGTCGACGCCCTGCTCGACGTGGCGGTCGAGCACGGCCGGCGCCTCGACGCCGAGACGCGTCCCCAGGCCCTTCGGGCGGCGGGCTCCTCGTGAAGCCCGCGTTCGCGCTTCTCGGTTCGGGGGAGTTCGAACCGTGGAGCGAAGAGGTCGACCGGTGGATGCTCGCGCGGGTGGCCCGGCCCGAGGGGCCGGTGCTCATCCTGCCAGCGGCCAGCGCGCCGGAGGGCGACGAGGTGTTCACGATGTGGGCCGACATGGGGCTTCGGCACTTCGAGGACCTGGGCTTGCCGGCCGAGGTGGTGCCGATGAAGACCCGCGACGACGCCTCCCGGTCGGGGTTCGTCGACCGGCTCGACGAGGCGTCGTTCGTGTACTTCTCCGGCGGGAACCCGGCCTACCTGGCCGGACTGTTGCGGGACACGCCGATCTGGGTGGCCGTCCTGGCCGGCCTGGAGCGGGGCCTCGGCTACGCGGGATGCAGCGCGGGCATCGCCGCGCTGGGCGAGCTGGCCCCCGACAGCTCGCGCCGGGACTTCAGCGACGACATCTGGCAGCCCGGCCTGGAGCTGTTCCCCAAGGTCCACTTCGGTCCCCACTGGGACATGCTCGACACCTACATCCCGGGCCTGCAGGCGATCATCGTGGCGGCGGTGCCGGAGGACCGGCCCCTGTTCGCGGTGGACGAACGAACCGCCGCTGTGGGCGACGGGACGGACTGGTCCGTGCTGGGCCTGGGCAAGGTGCACCTCCGCCTCCACGGCCAGTGGCACGAGTGGGCCGCCGGCGAGTCGTTCGAGGCCCCGCTGCTCGTGGGGCGCTAGCGGGCGTTCACTGGCGCACCGGACCCGCCCAGAGGTACGAAAGGCAAAACGAGATCCCCGCCAACAGGGCGAGGACTCGGATTGCTCGCCTCGAGATTCCCGTTCGAGAGGCGTTCGCGCCGTCCGCTGTGCGGGACTCGAACAACTCAGGTCGTTTGATGCGCAACCAGCCCAACCAGCCCAGGAAGAAAACGAGTGGCGGCGTGAACACCTTGATCGTCCAGGCGAGAGACTTCCAATAGCCAGGGTCGCGCGTCCCGCTGGAAAGGGAGATGAGGCCGATGGCCGCCAGGATGCTCGAGGCCACAATGACAAGCCCACCCGCCGCTCTCCTGTTCCCGAGGACCTCGCGCCAAGGGCGGCGCACCTCGTTAGGCAGTAAGGCTCGCACGAACGCGCCTGAAAGGATGATCGCTGCGACGTAGGCGGTGAGTACGGCACCCAGGGATGTCAGCATGGTGTCATCGAGCTTCACCGTTCATGGAGTAGTTTTCAAGCCTTCGCAAGAACGCCGCTCGCCTCGCCGATTGGCGGCCTGCCAGACTCAACCAGCTGAAACTGGGAGGAAGTCCGTGCCTTCCGGATGGACGCTTGAACGTACGGTTCCTGGACCCCACAGGATCGGACGCGCCGAACGCCTTGATCTCACGAGCGTGGGTTCAACACGCGCCTCCGGGAGTGACCACCGTTGCCGCTGCTCAGCCTCCCCCGGGCGCTTCGGCCTGCTGCAGGAGCTTCTGGGCGTCGCGGCGGCGGGCGGGGGAATCGAACGGCGCCGCGACCAGGTACGCCTTCAGCGCGGCCGCAGCGGCCGCGGGTTGGTGCAGGCCCTCCAGCAGGATCACGCCCTTGAAGTAGAGGGCCTCGGGGAAGTTCGGCGCCACGGCCAGCGCTTGGTTCACGGCGTCCAACCCCTCCCGGGCGTGGCCGGCGCGGTAGAGCAGGAACCCCAGGGTGGCTCGCGCCTCCGGGTTCCTCGGATCGATCTTCAGCGCGGCGAGGTACTGCGCCACTGAGTCCTCCGCCTCGCCCGACTGGAGGTAGGCGTTCGCCAGGTCGAGCCGCGCCGCCACGTCCTCGGGGTGCTGGCGAACCCGGTCCAGGAAGAACTGCAGCGCCGACTGCCCGGTCTGGCTTTCCCCGCTAATGGGCTGGCCGGCCGAACGGCTCCGCACCGCGCCGATCAGCAGCGGCACCACCACGGCCACGATGGCCCCGCCCGCCAGGAGCGCCGGGAGCATGCCGAACCGGCGAGCGGGCCTGGAGCCGTTCCCGCCGCTCGCGCCTTCCGGCGCAGAGGACCGAAGCTCCTTCAGGTCCGCCCCCAGCAACCCCGCGCCGTCGCGTGCCTCCAGCGTGCGCAGGACGGCCACGGTGCGCCGTTCGGTCTCCGTCCTCAGCGCCCGGTAGTCCTGCTCGGTCACGAGCCCGGTGTCGTGCTCCTGTTCGAGCTCCCTCAGGGCACGAAGGAGGCCCCGCCGTTCGTCTTCCATCGGATCGCTCAGGCGCTCCAGGGCCTCGGCGCGGCCCCGCCGGAAGGGGTGGAGCACGCCGGCCGCCGCGACCATCGCCAGCCCCGCCGAGACGAGCAGCAGGACCGCGATCAATCGGCCTCCTCGTCGGCGATCATCAGGGCCTGCCGGAGCAGGCGGTGATCGCTCTCGGAGAGCGCCGGCGCGCCCACGGCCCGGTCGCCGTGTCCCCCCAACGTCCACCGCCGGACGGCCGCGGCCGCCACCACCAGCCCGGCCAGCAGCAGGAGCCCGGGAGCCACCCACACCAGGAGGTTCAGCCCCCGCCGGGAGGGCGACAGGAGGATCCAGTCGCCGTAGCGCCGAACGAACACCGCCCGGATGGCGCCCGAGGACATGCCTGCCCGGAGGTCCGAGGCGATCTCCGCCCGCATGTCCCGGGCCAGGGGGGAGGGCGAATCCGCCACGGAGAGGTCCTGGCAGACGGGGCACCGCAGGGTCGAACCGACGGATCGAACCCGCTCCTGCAGCGTCTGGGGCTCTCCCGAGGGCCGCACCGACACCAGCACCAGGGCCACGCCCCCGGCAAGAAGCGCCGCCGCCAGCGCGAGGAAGGGCGGGCGCACCCGCCCGAGAAGGCCGGCCGTCATCGCGTTCGGCCCTCCAGCAACGCCGTGATCCGGTCCGACAGCGTCCCGTAGTCCACGGGCCCGAACACCTTCCACCTGATGGTCCCCGCGCGGTCGACGAAGAACGTCTCGGGCACCCCGGTCACGCCGAACGCGAGGGCTGTCCGGGAGCTCGGGTCGCGCAGGACCGGCCAATCTCCTCCGAGCTCGCGCCCGAAGGCCAGCCCGGCCGAGGGGCGGTCCTGGTACTGCACCCCCACGATCACCGCGCCCTCGTCCCGGTACCGCTCCCACGCCGCCTCGAGCGCAGGGTGCTCCACCCGGCACGGGCCGCACCAGGAGGCCCAGAAGTTCACCACCACGACCTGGCCCCGGAGCGAGGACAGGCGGATCGTGCCGGTCCCGTCCAGCGTGGTCAGCTCGAAGTCGGGGGCCTTCTGCCCGATCAGCGGCGAGTGGATGAGGGTGGGGTCGTTCGACAGGCCGTAGGCGAACAGCGTGGCCAACAGGCCGACCACCGTCATCACCGCCGCGACCCAGACCCACCGGGCCCGCCGCCGCCAGCTCCGGCCGGGCGGATCCAGGCCCGACGGGTGGCGGCCCGCCGGGTCGAACGGTTCCCGTGGGTCGTCGAACCTCTCGAATGGATCGGGTGGCGTCCCCCGGGACAAATCGAACGACCTCCTCGCGCCGGGCGGCGCGCCTGCCACATCAACCGGGCCCAGTATAGGAAGCGGGGTTCGCTCGCGGGGGCTTACGAAGCGGTCACGGCCGGAGCTCGAACCGCCTCGGGCACGGGCAGCGGGGCCATCCTGCGGCGGTCCGGCCAGGCCGCCACCACCCCGCCCAGCGCCACCACGAATCCTCCGACCCACAGCCACGTCACCCCCGGGTTCAGGAACAGCCGGAGGGTGGCCCGGTCTCCGGCGAACCCGATCACCGAGGAGTACAGGTCCTTCAGCACCCCGTAGTGGATCGACGGCGTGCCGATGGGGTCGTTCGGGTCGCTCGGATAGAAGTTCATCGAGGGCGTCAGCCGGCCCAGGTCCCCTCCGTCGCGCCACACGCCGACCGTGGCGATCCGAACGTCTCGCTGCGGCTGCCGCACCAGGCGTTGGCCCTCGTACCGCAAGGTGTAGCCGGCGAACGTCACGACCTGCCCCCGGGCCACCGTGACCTCGGTCTGGGAGGCGAACGCGGTGGAAGCCGTGATGGCCACGACGGCCACGGCGATGCCTAGGTGGGCCACCAGCCCCCCGTACAGACTTCGGTTTCGGGCCACCGTCTGGACGGCGGCCCGGCGCACCGGCATCGACGTGGCCCGGGCGAACGCCCGGATCCCCCGGGCCATCTCGGCCAGATTGGCCAGCCCGACGAAGGCGGCCAGGCCGAACGCGGCCACGGCGGCGAGATCTCGAACCCCCGCCACGGCCAGCCCCACCATGACGGCGGCCCCGGCCACGGCCGGCCCGGTGAGCCGGCGAGCGGCCTGCTCGGCCGAGGCCCGGCGCCACGGGAGCAGCGGGCCCACGCCGGCCAGGAACAGCAGCAGAAGGAACAGGGGAACGGTGGTCTGGCGGAAGTACGGGCCGCCCACGGTGACCTGGCGGTTCGTCAGGGCCTCCACCAGCAGCGGGAAGATGGTCCCCAGGAGCACCACCAGGGTCAGGGCGACCAGCAGCAGGTTGTTGCCCAGGAAGATCGCCTCCCGCGAGAGCGCCGAGTCGAACCGGCCTTCGGTCCGCAGCGCCCACGCCCGCCCGGCGATCAGGCCGAACCCGGCCACCAGCACCGCCACCAGGAAGCCCAGATAGAGCGGTCCAACCAGCGACCGGGCGAAGGAGTGGACCGAAGAGAGGATGCTCCCCCGGGTCAGGAACGTGCCGAACGTGGTGAGGGCGAACGCCCCGATCACCAGCGACAGGTTCCAGACCTTCAGCATCCCCCGTCGCTCCTGGATGATCACCGAGTGCAGGAACGCCGTGGCCATGAGCCATGGCAGCAGGGCGACGTTCTCCACCGGGTCCCACGCCCAGTAGCCGCCCCACCCCAGCACGCCGTAGGACCACAGCGCACCCAGCACCAAGCCGCACGTCAGGAAGATCCACGCGGACAGGGTCCACCGGCGCGTGATCCGGATCCATCGGTCCGACAGCCGCCCGCTGATCAGGGCGGCCATGGCGAACGAGAACGGCACCGTCATCCCGATGAACCCGAGGTAGAGCATTGGCGGGTGGATGGCCATGAGCGGATGGTTCTGCAGCAGCGGCAGGGGCCCTCGACCGTCGGCCGGCCCCACCCCGCCGGCGAACGTGGCGAACGGCCGGGTCGGCCCCAGCACCAACACCAGGTAGAACACCTGCACCACGTTCATCACGGCGAGAGCCCACGGGAACGTCTCGGGCGGACGCTTCCGGAAGCGGAAGGCCACGGCGGCGATGAATCCGGCCAGGATCAGGTTCCACAGCAGCAGCGAGCCCTGGTCGGCCGACCACAGCGAGAGCACCTTGAAGAACAGCGGCGTCTCCCGACTGGAGTTCTCGGCCACGTACCTGATGGCGAAGTCGTTCGAGAGGATCGCGGCGAGCATTGCTCCGTTCGCCGCGGCCACCAGGGCGAACAGCGAGTAGGCCGAGGTGCGGGCGCTTTCGACCAGCACCGGCTGGCGCCGCCTGGCGCCGAACGCCGCGGCCACCGCCCCGTACAGGGCCAGCCCCAGGGCCAGGGCGAGGGCGAACACCCCGATGCGGTCCGTCGTTCGGCTCCGGTCAGCCTCGAACGTCCGCCGAGTGCGGCGTCTCGCCGGGGGCCGGCGGCGTGTACCGGTCGCCGTGCTTCACCAGCACCGTGTCGGCGTGGAACGCGCCGTCGGAGCCGTAGAACCCCTCCAGGACCACCCCGGCTCCGGTCCGGAACAGCGACGGCACGCCCCCCGTGTCGACCACGCTCATGCTGCTGGTGCCGTCCGACACCACGAAGATCAGGCGGTGCCCGTTCGCGTGCACGGTCCCCGGAAGGACCAGGCCGCCCAGCCGGACCCGTTCGCCGACAGCGGTGGGGCCCTGGTGCAGGATCTCGGTGGGGGCCTTGTCGTACACGAGGTTCCCACCGAGGCTCCGGGTGGCGATCCAGCCCAGGCCCGCCGCCACCGCCACCAGGACGAACACGATCCGGCCCCGCCGGCCCGTGAGAGCCGCCGGCATCTTCACGGCGACGGCCGTTCGAGCCGCGCAGGAGGGCCGCCCCGCCGCGCCACGATGGCGGCGGTCCGCCGGCGGGCCCGCGTGGCCCGGGCGAACAGGCGGGCCACGTACGCACCCAGCGCCCCGCCGGTGATCAGGTAGGCCGCGGCCACGAACCCACCGTTGTCCGGTGGGCTAGCCATGGGCCCGAACCTCCTGGGGTGAGGCCGCCTCGTCCATGAGCTCTTCCGCGGAGCGGCCCAGCCTCGGCGAGAGGGCCTCCGCCACCGCCCGGTCCTCCAGCCGTCCGACCCGCAGCCGGAGCGTCACCAGGTAGGCGTACAGGATCGTGAAGGCCGCCACCCCCGTCATCAGGCCCGCCGCCATGACCGGGGCCATCCGGGGGGCCACGTGCAGCAGCGCCGGGGCCTGGTGCTGCGAGCGCCACCACACGACCGACAGGTGCACGATGGGCACGTCGACGAATCCAACGATCCCCACCACCGCCGCCCACCGGGCCCGGCGGGCCGGGCTGTCCGGGAGCTTTCGAACCGCCAGGTACCCCACGTAGATCAGGAACAGCACGGCGGTCGTGGTGAGCCGAGGGTCCCACGTCCACCACGTCCCCCACACCGGCTTGGCCCAGATCGAACCCAGCACCAGGGTGAGCCCCGTGAACAGCACGCCCACCTCGGCGCTGGCCGCGGCCAGCCAGTCCCACCGGGTTCGCTTCGTCACCAGGTAGGCCACCGACCCGATCAGCACCACCAGGAACGAGAGGTAGGCCAGCCACGCCGCCGGGACGTGCAGGTAGATGATCCGAAAGACGTTGCCCTCCTCGGCGTCGGGCGGGGTGACCCACAGGCCCATCGCCACCGTGGCCGCCACGCCGCCCACCGCGAGCACGCCCAGCCAGCGCTCGCCGCGTCTCGCGGTGAGCTTCCCCATGGCGCGTTCGGCGGTGTTCGGCATGGCCCTCGGTCAGTCCTCCAGCAGGAATTCGAACACGAGGGTACCCACCGCGACGAAGACCGCATCGAACGCGGCGAGCAGCCCCAGCCACGAGCCCGCCCCGGTTCCGCCCGAGGTGGCCACCGAGGTCGCCCTCACCCCGGCCACCAGGATCGGCGTGGCCAGCGGGAGGACCAGCAGGGGGAACACCGCCTCCCGGGCCCGGGACGACTCGGTGAGGACTCCGAACAGGCTCCCGATGGCGGCCAGCCCGACGGTCCCCAGGACGAACGCCCCCGCCACGGCCCCCGGCTGCGACCCCAGCGACAGCCCGAACAGCCCGGCCACCAGGAGGGTCACCACGACGGCCAGCGCCAACAGCTGCGCGGTCACCGCGGCGGCCTTGCCCAGGAACACCGCCGCCTTGTCGATGGGCGCCAGCAGCAGACCTTCGAGTGCGCCGTCCTCCCCCTCCGATTCGTAGGAGCGGCGGAAGGCCAGCACCGAGGCGAACAGCATGGCCAGCCACAGCAGCCCCGGCGCCGTCTGCTGCAGCAGGGCTCGACCCGGTCCGAGCGACAGTCCGAACGCGATCAGCAACGTCCCGGCGAACGGCAGCACCAGCCCAACGGCGTAGCGGCCCCGCATCTCGATCCGGAGGTCCTTGCCCGCGATGGCCCAGGACTGGCGAAGCAATGTCATGGCCGAACCTCCGACGCGCGCCCCTCCTCGACGAGGAGCGTCCGCGTGGCCGGCGCCCCCGGAGCGGCCTCGTGCGTCGCCAAGATCAGGGTTGCGCCGCGAATGGCCGCCTCCGCGACCAGGTCGTCGACGAGCGTCTTCGCTCCGGCGTCGAGGCCGCCATAGGGTTCGTCCAGCAGGAGCAGCTCGGCCTCCCTCACCGCGAGCCGGGCCAGGGCCAGCCGCTGGCGCATCCCCTGGGAGAAGCCTCGAACCCGCTCGCCGGCCACCTCCGCCAGCCCCACCCGCTGCAGGGCCGCCGGCACGGCCTCGGCGTCGAGCCCGTACAGGGTGCAGAAGAACCGGAGGTTCTCCGCCGCGGTGAGGTCCTCGTACAGGCGGGTTCGATGCCCCAGGAGCTCGGTTCGCCGGCGGACCTCGTCTCGCTCTCGGGCCAGGTCGAACCCGAGGACCGAACCGGTGCCGTAGGTGGGCGAGATGGCCGTGGCGATCAGGCGGAGCAGCGTGGACTTGCCCGCGCCGTTCGGTCCCCGCACCAGGACGGACTCGCCGCGTTCGACCCGAAGGTCCACCCGGACCAGGGCGGGCGTCACGCCGAACACGCGGGTGACCCCGGAGAGAACGACGGCCGGCGATCCCGTTCGGTCCTCCTGCTCGGGACGGCGGGAGAGCACGCTGCTGGACGTTCCGGGGGAAGCCACGCGGCCTCAAAGGTACCGCAGACCCAGGGCGGGCGGGCCGGGGACGGTGTGTCGGTGGGTGCTGTTACGCTCTCCCCACCTCTCCCGAGGCTCGAAGGGAGGAGAGGTGGAGGTAGTCCAGACGCTCGTCAACGCGCTGGTCATCGGGGCGGCGGGAGTGATCCTCGCCCGCATGACCCACAACCTCCGCCAGGAGGTCAAGTCCGAGATCTCGGAGTTCCGCGTGGAGGTGAGGCACGAGATCGCGCGAGTCGACGGCAGCATCGCTGACCTCCGAACCGGATTCGAGGGCAGCATCGCTGACTTCAGAACGGGAGTCGACCGCACCATCGCGGAACTGAGAACTGGAGTCGAGGGCGGCATCGCCGAGCTCCGCGCGGACATGCGCGACATGAGGCTGGACATGCGGGAGATGCGGGCGGAGATCCGAGAGATCCGCTCCGACCTCACCCAGGTCGCGCTGGCCGTGGGGGTGCAGCGCCGAGCGGGCCATCAGTAGCCCGTCGAGCCACCGCCCCGTCGTTCATCACAGCTTCGCGAACAGGAACCGCCGCCACAGGTCCGCCGCCACCGCCTGGGCGTTCGTTCGAACCCCGTGGCGTTCGAAATGCCGGCACAGGTTCTCGACGTCGCGCCCGAGCAGCGCCCGGGCGTGCTGGTTCGTCCTGGCGTCCACCGCCTGCGGCAGGTCGATGATGGTGACCCGGCCCTCCCACCACAGCACGTTGTAGGGCGAGAGGTCCCCGTGCACCAGGTGGTTCGACAGGAACAGCTCGACGTTCCACAGCAGCCGGTCGAATGCCTCCCTCGCGTCGGCAGGACTCAGCCGAACGTCCCGCAGCTGCGGGGCCGGCCGGTCCTCGTCCCCGATGAACTCCATGAGGATCCCGGCCTCGCCCGCCGTCACCGGCCGCGGCACGTCCGCCCCGGCCGCGTGCAGCGTCCGGAGCGTCTCGAACTCCCGGTGCCGCCACCACCCCTCCTCGACCTGCCGCCCGAAGGCGGTCTTGGTCCGAACCGCCCGGTCCTCGCGGTGCTTGCCGAAGGCCTGCCCGTGCTCGTAGGCGGCGCGGTTCCTGAACGCCCGGCCCTCGCGAGCGTGGAACACCTTCGCGGCCACCAGCTCGGCCCCGGCGGTGGCCGCGTTCCCCCGGCACAGGTACACGGAGGCCTCCTTCCCGCTCTTCAGCGGCATCACCACGTCGGTGATCCAGCCGTCGCCGAAGAACCCGTCGAACCAGCCCGGGCGGCGCTGGCCCGACGGTCGTTCGGGCTCCCAGTCATCGTCGTCGTAACGCGGTCGCACCTGTGGTCTCCTTCGTCGTCGTTCGGATGCGTTCTCGGATGGGTCGAACAACGCTCCAGGCCATGGCACGGCCTCCTTTCGGCATGCATGGATGTGGGTGTCCGGGAAACGAAACGGGCCGCCCCGCTCGGGACGGCCCTCGGACGCTGCTGGTCCGGCTTCGGCGCTAGCCGGTGGCGGAGGAGGGACGAACGGCGGTCACGGCGTTCGCGACGGAGGCGGCGAATTCGGCCACGTGGTCATCCCTCCCTTCGAGGTCCTGCGGCTACGACGGGCCGAGTATAGAGCCCGCGCAGTGCTTCAGGAAGTCCCTGACCCCGGTGCCGTCCACCAGCCGCACCTGGATGCCCGCCCGATCCAGCAGGCTCGAGGCCAGCGACGCGCGATGGCCGGTGCCGCAGACGGCCCAGACCTCCCCGGCCCCGGCGAGCTCCTCGACCCGCCCGGGAAGGTCGCCCACGAAGACGTGCCGGCTCCCCTCGATGTGGCCGGCGTCCCATTCGGCCTGCTGCCGCACATCGAGGACCTCGGGGCGGAGGCTCGAACGGTACCGCCGGCACAGCTCCTCGAGCCCGGCCACCGGGTACGAACCCACGGCGCGGCCCGAGGCGCGCCACGCCTTCACCCCGCCGGCCAGGTACCCCTCGATCCGGTCGTAGCCGATGCGCAGGAGCTGGGTGGCCGCCTCGTCCATCGCCTCGCCCTCGGGCTCGGGGAGGACCAGCGCCACCGGCGAGCCGAACGGCACCACCCACCCCACGTAGCTGCCGAACGTGTCGTCGAGCTCCACGTTGATCGAACCCGGCACGTGGGCCCGGGCGAACTGCACCCGCCACCGCGCGTCCACCACGGCGACGCCGCCGGCCATCGCGCGTTCGAGCTGCTCCGGGCTTAGCTTAGACAGCCTGAGCTTAGACAGTCTAGGCATGAGGTCGCCCAGGACAGCCGGGCCGGCCCGGTTGATCGGGGCCATGCTCCGGTAGTAGGCGGGGTAGGCCAGGAGCCCGGAGAGCTGCATTCGGACGAAGGTCTCCTCGTCGGGCGCGGCCAGGGCGGGATTTCGAACCCGCTCCTCGGACAGCGTGGAGGTTCGCTCCCGGGGCGCGGGGCCCGTCCCGCAGAAGCTGCCCGCGCCGTGGGTCGGCAGGACGGCCACGGCGTCGGGGAGGGCCGCCAACCGTCTCAGGGAACGGAACTGGTCCCTGGTGAGGCCGTCGGTGAACGCGGGGCCGAGGAGGTCCGTTCGGCCCGCTCCGCCCACCATCAGGCTGCCGCCGGTGAACGCGGCCGAGGGCGCATCGGAGCCGCCCTCGTATACGAGATAGGAGGTGTGCTCGGGCGTGTGGCCCGGCGTGGCCACGGCCACGATGCGCAGGTCGCCCACCTTCAGCTCGTCCCCGTCGGCGACCCCGCGATGGGCGAACCCGTAGCCGGCGCCGGCAGGACCGACGATCTCCGCGCCGGTGGCGGCGCGCAACTCCACAGCTCCGGACACGTAGTCGTTATGGACGTGGGTCTCCAGGACCTGGCCGATCACGGCGCCCTTCGACGCGGCGATCTCCAGGTACCGGCCGACATCACGCTGGGGATCGACGACCAGGGCCTCGGCCTCGGAAACCAGCACGTAGCTGTTGTCCCCCAGCCCCGCAGTGACCACGAGCTCGACATCCATCCCGGCCCCCACCGAACCGACCCCGGCAAGCCTAGTGCATGCGGGAAGGCCTGGCGTTTCGCCGAGCCGTCGGGCTACGATCGGCCGACCGAAGAGGGAGCGCATGCGCCCAAGCCGTTCGAGTCTCCAAAAGCCTGACGGGGTCATCCGCGCGCGTCGCTCGTTCCCTGTCGTGCTCGCGGTGGCCCTGCTGACGGTCGTTCCGCACGGCCCCACGGTGGCGGCTTCGGGTGCGGCCGCCGCCCCGAGGATTCCCGAGTCGGCCTCCTCACCGAGTCCACGCGAACAGCCCGCCATGGCCTACGACCCCGTCCATCAGCAGGTGGTTCTGTACGGCGGGTATGCGGACCTCGGGACCTACAGCGACACGTGGACGTGGGACGGAGCGACGTGGACGGAGCAGCATCCGGCGACGTCTCCGGGGCCGCGAGAGGGCGCCGCCATGGTCTGGGACGACGCCCGGCATCAGATCGTCATGTTCGGCGGAGGCCAAGACCACGACACGTGGACATGGGACGGTTCGAACTGGACGAGGCTGGCCCCGCTCACGTCTCCGCCCGACCGATCGAACGCAGGCATCGCGTACGACGCCGTCCGGCAGGAGGTCGTGCTGTTCGCCGGTTGCTGCCCGTTCTCGGGCCGATACAACGACACATGGACCTGGGACGGTTCGGCATGGACCCAGCAGCACCCCGCCACCGTCCCCTCCAAGCGAAGCAGCATGGGGATGACCTACGACGCGGCCCGCTCGCAGACGGTGATGTTCGGCGGGGTGGGAAGCTCCTTCGGCGCTCGCGGCGACACCTGGACTTGGGACGGGTCGAACTGGACGAAACTGTCCCCGCCGACCTCGCCGGCGGCGCGGAGGGACACCGCCCTCGTGTACGACGAGGCGATGGGCGAGTCCATGCTGTTCGGCGGGTTGCTGGCCTCGGGCGCGGTGGACGGCGACACCTGGACCTGGGACGGCAGCTCGTGGACCCAACGGTTCCCGGCGACGTCACCCCCCGCCCGGTTGCAGCACGGGATGGCCTACGACGCTGCCAGGCAGGAGGTCGTGCTGTTCGGCGGGCAGGTGAACGGGAACGCCTCGGGGGACACGTGGACGTGGGACGGTACGACGTGGACCGACCGAACGCCGCCGGTGACCACGCCGGTCCCGAGGGTCGGGCCGGGGTTCGCCTACGACGCGACCCGGAAGAACTCCGTGCTGTTCGGCGGGACGATCGGCGGCGACGGCTTCGACGACACGTGGATCTGGGACGGTTCGACGTGGATCCAGCAGCACCCGGCCTCGACGCCGCCGGGCCGGTACGGGGGGAGCATGGCCTATGACCGGCGCAACGCCGACGTGGTGCTGTTCGGCGGCTCCGCCTTCGACGGGGGCGCGGTCTATTACGACACGTGGACCTGGGACGGTTCGAACTGGACCGAACGAACACCCTCGACGGTGCCACCCGAACGCCTCTACGAGGCCCTGGCCTTCGACGGCGCCAGGAACGAGATGGTGATGTTCGGCGGCGCCTACTACCTCTCGGAGGAGGGCTACTTCTACCGGAACGACACGTGGGTCTGGAACGGCACCACGTGGCTGCAGCGGCTCCCGGCGCACTCCCCCTCGGAGCGCAGCGAGGCCGCAGTGGCCTACGACGCCGCGACGCGGCAGGTGGTGCTCTTCGGTGGAGGCAAGCTCTCAGGCATGAACGACACGTGGACCTGGAACGGCATCGACTGGACGCAGCAGAGCCCGGCCAACACTCCCCCGAAGAGCCTTGGGGCTCGCATGGTGTACGACCCGTCGAGGCGGGTCGTGGTGCTGTTCGTCGCCGACGGGACCACATGGGCCTGGGACGGGACCAACTGGTCGAAGCTCCACCTCGGAGGGTCGCCCCCGCCCAGGCGGGACGCCGGGATGGCCTACGACGTGGCCAGGCGCGGCGTCGTCCTGTTCGGCGGCCAGGGCACCACGGCGCCGCTGGGCGACACGTGGATCCTGTTCGGCTCGACCTGGCACATGGTGCCCTGAGCGAGGCCCTGCGATCCCTTCAGTCTCGGTGGGCTCGGGCCTCGCGGATGGCGCGCCAGACGCGTTCGGGGGTGCAGGGCATGTCGATGTGGCGCACCCCGAGGTGCGACACGGCGTCGATCACCGCGTTCTGCACCGCGGGGGTCGAACCGATGGTGCCGGCCTCGCCGACGCCCTTCGCCCCCAGCGGGTTCAGGGGGGTTTCGGTCTCCGTGTGCGTGGACTCGATGGGCGGGAGGTCGGCCGCGCTGGGCATCTCGTAGGACATCAGGCTGGCCGTGAGCGGGTTGGCCCCTTCGTCGTAGAGCACCTCCTCGTACAGCGCTTGGGCCGCGCCCTGGGCCACCCCGCCGTGGACCTGCCCGTCCACCAGCATGGGGTTGAGGATGCGGCCGCAGTCGTCCACGGCGATGTGCCGGAGCGGCCGGACCCGGCCGGTCTCGACGTCCACCTCCACCACCGACACGTGCGTGCCGAACGGGAAGGTGCTGCCGTCCATCTCGAAGTCGGCCTGGGCGGCCAGGCCGGGTTCCAGGCCCTCCGGCAGTCGTGACGGATCGGCCGAGACCGACGCCAGTTCGGCCAGCGTCAACGCTGTGTCGGGGGCACCGGCCACGCCGTAGCATCCGTCGTCGAATCGCACCACGTCCTCGGGGGCGGCCTCCAGCAGGTGCGCGGCGAGCCGGCGGGCCTTCTCCTCAAGGGCCTCGCTCGCCCGCAGCACGGCGCTCCCCCCGACCTGGAGCGACCGGGAGCCGGCCGTGCCCTCGCCCCGGGTCACGGCCCGGGTGTCCGAGTGCACCACGGTGATCGCGTCGAAATCCACGCCCAACGTGGCCGACACGAGCTGGGCCAGGGCGGTCTGGTGGCCCTGGCCGGTGGGCCCCAGCCCGCTCAGCACGGTGATCCGGCCGTCGGGGTGGGCCTCGACCGAGCCGAACTCCGAGCCGAACGCCGTGATCTCCACGTAGCTCGACAGCCCGATGCCGAGCTGCCACCAATCGCCCCGCTCGCGACGGGCCGCCTGCTCCTGCCGAAGCTCCCCGTAGCCCGCCACCTCGAGGGCCCGGTCGAGGGCGCGTTCGTACTCACCGGAGTCGTAGGTCTGCCCGCCGGGGGTCTGGTACGGAAACGCCGAGGGCTTCAGGAAGTTCGTTCGGCGCACCTCGGCCGGGTCGAGGTCCAGCTCGGCGGCCAGGAGGTCGACGGCGCGTTCGATCAGCGCGGCCGCCTCGGGCCGGCCGGCCCCCCGGTAAGCCGCGGTGGGCGTCGTGTTGGTCACGACAGCGGTGGCCTGGAACGAGACCCGGGGGATGTCGTAGGCGCCATTCGACATCATGCCCGTCAGCACCGGCATGACGGCGCCGTCGATGGGGTAGGCCCCCGCGTCCTGGGTGATGCGGATCCGCAGGCCGGTGATGCGGCCGTCGCGGGTCGCCCCGATGGCGACGTCCTGGACCTGGCCACGTCCCTGGGTCATCGCCACGAGGTTCTCCGACCGCGTCTCCATGTATCGCACCGGCCGCCCCAGCTTCAGGGCCAGGGCCACCACGGCGATCTGCTCGGCGTGGACGTCGAACTTCGCCCCGAACCCCCCTCCCACGTTCGGCGAGAGGACCCGCAGCTCCGATTCGTCCATGCCGAACGCCTTGGCCAGGCTCTTTCGAACCTGGAACACGGACTGGGTGGGGCACCACACGGTCAGCACGTCGCCGTCGCCCACGCCGGGCGGGATGGCCAGGATGCCGTTCGGCTCGAGGGGCATCGCCGCCAGCCGCTGGTTGACGAATCGCCCGGTGACGACGACCTCGGCGCCCTCCACCGGGTCCGACTCGGGTTGTTCGAAGCCTTCCACCACGTGCGGCTGGCCGGGCCCGGCGATGCGCACGACGACGTTCGTGCCTGCCTCAGGGAACAGCAGGGGCGCCCCGGGGTCGAGGGCGGCCAGCGGATCGGCCACGGCGGGGAGCGGTTCGACGTCCACGAACACCGTCTCCGCGGCGTCGAGGGCCTCCATGCGCGTCTCCGCCAGGACCACCGCCACGGGT
>Ga0137378_10000488_pt1 | contig 30256 bp, 33 predicted proteins | sample SagtaG_21_FD_104813 | JGI IMG/M metagenome (GOLD analysis project Ga0137378, IMG submission 104813) | Vadose zone soil microbial communities from Sagehorn Ranch, Mendocino, California, USA - Sage2_L_60_16 metaG | ecosystem: Environmental > Terrestrial > Soil > Vadose zone | place: USA... | reverse complement strand
TGCATGCCGAGATCCTATCGTGGTCCCGTTCCCGAGGGCTGTTCGCTGGTCTTTCGCTAGAGGGCGCTACGTTGCGTCCGGACACGGAAGAGAACGAAAAGCTCTACGGTAAGGACGTAACAAACAAGCAAATCCTTCAAGGAGGGGTGGCTAGTACCAGAGCGGGTTGGCCTCTAATTTCTGCCCTTAATGGATACTCCGGGACTTCCCTTGCGAGCAATAAAGCGAGTTCTGGGCCACCGCGAGGCAGCGACCGAGTAATGATGGCCGAGCTGCATTTTGCGACCGGCCAGTCAGAGATTACTCCAGAGTTGGACAGTTTGCTTGCGACAGCCACAAAAACCCTCCGGGACAACCCAGATTGGAAAATCCACGTGGAAGGCTACACCGACAGTGTGGGCAGCAAATCAGGCAATGAGGCACTTTCTAGACGACGTGCTGAGTCTGTGGCAGGTTGGCTGGCGGAACACGGCGTTGACCGGAGCCGGCTGACAGCAAAAGGCTATGGCGCAGCGCATCCGACCGCGGACAATTCAACGGACGAGGGTCGGGGCAAGAATCGTCGAGTTGAACTTGTCCGAATGTAGTCAACGGCGAGCCGCATGACAGAAAGCGCGAGATGACGGGCAACCCCGGCAGAATCCGGGGACGATATCGAAAACAACTTTATCGAACGTAAAACCGAAAAAGATCATCGCGGTTGGTTGCGAACAGCGGTCGCTTTGGCAAATTCCTGTCCGGTCGGACGGCCGGGAATTCTTTACGTCGGTGTCGATGATAGTGGGATCGTGCGCAAGCAGCCCGACGGCGCAACGACATTGTCACCCGGCTAGACGAGCTACAGAAGGCTCAAGGCTTGCTGCGTGTCTCCTGTTGAACCTACTTCGTTAGGTCGTCAGTCCGCCAGCGTCGGTAACGTTTCGTAATTCCCGAACCTAGCGAAGTGTTCGGCGTGCCCATAAGGAACTGTGAGAAGAATCCGAGTCTCAAAAGGGTCTCGGCCTTTCTTCAAGAGCCTCTCCAGGACGATCTTGGCAGCTGTCTGCGGGTCTTTTCCCTTTTGCTCGATGATAGCTGCGCCCGCTTCCGTGAGCACAACATCTGCATGTACCTCGGCGAACCCGTTCGAGATCGTGAATGTATACACGATGCTAGCCTTGTTCTGATCCGCCACTTCTCTTTTCACGTTCACAGCGTCGATGCTGTATTCCATACACGATACCCACGTGCCCGCAGCCCATTATCGACTGGCGTATCGCCTCCGGTCTAGGATAAATTCCAGTGGGAGGATTCATGGACCTACTAGCGGCAATCAAGCATGAAGAACGAAAACTCGAAAGACAATTGGTCAAGTTACAGAAGCAGTTTAACGGTCTCCGGGCCGCAGCAAAAGCATTGGGCGATTCCACCATTCGGGAAGTCATACAAGTTAAGAAGCGTGTGTTATCCGCCGCTGCGAAAGCGAAGATTTCAAAGGCGACAAAGTTGCGGTGGGCAAAATTCCGAGCCGATAAGAACAAGAAGGCGCTAGGGAGTTCGACAATCCGCGAAGTCGCTCAGGTTAAGAAGCGCGTATTGTCTGCGGCTGCCAGAGCGAAGATTTCAAAGGCAACAAAGGCGAGATGGGCAAAATTCCGGGCCGAGAAGAACAAGAAGACGAAGGCTGCCTGACGGAATCTGGGACGGAATCGTCCCTCATTTCATTGACCGAACGGATATTGAAAAGGTCAGTCGTTTCGAATTCCGCCCGTCGCGACAATCCATCCCGGTCTTTTGCAGAACACCTGCAGCCTTCTTCCATCTTGCAGGTGTAACGTGAATTTCTCTAACGACGGTTGGAGTTCGAGGTCCGTGTAAAGAAGGCTCACACAACCAGCGATGGTCCTCAAGCCGGAACTCGTCGGCGCAATACCAGTTTCTTCGACAACTTCCAAATGGTAGCTAACGATGTTCTCTGCCATCGAACGGACAAGCTTGCCCTCGCCCTTGAGTGTTTCAACAACGCGTGTCATCTGCTTGCCTCTAGCGGCAATGCCGAGATCATTAAGCATGAATCTCCTCATGCGCGCCTCGCAGCGCTAAGAGTCTCACGCATCGCGCTCAAAGATTTCTCGGGAACCGATAATCTGGTTCGAATTCCAACCAACGACGCGTTTTGTCGAAGTAAGTCTTTAAATCGATGGTAGAAACCAGGGAAAGGCGATGCAATCCTTCGAGTATTGGATCGTAACGTACGGTAAGGTATAGCTACTCAAACTAGTACGTATTCGAAATTTACTTGACAGGGAGCTACGTTGCATGTAGAAACTGCAGCATTCTTTTCCGTTTCGAGAGCTGTCCCAGGCCACGCTCTCACCGGTTACGCACGGACGGTTCCGTGGCCTTAGCCCGGAGGCCACATGCGAGTGATTGCGTTATTTGTATCCGCTTTGTTGTCGTTCCCTCCACATTCACAGCAAACAGCAGTGACCAGCCCGCAGGGTTCACAATTTTTGCAGAAGGCTCTGATAGCGCTCGCTCCGAATCTCTCGCTAACTGACGTCACGCTCTCGGGATCAGTCCGCCGAATTGCTGGCTCTGACGATCAATCCGGCTCTGCAGTCCTCAAAGCTCTTTCCTCTGGTGCCGCTCGCACTGATCTTTCTTTCTCGTCCGGAACACGCAGCGAAGTCGTTAACTCCTCTTCTTCCACACCCACCGGTGCTTGGTCTGGTTTCGACGGCGTGTCGCACCGTATCGCATTTCACAATCTTCTTTCCGAGCCAGCCTGGTTCTTCCCCGTGTTTGCGGTCTCACATAGGCTTTCGAGCGGCTACATTGCGACTGACCTCGGACCCGAAACCCATAACGACCAGCTAGTCGAGCACATCTCAGTCGCGCAAATATCTGTTTCTCAATTGGCTGGTGGTGCGGCCCAATTCCAGCAACTCTCCAGGGTCGAGTTTTACCTCGATTCGAACACATTTCTCCCCACCGACATTTCCTTTAACATCCACCCCGACGACAATGTACTGATCGACATCCCAGTCGAAATCCATTTCTCGGACTATCGTTCTGTCAACGGCGTCCAAGTTCCTTTCCATGTCGAGAAGTTTTTGAACAACAGTCTCGTGCTGGACTTCCAGGCGCAAAGCGCTGCCATAAACTCCGGTCTTTCAGTAAGTGAATTCGCCATTCAATAAGAATCACCAGGAGACGAATAAATGCCCTCAATCCTCCGTTCGTCATGCGTGTTCGCGATGCTGCTTGTAATTGTTTCAATCGCTGGGGCGCAGGTCCAGACAGGTACTCCACCCTTCAGCTCGGTCTCCGGCGGTCCTGACGCAATTAATCTCGGGAACCTCAATGTGCAACTTACTGTTCCCATCATCCATAAAGCCGGTCGCGGAACAGATTTCACGTACGATCTCACGTACGACACTTCGGTTTGGTATCCAGTGGGCGCAAGCGGAAGCCAAACGTGGCAACCAGTTGCAAATTGGGGATGGCGAGGACAAACAGAAGTTGCGCTGGGATACGTTTCATACTCACTCACACAGACACCGACTTGCTATTTCGGGGGCATCTATCAAGGAATTATGTACAGCTATCACGATTGGTATTATCACGATTCATTCGGAGTGGCACATTGGTTTCCCAGTGTGGGCACAACTGTAATTCAGCCCACCGGACAGTACTGCTCAAGCACGTTCACGTCTTCGAGTGGTATTGCGGGCGACGGTTCAGGTTGGACGTTAAGTGCCACCGGTGGGAGCGTTAATAGCGTTACATCCGCTCAGGGAGCGGTGCTACATCCTCCGCTTAACACTTCTGGCGGCACTGGAACGTTTACCGATCGAAATGGAAATCAGCTGACCGTCAACAGCAGCGCCCAGTTTTTCGATACGCTGTCCGCTACCAGCCCCGTTCTCACCGTGACTGGTACGGGAACGCCTTCCAGTCCCCGAGCTTTCGCCTACACAGCTCCCTCCGGCGCCAGCGCCCCCTACACCATGAAGTACACGACCTATACAATCCGGACGGCTTTTGGATGTAACGGAATCACTGAGTACGGAGCGAATGGCACTACCACAGCGAACCTTGTCAGTGAAATTGATCTTCCTGATTTTTCGGTCAGCCCGAATAGCAAATACACTTTCACTTATGAAACCACACCCGGCGACACGCACACCCCTCACCACGTGACCGGACGCCTCGCCTCCGTTACCCTGCCCACGGGCGGCACAATCAGCTATTCCTACACCGGTGGCAGCAGTGGAAATATCACCTGTGCCGATGGGAGCGCTTCCGGTCTAAAACGCTACACTCCTGACACCGGTAGCAGCTATTGGCAGTATGACCGCGCCGCAGGCACTGGCGCCGCATACACCACCACGATCACCGATCCAAGTCCGCAAAGCAACAAAACCGTCGTCCAGTTTCAAGGCATCTCCCAGTTTCTCGCCATCTACGAAACTCAGCGCGACTTTTATCAAGGGGCGATTTCGTCCGCGAACCTCTTGAAAACCGTCAAGACCTGCTACAACGGAAACACCGCTAACTGCACGAGCACGGCAATTGCCACTCCGATCTCACAACGAAATATCATCACTGTGCTCCCTGGAGGCCTACAAAGCGAGCACGACGATCTATGGAACGCCTACGGCGCACCGACAGAATCCGATGACTACGACTATGGGACGACGAGTCACGGCGCGTTGCTTAAGAAAACGATCGCTTCCTATTCCACCATGGGCAATATCAATGCTTTTCGGCAAACTGTTAACGTCCAGGACGCAGCCAACCACGTTGTATCGACGATCAACTACAATTACGACGAGACTTCAGTCGTCGCTACGACCGGCACTCCACAGCATACAAACCCAACTACTGTTAGGGGGAATCTAACGAGCACCAAGACCTGGGTGAATGGGACTTCCTATCTCATGAAGTACGCCACATATTACGACACTGGTACCCTCAAAACTTCAACCGATGTAAACAGTGGCGTGACAACTTACAACTATGCGTCCGGTCTTCCGTCTTGCAACAACTCTTTCGCGACTTCCACCACCAAAGCAATCAGCCCGCTCTCCACTTCGCAAACTTGGAATTGCACCGGCGGCGTTCAGCTGACAGCCACCGACGAAAATGGTCAAGCCACCACGACCGCATACACGGATCTATATTTCTGGCGGCCTGCTTCAGCGACAGACCCCACAGGAGCGGTGACCAGCACTTGCTACGGACTCGTGAGTGGCGGCAGTTGCACGACTAGCCCAAATCAACGGGAATCCACTCTAACGTTTAACAGCGGCAATTCAACCGTGGACATGCTCACAACCCTCGACGGTCTAGGCCGCGCTCATGTCCAACAAACTAGACAAGGACCGAGCCTGACAACCTTCGACTCTGTTGAAACTGATTATGATTCCATCGGTCGCGTAAGTCGCGTCACCCTGCCCTACTCCGGTTCGGCGGGCCAAACGAATTCGACCATTGCCGGGACCACAACAACCTATGACGCTTTGAGCCGCCCTCTGACGGTCCTTGACGGGGGCGGCGGTTCCACGATCTACAACCATGGCACGCCCGGCAGCCAGAAGAACGATGTCTTGATCACCCAAAGTCCCGCGCCCACGGGAGAAAACTCAAAACGTCGTCAACTCGTGTCCGACCCACTAGGCAGGCTAACATCCGTTTGCGAGGTGACCGCCGGAACGACCGCATGGCCCGGCGGCACGTGCGCCCCAAACACGAGTCAGACTCAAACCGGATACTGGACACAATATACTTACAACCCAATGGGCAATCTAATGAGCGTTCTGCAGAACGCTCAGGCAGCAGCGTCCTTGCAGCAGACGCGGACCTATACATACGACTGGATGAACCGCATGACTTCAGAAGGCAATCCGGAAAGTGGCACGACAACTTATGTTTACGATTTCACTGGCTCCTCTTTCTGCGGTGGCTACACTTCAAACGGGGACCTGGTTCGCAAAGTGGATGCCATCGGAACAAGCACCTGCAATTTCTACGACTCTCTGCATCGTCTGACAGACGTAGGAACCACTAGAGGCAGCGTCGACAGTTGCAAGCGGTTCCGCTACGACAACACAACTGGCGTGCTCGGTTCCCGCCCAACCGGAGTTAGCGTCAGCAACGTGTTAGGTCGCCTGGTAGAGGCGGAGACGGACACCTGTGCTTGGCCCATCACGCAGTCCACCATCATCGCGGATGAGTGGTTTAGCTACACGGCCCGTGGGGAAGCGAGCGATCTATATGAGTCGACACCGCATTCTGGCGGCTACTATCACACGGCCGCTACTTACTGGGCGAATGGCGCGGTAAACCAACTGACCGCTCCAGGGGGATACGCTGCCGCGTATAATTTGGATGGCAAAGGGCGAGTCTACTCCACTGCGCCAAGCGTTGGTGCGTTAAGTGCCACGGTATATAATGCTGCGAGTCTTCCGACCCAGATAACCTTTGCTTCTTCGGACAGTGACAACTTCACGTACGACGCGAACACGAACCGCATGACGCAGTACAAATTCAACATTAACGGCCAATCCGTAATTGGGAACCTCACATGGAACCCGGTCGGCACTCTGGCGAGTTTGGGGATTACTGATCCGTTCAACAGCGCCAACGCCCAGACTTGCAGCTACTCGCATGACGATTTGGTCCGCATCGCGAGCGTCAACTGCGGCGCTTCCAAATGGCAGCAGAACTTCACGTACGATGCCTTCGGCAACATTACGAAGACGGTGCCCACCGGAGGCACCGGATATTCTTTCCAACCCACTTACTCGACAGCGACAAATCGCATGACTTTGATTGGCGGGTCGACACCCAGCTACGATGCCAACGGGAATGTATTGAACGATTTTCTTCACAGTTACGCTTGGAACGCGGATGGCCGCCCAATAACCATCGATGGAGTATCCGTCACCTATGACGCACTGGGGCGGATGGTTGAGCGAAATAATGGCGGAGCGTATTCAGAAATTGCGTACGCGCCTACAGGTGAGAAGATCGAAATAATGAGCGGGCAGTCCTATACGAAGGCTTTTGTGCCATTACCCGGCGGCGCTGTGGCCGTGTACGGCGGGGGAATCGTTTACTACCGTCATCCCGACTACCTTAGGAGTTCGCGCTTCGCATCCACGGGAAGCCGCACCATGTACTTCGACGGCGCATATGCTCCCTTCGGCGAACCTTACGCTCAAACGGGCAGCACAGATCTATCTTTTACCGGGATGAACCAGGATACCGTCTCGAACCTCTACGATTTTCTCGCTCGCGAGTACGGCATCCAAGGACGCTGGCCTTCTCCAGATCCCGCTGGAACCTCCGCAACCTGCACGAAAGATCCGCAATCCCAGAATCGCTATGCCTATGTCCGCAATAAACCCTTGACTCGAATCGACCCGACCGGAATGCTCGATTGCGATCCTGACGATCCTTTCTGCGGCGATCCGTGCATATTTAATCCATTCTTCTGCTTTCCGCCATTACCACCTGTCGGAGGCGGTGGCTTCAGTGGCGGTGGTGGTGAGGGACCAAAACCCAGGCCATTTCCTTGGCCCGTACTATTTGGCTTCTTCAATGCTCTCGACGGCTCGAAGCCAAAATGCAAGCAAACAATACGAGACACGCCCGGAGCATTTGGTGTTTGGTGTGGAGACAACGAAACTTTCGTTCAAGAATTCAGCTGCGAGGGAGACTACACCTGCTGCATTGAGTTGAGAAGAGCTTACGTTAATTCATGCTACGACAGAAACACTGAAGCATCAAAAAAGGCAGGTGTTTACTATTCTCCGACTGCAGTTGAGGCGCAGTTCTTGACCGACTGCTGCAAGGGCAAGAACCTAAAGAAATAGCTAACCGACTATGGCTCGGGAAGGGGAAATGAAGAAATCAAGGTCCACTACGCTGATGGTTTCAACCGCGATATTGACTGCCTGCTTTCTATCGCTTGTACCTAAAAGTCTAAACTACGCTTCGACTTGGCGCGAAGCTTTCATCCGATATTCCGATTCTCTCCGTATAGGCAACTACATGGCCCCCATGGGGTTTGCGTCCTTAACAATTATCGCCATAAGCGTGATAATCCTTTGGACAGCCTACTGGAACCACGAGCGGTGGGCTTGGTGCGCGCTTGTAGTTTCCGTGTGCGGTTTCGTCTTTCCAGTTTATGTGCTCCAACTCATCATACTCTGGAAAGCTGCGTCGGCTTTCAGTCCATCCGACTGGTTGCGGGAAGCTATTCACGACCCAGGCGCTTCTCGCGTCGCAGCGGAACAGATTCTCCTCTTCATTATTATGCTTCTAGGCCTGCTCTTGCCGGTTCGAACTTTTTTCGGTGCACGAACTCATGACGAAGGGCGCACACCAGACCAGGCATAAGTGGCGGGTGGCCCAGGCGTGAGGTTGGTCTGCCCCCCTGGCTCCGCGCACGGAAATCATACGACACACGAATCGCCTGAACATTTCTTGCAGCGCTCGCGACGTTCTCGGTTAGACATCGATTTGAATGGCGTGTCGATTGTGATCTCTCAGCAAGACGTAGTTGATGGAGGTGGCGGTCAGGTGCTCTTTGACCTAGACCATCGGGGTCCCCTCTACTCGGAGAGGCGCAATCTTCGCCACCTTTGCGTTACAATCTCGACCGTGCTCGTATTTCAAACTGCCCAACCTCTTGAAGATGAACGCGGTCCCGTATTTTTCACGGAGGCGGCAAGGACCCTCAACAGAAAAGGATGTTATGGCCCTACTACACGCTCTGAGAATCCCAGCTCGGCTCTTCGGTGTCGTCCTCACGGCGTCTCTGCTTATCGGATGTGCGAGTTACCCAGTCGCGTATTTCCCATCACAAATCGGCCAGAAATGGGACATGGTTGCTGATGAAACAGGAGACATAACCCACTTCGAGATTGTGAACGCGCCGACGTTGGACCACACAGACTCGGTAAATATTCACATCACGAAGACACAAGCACGCGCTTACTGGCAGAGCAACAGTCCCGGCGCGGAATTGTGGTGGGGAATGCACCAACTGTCAGATCGGCGATGGGTTGCTGACTACAGCATTGCTAATTTCGATCCGCCAAACCTTATACGATCTGATTACCTACATTTTGACGACAATTCGTATATGGTGATCCCGGCACCGGGCACTCCTGCCGGAGATTATTACGGATACTCCCAGGATACGTCATGCGTTGGCGATAGCTACTGCTTGATTCCTTGGGCAAAAGTTATGTGGCTCGCGCGAATCTCTTATACAACAGTCGATACTCCTGTGTACAAAGGACTAGCACTTCTTAATGACGAGTATGAGTGTGCTCAGCCGATCGACTTGAGTGAGATAGATAATCCACTGAAATGTGCGCACGAACTTTGGTATTTCGCCCCCAATATCGGACTTGTGGAGATTGCTCCAAAGTGGGTCCCTGTTCCTTGCGATCCAAACTGCCCACCCGGAACTCAGCTTCCACCGATCCCCCCACCGATTAGGAGAATTAATTAGGCTCCTCTCCCGAAACTGATTGGCGTATCGGGGCCTTCTACCGCCACCGGAGATTTGTGGGCCGCCTGAAGGTCGTAAAACTTTCTTCGCACGTGCGCCCAGCAGGCTGCTTCCTGAACTCAAGTGCTCTTTCGGATGTTCTCCCTTGCCGGTCCGGCGTGTAGGCGAACCACACCGCCGGTGGTGTCTGGTCTCCTGCCGGGTTGAAGCCGAATTCGAAGGCTTGCTAGGACTTCAGTACTATTCTGCCCAAACCGGGATTGCGATATTCTGGTAGCTGTATCTAGAGCGAGCGTGAATTTTGCGCTCCAGCAACCGAGCCAAACGGCCACGGTGCCAAGCTTCGAAAGAAGGGATACGGCCGTAGGGGCAAAACCCACCTTAGCCTTTTCCCAAATTCAACTTTCGAGGGCATCTTTCTCTAAAAGGAGCGATGATGTCTTCACACAGTGATTCGTTTGTAGCGTCCGGCAGTTCTCCGACTCGATCAGACGGACCCGATTTCCGCTGTGAGAATCATGGTTCGCTGTTTCTGCTTTTTCCCCTCAGCCCGTCAGCTCATTCCTGGATCGAAGAACACCTGCCCGAAGATGCCCAGTGGTTTGGTAATGCCGTAGTCGTCGAGCACCGGTATATCTGGACCATCCTCGATGGTATTCAGGACGCCGGATTGGCGGCGAGCCGTGGATAAGAAAATCGCAGCGGAAAGGATTCGCGCACGTTTAGAGAAAAGACTCGCCGCCTTCCTTGGCTGCGAAGTGGGGGACCTGCCTCGAATGAAGTTGGGAACGCTGGTCCACACGTTGTTCCTGCTGTTGGGAGACTCGGAAGAGCTGGGCGGATTCCACACGTCGATGGACGGGGTATTGCAGTTAGTGGGTCGCGAGATTGTTTGGGACATCGAGCCGAAGGCGGAAGAGGCGGAGACGCCGAAGGAGGTCATCAACTGATGCGGGAACCTATGACGCTCGATCAGATGGGGAAAGAAATCTCTGCCGCGATTCAGACGCTCACGTTGGCGCAGCGGAAAGCAATCGGGGAGTTGCTCTTGAGCGGGTTGAGAAAGCCTGTTGGAACTTTAAGGAGAGACGCATGAAAACGAAGAACGCGTTCGAGGTAAGCGGTAACTCTCCAACCCACGGTGATGGAGTGGAGTCAGTCCGGCGTCGGATTATGGAAGCCTTCGAGAGAATCCGCCAGTATCCTGCGGGGCTGCATCCTTTGGAGCCACCAACTCCGCCGCAAACACATGAGTTCGTGTACACGGAACAACACGAAGAGCGTTTCAGGGAACGCGCCAAGAAGTTAACACTGGAATCGCTCGCCTGCCCCTATATCTCGAAGTCGCGCCACGGAAGCGTTTGGGAAATAAAAGCTCCCACCCAGACGGCGGAAGAACTGATAAACGAGATTTTGAGAGGAAGCGTATGAGTGAGCCGAAGATGGGACCAACGCAGTACAAGGCCGAGATCGAACGGCTACAGCGGGAGGGCAAGATGCCGTCGCTGGAAGAAGTACTCGCAGCCCTCGCAGAAACACGAGTAGAATTCGCCCAGAAGATTCTCGCCGCACGTCGGGCCAAAAAGGAGAGAGGCGCTCGGTAATCTCGAAACTGTTTCGCGGCGCGGGGCTCGTCTGATCTGCCCGAGTGCCTGCGGAGGCTTCCACGATCCTACGGGAAGCAGTTCGAGTAACTAACGACCCCTCCCACGAACCTATTGGCCCCTTTGGGCAGAGGTTCGTAACCTGTGACCCCAACCACGAACCTAATGACCCTCTTTGGGTCGCGAATTTAGCAGTACAAGTTTCAACGGACACCCGCCAGTTCCGTTGAAAGTGCCAAGCGCACAAACTTCTGGTAAGGCATCCTCACCCCGAGGGTGCCTTGCCTCTCTTAACTGGTGGAACGGGGTAGAGACGAAGATTCCTAGGCGGGAACTTCCCACTCAAATTTTAAAAAGCGTGCAACTTTTATTGCGCGAATTTCATTTTGTGCCGCCTTTTGTTTTGAATTCCGCGAACAAGATTTTGTCGGAGAACTTATGCTGCAGCATCCCGTCGATAAACGACTACAAGACCTCGTCTGCCCGGTGAGTTTGTTTATTCCGATTACGGGCGGTCTGATCGGGCGAACCCGATTGACACAAGCCCTGCAAGGCGAGAAGCCGCTCGACCAAAACCTCCTAGACAACTTGCTGGTCCTTCTTGATGAGTTGGCCGAGTTGAAGAATGCATCTTTGATCGCGCCGGACTGGTCAGATGCGGCGAACATCAGAGAGCAGTTAGCCCAGCGCAGGGCGTTCAAGCAAGCCGCGAAGTGTGACACGGACGACGTTCGTAAACTTCTATTGGAGTCAAAGCAGTGAGCGAACTATCGCCGAGATGGACCAAAGACATCCTACTCAGATGTAGTTCTCGCGAGTTGCTAGTGGTGGTCGCGGCATACGGGACTTTGGCAGTTGCGAAGAGAATGGGCTACCGCGACATCGAAGAGTTCATTACGGAAAATACCGACGTCCCAGTGGCTCATGGGGTTCGAAGTTTATTTAACAAGTTCCGGTCAAGCCGCCACAGGTTCGTCACCGCAACAGCCACTAAACAGTTTCAGTCGGTACAGCAGCCCGAGAAGGGTGAGCTTCTGCCGCTGTCACGCACAACACCGAACCCATAAGGAAGCGTGAACACCATCGTCTCCCAAACATGGATAAAAGACGGTGGGGGCTGGTCTGGGTGTTGACGGAATCAAGATCGTCCTAACCGGGCGACGCGGGACTCTCGCACCGTAGGGAGCGGCGGCAATAAAACAACGGGAACCTAGGCTCGTTACCCGCCGCTTATTTAATTTTGGACAAAAGTTTGCGATGAGCAGCCAAGCTGTCGCAGAAAAAGCGCAACGGCGGACCTCCCGCCTAGCGCAGAGGAAAAAGCACCATGAAAGAAGATACACCAAAAGCTGGTCAGCGTGAGGTCGAGTCCCGCCGACTTGGGTTGCAGGACAGATTAAAAGAGAAAGTGGTTGATGCTCGCCACAATCAGAAAGCGCTCGATTCAGCCCGAAAGGCTAGATTCGAAAGCACTGGTGAGCTTCACGTGGCTCCGAGCGCGGTCGACGAGGAGTAAAACGAGGCGCGGCTGTTTGCTGTTTTCAGGAGGCAGCCGCGTGCTCGCCGTGGTCACACAAGATGATGGATTGCTGCGCTACCGAGTGCGAAACCGCAAGGTTGCGCGTTCGTTTGAAGAAGCAAGAGTCATTCAGGCAAGTGAACAAGTAAATCCGTTGCATTCAAAAAGTGCAAAGAGAGGAGATCAGTAATGGAAGCCAACAATACGAAATTAGAAGCACCAAAGCCTTTGACGTTCAGAACGGAGGGTTGTTCCAAATGGACGGGATTTAACGCCGAGGAGTTGCGTCGTTTTATTCAGAGTACGGACCAGCCTGCGTTCGTCGTCACGGACAGTCAGGGGAACGAGTCAATTATTTTGGTTGAGCCGCTTCGTGCTTTGCTCTCTCAATAGAGTCTTTCGGGCAGGATTCCTCAATAATTTGGACCATTTCGCCCACTAAGAACGAACCCATCCTGTGGTTATAAAACGCCACCCCATTCACAAATACTTTCAGGCCGCGTCGATGACAGTACGGGCAAACAACGATCTCACCGTTATCAATCAGGGTCCCGATGGGCAAATCAGTGTAGTCGTTCCTACTGCTCGCCATTGTCTCCTCCAATACGACTATACGACTAGTATTTCTCGCCGACTAGCGTCTGCTCGGGCAAAACTGGCGGGGTTCGTAGTGCTGCCAAGGGGAACGTCCCGCCTTGCCGATTTTGAATTGTTCATCAACGTCTTGCCCTTGACTTTCAGCATACTCTTGTGTATACTATTTTAGTATTGGCTCATGAAAAGCCGTGCGACGTAGCCTATAACGTCGATACCGTCCGAGGCAGGGTGCTAAGGACAAATCGGTCATAGAGCCGACCCTCTACGGAGTCTTAACGGTCGGCAGTCCTACCAATCGGTAAGGAACACCCAATCAATTCAGCGGGTGTTCCAATGTCCAAGAAAACTTCGAGTCCGCATCAGGCGGCGGCATGAGCAGCAACAAGAATGTCACCGTGATTGATGCGCCCCAAGCCGCGTCTCTGCCTTCCGACCAATTTATTTCGATTGAAGAAGTCGCTCGCCGCCTCCATGCAGATGTGCCGTGGGTTCGCGAGAAATGCCGTCGCAGATGCCCCAACGCCATACCTGTCTATAATCTCGGCAGACATCTAGTCTTTGATTGGGCGAAGGTTGTCGAGTGGGTTCGTAATTCACCCCGCCCGATACACGCAGCGCATAAACGCCGCTGGAAGAAGAGGCCGCAGGAAAAAGCGGCTTAGCGGCGATTCTTGCTTTTCTTCTCCACGGATATGTACAACGCCTCGACCTTTTCTAGCCAAGCACGCATACGCTCCAAGGACGGCTTGATATAGTGCCGACCAGCTACGCTTTTAGATGACTTTGTAGAATGGCGCAGTATGTGGCTGATGGTTAATTCAGGAGTTTCTATATCGTGGAGCACGGTAGACAAACCCCGGCGAAAGGCATGAAGGCCGTGCCACTCGACACCGGCCTTTTTGGCCGAGGGGATAATCTCGTCCCACACCAGATGACCGAAGTTAATCGGGCGCTGCGGGTCGTCGGGTGCATGAAAGATGAAGCCCGTCCCGCTGTTTCTCGCAAGGTGTTCGTCGAGATACTTCTTCACGATTCCGATGACCGGCACCGGAGCCTTGCTACTCTTCGTCTTCGTATCCTCGACGATCTTGCCGAATACAATGGTCCGCTTGATATTCAGAGTTTCTTTTTCTCGGTCGTAGTCATCCCATCGTAATCCCTTGAGTTCTTCCGACCGCAGACCGGTGAAACCCAGCACGATGAAAGCAGCCTGTGCGGTATGATGATCGACGGCGGACACCAGGTCATAGACCTCTTCGAGTGAGTACGCATGCGTATCAGCTTCGTTCCCCCCGATGCTATGCGCGGCGGTGACAGGATTGAAGTCGATCAAGCCAGCACCGACAGCAGACCGGAAGGCCCCGCTCAGGAAGTTCTTAATGTTGTTGTAAGCGCTCTGCGCACGAACGGTGTCACCATCATCCTCGATCAGAGCGTCGAAGATTCGGTTGATGTCGGGGGTTCGCACTTGGCGCAACTGCATCTCAGGGATGAACTCCTTGATGACGTTGTAATCGCGTTTGTAACTTTGGATGGTTACATCGCGCAGCTTTCGCCGAGTTTTGCTGCCAATGCCTGCAGTCAAATACGATTCGAGGTAGGACTTTACGGAGTCAGCCGACTGACCTTGTCCCTGTCCGAGGTTTACCTTAGCGAGTTCCAGATCAGCCAACGCCTGCACATCATTGGGGACAGCGCCGCCCTCATTGTGGCGAATTTCCCGAAGTTTCTTGTATGTGTCGACGCGCCGCTTGACCCCATCCTTCACGACCCACTCGCGCACCTTCAAAATCCACCACCGGCCGTTGACCCTGACATGTCCGCTTTGCATTGGCTGGGCCTCCCTGAATCTGTACCCAGTATACCTCCAGGTGGGTACAGAATGGGTACAAGGACTCTAAATAGTCAATCAGGAGTGCATTTCTAAAATCTTGACAAGGTCTGCAAAACCTTTATCGGCGGTTCGATTCCGCCTCGCGCCTCCAAATTTCTTCTGCTGCTCGAGTAAAAAACGCTGAAACGCCCCGACACGACGCGGTCGGTGCGGATGCCGAACGCGAAGTTACGCGGAGATTTTTTCGGAGCCGAGTGATCTCGGTAAAGAGCGACCACAGCAGGCTGAATTCGCGCTTCGTGCGAAAGCACTACGGGCGATCGAGTTCAACCTCGTTCTGATGGGACCAGTCAATGGTAGGGTCGAGCGAGGGATCGACGGGAGTACCGTTCGGATTTTCCCCTTCTTTGCTCTTGGCGAGTTTTTTCTGTGCGCGCCGTTCGGCTTTTTCCTTCTGTTTTTCGAGCCGCTTCATTTCTTTCTGGCGCTTCTGAAATGTAATTGACATGGGTGTCTCCTCGAAGTTAGGTTGACGCCGGTAGTGCTCCTGAACGAGTTCCCTAAATAGAGCTCTCGACGAAAATCCGGAAGCGACGCGAGCGTGACGGATGCCGCAACTTGCGCAGCGCCTTCGCTTCAATCTGACGAATTCTTTCCCGCGTAACGTCGAACACCTGGCCGACTTCCTCAAGGGTGTGTTCGCTGCCATCGTCCAGACCGAATCGCATCTTGATGATTCTTTCCTCGCGCGGCGTCAGCGTGCGCAACATTGACGCCATCTGTTCTTTCAGGTTCAAGTGGATAGCCGCGTCGGAGGGAGACACGACGCCCTTGTCTTCGACCAGGTCGCCGAGATGTGTTTCCTCGTCCTCGCCAATCGGCGTTTCAAAAGACACGGGCTGCTGCGCAATTTTCTTGGTCTTGCGTACGGAATCAACGGAAACGTCCATACGCTTCGCGATTTCTTCGGAAGTCGGCTCGCGGCCGAGTTCCTGCACCAATTGCGCGCTGGTGCGAACCTGCTTGTTGATCGTCTCGATCATGTGAACTGGAACGCGAATGGTTCGCGCCTGATCGGCGATGGCGCGAGTGATCGCCTGGCGAATCCACCATGTCGCGTAAGTGGAAAATTTGTAGCCGCGACGCCATTCAAACTTATCGGCGCCTCGCATCAAGCCGATGTTGCCTTCCTGGATTAGGTCAAGAAACTGCAATCCACGATTTGTATATTTTTTTGCAATGGAAACAACGAGGCGCAGGTTTGCTTCGGTCAGTTCTTTCTTGGCCTGCTCGGCATCGGCCTCGCCACGAAGAATAATCGTGAGCGCGCGTTTCAAATTCGTTGCGGAGGCTTTGCCTGCTTCTTCAATTTCGCGAATCTGTACGCGGCACAAGCGCAGCTTCTTGCGCGCATCCGCGGCAGCTTCGCCTCGTGATGCGTTGGCGCGGCGCTCAAGGCGCGCCGATTCGCGCTCGAGCAATTGCAGCCGCTCCACCGTGTGGCGTACCAGATCAATCAGTCGTTTCCGTTCGCGTTCCTTGAAATGGACGGAACGAACTAGATGTGACATCTCGATGCGCGTCCGAGCCAAGTGGCGTCTGGCTCTCACGTGCGCACGCTTGTTTGAGGTTATGGTGTTTTCGAGCTTGATCGCCTGTTTTAGAGCCAAATCATAAAATTTCGCGATCTTGTCGATCAGTTGTAACGTCTGACGGGTCTTGCTCTCAATTTTTTCCGGTGTCAGATCTTCATCGTCGAAGTGAATGATCTCTTTAATGGGACGGCTGCCATTTCGCAGTTCTTCGGCAACCGCGATCAACGCTTTCAGCACGATCGGCGAACGGGAAATTGTCTTCAGTACCAGCAATTGCCCGCGCTCCATGCGCTTCGCGATGGACACTTCGCGTTCGCGTGTGAGCAGTGGTACCACGCCCATCTCGCGCAGATACGTTCTTACCGGGTCGCTCGTTTTGTCCAACAAGCCGGGCTTGCGGTCCGCATCGGTTTCTTCGCTTGGAGCAGGCTCGTGCGGCAGCTCGATTTCGGTTGTTTCGCTAACTTCGAGAGCCGTGTGCGCAAGCTTCGCCGCCGAAGCATCTTCGTAGATTTCGATGCCGTCGGTTTCAAGGCTGGCGAAAAGGCCATCCAGCTCCTCGGTCGTATGTTCCTCGGCCGCGAGCACGCCATTCACTTCATCTGTGAGCAGATAGCCGCGTTCCTTACCTACACTGATAAGGTTGCGGATCTGGTCGAACTTTTCCTGGGTCACGAGCACGAAGGTCTCTCCCCCTCAAGCCACTACAAGAACTGCCCGGTCTTCTTCTAAAAGTCTTCTTTTGCGCAACGACCGCACTGGTACGCGACCGTGAAACGCCGCCTGAATGCCACGGAAGATGATGGACGGATTGCAGCCGTAGCTGAACTTCGCCCCGCTGCTCTTAATGATCTGGATGACGTCTACCATTATATCACTACACTGCAAGCGCCGAACGCCGTTCCGGCCCGGATCCGAGAAAAATTGTTGAAATTGTGGATAACTGTCCGGCAAACGAACCGTTTTTGGGAAAAAAGGCGATCGAACGGCCAAGACGCCTTCTGCGCCGTGACCGTCCTTTGGAAGAGCTTTAGCCTTCGAGCTGTACCTGCAGGACTTCTCCTGGCAGGCAAATCAGGCTGGGCTTGGTCAGGTTAGAAGGGCGGTCGGTCGAGGGCCGAAGCTGCTCTTTCGGCTGAGGCTGAGTGCCATCCATGCGCATCCTCTCGATTTTGATGCCTAGAGCGCGTTCGAGTTGAAACAGCTCGGTGCGCTGATCCTTTACAAAAAGGGTTGAGGCAACGCCGCTGCCACCGGCGCGGCCAGTGCGGCCAACGCGATGAATGAAGTTTTCCGCCACTTCGGGCAAGTCGTAGTTAATCACGTGGACGATGTCCTGCACATGGATCCCGCGCGAGGCCAGGTCTGTCGCGACGAGAACGCGGAAGCGCCCGCGCTGGAAGCCTTCAAGGGCTGCGGTACGCTGCGATTGCGAACGATCGCCGTGAATCATGGCGGCGTTGATTCCTTCGCGATTCAAGGTTTTAGCGATGCGCTCTGTTCCGCGCTTGGTGCGCGAGAATACGAGGCAGCGGCCGGTTTCCTTGCCAAGCAGATGGTGCAGCATTGCCTGCTTGCCGTCCATGGGAACCTCAAACGCCTGAAGTCGCACGTTTTCCGCCGGCTTCAGAGTAGAGCCAAAGGTCAGGCGCACAGGATTTTTGGTGAAGTCCTTCACAAGGCGTTGCATATCACCTTCCATGGTCGCTGAAAAACACAACGTTTGGCGCTCTTTCGGGAGAGTTCCTGCGATCCTGCGGATTGCCGGGAGAAATCCCATATCCAGCATGCGATCTGCTTCGTCCAAAACGAGCGTGTGCAGAGCGTTAAATTGAACTTGTTGGCGGTCAAGATAATCTTCGAGCCGGCCCGGAGTTGCGACCATCAGACGAGCACCATTGCGGATGGCCATGAGCTGCTGGCGTTCAGGCAAACCACCGACGACCAACGCGGCGGCGGGAAGCTTGCCACGTAATGCGTTGTACTGCGTTGCGACCTGCATCGCCAGTTCGCGCGTAGGAACGAGCACCAGCGCGGCGATTCCCGGCTTGTGCTGGGTTAGCAGCTTTTCGATCACCGGGATCAGGAACGCGAGAGTTTTGCCGGTGCCGGTTTGAGCGGTCGCGAGCACATCCTTGCCTTCGAGAGCCTGCGGGATCGCCGCAGCTTGCACTGGAGTCGGCGTGGTAAAACGGCCGGCAACCAAGCGTTCTTTCAGGCTTGGAGATAGAGATAGTTCAGAGAAATTTTGCATTTAGCTTTCATGCTGGCTGAGGCCTTCGCGGGGCACACGGAGAAGATCCGGGCTGGCGCAATGGCCTGCATTGCCAGTCTTATTTTGAATTACGCTGAAAACGTACGGAGGATACGGAGGGCGGGTATTCTCAGATAACTTACGAAACCAGAGGGACCGCACAACACAACCGCGGTATTAAGCGCAAGAGAAGTATAGCACACACTCGGCGAAATTGTTCAGCGGACGACGGAAAAGCATTGAGTGCGCTCGTTCAGTTAACGTCCTTCCGCCCCGGCCGGGAAGGCGTTGGCGTCTTCGATTTTTTCCTGGACAGCGGTCTGACCTTGTTTTTGGCCCAACGCTCGATAGCATTTCTCCGGGAATGTAACTGCATCCGTTTCTCCACGCCACCGGCGTCACGCCGTTTGGGCATAGCGGCATCTACCGTTTCTCCGAAATGGAGCGGATCCCGAAGGTTTTGTAATTCGCGGTAATAGTAGAGTGGCGTTGGCCGGCGGTGCTTGAATCTCAAGTTTCGTAAGAACTCGATTTCCTCGTCGGTGGCGTCTCCCGCCAGTGCCGGGTTGTGCAGAAATTCTCCGAATCCTGGCTCCTCCTCTAGCGCCAGGCCAGATGGCATCTCGACGAATTGGAATTTCAGCAGGTCAGTTGAAGTCAACTGGGTGCTCAGTAAGACGTGCATTTCAAAGGTTTCCAGATGCAGATCCCAGGACTCGATGAGCGGATCCAGGAAGGCGGAACAATGCGCGGGCGAGACACTGAAGACATCCGTGTCCAGGAATTCGAGAATTCCTGCGCGGGTTTCCTCATACGACCGGTCTTGAAGCTTTGCCACTGTTCGGAGCCAGTTTTCGTTTTGCAGTTCGTCTTTGGCTACCCGCTTCGTGACGTCCAGAAGTTTCTGGGTCACCAGTCGTTCCAGTTCGCTGAATGCCTGCTTCTCAAAAATATCCCGCATCGCGTCTTGGGTTTCCGGTTTGCATTTGCGGATCACCAGTTCGCGGACTTCCTTGAACAATGGCGCAGGCTGGTCGGCGAACTTTCTCTCCAATTGTTCTCTGCGCTGGGCTTCGACCATTGCGGAGAGCTGCCCCTTCGGCAGCTTGAGGAAAGTGTTCATCCGTTCATAGACGTCGGTGCGCTCAACTGCGGGAGGCGCTTTCTTGCGCGTGAGCAGTTGCGAGATATAAGACTCTGTGACTTGAGCGGCGGCCGCCAAATCGCGCTGTTCCAGGCCGAGTTCTTCAAGTCTTTTTTTAATGAGAAGACAAACGTCCATGAGGCGCTCCGGAGAGGTTAACTTAATTAGTGAAGCCAATCATAGAGCAGTCGAGGGAGCTTGACAAGCACGGTAAAGCAGTGCACCATTGCAAGTGGATTAGGGCTGCCTTCAGGTTCTCACGCACGGCGCACGTCCGTTCCTGCCAAGAATTTTGCTACCTGTGACCGCAGCAATGCGCCAAGTGCAAGCCTGCTAAGTCTCTGCATTTGGGAGAACTCATGTATATGCTACTTTGGATTTTTGTCGGACTGATCGCTGGCTGGCTGGCCGGCCGCAGCCTTGAAGGCGAAGGCGGTTACGGCCCTTCCGTAGATATTGCCATGGGCGTCGGCGGAGCGCTTATCGGTGGAATCTTGATGCGCTCGAATGGCTTTACGGGTTATGGGGGTACTCTGCTCGCAGCGCTTGTTGCGATGACCTGTGCCGTGATGCTCACAACTCTCGCGGGACTGAGTAACGGAAGAAAGGCGTTTGCGCGCCACCCCTAAGAGATTTTTTCGAATCCGGATAGGAAACATTCGGTCGTTTGAGTACTGCTTCCATCTTGAAATTGTTGGATCGAGACCAGTCAAAGGATGCGTGAATGACCAAACTGCATGTGGGTAATCTTTCCTCGGAAGTGACCAACGACGGCTTGCGGCAGTTATTCTCCGATCACGGCTACTTAATTACTTCGGCGCGCGTGATTTGCGACCGTGAAGGCGGGCGGTCACGGGGATTCGGATTTGTAGAATTCGATTCGACCGAGGCTGCGGAAAAAGCTCTCGATGAAATGAACGGTTTCGAGATGTTGGGCCGCGCGCTGCAAGTAAAGCATGCGCGTCCGCATGAGCCCCGTGATGGTCGCGCTGAGTCCGGCCGAAGCCGGGCAGCGGCTGACACCAGAGTCGGGTAACGGGTCAGCAGGCAGCTTGCCGCAGCTGACGGCGAGAGATTTGTTTCGGGAATGCGCCGCAACCACGCGCCGAATAAAATCCCTGCGAGCGATTGTTTCTGTCACAATCATCAAAGGTGCCAAATGGGTGATGCAGTGATTGTTCAATACCGCGGTTTCGAGGTGAAAACACTGGTTCGCGAGTACACCTTCAACGTGCGGGAAGCAGGGAGCGAACGCGAATTCACACTGAGCATTGAAAACGAAGCGTTCGTATCTCATCGCGCGCGCTATCAGGATGCGCCGTCCATCTGCTCTCTTAGATTGAACGCCGAGCTGCTTGCACATGCAAATCATCCACCCGAATCGGAGTTCGCGATTACCAGCGCGGAGCTCGACACGTTCCGCGTAGCACGCGCGCCGAAAGTTGCGCCAAGTCCCTACGGCCGCAAGCCGCAAGAAGACTACTAGTTCTACTATCCTGTTTGAAAATCCGAACTGAACAACAGTTGTGCCGCTCACGCACTCGTATTCGAGCGTTCACTTTATTCGTGCACGGCCGCCAGCAACAACGCTGATCCACGTTGGAGTAAAGTTCGATAGTGCTTTAGAATGATTGAGCAATTCTTGTCGGGGCGTAGCGCAGCCTGGTAGCGCGCCTGCCTTGGGCGCACAGCGCTCGACTCCAACAACTCCGTCCATTTCTTCTAACTACTAATGTTTCCAACAAATCGGGGAATCTGCTTTTCGCTCAAAGATAACTCGAATGGATTGAAAACGTTGGATTCTGGCACAGTTTTGGCACAGTGGATCTGAATCATATGCGAAGAAGATCAGAACCTATGCCCGTCACGCGGAAGGCCGCGGGTTCGAGTCCCGGTCGCGGCGGTGACATCCACTCCCGCGCTTCGCAAAATAGCTGGTCGAGGGCCTCCTGTGAGATCGGCGTTTTGATGGCAGCAAAGTTCGATGGTTCAGATTGATTGCGCATTTTGGTTGTCTCCTTTTAGGGGCGTTCAGCGCGCGAGCGCCGCGCATCCAGGCTGAACGGCCCTGCACCGAAGTGAGAAATCAGCAGGGCACCGCCGAGCATGGAGACGTTCTTCATGAAAAGAATCATTTGGATCTGCGCCATCATGGGATCGGTTACGGCCCAGAACTTGTGCATCATCAACGAGACAGGAATCAGGAACAGCACGATGAGCCAGGCGCCAAGTTTTGCACGGTAGCCGAGCAAAATGCTGAGGCCGCCCGCGATGGCCACCACACCAGAAAGCGGGACCGCGATCGAAGCCAAAGGCACGCCTTGCGAAGCCGCATAGCCGATGGTTTGCCTATTAAAGTGATTGGCGCCGGCTAACAGAAAAATCAGCGCGAAGAAAAACCGTCCCAAAACGACCACCGCTCCCTGCCAAAAGCTTATTGCCTCCACATCTTTGGAAATTGCGATCGAATTCGTTGCCATGTACTTCCTCCTTTTGCTTGTTGGATCCGTTACGAACAACCGCGCAAACTAAGCTTGTCTGCACCGGCTAAAATCGATTTCCTTTCGTTTTCGATTACAGTGCTGCCGAGTGGGCGTTCTTTACATCCTGGAAATTCACTCGAGCCCACGCCGAGAACTCTGTCGGCTGCCGGCCTGCGATTTTGTTTGCGAGCGCAACTTGGTCGCGCGAATCGGAACCTAAGTACGTGTGCGCCTGGAAGTAATGGAACATTTCCGCTATCTCGGCGGCCCCAGGAAAGAAACTCGCGAAGACTTCCTTTGGCACTTGGTTGAAAGAGAAGCTGTGACCCTGTCGATTTAACGTATCGATGATTTCATTGAAGCTCATGAAATCGCCGACTAGGGGCAGATACTCGCCGTGGCCGGCCTGATCGGGGTGCGCGAATGCTCCGGCCACGATGTCACCAAGTTCCGTAATATCGCCCATGTGAATGCTCCGCACGGTTGGATCAAGCGGGAGAGCCCAGCCCACGGATCCGTCAGTCTGTTTTTGCGGAGCAAGAACCCCGATAAGGCCCTGATAGTAGAAAGGCGCGATGACGAACGTATGATTCGCAAACCCGGCTTCTTTCACTATCCGATCAACCTTGGCCTTGCCGGTAAAATGGGGAACGTGAAACTTGCCTCCGCTGATCGCTTCCACATCAGGCAGCGTGGACCAGACAAAGTGTTTGACACCGGCATCCTTGGCGGCGCGTACCGCAGCGGTTGCCTGCTCGACCTCGTCGGTACCTTCTTCCCACAAATTAGTGACTAGAAATACGCCGTGCGCCCCTTCAAACGCAGCCGTAAGGGTTTCGGGGCTGGTTAAATCTGCTTGGACGACTTCGTCACCGAGTTCGCGATGCTTGGCCGGATTCCGAGTCAGGGCGCGTACTTTGAATTGCTTATCGGCTTGTAGGGCGCGTACTACGGCGCCTCCCTGCTGTCCGGTTGCGCCGACCACCGCGATCATCTTCTTATTTGTGCGTTCCATTTGTAAGATGCCTCCTAGTCTCTATTGATGCCAAGCCTATTGATATAGATACATAGTTCTGGACATCGGTTATATAAAAGGGCACAATAGTTCCGTCATGGTCAAGAACTCACGAGACCCGGTTCACTGTTGGCTGGTATTGGTGAAGGCACTTCAGGCGGCTTCGAAATATCTCTATGCGGGACTAGCGGAGACGGGAATCGACGACACCGATTTCCGGATCCTCGAGGCCCTTTTGAACAAAGGGCCTTTGCCGGTGAATACGATCGGCCCAAAAGTGTTTCTGACTCCCGGTTCGATCAGCACTGCCGTTGACCGCCTCGTCGAAAGGGGCCTGGTAAGCCGGGTGGAGAGTCCTGAGGATCGGCGCGTCCGGGTCGTGTCGCTCACGCCAAAAGGCAAAGCATTGATCGCGCCGATTTTTCGCAAACACGCCGCTGAAATTAGGAAAGTGTTTGCCGATGCGAGCGCGAAAGAGTTGCGGACTCTTGAAACGACATTGAAAAAGATTGGCAAGCGCGCCGAAAGCCTGGGGAGCGGAATCAAACCGCGGTCTTGAAGCTGCCTTTCGAAGACCGGCTACGCATATATATAGGATACGGTCAGCAAGATACTCGAATTGCCCGCGCGGTCGGGCGTTCACTGAAGAGTTGAGAACGAAGGAAGATCAATCTAGTACAAATTGCCTGGAGAAGTGACGAAAATGCAGATTGGAATCGACAGTTTCGCAGCAGCTATTTCCGACCCGGCCACAGGTCTCACGCTCAGCCCGGTGGAGCGCATGCACCATCTACTCGAAGAGATTGAGCTTGCTGATAAGGTCGGCCTCGACGTCTTCGGCATTGGCGAACATCACCGCGCCGAGTTCCTCGATTCGGCTCCTGTTGTGATCCTCTCCGCTGCCGCCGCGCGGACGGAAAATATCCGTCTCACCAGCGCAGTCACGGTTCTGAGTGCTTCCGACCCCGTTCGCGTTTTTCAGGAGTTCGCAACTCTCGACTTGATCTCGCGGGGCCGCGCCGAAATTGTCGCCGGTCGCGGTTCGTTCGTTGAGTCCTACCCTCTCTTCGGCCTGCGTCTCGAGGATTACGACTCGCTCTTTGCGGAAAAACTCGAGCTTCTCCTGAAAATCCGGGAAAGCACCAAAGTGCACTGGTCCGGAAAACACCGCGCGGTCCTTACTGGTCAGGCAATCTACCCTCGTCCGCTGCAGGATCCGCTTCCCATATGGGTCGGTGTCGGCGGCACGCCCGAATCCTTCGTTCGCGCAGGAACGCTCGGACTTCCTCTCATGGTTGCCATCATCGGCGGCGAGCCCAGACGCTTCAGGCCTCTTATAGACCTGTACCGCGAGGCTGGGCGTCGAGCCGGTCATTCTTCCGAGCAACTCACCGTAGGGTTTCATTCCGTTGGTTTTCTCGCGGACACCACGGACGAAGCAGCGGACGTATTCTTTCCAGGCTATGCGCACACTTTTACCGAAATCGGCAAGGAACGCGGCTGGCAACCCGCCACACGCGCTCAGTTTGACACGCTGCGCGGACCTACCGGCGCGCTGCTAATCGGCGACGCTAAAACGGTCGCAAAAAAGCTCCTTTACGTGAATGAAGTTCTGGGTGGCGTTTCGCGCGTCACATTCCAGATGGGTGTCTCTACGCTGCCACACGAAAAAATGCTGCACGCCATAGAAATCCTCGGCACTCAAGTGGCGCCTATTGTCCGAAGCGAGCTGAGTGTCACTCCTGTACGCGCGTGATGAATTGAGCTCTTCAGATTGAGTTCTAAAAGCCATTCCGTCTTCAAACCAGGCCCGCACAGCAACCCACGATATTCTGTGTTCTTGAAAAAATTCACCAGCTGACCGGAATACGAGCCGCGAGCGCGAGCCCTCAAATTTCCGACAAAGTCCTGAAGCGGTTCTTGTCGATTTTCAGCGACTTAATCTTCGATTCCAGCGTCGACCGCGGTATGCCCAACTTGGCCGCGGCCCCCGTGGGTCCAAATACACGCCCACGGCTCGCTTCTAGAGCGTCCTCAATCATGTTCTTCTCTTGTTCCTCGAGTCTTCGAGGGAGCTCAATTGGGTTTTTCGGTTTTGCTGTTAGAAATGCCTGTGGCTGCTGTGGCAACCAGCTTTCATCGATCGAAAAAGTCTCCGTTTCGCAAAGGATCACGGAACGCTCGATGACGTTCTGCAGTTCACGGATGTTTCCAGGCCAAGCGTATGACTGAAGCAATTCGAGTGTTTCCTGGCTGACATGTCTGATGTTCTTGCGCGCTTTTCGCGAATAGCGATCGATAAAATATTCCACCAGCAGAGCAATATCCTCCCTTCGTTCTCGAAGCGGAGGAATCTGGATCGGGAAAACCTGCAAGCGATAAAACAAATCACTCCGGAAGGATCCGCTGGCTACCGCAGCATCCAGATCACGATTCGTGGCGGCGATGACACGAACGTCAACCTTGATGGACTGCGTTCCTCCGACCCGCTCGAATTCCCTTTCTTGAAGGACTCGCAACAATGCAACTTGCGTGTCAGGAGGCAGGTCGCCCACTTCGTCCAGGAAAATCGTTCCGCCGTCGGCCAGTTCCAAGCGGCCGAGCCGGCGTTGAGTGGCTCCCGTGAAAGCCCCCTTTTCATGGCCGAACAATTCCGACGAAATTAGCGTTGGCGCAAATGCGGCACAGTTCACACTGATGAAAGCGCGTTCCGACCTTTCTGAGCGTTTGTGGACGGCGCGGGCGATGAGCTCCTTGCCAGTGCCGGTCTCCCCCGTAATCAAAACGGTGGCATCCGTTCGAGCGACTTTGGCAGTCTGGGAAAGAACAGCCTGCAGCGGCTTCGAGGTGCCAACAATTTCCTCGAACATCGAAGCCCGGTCCACCTCGTCCCGCAGCGCCAGATTCTCTCGATACAGTTGGTCCTTGAGTTGCTTGATCTCCTCAAACGCAGCTTTTAACTCATCTTCGGCACGTCTGCGCTCCGTGGTATCAACCATCGTGCCAAGCACTTGAAGAAGTTCCCCATCCGTACTTAAGACTGGATGGCCGATGCCATGAATGTGTTTGACTGCTCCATCGGGTTTTACGAGTCTGAACTCGACGTCGCAATCTACTTTCTTGAGGAAGGTCCTATCACCTGCCAGCTTGACCTTGTCACGGTCTTCCGGATGTAGGCGCTGCAGCCATTGGTCCCACGTTGGTAAGCCCCGTTGTGGATCAAAGCCGAAGAGTCGGAACATTTCCTCCGACCAGTACACTGTTTCACGGGTTGTACCATCAATGGCACAACTGCCCGTGTGCGATAGCCTCTGCGCTTCCCCCAGATGAGCTTCGCTGCGCTGTATCTGTCGATAAAGCTCTCGGAGTTTGGCGGTTGTTTCATTGAAGACAGCTCCTAGGTGAGCTAGTTCATCATTTCCTGGTAGCTGCACTTGGTGATCAAAATCTCCCCGCGCCAAAGCGGTTGATCCCTGCAACAGCTGGCGGAGTGGAGCGCTAATGCTGTGCGTGATGGCGAAGCCGAGGAACACGGCGATTAGTAATGTAAAGAAAGCTGTAAGAGGAAGAATCAGGAGGATTCGGCTTTGGACTTGTGCAGCCTGTGCAACTGACTGTGAGAGTTGATCACTGACTTGCTGCTCCACACTGCGAACGAGATTCGAGGCACTGGCTTCCAGTGGTCTCTTTTCATTAGCCAGACGAAGACGGGCCACATTCCAGTCGGAGGCCGCACCTAAATCGATTACGGCGTCGAGCTGCGGTGGCAATGTGATCTCAACTGCTTCCACAGTAGGCAGGATCGCCGTATCCCGAGGCACATCAGACGGTAGACGAATCAGCGCATCTCTGACAGCTTCGGTGTCGGTAAGGAGAACGGATCGTAAACGTCCGGCTTCTCGCTTCAAGCCGTCGATGTCTTCGGACTTGGCTAGCGAGTCGAGTTTCGCGTCGAGGGATAGGACATCGGTTTGGAAGCGTGAAACGACAACTAGCTCCCCTGCCAGGGCACTCACGCGATCCGATTGTTGGCTGACGTGATAGAATTGCCAAACGAGCAGAGTGTTACCTACTAACAGCAGCAAGACAATCACGGCAAAACATAGGATTAGGCGCGGAGCGATCTTCAGTTTGTTAATGCGCGAAAGCATGTTTAGCTGAGTCAATGACGGTAGTCCGCATAGGCCTTGGCCTGCTTAACGCCGGATCAATCTCCCTTTAGAGGTGGTCCAGTTTTGAAGCCGGTAATCCGCACCAGTTTCTCCTCCAGCGCAGCTGCCGCCTGAGGAGCGGGCTTCTCGCCGGTTAAGACGGAATGCACTGCATCTATATAAGTTCTCGCAATCTGTTCATACTGTGATCCGGTCTCGGTGGACGGCCTGATTACCAATCTGGTCCGAACCGCCTCGTCAGGATTACGCCTTGCATTTGAAACGGAAGATAGGCTCTGAAGCTCCGACTGATTGACAACAGCGCTCTCCTCAACCTGATTTGAATGAATCTGAGCGCGAATCAGAAATCGAATTAGCTCTATAGCCTCTTTGCGATGAGACGAATGTTGTGACACAGCCAGACCCGATCCTCCCAATGTACCCGCCCAGCCCAATGGTCCCCCAGGAATGCTCGTATAACCTGTCTTGCTCGGCGCCAAAGAATTCCGCCAATGCACTTGGCGGAATAGACCGATGCGGGTAATGGAGGCGCCACCCCAGACGCGAACAAATGCTGCTTCGCCTTGATCGAAAGCATTCATTGAATCAAGCTCCTGATAAGCGAGAACGCTGGGTGGCGAGATCCAGCCGATCCAACGTTTAGCCCTCTGCCATGACCGGATCGCTGCAGGATTATTCACGCTGATCGTCTGGTTGTTTTCGATGATCCTCCCCCCTCCTTGCGCAGCTTGCCACTCAATGGCGTTACAGGTGAGAGCCTCAGCGGCCGCTCCCTGCCAGACGTAGCCCCAAAAGTCTTTGTTGCCTTTAGCTCGCTCGCCAGACTGAATCCGCGCGGCCATGGTCTCAAGCTCGTCCCATGTTCGCGGTGGATGCTGATAACCGTATTCGCGAAGGAGGTCGCTTCGATACTGGAGAACGCCTACTTGAACGGTGTAAGGAATAGCCACGAGTTTTCCCTTGGCTGCGTAGCCTTGCAATAACTGTGGCTCGAGGGAGTTGATTTCGTCCGCCAAGTCGTGTCGAAGGTCAATTAAGTCAGGCTCCAGAACTCCGGGCCAAATCACATCAATGTTGAGCACATCGGGGCCTGAGCCAACCTGTTTCAGGAGCCGGCGAGAGAGTTCCAATTGGTCCAGAGTAGTTTCAGGAACGGGGAGATTACGAACGTGAATTCCTGTTTCACGGGTAAACTGCTGAGCCAATGGTTCTGTCCCTGGCAGGTCATCCGGTTGGGACCAACCGAGACGCAAATAACTCAAACTCGTAGGTTCTCGTTTCGAGGTGTGGCAATCATCGAGAACCAGCGAAAGCAGGAGAATTCCTAACACCCAGCCCACTTTCTGGGACGCGTGTCGTACAAAGGCAAAATCAAACACTGAACATCTCCGAGCGCTAGACATGCAATGCTGAATGCAAAGCGGCCGCCAATGCTATTCAATTGAAAATACGCTTCTTAGTACGTAGACGGCTGGCGGGTGTTCGCCAAATGGCGAAAACTCACCAGTGGATCTGCAGCAGAGGAAAGCCGTTTTCTCTATGCCTTGAAACGATTCTTATCGATCCTTAGGGACGGAATCTTCGATTCCAGCGTCGATCGCGGTATGCCCAAACTGGCTGCGGCCACAGTTGGCCCGGACACTCGACCCTGACTTTCTTTCAGAGAGGCCTCCACCATGTTCTTCTCTTGTACCAAGAGTCTTTGTGGGAGCTCAGTGTGGCTTTTCACTTCTGCGGAAAAAGATTGCCTGGGCAACCAGTTTTCGTCGATCGAGAAAATCTCTGTTTCGCAAAGTATGACCGACCGCTCGATGACGTTCTGCAGTTCGCGGATGTTTCCTGGCCAACGATATGACTGAAGCACTTCCAGCGTCTTCTTGCTAACGCGCGTTATGTTCTTACCCGCTTTTTGTGTACAACGATCGATGAAGTATTCCACCAGCAGAGGAATGTCCTCTCTCCGTTCTCGGAGAGGAGGAACCTCAAGCGGGAAAACATGTAGGCGGTAAAACAAATCGCTACGGAAAGACCCAGTGCTGATAGCGGCCTGCAGGTTACGGTTGGTTGCTGCGATGACTCGAACGTCAGCGCGGATTCGACGAGTGCCGCCAACACGTTCAAACTCATGCTCCTGCAAAACACGCAGGAGGGCAATCTGAGTCTCGGGCGGAAGTTCTCCGACTTCGTCCAGGAAGAGCGTACCGCCATTGGCTAATTCAAACCGACCCAAGCGCTGCTGAGTCGCGCCCGTGAACGCACCCTTCTCATGCCCAAACAACTCCGAAGCGATCAGATCGCGGGGGATTCCTGCACAGTTCACGCCGACGAACGGACGCGAGACCCGTTTTGACCGTCGATGTATGGCGCGTGCAACTAGCTCTTTTCCCGTTCCCGTTTCACCGGTGATCAGAACGGTCGAATCTGTAGCAGCTACTTTGATCGCCCGCGAAAGCATAGCCTGCAACGCCGGCGACGTTCCCACAATCTCTTCAAACATGGAGACCCGATCCACTTCATCTCGTAGA
>Ga0137378_10000487_pt1 | contig 30281 bp, 19 predicted proteins | sample SagtaG_21_FD_104813 | JGI IMG/M metagenome (GOLD analysis project Ga0137378, IMG submission 104813) | Vadose zone soil microbial communities from Sagehorn Ranch, Mendocino, California, USA - Sage2_L_60_16 metaG | ecosystem: Environmental > Terrestrial > Soil > Vadose zone | place: USA... | reverse complement strand
CAAAAACTGGGCCTGGCTTCACTCTTTGCGGCACCGCCAAAATCCTAGGCGTGTAGCCCGACAAGATCGAGATTACCTCGATTTCATTGGGCCTTTTGCCCGAGCCGATAGGAAGTTAGGTTAAGTAACGTGTTCCAAAAGACTTACACCTTGAGTAAGGGCCATTCCCCCAACGGGGCTGCGGCGTCCAGCCCAGCCGGAGTTCGCGCGAAGCGGCCAGCCATGCAAAAGAGGAGCGCGACCGTCCTGGTCGCACCCGCCGGCGTCTCGCCGAGGGAATCCAACTGCTCCAGTGTCCCCCCTTGGTTATATAGCACTGGGCGGTTACGCTGCTCTAAGGCCCCGACCGGAGACGATAGAAGCGGACGGGAAGGAGGGCCGTTTGGAGGTCGCTGAAGGAAAGCGGGGCGGCGCCCAGCGTGTTGGTCTGCAACGGCGTCCAGTTCCGCAGGTCCGGCGAGGCCTCAATAACCACCATCTGGCCGGCTGGACCCCCCGCTCTGAATCTGAATTGGCCATTGGCGGAGTAGCGGATATCGGAAATGGCGAGCGGCTGGCGCAAAACTGTCTCCACAAACCAACTGGAGCCATTATACTGTCCGCCCACCGTATAGCCGCGGGCGCGGAACGTTGGGCTCGTTGGCAGGGCAAGCCCGCCCAGTTGCCAGCCGCCGGGGATGCGGATGCCTCCGCCGAGATTGGTCCACGAGGCGCCGTCGGCCGAGTATTCAAAGGTGGTGCGCCAGACTTCCGGACTGGTGCCCCCGCGCGTCCAGGTCAGGGTCGAGCCATCAAAGGTCAGGCTCTGGGTGGCGGGTCCGGTATTGTTGAGCCGGCCAATGTTATTGCGGCTGTGCCCGCCCAGCGTGGTGAAGTAGCCCCCCACCAGAATCTTCCCGTCCGCTTGCACCGCCAGGGAAGTCACGTCCGGATAGGTTCCTCCGGCCCCCGGATTGAAGCTGGTGTCCAGCGTCCCATCGTCATTGAGCCGGCCAATGGAATTGCGGCTCTGCCCGCCGAGCGTGGTGAACTCGCCCCCCACCAGAATCTTCCCGTCCGCCTGCAACGCCAGGGAATACAACTGACCGTCTGCGCCCGGATTGAAGCTGGTGTCCAGCGTCCCATCGGCATTGAGCCGGCCAATGTAATTGCGGCTCTGCCCGCCCAAGGTGGTGAACAGGCCCCCCACCAGAATCTTCCCGTCCGCCTGCAATGCCAAGGAGCTCACAGCGTTGCCTGCTCCCGGATTGAAGCTCAGGTCCAGCGTCCCATCGGCATTGAGCCGGCCAATGTAATCGCGGTACTGCCCGCCCAGCGTGGTGAAGTCGCCCCCCACCAGAATCTTCCCGTCAGCCTGCCCTGCCAGGGAACGCACCAAAAAGCTTGCCTCCGGATTGAAGCTGGTGTCCAGCGTCCCATCGGCATTGAGCCGGCCAATGTAAAAGCGGTACTGCCCGCCCAGCATGATGAAGTCGCCCCCCACCAGAATCTTCCCGTCCGCCTGCACCGCCAGGGAATCCACGTAATAGTCAGCCCCCGGATCGAAGCTCGTGTCCAGGGTCCCATCCGCATTGAGCCGGCCAATGTTACTGCGGCGCTGACCGCCCAGCCTGATGAAACTGCCCCCCACCAGAATCTTCCCGTCCGCCTGCACCACCAGGGAATCCACTACAGTGCTTGCTCCCGGATCGAAGGTGGTATCCAGTGTCCCATCGGCATTGAGCCGGCCAATGTGATCGCGGCCCTGACCGCCCAGCGTGAAGACGTAGCCCCCCACCAGAATCTTCCCGTCCGCCTGCACCGCCAGAGAGTACACGACACCGTTTGCGTCCGGATTGAAGGAGTCGGGTAATGCCAGGTTCACGCTTAACAGCGCCACCGCGCTGGTCACGCTGCCCCACGGATCGCTGACCACGACATCATAACCCCCCGCCTCCGATCCCTGGAAGTTCGTGAGCATCCGCGAGGATTGCGTTGCCCCGGCTTGCGCCACGCCATCCTTGCGCCACTGGTAACTTAGCGGCGGGGTTCCGGCGGCCGCCACACTGAGGGTGACGCTATCGCCGGCATTCCTGGTCTGGCTGGCCGGCTGGGCGTTAATCACCGGATCAATCACCGTGAGCGTGGCGAGCGCGCTGGTCACACTCCCGGCAGGATTGCTAATGACCACCGAATAGCCCCCCGCATCGCCGCCGAAAACATTGCTCAAAGTCAGACTGGCCGTGGACGCGCCGGACACGTTCCCGCCATCGGCCAGGGTTCCCCCGTCCTTGCGCCACTGATAGCTCAGCGGCCCGCTGCCGACGGCATAAACAGTGAAGGCCGCGGTGGTGCCGAAGTTATTGGTGAGGCTGGCGGGCTGACTGTCAACGCCAGGCCAACCAATGCTGGTTTCCACAAACCAACCGGAGGCGTTCAGAAATCCGCCCACCGTATAGCCGCGGGCGCGGAAGGTTGTGTTCATTGGCAGGGCAAGCCCGGTCAGTTGCCAACCGCCTGGGATGCGGATGCCGCCGCCGAGATTGGTCAACGCGCTGCTGTCGGGCGAGTATTCAAAGGTCGTGCGCCAGACTTCCGGGCTGGCGCCGCCGCGCATCCAGGTCAGGGTCGAGCCATCAAAGGTCAGGCTCTGGGTGGCCGATGCGCTGTTGTCGAGCTGGCCAATCCTGTTGCGGCTCTGCCCGCCCAGCGTTGTAAAGCCGCCTCCCGCAAGAATCTTCCCGTCCGCCTGCACCGCCAGGGAGAACACGTAACCGTTTGCCCCCGGATTGAAGCTGGTGTCCAGCGTCCCATCGGCATTGAGCCGGCCCATGTAATGGCGGCTCTGGCCGCCCAGCGTGCTGAACTCGCCCCCCACCAGAATCTTCCCGTCCGCTTGCACCGCCAGGGATCCCACTACATAATCTGACTCCGGATTGAAGCTGGTGTCCAGCGTTCCATCGGCATTGAGCCGGCCAACGTAACGGCGGCTCTGCCCGCCCAGCGTGCCGAAGAAGCCCCCCACCAGTATCTTCCCGTCCGCCTGCACCGCCAGGGAATCCACGATGGCGTCTGTCCGCGGATTGAAGGTCGTGTCCAGCGTCCCATCGACATTGAGCCGGCCAATGGAATTGCGGTACTGCCCGCCCAGCGTGGTGAAGTCGCCCCCCACCAGTATCTTCCCGTCCGCCTGCAAAGCCAGGGATTCCACAAAAGAATTTGCACCCGGATTGAAAGTCACGTCCAGCCTCCCATCGGCATTGAGCCGGCCAATGTTATTGCGGCTCTGCCCACCCAACGTAGTGAAGAAGCCTCCCACCAGAATTTTCCCGTCCGCCTGCAACACCAGGGAACGCACGCTATCGTTTGCTCCCGGATTGAAGCTGGTGTCCGGCGTTCCATCGCCATTGAGCCGGCCAATATTAGTGCGGCTCTGACCGCCCAGTGCGCTGAACACGCCCCCCACCAGAATCTTCCCGTCCGCCTGGACCGCCAGGGAATTCACGAAATAGTTTGCCCCCGGATTGAAGCTGGTGTCCAGCGTCCCATCGGCATTGAGCCGGCCAATGTTATTGCGACTCTGCCCGCCTAGCGTGAAGAAGTAGCCCCCCACCAGAATCTTCCCGTCCGCCTGCACCGCCAGGGCATATACGTCACCGTCTGCCCCTGGATTGAAGGAGTCGGGCGAAGCCAGGTTCACGGTCAACGACGACGCCGCGCTGGTCACGCTCCCCCACGCACTGCTGACCACTACGTCATAACTCCCCGCGTCCGATCCCTGGAAGTTCGTGAGCGTCAGCGAGGATTGCGTCGCCCCGGCTAGAAGCGCCCCATCCTTGCGCCACTGGTAACTTAGCGGCGCAGTTCCGACGGCCGCCACACTGAACGTGACGTTGTCGCCTGGGTTCCCGGTCTGGCTGGCGGGCTGGGTGTTAATCACCGGATCGATCACCGTCAGCGTGGCGACCACGCTGGTCACACTGCCGTAGGCATTAGTGATGACCACCGAAAAGGCCCCCGCATCGCCGCCGAAAACATTGCTCAAAGTCAGACTGGCCGTGGCTGCGCCGGACACGTTCCCGCCATCGGCCAGGTTTGCCCCGTCCTTGCGCCACTGATAGCTCAGCGGCCCGCCGCCGACGGCATCAACAGTGAAGGCCGCGGTGGTGCCGGCGTTATTGGTGAGGCTGGCGGGCTGACTCTCAATGCCAGGCGAACCAATGATGGTTTCCACAAACCAACCGGTGGCGTTATCCGCTCCGCCCACGGTATAGCCGCGCGCGCGGAACGTTGTGTTCGGTGGCAGGACAAGTCCGGTCAATTGCCAGCCGCCCGGGATCCGGATACCTCCGCCGAGATTGGTCAACGAGGCGCCGTCGGGCGAGTACTCAAAGGTCGTGCGCCAGACTTCCGGACTGGCGCCGCCGCGCATCCAGGTCAGGGTCGAGCCATCGAAGGTCAGGCTCTGGGTGGCGAGTCCGGTGTTGTTGAGCCGGCCAAGGTTAGTGCGGCTCTGCCCGCCCAGCGTGGTGAACGCGCCCCCCACCAGAATGTTCCCGTCCGCCTGCAAGGCCAGGGACTCCACGACATCGTCTGCCCCCGGATTGAAGCTGGTATCCAGCGTCCCATTGGCATTGAGCCGGCCAATGTAATGGCGGCTCTGGCCGTCCAGCGTGGTGAATAAGCCTCCCACCAAAATCTTCCCGTCCGCCTGCACCGCCAGCGAATACACGTTCGGATAGGTTACTCCTCCCGCCCCCGGATTGAAACTTGTGTCCAGCGTCCCATTGGCATTGAGCCGGCCAAGGTGACTACGGCTCTGCCCGCCCAGCGTGGTGAACTGGCCCCCCACCAGAATCTTCCCGTCCGCCTGCACCGCCAGCGAATCCACCCAAGTGTCTGCGCCCGGATTAAAGGTCGTGTCCAGCGTCCCATCGGCATTGAGCCGGCCAATGAAATTGCGGCTCTGCCCCCCCAGCGTGCTGAAGTTGCCCCCGACCAGAATCTTCCCGTCCGCCTGCACCGCCAGCGAATACACGTCATTGTCTGCCCCCGGCTTGAAGCTGGTGTCCAGCGTCCCATCGGCGTTGAACCGGCCAACAATGTTAGTGAGGCTCTGCCCGCCCAGCGTGAAGAAGAAGCCCCCGACCAGAATCTTCCCGTCCGCCTGCACGACCAGGGAATACACGTAAGCCTCCATCCCCGGATTGAAGCTGGTGTCCAGCGTCCCATCGGCATTGAGCCGGCCAATGCCGAAGCGCCTCTGCCCCCCCAGCGTCGTGAAGCTACCCCCCACCAGAATTCTCCCGTCCGCCTGCACCACCAGGGAATTTACCCAATCGTTTGCCCACGGATTGAAGCTCGTGTCCGGGGTCCCATTGGCATTGAGCCGGCCAATGCCATCACCCCTCTGGCCCCCCAGCGTGGTGAAGCGGCCCGCCACCAGAAACTTCCCGTCCGCCTGCACCGCCATCGAAAGCACGACACCGTCTGCCCCCGGATTGAAGGAGTCGGGTAATGCCAGGTTCACGCTCAACAACGCCGTCGTGCTGGTCGCGCTGCCCCACACACTGCTGATCACTACGTCATAACTCCCCGCGTCCGATTCCTGGAGGTTCGTGAGGGTCAGCGAGGATTGCGTCGCTCCGGCTTCAGTCACCCCATCCTTGCGCCACTGGTAACTTAGCGGCGCAGTTCCGGCGGCCACTACACCGAACGTGGCGCTATCGCCTGCGTTCCTGGCCTGGCTGGCCGGTTGGGCGTAAATCACCGGATCCATGACCTTCAGCGTGGCGACCGCGCTCGTCAGACTGCCGTAGGCATTGCTGATTACCACCGAATAGCCCCCCGCATCGCCGCCCAGAACATCGCTCAAAGTCAGGCTGGCCGTGGCCGCGCCGGACACGTTCCCGCCATCGGCCAGGTTTGCCCCGTCCTTGCGCCACTGATAACTCAGCAGCCCGCTGCCGACGGCATAAACAGTGAAGGCCGCGGTGGTGCCGGCGTTATTGGTGCGGCTGGCCGGTTGTGTGTAAACGGCAGGCGAGCCAATGATGGTTTCCACAAACCAACTGGAGCTATTCTCATATCCGCCCGCCGTATAGCCGCGCGCGCGGACCGCTGTGTTCGTTGGCAGGGCGAGTCCGGTCAGTTGCCAGCCGCCCGAGATGCGGATGCCGCCGCCGAGATTTGTCCACGCGCTGCCGTCGGGCGAGTATTCAAAGGTCGTGCGCCAGACTTCCGGACTCGTGCCCTCGCGCGTCCAGGTCAGGGCCGAGCCATCAAAGGTGAGGCTCTGGGTGGCCGGGCCGGTGTTGTTGAGCCGGCCAATGTTAGTGCGGCTCTGCCCGGCTAGCGTGGTAAAGCCGCCCCCCACCAGAATCTTCCCGTCCGCCTGCAACGCCACGCAATCAACGCCGCCGCTTGCCCCGGGATTGAAGCTGGTGTCCAGCGTCCCATCGGCATTGAGCCGGCCAATGAAATTCCGGCTCTGCCCGCCCAACGAGAGGAATCCGCCCCCGACCAGAATCTGACCATCCGCTTGCACCGCCAGTGAATACACGGTACTGTTTGCCCCCGGATTGAAGCTGGTGTCCAGCGCCCCATCGGCATTAAGCCGGCCAATGTGGTTGCGGCTCTGCCCGCCCAACGTGGTGAAGGAACCCCCCACCAGAATCTTCCCGTCCGCCTGCAACGCCAAGGAACGCACGAAACTGTTAGCCCCCGGATTGAAGCTGGTGTCCAGGGTCCCATTGGCATTGAGCCGGCCAATGTTAGTGCGGCTCTGCCCGCCCAGCGTGGTGAAGCCGCCCCCCACCAGAATCTTCCCTTCCGCCTGCAACGCTAGGGAAAACACACCACCGTTTGCGCCCGGATTGAAGCTGATGTCCAGCGTCCCATCGGCATTGAGCCGGCCAATGTAATTGCGGCTCCGCCCCGCTAGCGTGGTGAACTGGCCCCCCACCAGACTCTTGCCGTCGGCCTGCAACGCCACGGAAAACACGTTATTGTTTGCCCCCGGATTGAAACCGGTGTCCGGCGTCCCATCGGCATTGAGCCGGGCAATGAAATTGCGACTCTGCCCGCCCAACGAGAGGAATCCGCCCCCCGCAAGAATCTTCCCGTCCGCCTGCAATGCCAGGGAATAAACGGCACCGCCTGCCCCCGGATTGAAAGCGTCGGGGAGCGGGGACTGTGCCAGCGCGGCCAGGGCAAAGGCGTGGGCCGTGAGTGCCAGCGCGACCCAGCGCGCCGCGTGGAGCATTCGTTTGTGCGTTCTCAAATTGTTGGAGTGGGCGGTACGCTGAACTTGGTTGACCGTTGAGGAATGCGTCCTGGCCTGGTGACAACCACGCGGGCAAGCAAGGAGAAAGAGGGGATGGGCACAATGTGAGTTAGAGCGAAGAATCGGAAAAAAGCAAGGGAATATTGCGGCAAATCAGCGGCCATCAGGGCCGATCCAAGAAGTAGTAGCCGCAGGTAACGAGGCGGATTTGGCCATCAAACCCACCGCTTTCTGAATCCACCCTGCTCCGGAAGTTGAACCGGAGCAAATGGGAAATGCGTCGAAGCGAAATCCAACCAAAGACGTTTGCAATGGAGCCACGGATGAAACACGGATTGAACACGGAAAGGGCAGAGGGCCAAAGATGGGGCTCAGCAGGAGCTTCGCCCTACCGGTAGGGCACGGATTGAAAGCGGAATCAGGGAGGGCGAGCGTCCCCGCGAGTCCCTGACTTCGCCTGGTCGCTGAGGATTCTGAAAGGTGGGGACTCGCGAGGACGCTCGCCCTCCCGCTCGAAGGACATCCGTGTTTCATCCGGGTTCCATCCGTGGCCGCAAAGTTTGAGTCCCTCGGTGGTGCGCCGTGGCCGCGTGGATCGCGCGGTTGGCCCCGGCGGCTGCGGCGTTCGCACCGATTACTGAATCCACCTGGCAATTGGCCGCGAGGAGCCGAATTCGTTTGCCAGAGCGGAAAGCTGCCTGCTTTCATCTCGCCGTGCCCAGAAGGATTGCGATCTCCCGAGCCTGGCTGCCCGTGCTGGTCTGGATGTTCGTCATCTTTACCGGTTCCACCAACGCAGGGTCCTCGGAGAACACTTCCCGGTTCATCGCCCCGTTGCTGAAATGGTTGAAGCCCGACATCTCCGAGGCGGCCGTCGGCGCGATTATTCTGGCGATCCGAAAGACGGCCCACGTGGCGGAATACGGAGTCCTCGCCGCGCTCCTGTGGCGCGCGGTGCGCCTGGCCGGGCGCGGCCAAGCCCGTCCCCGGAGCTGGCGGCAGGCCGGCCTGGCCCTGCTGCTCTCCGCGCTTTACGCGGTCAGTGACGAGTTTCATCAATCGTTCGTGATGTCGCGCGAGGCTTCCGTCAGGGACGTCGCGTTGGACACCGCGGGCGCATCGCTCGGTTTGCTGGCCTGCGGAGCTTTCGCGCGATGGCGCGGGCTTTGGTGAGGAGTGATGAAACGGCCGCTCGTACCGGTGGCGTTGCTGTACACCGGCGGAATCATTCTCGCCGATTTCGTCCACGCGCCGCTGGTGGTGTGGCTGACGGGCGCGCTCCTCTTCGCCTGGACGGCGCTGTTCTGGGGAGCGGCACGTCGGCGGCTGCTGGTCCCGTTGCTGGTGCTCCTGGGCGGGAGCAATCTCGAGTTCCGCACGGCGATCCTTTCGCCGAATGATTTGCGGATTCTGATGGGCGAAAAGCCCGCCTACCTCACGCTCCGCGGAACCCTGATCGAAACCCCCACCCAGCGGGTCTATGAGCATGACGCCAGGGAGACCTGGCGAACGGTGGCCAAAATCCAAGCCGAGTCGCTTCGGTTTCCGCAAGGAGATCGGCGTCCCGCCGTCGGTCTAGTAGCCGTAAGCACGCCCGGCGTCCTCTCGAACAATTTTTTCGCCGGTCAAGTGGTTGAAGTCACCGGCATCCTCCAAGTTCCGAAAGGACCGGTCGCCGAAGGGTTGTTTGATTATCGGAGTTATCTTCGGCGGCTCGGCATCGCTTATCAGTTGCAAGTGGAATCGCTTCAGGACTGGGTCCTTGTTTCCGGGACGAACTCGCCGCCGCCCCTGGCTGACCGATTCGGGGCCTGGGCGAAAAAGATTTTGGCCCTCGGTCTGCCCGTGGAGGACGAGCCGCTCCGGCTGCTCTGGGCGATGACGCTCGGCTGGCAAACCGCGCTGAACGGCGAAGTCGCCGAACCGTTCATGCGCTCGGGCACGATGCACATCTTTGCCATCAGCGGGCTGCACATCGTGCTGATTGCCGGCATCCTCGTGAGCCTGCTGCGGGTGGCCAACGTGCCGCGCGGCGCGTGCGGCCTGGTGGTCATTCCGTTGATCTGGTTTTACACCGCCGTCACCGGCTGGCAGGCCTCGGCCATCCGCTCGACCATCATGATGACGGTGATCATCGGCGGCTGGTCGCTGAAGCGCCCCAGTAACCTGTTGAATTCACTGGCCGCCGCCGCGTTCATCATTCTGGTCTGGGATCCGCAGCAACTTTTTCAAGCCAGCTTTCAACTTTCTTTTTTCGTCGTGTTGAGCCTCGCGCTGTTCACGCCCGCGCTGGAAAGGGTCCGGCGCCGGTTGTTCCAGCGCGATCCGCTGGTGCCCGCCGACTTGCGCCCGCGCTGGCAGCGAATGCTCGATCGCGCTCTTCGGCCTGTCAGCGCGAGCCTGGTAACCTCACTGGCAGCGTGGCTGGGTTCCATTCCGCTGGTCGCTTTTTACTTTCATTTCTTCACGCCCGTCAGCTTGCTCGCCAACTTGATCGTCGTCCCGCTCAGCAGCCTCGCGCTAATGACCAACCTCGCCAGCCTGGTCGTCGGCGGCTGGTTTCCGGCCTGCGCGGTGCTGTTCAACCATAGCGCGTGGTTCTTTATGCTCTGCATGGTGCGAGTGAGCGAATGGGCCGCGCGATTGCCAGGCGGCTGTTTCAACGTGACTGCGCCCTCCCTCTTGACCTTCGTCTTCTATTATTCGCTGCTGATCGGTCTGCTGGCCGGCTGGCTGGCCAGGCCGCGTCTGCGTTTTTGGGTCATGGCGGCGCTGCTCCTCCTGGGCTTGGCACGGGTCGCCGAGTGGCGGCACGAACGCGCGGCCACCCGGCTGATGGTCCTGCCCCGCCTGATCTTCCTTGACGCGCCCGGGCGGAAAAACGACTGGCTGGTCAACTGCGGGGATGCCGCGAACGGCGAGTTTGTCACCAAACCGTTTCTGCGCGCGCAAGGGGTCAACCGCTTGCCGCATTTTTTGCTGACGCACGGCGAAGTCCGTCGTGTCGGCGGCGCGGCCTTCGTCGAACAGGGGTATTCGCCCAAGCAGGTCTATCTCAGCCCCGGGCGCTTCCGTTCGCCGGCTTACCGCGAGGTGGTGCAGGAGTTCGGACGGCGCCCCGGCCGGACGCGATTGTTGCAGCGCGGTGACCGGGCCGGGCCTTGGACCGTCCTCCACCCGGAAGGCGCCGATCACTTCCCGCAGGCCGGCGACAACGCCCTGGTCCTTCGCGGCGATTTCAACGGCACCCGGGTGCTGCTCCTCTCCGATTTGGGCAAGCACGGCCAAAACGCGCTCCTGCAGCGCCACCCGGATTTGCGCGCCGACATCGTGGTCTCCGGCCTCCCGCATCAAACCGAGCCGCTGGCGGACGCTTTGATCGAGGCGATCCGGCCGCGCCTGATCATCATCGAGGACGCCGAATATCCCGCGACCGAGCGAGCCAGCCGCGTCCTCCGCGAACGTCTGGACAAGCAAGCGGTACCGGTCCTTTACACCCGCGAGGCCGGCGCGGTCACGGTGAGCTTCCGCAAGGACGGTTACCACGTTCGCAGCATGACCTCGATGCCGAATGCCGCGAAGCAAGCCGATCCAGAGCTTACGCCCGACGAGTCAGCCGCACCGCCACGTGACGCGCCTGAGGAATAATGAATTTTTTTACCTCGACCGAAACCGTCTTGGGCCGAAACTCCTTGAGCACCATCGCGGCGATATCCGCCGCCACGGTCTCGATCAATCGCCACTGGCGGCCCTCGCCGAATCGGAGCAGCCGTTGGGACACCGCGTTGTAATCGATCGTCCCGGCCAGCTCATCGCGGGCAACCGCCGAGTCGAAATCGGCGCTCAACTCGAGGGTCAGGAGCAATCGTTGCGGCTTCGACCGCTCCGCCTCGGTCACACCAACCTGGTAAAACACCTCGAGATCGGAAATGATGATCGTGTCATTCGTCATGGCAAATCGAGCACGGCCTCAATTAAGGTGCGCGTCGGCTGATTCAGTTTCAGGCCCAGCGCTTCCTGGAGCGTGACCCAGCGGAACTCCACGGCCTCATCGTTCAACTTCACCGCAGGTTCGCCGGCGCAACGGCAGGTGTAATTGAGCAATACAAAATGCGCGTCGCGGTAAAACTCCTTCGACTGGATGCAGTCCTGGACGAGCGCGAATTCAACGTCGGCAAGGTCCAGATTAGTCTCTTCCTTGACCTCGCGGCGGAGGGCTTCGAGGGAAGTTTCGCCGAACTTGGTTTTCCCGCCGGGGATGCCCCAGAGATCGGACCATTTGCGGGTGCGAATCATCAGCACCTCATCCCGCGCATCGAAAATCAGCGCACCGACCGTCACGACCGGGTGGCGCGTTTCATCCGGATTCGCCGGGACCTCCGGGGCTCGGATTTCGAGCGATTGGCGCTCGAGGATCGCGCGAAGTTCGCCCAAATGTTCGACAATCAGATCGGGCCGGCTGGCGCGCAATTGGGCCAGCGCCTGGTAGCCGGTCAACACCGCGCAGGAGAAAATTCCGCCGTGCCGGGCGGTTTCGATGTCGTGTTGCATGTCGCCGACGAACATCGTTTCCTCCGGCAAAAGCCGGTTTTCCGAAAGAACCTCGTGGATCTTCGCCCGTTTGTCCCAGACGGCCAGATAGGGTCGCTCCAGGAATTTGTGGAAGCCGTTGACCTGCGTTTGCGCGGTGAAATGATCGTGGCGCACGGTGCTCAGGAGGAAGGTCCGTAATTTGCGCGCCTGGCAAAACTCGAGAAACTCCCGCGCGTGCGGCAATTCCACCACCGAGTGCTGGACCTCGTTGAAGTGGTCGTGGAACCAACCTTCCAATTGCGCGATCGGCACGCGCGGAATGTAGCGGGCATAGAACTGGGTGAACGGCAGACAGAACTCCGCGCGGAATTCTTCGAGCGTCATTTCCGCCATGCCGGCCTGGCGGAAGACGTGGTTGGTCGCCTGCCACACTGCCGGCAAGTCGTCCACCAGCGTGCCCGACCAATCCAGGATGATGTTCCGCAGCACCAGCGAATCTTACCGCCGGCGGTGGGTCTGGCAACGCTCGGCGCACCCCGCGCGATTCCCCCAACTGCAAGAGAGGGTCCGCCTCGGACACAGGGGTGCCAGAGGTGGTCTCTTTGTAGATTGGCGCGGAATTGTTGTTGAGTGGCGATCAGCGGCCAATAAGGGCTAATCGCAAGGAAACAGCGAAAGAGCGCCTCTTTGCTACGGTGCGAGCGTGGGCTTTGGCTTATCCCCAAAGAGTTTCGGTCTCGCCGGAGGCCGATTCTCCGAAATGCTGGTCGGTCGATTTAAGGTGATTGTCCAATGAAGCTTGCCTACAGATCGAGCCGCCGAGGGAGCGCCATTTGTTGCGCGGGCGCCAACGGCCTTTGGTAGCGGAAGAATGGGCCGTTCCTGGTCTCGTCCGGCGCCGGAAGATCTCGGCCGTTTGAGCCAAGCCGTGTTGCCATTTGAATGGAGATGATTCGGCGCTTGATCGATCGTTTGATGGCGGGTATCAAATGTGAATTATGTTCTTGCGCTGCTACGCAGACAACTACCGGTGCCTCTCGAACTTCACGCTCCCTCTCAAACCGTTGTCGGTTCTGCTGGGAGCGAACGGTTCCGGAAAATCCACCGTATTAGCCTTGTTCGCTAAGATACGAGATTTCATCCTGGGTCGCGGGAGTTCCCTGGAACTGTTCCCTCCAGAGACCAGGACGCGTTGGGACAAGCGTATCGAGCAAACTTTTGAACTGGGCCTACGGCTCGATCAAGGCGAATATACCTACCGCCTTCGGATCAGGCACGAGGCACCAGAACGAGCGCTTAACAAAGTAATTGAGGAAAGATTAACTTTGGATGGGAAGCCGTTGTTCGCTGCCGATGACAAAAAAACGACGCTCTACAACGACTCGCACGAGGGCAAGGCCGAGTTGTTGACTGACTGGCATATCTCGGGCATCTCCCGGGTTCACGAACGGCCTGACAACGTTAAGCTGACGGCTTTCCGCCGCGGCATCGAGGGTACGCTCGTGCTCGCTCTCAATCCCGCTCTTGTCAGCGCGGTCAGTGCGGAAAGGCAGTCTGTCACGATGCCAAGGCCTGACTGCTCGGACTTCGCCGGCTGGCTGCGTCACATCTCGGCCGCCGAGGCTTTAGCCAGACAAGCAGCGGAGCAAAGCCTCGCGAAAGGTGCTCTACCAGGGTTCCGCGCATTCCAAGCTCCTGATTCCGGAGATGCGAAAATTTTGCAGTGCATTTTCCAGTCTGGAACATCCAAACCGTTGATATTTCGGCTCGACGAGCTCTCTTTTGGCCAGATCGCGCTGGTCATTCTGGAAACCGCGCTCGCCGTAGCAACTGAACGGCATGGCGTCCTCCTGTTGGACGAACCGGGCAATTTCCTCGGACTCGGTGAAGTTCAACCGCTCCTGACTCGCTTGCAGGATGCCGCCCTCGAAGGGCGCTTCCAAGTGATCATGACAGCGCATCACCCTCTTGCGGTGGACTTTCTTGCGGCCAGTTACGGTTCGTGGTTGGAGCGCGAACCAAGCGGCCCCACACGCGTTCAACCAATCCGGGTCGCTGAAAGCGTTGGGGAGGATAAAGCGGGCGTGCGCGTCTCTGACCTTATCGCACGCGGATGGCTTTCGGGCTTGGGCGTCCAGCACCGAGGAACTTCGTCTGACGTTGACGCTGAAGATTCAACGCACCTTTCCAATGTTGAACCGCGTCAATGAGCCGCGTCTGCAAGATCATCCTCGTTTGCGAAGGATGGCGCGATTCCGCCTTCGCCCGCGGGTTCCTCGTTGAGGCGGGGGTGGGCGGGCGGAACATCGAGCCCAGGACCAATCCGGGCGGCTCCGGGCATGACTGGGTGAAGACCCAGTTCATCGCGGAAGTGGCGAACCTTGACAGGTTCTCAGAAGGCCGGGGGGTGCTTGGACTCCTTGATGAGGACGGGCAAGGAGTCTCGACACGTCAGCAGGAAATCGCAGATCGCCTAAAGGCGAACGGCCTCGGTTCCCTCGCCGCAATTGATGGGCGATGCCTGCTCTTGCCGACCCGGAATCTCGAAACGTGGCTCTACTGGCTCACCGGGCAGAAAAATGGCCTTCTCGTAGCCGTGGACGAGACGACAGACTACAAGCTGGTCGGGCCACCCACAGCGGCCTCGCCTATCGGCAACGAGCATTGTCGTCCGGCCGGAGAGTGGCTCCATACGCTTGACCACACTCACCTCCCTGAGGGATGCCCTCCGATGCTCCGAATAGCACTAGGACAATTGCGGGAGTTTCTTAAGGCCGTCCGCCGATGAAGCAAACCCACCGTTGGAACGGTGGGCTGATGTCGGGCGTCCTGGCGGGACTTTTAGCGGGCCGCGCGTTTCACGACCTTGAGTTCGTGCTGCATTAGGGCGTAGAGGCGATCGACGAGGCGGAGGATATGGGTTTCGGTGCTGGCGGTGCGCGGGTCGGGCTGGTGGTTCTGACTTCTGCGCCTGAGCAAGGCACGTTAGCATTTCAGCGCGGCGGGGAACGCAGGAGCCCCTGGCGGAGCGCGTCGTGCCGACTCTGAGAATCTACTGCTTCTCCAATCGGAAAAAGCGGTTGCCCGGATCTGGCCCCAGGATGGTCAACTTGTTGGTGCCGATCGTTCTCACCTGCAAGTCCGACAATGGCCACATGGGCAGTTCCGCGAGCATGTCGATGGAGTGCAGCGTGAACCCGGCGGCCGACACCGGCCAAATCAGCTTCCGAATCGCGCCGACGGGAACAAGAATCACACCACCGGGATCCAGGGCCACGGTGACCACCCAGTTGTCCAGCGTGCTGAAGTCCTCCGCCAGTTCGGTGTCCGTGCCAGTCACCGACACGCCCGAAAACACCGCCGATTGGCCGATGTTCGCGACGGCGTTGGGGATAATGCCGACATACACAACCGTAGCTTGGTCGAAGTTTGTCAGCACCTCGTCGCCAAACGTACCGTTCCTCGTGGTGCCGTCCGGCGCGAAGATCGTCGCCGTGGTCCCGTCCAGCGTCATACCCCACGTGCCGAGGATGGTAGGCGTGACGAAGCTGGCCACCAGTGGACCGCTGAAAATGCTCGAGCCGGGCGCTGCCACCTTGTAGCGCAGTTCGCAAGCGTAGCCGGATCCTCCGGGGTTGTTCAGGATGCGAAGATAAACGACATTGGCTTCGTTGTAGTCCCCGTAACTCCCAGGCGAGGGATCGTTGCCGACCAGCAAGATGTGCGCCTCAAAGCTCTTGTACGCGGGATCGGGGAAATTGGTGATGGTGAGGGTATAGGTGGCAGGGCTCACCAACGGCAACAGCCACGAGTAGTCGCTGATCGCCGTGCGAATGTCCTGCCGCTGGAAGGCGTCGCCGAGGGAGGCGGCGATCTCCAGGCCCGGAATGAGCGGCTGCAGCACCAGCGCCGGTGGCGCCGAGGTGGGAGGCGGCTGGGTGAACACCAGGTTGTCGATCCACAGAGTGACGTCCCCGTTGATGTTCTGGCTCGGGCCCCCGTAAAGCTGCCAGGTGACGGCCCGGATGCTGTCAACGGGGCCGGAGAGGGCTGTGTCGAAGTGAATCCACTGACCGGCGGGGGTCAGGTTGGCGTTAGCCAGGGCGTTGTAAGTGTAAGAGGGACCGTTGCGCACGACCAACGAGAAGTAGCCGAAGTTGCCGAACGCGTCCATGGCGGAAGCGGGGTCCACGAAAACGTCCATTTGCAGCCGCTGCAGTTGTGCCCCATCGAGCGCGGGGTTAATATCGCGAGTATAGGCCCCTTTGTTGTTGCCTCCGAGCGTCGTATCGAAGGTCAGTGTGACCTTCATCGAGCCCGAGGCGGCATTGCCATCCGCGTCCATCGTCCCATCAAATATGGCCGAGTGGAGCACGCCGCCAAAGTCGAACCTCCAATTGCTCACCTCGGCGTCGGTGTCGAACCGATTAAGGACGACTTGCGCGGAGGCGGAACCGCTGACCAGCGCCGCGCCGGCCAAAGCCGCCATGGTGAACAAACGATTTGCTTTTCCGTCTCTCATACTTCCTTCTGCTCGATCCGGGCGCTGTTCGGTCGGGTCGTGCTGGCCTGCCCGGCACTGAACTTGGGTTCTGCCGCGTTGTCGCTTCGTTGCTCCCGGCTTGCTCCGCCAGCTCGATCACCGGCTAAGTCGTAAATGAAAAATTATCCTTCGATGTCGCAGTAGCACCAGTCCGAGCGCGCCCAGCGCAGCAAGTGCCAGTGACGAAGGCTCCGGCACGGGCGTGAACGAAACGTTATCAAACCACAGCGTGACCGGTCCGGTGATGTTTTGCGAGGGGCCGCCGTAAAGCTGCCAAGTCACCCCACGAATATCGTTGACCGTGCCCGTCAAGGGGGAAACCGAAATATGGCGCCAACCGTCAGCGCTGTGGAGGTTGTCGCCGAATTGCCCAAAGTAGTCGTAATTGCCGGTGTTGCGGATGGCCAATCCGAAGAAGCCGTTGTTCCCAAAGGCGTCCAAGGCGGAATTCGGATCGACTTTCACATCCATCTGCATGGACGAGAAAGCCGTGCCGTCCAGCCCGGGGAAGATATCGCGCGTGTAGGCCCCTTTGTTGTTGCCGCCAAGCGCGGTATTAAAACCGAGCGTGACCCGCATCGAGCCGGACGCCAGATTGCCGTTGGCGTCCTGGGTCGCATCGAATGCCTCCGTGTGCGTCACCCCTCCGAAGTCGAACCGCCATTGGCTGACTTCGCTCGAGCTGTTGAATTGATTGATGATGACATCGGCGCGGGTCGGGCAAGGCGAAAGGGCCAGGGCCATGCCGGCCAACGCCGTCAATTTGAATCGGGGATAAGTTTTGTCGTTTTTCATAGGGCCTGCTCCTGATCTAATGATGGGGCCTGGCGGGCCAGACAATTAATCCTCCGCTTCAGTTGACTGGAAGTTCTACTCTCCATCGCCAATTCTCGTTCGCGAATCCGCCAGCCGCTGCTTTCGTAGCAAGTTCATTGGCCTGTCTCGCCCGGCACTCATGGAATGCCATTGATTAACGCAGAATGTGCCAGGCAAGTCAAACAAATTCTGCTCTCGAGATCCTGAACACGGGCTGCCGCAGAATCGGATGCCTTGGTGGCCGCCGCGCGTCAAGCAGACGGAACTCAAGGCCAAGAGTTAATGCGGCAGGGCCTTACGCCAAATCTCGATTATCACCTCCGGGGGTGGCCGGCCGGGCTGGCCCAGAGTCGAGCGCGAGTCGCCCTTCCTCAGCGGCGATCCGCGGGCGAGTCCTTGCGCGGGAAGAGCGGGGCGATTTCGGCGATGGCGTGGCCACTGGGGAGCCCGCCCCAGCGGACGGCCGAAAAGCGATCGGGCGCGCCGGAGAGGCCCAATTGCTGAAAGATTTTGCCGGCGGTCGCCGGCAGGAACGGCCAGAGCAAAACCGCCAGGACGCGGCAGACTTCGGCCAGGTTGTAAAGCACCTGGTCCAGCCGCCCCGCCTGGCCTGGGTCTTTGGCCAATTTGAAAGGGGCCGTCTGATCGACGTATTGATTGGCGCGATTGACCAGGCGCCAGATGGTTTCGAGCGCGGACTGCAATTGATGTTCCTGAAGCTGCCGGGCCGTCGCCGCCACGGCCTGCTCCACTTCGGGCGCCAGTTCGTCGGAGCGCGCCGGCAGAATCCCATTGCGATACCGCTTGAGCATCGACAACGAACGATTGATCAAGTTGCCCAGGCCATTGGCCAGCTCGGCATGATAACGCGCTTGAAAACCGGCATCGGTCCAGTTGCCGTCGGGTCCGATGTCCAGTTCGCGCACGACATAATAACGGAAGGCATCGAGGCCCCATTCCTGGATCACCGCCAGCGGGTCAACGATGTTGCCGGTGCTTTTGCTGATTTTTTGTCCGTCCTTCTGCCACCAGCCGTGGACCAGAAGTTGCCCCGGTTGCGGCAGCTCAATGGCTTTGAGCAGGATCGGCCAATAGACGGCGTGAAACTTGAGGATGTCCTTGCCGATGACGTGGAGGTCGGCGGGCCAGAGCGTGAGGGCGGAAGGCAGGGACGTGTCGAGCACCGAGTCTCCAAGGGCGACAGGGACGGTAAGGTAATTCACCAATGCGTCAAACCAGACATAGGTGACAAAACTCGGATCGAAAGGGATCGGGATCCCCCAATTCAAGCGCGCGGCCGGGCGGCTGATGCAGAGGTCTTCGAGTTGATTGTTCTTGAGAAATCCGAGCACTTCATTGCGGCGATAGGAAGGAGAAATGAACGCCGGATTCGCTTCGATATAATCGATCAACCAAGGCTGGTGCTCCTTGAGCTTGAAATAATAGTTTTCCTCGGCCAGCTCGGTCACCTCGCCGAAGGCCGGGTCAAAAGTGCCATCGGCCCGGCGGTCCTTGTCCGTCAGGAATGTTTCCTCCCGGGTCGAGTAAAAGCCCCTGTAAAGCGCCTGATAAAGGTGGCCCCCGGCATTGAGCCGGTCGAGGATGGCTTGGACCACGACTTTGTGACGCGCCTCGGTGGTGCGGATAAAATCGTCGTTGGAGATATCGAGTTTCGCGGCGAAGGCCTTCCAATCCCCCGCCAGCTCGTCACAGTAGGCTTGGGGAGTTTTGTTTTCCTTGAGCGCCGCCTGCTGGACCTTTTGGCCATGCTCATCCAGACCGGTCAAGAAAAACACCTCCACCCCCAGGCTGCGGCGGGCGCGGGCGATCACATCGGCCACGATTTTCTCATACGCATGGCCCAGATGCGGCTGGCCATTGACGTAATCGATCGCGGTGGTGAGGTAAAATCGCTTGCCCATGCGCCCGGAGTTTGGCCGACGCCTGCCAGCTTGGCAACTAAACCCGCTCCCGGCGCGACTGGGTGCAGGTGGCAGGGAAGGACAGCGGCGGGGCGGCCCGCACGACCTTCCGTTTTCAAGCCCAGATGAACGCCAGACTGGCCGCGCCAGCACTCAAGAGCCAGAGAAGCAACACTGCGCGGACAGGACTTAAACCGCGGCGGACCAACTGGTGGGACAGATGATTGTTGTCCCCGAGATAAAACGGCTGGCCCCGCCGCAAGCGCAACGCCACGACCCAGACCATATCCGCCAGCGGAACTGCCAGGACCAACAACGGGTTGAGCACCGCCCAAGGGTGCGGATTGCGGATCGAGTAGAAGTGGGGCAGAATCGCCAGCACGGCCAGCAGATAGCCCACGAGATGACTGCCGGTGTCGCCGAGGAAGGCGGTGGCGCGCGGAAAGTTGTGCGGCAAAACGCCGAACAACGCGCCGCAGATCAGGAAGCCTAGCGAGGCCACCAGGTACTGCACCTGGGCCATCGCCAGCAGCGCAAAGCACCAGGCGCTGATGGCGCCCAATCCCGCGCAAAGCCCGTTCATGTTGTCCATGAAGTTAAAGGCGTTGACCATCGTCAGAATCCACAAAACGGTAACGAGGTAGCTGAAGAGACCACTGTGCACGAAGAGGGTGATCCTCACCCCGGACGCCACCGTAAGCCCGGCGATGAATAACTGGCCGGCAAACTTGGCCGCGGGACGCAACTCGTATTTGTCGTCCCACCAGCCCAGCAGAGAAATCCCCAGTGCGCCCCAGAGAATGGCGATGAGTTGGGCGCCACGGCGCTCAACGCCATGAACCAGCAAACCGACCGCGCTCGCGCCCAATTGATGAAGCTCCTTCGCCGGATCCCCCTGGACTGCCGGGGCAGGGGTGGAGCGGTCTTGCAGATACAGCCAGACCGCACCGGCCAGCAAGGGCAGCAGCAGACCGGTTAACAGGGCGAAACCACCGGCCAGTGGAATGGAAGTTTGGTGGATTTTGCGCTGGCCTGGATCATCCATCAACCCGGTGCGCCGGCACCAGGCGCGCCAGAGCGGGAGACTCGACCAACTCGTGAGCCCCGCCCCCAGCAAGGCCAAGAGGTAAAGATTGAACGGGAATCTCACGGGGCAACCAGCTTCAAATACAAGGCATGCAACTCGTCCACCATCCGCTCCACCGGAAATTTTTCCCGGACGAGCTGTTGCCCGCGCCGCCCCAGGCGCTCGCGCAAGGCGGGATCGCCGGCCAGCCGGATCAGACTTTCGGTTAACCCACGGAGGTCGCCGGCTGGCACCAAAAGACCGGTTTCGTCAGGGACGCAAACCTCGCTGGCGCCGTCGCAGTCATAGGCCACGACCGGCCGCGCCGCCGCGAGTGCTTGGGGCAAGGCGCGCGCCAGGCCTTCCCGGCGAGAAAGATGCACCAGCGCGTCCATGATCCCCAGCAATTCGGGAATGTCCCCGGGGGGGACCAGGCCCGTGAACACAAAGTGTCTTTGCAGCCCGAGCGCGCGCGCGCGGGTTTCGAACTGATCACGCCCAAGGCCGCCGCCGACGAGCAAGAACTTCATGTGCGGGGTGCGTTTCACCAACGCTGGCGCGGCGGCAAACAAATCATCGTGGCCTTTGAGTGGGACCAGGCGGGCAATTTTTCCGACCACGAAATCATCCGGGCCCAGGCCCCAGCGCCGGCGCGCGAGGGCCTCATTTTTGGCCGCCAGGAATGGTCCGAGCGGGAACCCGCTGTAGATGCGGGTAAACTGCTCCGGCCGCCCAATGCCGCCGGCGAGCGCCTGCCGCGTCATGGCGTCCGCGACGCTCACAAAATGCGTGGTGAAGCGGGCGGCGTGGCGCTCGGCAGCGCGGAAAGTCCGATTGGCCAGCGGGCCTTGAAAGGAACCGAAGGCAAGGCCGTGAATCGTGTGGACGATGACGGGGACGCGGGCCCGCCTGGCGGCGAACCGGCCCAGGATGCCCGCCTTGCTGCTGTGAGTATGAACCAGGTCCGGGCGCTGCTGGCGAAAGATTCGGGTGAGCTGTGCCAAAGCCAGAATATCCTTCCAAACGTGCATCGGCCGCACCAGGGCGGGAACGACGGTCAACAGGCCGGGGGCCTGGGCGCAACGTGGTTCGAGCGAGCCTTCGGGGCCGGACGTCGGGCCGGAGAGCAGCCGCACTTCCAGGCCGGGCTTGGTCCGCAAACCCAAAACCGATGCCACGGTATTTTCCTGCGCTCCGCCGATGATGAGCCGGGTGATGACGTGCGTGACCCGCATCCCTGGGCCGGCTTAAAACGAGCCGCTCTTGAGCTTCTTGATCCGTTCGTGGACTTGCGGGATTTCCGGGGCGCCCGCCGGCGCCCGTTTCAAGTAACTTTCGTAATACTCAAGGGCTTTCTTGCGCTCTTTTTTCTGACGCGCGATTTCGGCCAGGCCGTAGGCGACGACGTGAGAAGGCTTGGGCAGAACGCGCTCCAGGAGCTCATAGTCGAGCAGGGCGGCGTCGAGCTTGCCGGCCTGCAAGTTGGCAATGGCCCGGTTGATCAGCCCATAAGGATTTTGCGGATCCAACTCCAGCGCCCGGTTCAGACTCGGCAGGGCTGCGGCGTAGTCCTCCAGTTGCATTTTTAAGACGGCGACGTTGATGAGGGCGCTGACGTTCCGGGGCTGGAATTTGAGCTGGTTCTCCAACACGGCCAAGGCATCAGCGGGCCGGCCTTTGCTCAGGTAGAGGTCAACCAAAATGGCGAACGGCATGAACTCCTGGGGAAATTGCTCCTGCGCCTGGCGCACAATTTTCTCGGCCGTGGCCAGCTCGTTTTTTCCCGCATAAGCCCAGGCTTCCGATTGCAATAACGACATCTGGTCGCTGGCGCCGAGCAGCCGCTTGCCGGTCGCGGCGCGGATTTGAGCGATCAGCTCCAGGCTCCGATCCGGGAGTTGCATCTGCACGTACATATTGGCGAGCGCGACGCGCGTCTCCAAATCCTCCGGCAGATAGAACAGGATGCGCGAGAGCTGTTGCGCCGCCTGGCGAAAGTTTCGGCTTTGGGCAAACACCTTCGCCTGGAAGTAGTCCGAAACGGGTTCATCAATTGGACCATTCTCGCCGAGAATGCGGTCCCAGTTGCCGCCGTAGGCCGCGAGCCTTTTCACGGCGCCCTCGCTCGGCTGGCTCCCGCCCGGCCGCCCGGCCCGCAAGTCCCGGTTGAAGTCCTGGTTGATGAAGGCGGCGGGATTGTCCGGATTAAGCTCGAGGGCGAAAGCAAAATACTCCGCGGCTTTCTCCAGTTGACCACTTCGCTCCAGTTCCACGCCAAAATAATTCAGGGCGCGCGAGTACATGGCCACGGTGTACGCCGCGAATACATCGGCCGCCGGCTGGTTTTTTGCTGGTCTGACGGCCTGAATCAAGCCGGCCAACGCTTCGCTTTTGGTCTTTTTCCAGAACGCGTCGTTGTCGTTGATTTCATCAGCGGTCAGGATCGGACTGGCCACGCTGTTCGTCGGGTACGGTTGCATCTGATAAACCAGGTGGTGCGGCGTCAAATAAAAATGTTCGAAGTAATAGCCGAAGCTCGGATGCAAGTAATAAATCGGGCGGGTCTGCCCGACCTGTTTGAGGACCTGCACGAGGGCCGACGCGTCGATCTGCTCCGCCAAGGCGTGCCCCTGGGCAAGATTTGGCCACCGCTGCTGCGGATAGCGTCGCGCCAGATACCGATGGTACGCCGGCTGGGCCAGCGAAGCGGTATCCACTAATACGTGCTTTTGGGCGTCGCCGCTCTGCGCCAAAGCCGCCTGCAACGCATACAGCCGATATAGGGGATCATCACTGAGCACTACTGCGCCCTGCGGCGGCAGCGATTGCGCGGCCAGCAATCCAAAGCTGGCCAGATCGGGCGCATTGCCTCGCCGAATCTGGGGCAGATTTTTCTTCACCAACCCCACCGGCACGCCCAATAGCGCCAGCCAGACCAGGGCCACGAGGCTGCGGTGGAGGAGGGCGCGGAGCAGGGACGGTCGCTCCCAGGGTTTGACCGCCGTCGCGCCAAATACCAGCAGAAAATAGCCGCTGAAATAGCCGGCGCTCAAGGCGCCCAAGTAATAAAACGGCAACAGGGTCATGCCGGCCTTTAGTTTCATGAGCATCTGGCGCGGGCTGAACGCCGGATCGAACGCCACGTACAGGCACGCCAGCAGAAAGACGCCGTGGATAACGTGCGTCATGACGTTCGTGAGGAAAGTGCCCGCCGCGCTGATGTCGCCGAATGAGGCGGGCCACTTGATTCCCATGAACAAGATCGGCAGCAACGACGTCAGGCCCAGCATCAGGATCAAGTAGCGGGGAAAGTGCAAAAGCACGAATTTCTGCTGACTGAGGTTGACGCGCAAGGCTTCCCAAAAGCTTTTCTCGGTCAGATCCGAGAAACTTTGGAGCGCCGGCAGCGCCAGATACAGCGACAGACCGGCGACCAGGCAAAGCAGCATTCGCGCGCAAAAACGATAATGAAAAAAGCTCGCGCCTTTGATCCAAATAGCCGCGGCCAGGAACGCTGGAAAAAACGCGATCATGGCAAAGTTGTTCGCGATCCCCAGCCCATAAACCAGACTCAGGCGCAGCAGCCAGGATTCCCGCTCCGCGACCCGATATTCGAGCAGGCAGCGAATGGCATAAGCAAAAAAGAGCAGGTCGAGTATCTGGCCGGTCTCCACGACGGCGCACTCCCAGAAGGTCAATTGCAGCCCGCACACCAACGCGGCCAACAACGGCGGCAGCCACGCGGCCCGGATCGTGAGCAGGGAGTAATCGCTTCGTTCGAGCTGGCGCTGGTCGCGTGTGCGATCGTGCGGCAACAAAGCCACGCTGCGCGCCAACAGTGCCAGGGTGAGGCTGGCGCAAATCGCCGCGAACAGATTCAGGCCGGCAACCTGCCAGGCGCCCGGCAGCCAGCGAATCGGGTAGGTCAGCAAAAAGTGCAGCGGTTTGATGTAAACCGGGTGCCAATCCCAGCCGGCGGCCTGGGCGAGGGCTTCCACCCCGCGATAATTGACAAACCGACCCAGCGTTAGCAGGTAAGCCAGCAGCGCCGCGCCCGCGATCAACCAAGGCAGCCCGCGCGGCACAAAGCCCCGGTGTGAACCTGAGTCGGTATCCATTTTGTTATTCGGCCGGTCGAGTTGAAATGATGCGTCCCGCATTAGCAAGGGCGGAAAAAAACCCGCGCGCTGAAAGGCAGCAACGCGGCGCGACCGGTGGCCCGGTTGGAGGGGTCTGGTTCATTCCTCAACTCTCCGGCGAAGGTCCGCCACGCATTCCACGTGCTGCGTCTGCGGGAACATGTCCAGCGGCGTCACGCTTTTTACCTTAAAGACATCGCCGGCACAGAGAACGTTCAAGTCCCGCGCCAGCGTGGCTGGATGGCACGAGACGTAAAGGACCTGCGCGGGCCGGGCCTGGCGCACCCACGCCAGGCTGGCGGCCGAACAACCCGTGCGCGGCGGATCAAAGAGGATGGCCGTCTGCTCCGCGGCAAAACGAGCCAAAAGCCCCGGCAGCCAGTCTTCGACCCGCCCGAGGAGGAATTCGCCATTGCCGCGCTGGCGGCGGGCGGCATTGCGGCGCGCCGCCTTCACGGCTGGGGCGTCCAGTTCAATGCCCGCGAACCACTCGACCAGATCGGCCAGTTCCACGCTGAAAAACCCCACCCCGCAATAGGCGTCCACCAAGAAACGCGCGCCGCTTCCGGCAAGCCGTTCGCGCACCACTTCGACCAGTTTCGGCAACAGGAAGAAATTGTTCTGGAAGAACGAGTCGCGCGGCACATCCCAGTTTTCCGGCGGCATGCGCAAGACCACCTTAAGGCCGCCTTTGGGCGGCGGGTGCGCCCGCGCCTGCTGGAGTTGCTGGTTGAGGGCCGGCTCGGCGATTTTGCATTCTTCGATGTCCACCACCAGACGATTATCGGCGCGAAGGAAACCGATGTTGAGGCCCTGCTTGACCTTGTTCCACTGGCTGCGAACCATGATGCGATTGCGATAGCCATAGGGCCGGGGGCAAGGAACGACTGGCGCCACGACGGCCGGCGAAAACCCGCCCACTCGCTCCAACAAATCGGTGATTTGCTTGCGCTTTAACTCCAGTTGCGTCGCGTAATCGACGTGCTGGTACTGGCACCCGCCGCACTCGCCAAAGTATTGGCAAGCCGGCAGCACGCGCAGCGGCGAAGCGCGCAAGACCTTGAGCAGCCGAGCACGGGCGAAACGCCGTTTTACCTCCGTCACCTCCGCTTCGACTTCCTCGCCCACCAGCACAAAGGGCACGAAAACCACAAATTCCTCCAGCCGCGCCACCCCTTCGCCGCCGAAGGCGATGTCGTCAACGATGAGGATTAGCTTTTCGCCGACGGTCATGGAAGCGGCCGCTTCACCCAGGCTGTTGGCCCCGGAATTGCGGACCGGCGGTGGCGAGGCGCCGGAGGTTGGAAACGAGAGGGGCGCGGCGGCCCGGATTGCCTCCCGGCAATCCCCCGCGACCGCCACGGGCAAGCGATGACTGCCGGCCACTGAATCAGCACGCCTTGTTCTTGCAGGCGCCAAGCTTCTTCATGGCCTGGCAGGCGCCGGTGATTTGTAACCGCTGCGTTTTGATCGAGAAGCCAAGTTTCTTGCTGATTTCACATTCGAGCCGCTCGATCTTTCCGCTCTCGAACTCAACGATCTTTTCGCAGTCCCCGCAGATGATGTGGCTGTGATGGGGATGGTCGGCGTAGTTCGGATCGTAAAACTTGGAGTCCTTGCCGAAATCCATCTCGCGCACCAGGCCGCTCTGCGTGAGCAGCGGCAGCGTGCGATACACGGTGGCGCGGGAAACGGAGTGGTCCTTATGACGCGCCCAGCCCAGCAACTGCTCGGCCGTGAAATGTTCCTCCGTATTGAAGACGGTGTCGATGATCGCCCGCCGCTGCGCGGTGAGGCGCAGATTCTTGCTTTCGAGGAAGCCCATGAGTTTCTTCCGCGCGGCCGCTTTTCCGGTGGATGGCACCGGAAAACTATATTGCCAACCGGTCGCAGTTCAAGGCCCAAAGTTTCCCCCGCCCGCCCTCAGCCAGCCGCCGCCCGCGGCCGCGGGACCATCCACGCGGAGCGGGCGCGCGGCCGGCACTTTCAACTTTGAACTTGAATCCTGGACTGCGAAGCTCAATCCGCTGTGAACATCGAGCTTATCAATACCGGCAGCGAACTCATGCTGGGCCGCGTGGTCAACAGCCACCATAGCTGGATCTGCCGCGAACTGGCCGGCTTGGGCTGCGTCGTGACTCGCCAGGTTGCGGTGGCGGATTCGGCGCCGGACATTCGCGCGGCGGTGCGTGAGGCCCTGGGCCGGGCCGATTTGGTCATCGTCACCGGCGGCCTCGGCCCCACCGCGGATGACCTCACGCGGGATGTGATCGCGGAGCTGCTCGGCAAAAAGCTGCGCGAGGATCCGACGATTGTTGCCCGGATCGAAGAGTTTTTCGCGCAGCGCCAACGCCCGATGCCCCCGCGCACTCGCGTGCAGGCGCTCGTTCCCGATGGGGCGCGGGTGCTGGCCAACGCGCACGGGACCGCGCCCGGCTTGTTCATGGAAGCCAACCCGAATCCGTTTCAGGCCGGCGGCGAGAGAAGCTGGCTCGTGATGTTGCCCGGCCCGCCGCGCGAGTTGCGTCCGATGTTTACCGAGCAGCTCATTCCCCTGCTTCGTCAGAAGCTGCCGCGGCCCGCAGCTTTCGCTTGCCGCACCCTTAAAACCACTGGGCTCGGCGAGTCATTGGTCGAAGAGAAAATCGCCGGACCGCTCCAGCCGCTCACGGCCGCCGGGCTGGAGGTGGGTTACTGCGCGCAGGTGGGCGCGGTGGAGGTGCGCCTGCTCGCGCGCGGCCGCGAAGCCCAAACCACGGTTGCACGGGCCGAGCGGATTGTGCGCGAACGCATCGGCCAGCACGTATTTGGGGAGAACGACGACCAGCTTGAGACCGTGGTCGTCCGTCTGCTGACGGAACGTCGGCAGACGCTGGCGACAGCCGAATCGTGCACGGGCGGCCAATTGGCCAACCGCGTGACGAACGTTCCGGGCGCGTCGGCGGTCTTTCTCTGCGGCTGGGTGACGTACAGCAACGAGGCCAAAGAACGCCTGTTGGGCGTTGAGAGCGGCACGCTGGCCGCCCACGGCGCGGTGAGCGAGCCGGTCGCCCGGGCGATGGCGGAAGGAGCGCGCCATCGTGGCGGCGTCGATTACGCTCTGGCGATCACCGGCATCGCCGGACCAAAGGGCGGCACGCCAGAGAAACCGGTGGGCACCGTGTTCATCGCCCTGGCGATGGAACGCAAAACAGTGGTCCTGAATCCGGTGAATCCGTACGACCGCGAAACGTTCAAGTACGTCACCTCGCAACAGGCCCTGGAGTTGTTGCGCCGCAGCCTCCTTGGGCAACTGAGCGGCTAAGAGCGTCAGCACTCCGCCCGATGCGGAGAAGCTCATTAGCGCCTGGTCGGCGAGAACCCCTCAAAAGACAAAACCCGCGTCGGACGCCCGACGCGGATCGTGGAGGAATAGACTGGGAAACTACGCTCCGTTATTGCCGATCGCCTCGACCGGACAACCTTCCATTGCTTCTTTGCATTGGGCCTCTTCTTCGGGCGTCTGGGGTTGCTTTTTCACGTAGGAATAGCCGCCGTCATCGTTGCGGGTGAAATTCTCCGGGGCCGTTTCACGGCAGAGGTCGCAGTCGATGCATTGATTATCGACGTAATACTTGCCAGCCACGTTTTCCGGGTATCGGTTTGCGATGTCTGCCATAGTTCAAGATTCTTCCCGCAGCCACCAATTTTGCGGCAACCCCTCCAAAGCGCAAGCCCCAACTGCCGGGTGAAGGCCGCGCGGTTCGGACGGCCCACGCTACCTCATCATCTTATACTAATTACTAAAGTCCGGCCGTCAGGCTGCCGATACGTTGCGGCGTCTTATTTTTGGCGTGCGGGTGTCCCCCTTTGGGACGCCCGCGGCGGTGCCCGCGCCACGTTGGGGGCAAAAAGGCAAGCGCTCGAAGCGGTTGCTGCCCCGGCCAAGCGGGCGGACGGGCGGCGCGTTAAGTTGGCATCATTTTTGCAGATTCCAATGATCAACCGCCGGTGGTCTATCGGTGTGAGCCGGACGCTCATGGCTGGGCGGCAGGTTTCATGAAGAAGTTCGAGCGGCCACCTTGGCAAAGAAAGGATCGTTGGATATGAGCAGGAAAGATATGAGCAGGAAAGGTTTCGAGACCAGCTTCGTCTCGGGCTGCCCCCTTCGCGTTCTCATGGTGGACGATGCTCCCGCAGATGCGGAACTCGTCCTCAGTCTGTTGCAAAAGCACGGCTACAATGTCCGCGCCGAGGTGGTCCGCACCTCGGAGGAGTTCGCCGCAACCTTGGGCAAGGGCGTTTATGACGTGGTTCTCTGCGATTACAACTTGCCGGGTTGGAATGGAATGGACGTGCTGGAACTACTCGAAAAACTTCAGCCCGACATCCCGTTCATCCTCATCACCGGCGCGCTGGATGACCGGACGGCCTGCCAAATGATCGACCGGGGAGCGGACGATTATATCCTTAAAGACCGGCTGAGCCGGCTGCCTTTGGCGGTACGCCGGGTGCTGCGGGAACGGCGGCTTTTCCAAGAGCGCAAACTCGCCGGAGAAGAACGGGAACGGCTCATCCAGAGACTTCAGCAAACGCTGGCCGAAGTGAAACGGCTCAACGGCCTCCTGCCGGTCTGCGTGACCTGCAAACGCATCCTCGACAACCAAGGCTTTTGGAGCCGCATGGAAACTTACATCGAGAGTTATTCCGACGTCCGCGTCAGCGCCAGTCTCTGCCCGGCTTGCGCTTCGCGCCTCTACCCGGAGTATTTCAACTAAACGGCCGCGGCGCCGCTCGCGCCCTGGCAAAGAGCGGCCTCCGCCTGGCCAGTTGACCTCGCGCGGCAAATAAAGCCTTCTCATTGCGGCCCGCGCGCCTATGCTGCGCCGAGCGACCAGATGCGAAGGACCAAAATCATCGCCACGCTCGGCCCGGCGACCGATTCCCCGCCGATGCTCGGCCAACTCCTGGATGCCGGCATGAACGTCGCCCGTCTGAACATGTCGCACGGGCCGCATGACTGGGTCCGGCGCGTTGTGGCCGACCTGCGCGCCGCGGCCGCTGCGCGCAACGTTCGCATCGGCATCCTGATGGACACGCAGGGACCAGCCATTCGCACCGGCGACCTGCCCGCCGCTCTCGACCTAAAGCCGGGAGAAAAGTTCACGCTGACCGTGCGCGGGGAGCGGAGCGAGGAGCTCCATTCGGTGGACGTCAATTACGAGCATTTCGTTGACGACATCGGCGTCGGCGACATCGTTTTGGTCGATAACGGGGCGCTGCACATGAAAGTCCTGGCCAAGTTCGCCAACAAGGTCGAATGCGAAGTGCTCACACCCGGCAAGCTGGGCAGCCGGCGCCACATCAATTTGCCGGGCGTCAAGGTCAGTTTGCCGGCGCTCACCGAAAAAGACAAGGCCGATGTCCAAGTCGGACTGGAAGTGGGGGTGGATTACTTCGCCCTTTCCTTCGTGCGCGAGGCGCGGGACATCCAGCAGTTGAAGACCCTGGCCGGACGGGCCAAGCACAAACCGCTGGTGATCGCGAAGATCGAGGACCAGTTGGCGGTGAAGAACTTCGATGAAATCGTCCGCGAAGCCGACGGCGTGATGGTGGCCCGCGGCGACCTCGGCATTGAGTGCCCCTACGAAGACCTTCCGATCATCCAGCGCCGCATTGTCAAGACCTGCCTGCGCCTGGGCCGCCCGGTGATCGTCGCCACCCACATGCTCGAGAGCATGATTGAAAGCCCGCTTCCCACCCGCGCCGAGATCACGGACGTGGCGAACGCGGTGTTCGAGCAGGCCGATGCCATTATGCTCAGCGGGGAGACCACCGTCGGCAAATATCCGCTGAAATGCATGGAGGTGTGCGACAAAATTTCCCGGCGCATCGAGCGGAGCCTCAGCGCCAACTTCCACGAACGCGCCGAGCTGACCAGCCCGCGCCAGAAACTGGTCAAGAGCGCGGTCGTCATGGCCGACGAACTCAAGGCCGACGCCCTGCTCGTCTTCACCAT
>Ga0137378_10000483_pt1 | contig 30355 bp, 24 predicted proteins | sample SagtaG_21_FD_104813 | JGI IMG/M metagenome (GOLD analysis project Ga0137378, IMG submission 104813) | Vadose zone soil microbial communities from Sagehorn Ranch, Mendocino, California, USA - Sage2_L_60_16 metaG | ecosystem: Environmental > Terrestrial > Soil > Vadose zone | place: USA... | reverse complement strand
TGACCCGGCCGGCCTCGGAGATCAGCCCGTCCACCCGGATCACCTCGGCCCCGTACAGCAGGCACTCCACCCGGTTGGCCTCGGGGGCGTCGGCGGGCATGGCCACATGGACCCGCACCCCGGCCGCCGCGCCGTAGCACGCCCACGCCCCCCCGGCGTTCCCCGCCGTGGCCAGGGCCACGTCGGTGATGCCGAGCTCGGCCGCCCTCGACACCCCGCAGGCCGCGCCCCGGGCCTTGAACGTGCCCGTTGGGTTGAGGCCCTCGTCCTTCACCACGAGGGCGGGCAGGCCGATCCGCCGCCCCAGCTCGGGCAGAGGCACCAGCGGCGTGAGGCCCTCGCCCCGGGAGACCTCGTGCGCCGGATCCTCGACCGGGAGGAGCTCGCGGTAGCGCCACATGGTCGGCGGCCGTCCCGGCAGGTCCTCCTTGCGGAGCGCCGCGCCCACGGCCTCCAGGTCGTAGTCGACCAGCAGGGGCGACCCGCAGGGACACAGGTTGTGCGGCCGGCGATGGTCGAGGACCCGCCCACACCTCGGGCAGCTCAGCCCGGTGACGAACGAACCGGCGGACCCGGGCACCGACGCGGCCGAGCGGAGCCGCCTCAGCCCGACTCCGACACCTGCCCCCGGACCGGCCGGCGCTGCTCCAGCCTTCGCTGGAACTTCGCCGCCAGCTCGGGAGAGTGGTCCAGGGCCTGCTGGAACGACTCCCGCGGGATCACCATGAGCTCGGTGTCCTCGAGCGCCTGTGCGGTCCTGGAGTGTTCCGTCCCCAGCAGCATCGACAGCTCGCCGAACGACATGCCCGGCCCCAGCCGCGACACCTCGACCTCGCCGTCTCCGGTTCGTTCGAACACCCGAACCGAGCCCGACAGGACCACGTACAGCGCCTCGGAGGGGCTGCCCGGTTCGAACACGAGGCTGCCCGGGGAGAAGGCCACGTTCATGGAGGCCCCCACGATCCGAAGCAACGTCCGGTCGTCCAGCGAGGCGAAGTCCGGCACGGAGCGCAGGGCATTCACCAGGCTGTGGCTGACTCGCGGGTGCTCCATCGGTCTCCCAGGTGCCGTCATGGGTATGGTACGAAAGGCCGCCAGGCCCCGCCGGCCAGTCCCTCCAAAGGAGGCCCGGATGAACATCGCGAGCATCCCGCTCCGGATCGCCCAGATCAGCGACATCCACGTCGGGGAGCCGACGTTCCAGCCCGAGGTGATGGCCTCGATCATCGAGAAGATCAACCGCATGAAGCCCGACGTGACGGTGGTGGCCGGCGACATCACCGCCGCCGGGTACGAGTGGGAGTTCGACGAGGCCGCCGACTGGCTCCGTCGCATCGAATCCCCGAAGGTGGTGATCCCGGGCAACCACGACTCGCGCAACGTGGGCTACATCCACTTCAAGCGGCTGTTCGGCGAGCGGTTCTCCCGGTTCCGGCAGGAGTTCGAGGCCGAACGGGCCGAACGCCTCCGGGCCACCGGCTTCACCGTGGTGGCCGTGGACTCGAGCGACCCCGACCTCAACGAGGGACACATCGGCCGGGAGCGCTACCCCTGGATCCGCGAGCAGTTCGAATGGTCCGACGACATCAAGATCTTCGCCATCCACCACCACCTGGTGTCGATCCCCGGGACGGGGCGGGAGCGCAACATCATCACCGACGCCGGCGACCTCCTGGCGGTGCTGACCCAGCTCGACATCGACGTGATCCTGTCGGGCCACAAGCACGTCCCGTTCTTCTGGGGCCTCAACGGGATCCTGGTGGCGAACTCCGGCACCGCCGCCACCAAGCGCGTGCGCGGCCTCACCCCGTCGTCGTGGAACGAGCTGCAGGTCGACGCCTCCACCATCAAGGTGTTCCTGCACTACATGGACGGCCGCCGCGAGCTGGCCGTCATCAGGAGCCGAACCACCCGGGCCATGGTCCGGGAGGCCTTCTACATGACCGATGACTTCCTCGCGTCGAACCAGATCCTGACGGCCTGAGCCACAGCCGTCGGCCACGGCGCAGCCGCCTCGTTGCCATCTCGTGGAGACCGGGCGCCTCGGGTTTGGGTCCCCCCGGGGAGGGGCAAGCCCAGACCCAAGGTGGCCGGGCTCTCGGCCGCCGCCCAAACCGAGCCTTCGACAGCGTGTCCCGACGAGGTCCGACGACTTGAGCCGTTCGAGCACCGCGTTCATCCCCCGCGCCCGCCACCGCCCCACCGGGACGCCCCGCCCGGCTGCCCCGCTCCTGGCGCCCCGCATGCTCGCCCTGGTCGCCATCGCGTTCGTCGTGGTGGGCATCACCGCCCTGGCGGTGGCGGCGACCATCGGCAGGGTCACCGGGGCCCTCACGCGCTACACGGACGTTCGGATCCCACCCATCCCCGTGGGCCCGCAGACCACGTTCGTGTTCGACCGCCACGGCAAGCCGGTGACGACCCTGCACGCCGAGGTGAACCGGACGATCGTGCCCCTGGGGCAAATCTCGCCGAACCTCCAGGACGCGGTGGTGGCCGTCGAGGACAGGGACTTCTACCGGCACGGCGCGCTCGACGCGGTGGCCATCTTCCGGGCGGCGTATGAGAACGCCCTGAACGGACGGATCCTCCAGGGGGGCTCGACCATCACCCAGCAACTGGCGAAGAACCTCTTCACCTCCGGGGCCCGAACCCTCCCCCGCAAGGTCCACGAGGCGGTCCTTGCGGTGAAGCTGGAGAAGCGGTACACGAAGCGCCAGATCCTCAGCATGTACCTGAACACCGTGTACTTCGGGCACGGCGCGTACGGGGCACAGGCCGCCGCCGAGACCTACTTCGGCGTCCCCGCCGGCCGGCTCAAGCCGCTCCCGGCGGCCACGCTGGCGGGGATCATCGCCGCTCCCGGGCAGTTCGACCCAGCCACCCATCCCCAGGACGCCCTGGCCCGGAGGAACCTGGTGCTCAAGGACCTGGGGCAGCAGGGCTACATCACGCCCACGCAAGCCTCACGCCTGGAGGGGAAGAGGCTGAAGGTCCCGGGTCTGGCCCACCCGCAGCCGACGCTGTACCCCTACTTCATGGACACCGTCACCCAACGGCTCTTGAACCTCACGGGATACACCAAGACCTTCGAGGGCGGCCTCCGGGTCACCACCACGCTCGACCAGAAGGACCAGCAGGCTGCGGAGCGGGCCGTGTCGTCGGAGCTCCCCTCGCCGAGCGACCCCTCGGCGGCCCTGGTGGCCATCGACCCGGCCACCGGGGAGATCCGGGCGCTGGTGGGCGGGCGGGACTTCGACAAGCAGAAGTTCAACCTGGCCACCCAGGCCCACCGCCAGACCGGCAGCGCCGCGAAGACCTTCACGCTGACGGCGGCCATGGAGCAGGGCATCTCGCTGAAGTCGACCTGGAGCGGGCCTCCCCACCTGATCGTGGACGATCCCCGGTGCATGGACCCCAAGACCGGGAAGCCGTGGGACGTGTCGAACTTCGCCGACGAGTCCGCCGGCACCATGAGCCTGCTGGACGCCACGGCCCACTCGGTCAACACGATCTTCGCCCAACTGGTGCTGGACGTGGGGCCCGACCAGGTCGTCAAAGCGGCCAAGGCGCTGGGGGTTCGAACCAGGCTCCAGGCGGTGTGTTCGATCACCCTCGGCTCCCAGGCGGTGACGCCCCTCGACATGGCCACCGCCTACGCCACGCTGGCGGACCGGGGCGTCCGACACGACACCCAGGTGGTGAGCTCGATCCGCGACGCCTCCGGCCACGTCCTGTGGAGGGACGGCTCGAAGGGGGTCCGGGCCGTCCCGGAGAACGACGCGGACCTGGTCACCTACGCCCTCCAGGGTGTGGTCACGCACGGGACCGGCACGGCCGCGACGCTGCCCCGACGGCCCGTGGCCGGCAAGACCGGCACCGGGCAGAGCTTCCGGGACGCCTGGTTCTGCGGCTACACGCCCCAGCTCGCCGCGTGCGTGTGGGTGGGTTACAAGAAGGGCGAGATCTCGATGCACAACGTCGAGGGGTACGCCGACGTGTTCGGAGGTTCGATCCCGGCCCGGATCTGGCACGACTTCATGTCGACGGCGATGGCGGGGCAGCGGGTGCTGGACTTCCCCACCCCGGACTTCTCGCGCAACACGCTGAACCCGAAGCACTCGGTCACCCTGCCTCCCCCGAGCCCGTCCCCCAGCCCGAAACGCTCCCACTGCCCGCCCATCCTGCCCCGCTGCCGCAAGCACGGCCCGAGCCGGCCCTCTCCATCGCCGAGCGGCGCCGCCTCCGGCGCCGTGGTGATGGTCCCGCTGAGTGGGGCGGCGGTCCTGGGCGCGTGCGCGGCCGGGCGGCGCCGCCGCCGGTCCCGCCGCTCGGGGCCCCACTCTCAGCCCCGTTCGAAGTAGCGGATCAGCTCCCAGTCGGTGACGGTGTCGTTGTCGAAGATGCGCTGCTCCTGGCGGGCCGTGTTCAGCAGGTGCTCGAACACGAGGTCGCCGAAGGCCTTCCGTCCAACCTCGCTCGAGGCGAACGCGTCGACGGCCTCGTGCAGCGAGGTGGGGACGCGGGGCACATCCTTCGCCTCGTAGGCGTTCCCCCGGAACATCTCCGGTGGCTCGATCCCGTTCTCGATGCCGTGCAGCCCTCCGGCGATGGTGGCGGCGAAGGCCAGGTACGGGTTGGCGTCGGCCCCGGGGATCCGGCATTCGACCCGGAAGCCGCTGCGCTCCCCCACGATGCGGAACCCGCAGGTTCGGTTGTCGTGGCTCCACACGATGGCCGTCGGGGCCCATGAGCCCAGCTGGTACCGCTTGTAGGAGTTGACGAACGGGGCGAACATCCACGCCATCTCGTGCGCGCACGCCATGAGCCCGCCCAGGTAGTGCCGGAACGTCCGCGACATGTGCCCGGCGCCCTCGGCGCCCCTGGAGCCGTCCCACATCAGCGACTTCGAGCCGCCCTGGTCCCACAGGCTCGAATGCAGGTGGAAGGAGCTGCCGGCCTCGGCCATCGACCACTTCGCCATGAACGTCACCGCGCGCCCGGCCGAGGCGGCGATCTCCTTGACCCCGTTCTTGTAGATCACGTGGCGGTCGGCCATCTCCAGGGCGTCGGCGTACCGGAGGTTGATCTCCTGCTGGCCCCGCCCGAACTCGCCCTTGGAGAACTCCACGGGAACGCCCGCCCCGTCCATCCCGTTGCGGATCTGGCGGATCAGATATTCGTCCTTGGAGGTCTGCAGGATGTGGTAGTCCATGATGTAGTCCGAGTGCGGCTGGAGCCCCTGGTACCTGCGGGCGGAGGCCTCCTCGAACGAGTCGCGGAACAGGTAGAACTCCAGCTCCGAACCGCACATCACCGTGTAGCCCGCGGCGCGGGCCCGTTCGACCTGGCGCTTCAGGATCTGCCGGGGCGAGACCTCGACGGGCTCGTTCGTCTCCTCGTCGAGGGTGTCGCAGATGATCAGGGCCGTCTTGGGGAGCCAGGGGATGCGCCTGGCGGTGGAGAAGTCGGGGACCGCCTTGAGGTCGCCGTAGCCGAGGTCCCAGCTCGCGTAGGCGTAGCCCGGGAGCGGCTCCATCTCCATGTCCACCGCCAGGAGGTAGTTGCAGCCGTGGACGCACCCCTCACCCTCCAGGATGTCGTGGAGGAAGAAGTCTCCGGTGAGCCGCTTGCCCACCAACCGGCCCTGCTGGTCGGGAAACACCAGCAGGACCGTGTCGATGTCGCCGTCCACGACGAGCTGCTTCAGCTCCTCGCGGGTCACCAGGCCCCTGGTCATCGAGCCATTACCCCACCGACTCGAGGTCACGCTCGATGGCGGCCAGCTCTTCTGAGGTGCCCTGCACCTTCGGCCCCTTGAACCACTTTCGGGCCGACACCAGGTACCAGCCGCCCGCGCCCACCACGACCACCGCCACCGCCACCGAGGCGTAGTTGAAGTTGGCCAGCCGGTTCACCGGTGAGAGCTGCGGGAGCATGAACAGGACCGCGATGAACACGATCCAGACCACGGCGATCCAGCCGACCACGTAGCTCCACCGCCCCAGGTGCCACGGTCCCCGCTGGAAGCTCTCCCCCGCTCGGAGCCGAAGGAAGATCGGGATGCCGTAGGCGATGTACAGCCCGATCACGGCGATCGAGGTCACCGCGTAGTAGGCCACCGGCGAGTAGAGGTAGGGCAGGCCCAGGATGAACGCGCCCACCGCGGCCAGCCAGATCGAGTTGGTGGGGGTGCGGGTCCGCTTGTTGACCTTGTGCCAGAACTTCGACCCCGGAAGCGCGCCGTCCCGGGAGAACGCGTAGATCATCCGGGAGTTGGCGGTGACCGAGGACATGCCGCAGTAGAACTGCGCCCCCACCACGATGAGGAGCAGGAGCTCCGCCCCGTGCCGTCCGATGGCGTCGAGGAAGATGTCGATGGGCGCGCCCTGCGGGACGCCGCTGCGCATGGCCGCAGCCTCCGCCGCGTACCTGCCCGGCTGGATGGCATGGGTCACGCCGATCAGCAGGATCCACCCGGCGATGAGCGAGACCACGATCGACATCACGATCCCGCGGGAGCCCGCCACGTCGGCGCCGTGGGTCTCCTCGGTCATGTGGGCCGACGCGTCGTAGCCCGTGAAGGTGTACTGGGCCAGCAACAGGCCGACCAGGAACACGTAGATCCGGGCACCGCCGAAGGAGAACCCGGTGTTGTTGACGAACTTGGTGAAGGTGTCCCCCCAGCCGAGGTGCTTGTCGGGGACGATCAGCAGCACGGCCACGATGATGATCACGCCCAGGATGTGCCACCACACCGAGATGTCGTTCAGCAGGGCCACCAGCCGGACGCCGAACGTGTTCAGGAGCCCGTGCAGGAACAGCACCACGGCGTAGACCCCGATCAGGGCCCCGTTGCTGGTGGAGAAGCCGAACAGCAGGTGCAGCAGCCCCTGGGCGAAGAACGACAGCCCGAAGTCGATCCCCGCCGTGATGCCGATCTGCCCGAGCAGGTTGAACCAGCCGGTGAACCAGCTCCACGCCGGGGCGTTCCGCTTGGCGAGCTTGGCCGACCAGTAGTACAGGCCGCCTGCGGTGGGATAGGTCGAGGCCACCTCCGCCATGGCCAGACCGACGATGGTCACCATGATCCCCACCAGCGGCCATCCGAGGGTGATCACGACCGGACCCCCGGTGTTCATGCCGAAGTAGAACAGGGTCAGGCAGCCGGACAGGACCGAGATGATGGTGAAGGAGACGGCGAAGTTGGAGAACCCGCCCATCTTGCGGGCCAGCTCCTGCGCGTAGCCCAACTCGTGGAGGCGTTCCGTGTCGGACTTTCGGCCTCCCGGTGGAGGCACGATCACTCCGGTCCCCCCAGGCTGTTCAGCCATGGCAACACCTCCTCAGGACGTGGCCTAACCGGGCTTGCGGCGATTTAGCTCTCGCGCCGAATCCGTGTCAAGCCGCCGTTCCGGCCGCTTCGGACGAACGGGATTGGCCCGAGCGGCTACTCGGGGGTGACGTAGGCGGCGGTGATGCCGCCGTCGACGACCAGGGCGGCACCGGTCATGAACGAGCTGTCGTCCGAGGCCAGGAACAGGGCCGCCCGGGCGATCTCCTCGGCCCGCCCGAGGCGCCCCATGGGGATGTGCACCAGCCGGCGCTCCCTGCGGGCCGGGTCGGACATGAGCTCCTGGAGAAGTGGCGTCTCGATGGGCCCGGGGCACAGCGCGTTCGCCCGGATGCCCTTCCGGGCGAACTCCACCGCGATCTCCCGGGTCATGGCGAGCACCCCGCCCTTGCTGGCGGTGTAGGCGATCTGCGGCGTGGCCGCACCCATGAGGGCGACGAACGAGGCCACGTTGACGATGGAGCCACCGCCCGACGACAGCATGGCCGGGATGCCGAACTTGCACCCGAGGAAGACCCCCCGGAGGTTGACCGCCATGACCCGGTCCCACACGGCCTCGTCGGTGCTCGTGACCGACTCGTCGTCGGCCGGGAAGATCCCGGCGTTGTTGTAGAGGACGTTGAGCGATCCAAACGTGTCCATGGCGACCCGCACCATGCTCTCTGCGTCGGCGGCTTGCGAGACGTCAGCCCGAACGAACGCGGCCCGGCCCCCGGTGGCGGCGATCTCCTCGGCGACGGCCTGTCCGGCTTCCTCGGTGACGTCGGCCAGGACGACGCGAGCGCCCTCGGATGCGAACAGCGACGCGGCGACGAGCCCCATGCCGGAGGCCGCCCCGGTGATGAGCGCAACCTTGCCTTCGAGCCGTTGCATCGGGTGGGACGCTACGGCCATGGCCGCAGCAGGTCAACCGGTCTGCGGGCTAGGATAAGGGCGGGGTGGAAACCGGACACCCCCCCGCGCGGCCGGCCTGGTAACGAAGGTCTCCTCCTGTTGCCGGTTCTTGGCGCCGTGGACCCAACGTATGCATCCAACCGCCGTTACCCGGCGAAGGTGCGAGGGAGTCGGGGGGGGCTTAGGACTCGCTCTGGTCCACCAAGCCCCATTCAAGTCCCAGCAGCCCCAAAACGAAGAACGCTTCGAAGGCAGCAATGTACGGGTCCACCTCAAATCCCAAGAGTCGAGCCCCGTAGCGGAAACTCGCATATAGTGCGACCCCTGCCGCGGTAAAGCCGAGAAACAAGGGAACCACCCCAGTGACACCACCAGCGGCTTCCCCTCGCGGACCTGTTTGGTCACGGTGGTGGTGCTTGCGTAAGTCGCTGTCAATTTTCAAGGCGAATGCTCGGGCGCCCAGCACTAGGCCAACGAGCGCCGATCCAAGCCTCGCGGCTCCACCACGGAGGAGCAGATTCGCGACCACAAGCAGTGCGGTTCCGATCGCTGCAAAAACGTACATACCGCCGGTCGGCCGACGCGGGATGAGTTTCAACGCAGACACGTTACTCCTCTACGTACCTCCGCCACCAGCAACCGCCCGTGCCGTCGACTCCCCTTAGCCCCTAAGCGTCCCGATGTAGGTCCCTGAGGCTCACCTCGGGTTGATGGTGATGATGGGCCCTCCCCTCCTCTCGGTCCAGCTCTTCCATGGCCGGAAGAGCGGGGCGAGAGGAGCGAGCGTGGACGGTGTCGGCTACCTCGAGGCGATCACCTCCAGTCGGATGGCCAGCAGGTTGCGGGCCCCCCGTCTTGACCACCGCATCCCCCGGCGCTTGAACCGGCGGTTCACCGTGAGCTCCACGTGTTTCTCCGCGGGGGCCGAGCCGTGCATCCACTGCCCCGGCCCCATGTGCCGGTGGGTGTGTAGGTAGTCCCCGTTGTTGGTGAGGTAGGTGGCCAGCTCCTGGGCCCGCTCGGGGTTGCCCCGCCACCGCCCCTGTACCAGCTGGGTGGCCAGGTGGTGAGGGGCGGAGAAGGCCCGGTCCAGCATCCGGCGGAACCGGGGCTCCTCCCGCTCGCAGAACTCCCGGATCTTGGCCGCCAGGTGCCAGTGGTCGCACTGGTAGCGGGCCCCGGGAAGCCAGTCGTCGGCCAGGTGCTTGATCCAGGTCTCCCCGTCGGCCAGCAGCATCAGGCGCTGCACCTGATGGACCCCGTAGGTCCGCTCCATCTGGTAGGCCAGGGCCATGCCGAAGGCATCGGGGTCTCCGATGTCGGCGAACACCATCCGGTCGAGGAGGCGGCGCTTGCCCTGTGTGACCTGCTCCGATCGGGTGAAGGCCACCGCCACCTTGACCGAGCCCCCCCTGCCCTCGATGAGGGGGATCCCGGTGGCGTCCACGGCCACGGTGAGCGCATCGGGCACGGGGCGGTCGGGCCGGGGCGGGGCCTGCCCGTCGCCGAACATGGCGTTCACCCGCTCGGCCCGCTCGGTGAGGCGGGCATCGCCCTCGGCCTGGACCCACCGCCACAGGGCCCGGTGATCGACGGGGGCCCCGACCTCGGCCGAGAGCAGTCGGGCGGCCTCCCGGTAGGGGTGCTCCGCGGCGAGCTCGCACCCGCGGCGCCTCACTGCGGGCGATGCCTCATGGTGAGGAGCCAGCCCCACACGCTTGTCCAGGGGGAAGTGCCGGGTGCCGTCGGGCCGGCGGGCCCGGCCCCGGGTGATGGTGATGTACCCGGCCCGGGTGAGGATGCTCCGGCGCCGGCCATGGCGGCCCCTCATGGCGCGAGGACCTCGGGAACCTTCCAGGCGCCGGCAGATCCCGACCATGGCGTCCCTGGCTGCCGCTCTTCCCGCCTCCACGCAGGCCCGTTCGATCTCCTGGAACTGGGTTGAGTGGACCTCCACGGTGATGGACACTTGGTACCGCACTGGGCTCGCCTCCCTTGTGTTCTCTAGCCGGAACTCGGTGAGGTGAGCCTAGTGCTGGTCTTGGCCTGTTCGGTGGGACCTTCGTCGAGACGCTTTCCCTTAGCCCGGAGAGGTGGTCCCGCTCCGTGCACGATGTTACTCTGGCTCGCGGTCGGAGGAGGAGTCAAGCCCCCCGGTGGACACTGGGAAGGAGCGGGGTCGAAACTGGATACCCCTTCCCGGACACCCCCTGCGGATCGGATCAACCCCCCCCCGACCAGCGTCTCGACCTCGTTACCTCTCTGGAGTCCAGCCCGCCCCTTTTGCGTCAGCCGCACGCCGGCCCTAGGTTCTCCGGACCCAGATCAAGACGGCGAGCGGAGGCAGACGAGATGACCGTGCGGGCCGACCGGGAGCAGGTGCCCGAGGAGCTACTCCTCTTCTTCAAGAGCGACGCCCCCGATCGGGACTCGGAGAGGTTCTGGCAGCAGCTGGCTGAGTGGTTCAAGGACGAGGACGAGTCGTGGGTGGCTCGGTGGGAGAGGTTTATCTTTCCCGCTGATAGTGACTTCACCGGCGCGACGTTCTCGGGCGTCGCTTGGTTCGAGGGAGCGGGGTTCTCGGGCGATGTCTCGTTCTATGGCGCGACCTTCTTGGGGGATGCCCGATTCGAAGGCGCGACATTCTCCGGAAACACTCTCTTCTTCGAGTCGACCTTCTCCGGAGAGGCCCGGTTTGAAGGTGCGACCTTCACCCGCGAGGCTTCGTTCGGCGGCGCGATATTCTCCAAGGATTCTCGCTTCGATGTCGCGAACTTCCTCGGCGGTATGCGGTTCGAGGGCGTGAACTTCGCCGGTGACGCCTCGTTCAATGGCGGAACCTTCGCCGAGGCCGAATTCGAACTCGCGACCTTCTCAGTCGGTCTCTCGTTTTCCCGAGCCACGTTCTCTGGTTGGACCCGGTTCCGCCGCGCGACCTTCTCCGGCGATGCTCAGTTCGAGGGCGCGACCTTCTCCGGACAGGCCCTCTTCGAGGACGCAGCCTTCTCCGGGGGCGCTCTGTTTGTCCGTGCGACCTTTTCGGAAGGCGCCCGATTCAGTGGGGCGACCTTTTCTCAGGTCGCTCTGTTCGACCGCGCGACCTTCTCGGAGGAGGCCTTCTTCCACGGCGCGACCTTCTCCGGAGACGCTCTCTTCGAGAACGCAGTCTTCGCACGACATGTCGTATTCGACAGCGCAACCTTCTGTGGGGATGTTCGGTTCCTCGGCGCCGACTTCGCGGGGGTGGTCCAATTCAACAGAGTGAGCATTTCCGGGGACGCCGAGTTCAGCTATGCGACCCTTTCCTGGATCAGGTTCGAAAGAGTATGCATCTCCGGGGTTGCGATGTTTGACCGAGTCCATATCTCCGAGAGAGCCATGTTTGAAAACGCAACCCTCTCCCGGGGCGCCCGGTTCACGGGTGCGACCGTTTCCCGCCTGATGATCCGAGCCTGTCAGTTCGGCGCGGCTCTTGTGTTTGGCATTGAGGTCTCCGGCAACGGATGGGTGGAGATCGATGGCGTGCGATCCCTCACGGATTCCGGCTCGGCAGGCCCAGCGGATATGACTTTCGGAACGATGTCCTTACAAAACGTCAGCTTGCGAAATCTTGATCCGTCCAACATCCGATTCAGGGATGCACGCGACATCGATGGCCTCTCTCTCGCCTCCGACGTTAGGTGGCCAGGTGAGGAGAAATCTCGTCCTATCGTCGCCGACGAGAAGGATCTGCCGGTGGACTCCCCGCGCCCAATCGCGGCGTCTGAGGTCGAGCGCATTTATCGCGCCCTACGAAGGAACTTCGAGAGCCAGTCGGATCGAGTCCGGGCCCACGGCTGGTACCGGGCGGAGATGGAGGTAGGTCGCAAGCATTCCCCCTGGCGATTGCGCAAGATCGCCAGGTGGCTGTACTGGAAGACCTCCGACTACGGGCTATCAGCGATCCGCCCCCTGCTCTGTCTCGCTGGCACCCTCGCCGTGGCCATCGCGTTGTTCGCCGCCCCCTGGGCTGCCTCCTGCGTGAAGGTGGCTTCGGCTGGTCACGCCTGCGGCAGTTCCCTCCAGGCCTCGGAGGTCGCCCTCCGGGCGCTGTTCCAGCAGCCTCCACCTGCCGGCGTGGAGCTCCGGGGCCTGCTCGTCGCGACGGTATGGTTGCTGGTTCGGGTGATCAGCGCCGCCATGCTGCTGTTCCTCGGGATCGCATTCCGGAACCAGGTCGCCCGCTGAGCCGCAGAGGAGACGCCGCCCCCACTCCTCGGCTACCCTGCCCATTGGTGAGGATCGACCGTCGAGACCGCCGCATCCAGCGCCGCCTCAGCCGCCTCCCGCTCGGCGCCCGTCAGGAGCTCCTTCGCGTGCTCGCCTCTTCCCCCGAGCGGCGGGCCGACCTGATTCGGCAGATGCACGAGCGACCGGACACCCGCGACGTCGCCGAAGTGCTCATGGACCTTGAAGCCAAGCCGTTGCTGCGGCTGGACGTGATGGAGGCGCTGAAGGAATCCGGGCCGGGCGCGAGCCCGCGGGGTGCGGGCGAATGATCCTCACCGTTCATGGCCGCCCGGTCCACACAGTCTTCGATCTTCTCGGGAGAAAGGAGAACGACCTCACGTACAGCCTCGGATGGGGACTAGCGAACGTGCCACGGCTGGCGGGACGCCTCATGGGCGAAGCCTTTGGTGAGACCGTGGCTGAGGTGTCGAGCGTGAGCCTTCAGGAGAGAGGTCCAGACCGAGGCTATACCGACATCGAGCTCCGGACGGCGTCCCATCATCTGCTCGTGGAGGCGAAGCGGGGGTGGTCGCTACCTAGCCTCCGCCAGCTTCAGCTCTACTCTCCGAGGCTCTCATCGAACCACTCGGCCTTCTTGGTCCTCGCCGAGTGCAGTCCGGCCTTCGCGAGCCACAAGCTTCCACAGACCGTGGGGGGAGCCCGTGTCGTCTATCGCTCGTGGCGGCAGATGCTCTCCACGGTCGAAGGCTTGAGGGATGAGGGCAGACAGCGAGAGCGACGGGTGCTGGGCGATCTGGCCACATACCTAAGGGGGGTCGTGACGATGCAAGACCTGGCATCCAACTGGACCTACTCCGTATCTCTCAGCGCCCAAGTTCCTCCCGGGTGGCCGTGTTCGACCGTGGACTTCGTCGCTCAGCGGGACACCTACTTTTGCCCCTACGGGGTGCACGGCTGGCCGAAGACTCCTCCGAACTATCTAGCGTTCCGTTGGCGAGGACACGTGCGAGACGTTCGCCACGTCGAGGGCTATGAGGTGGTCGAAGAGCTCCGTTCCGTGATCCCGGGCATCCCCACACAGGGATTCCCCTTTCTCCAGATCGTCTTTCGCCTCGGGCCGCCCATCCCGCTGCCGGCCCCGCTGCCGAACGGCGCTCAGTACCGTGCGACTCGGATCTGGGTTCCGCTTGATCTACTGCTGACCGAATCGACGCTCAAGGAAGCTTTGGCGAAGGGGCGGGAGCGAGCGGCACAGTCACGGACGGAGCCGGCCTGACCCATAGCGTGGGGAACCGACTGCTTGGGTTCCAAACCGTTGTTGATATGCGATCACGAGCTGATCGATGAACTCCTCCCACCGCAGACCCGTTCCTATGGGTGGGAGGTCGGGGACGATTCCGCCGGCCAGAGGGTTGAAGGCCACCAGGCCAATGGCCTCAAGCAAGTGAGGACTGTCTGTTGCTGTCTGTCGGCCCCGGATGCCCGCAAACGCAGCCGCAAGCCGGGCGACCAGCCCAGTCCTATCCCGCGGTCTTCCGCCCGGACGCGGAACCTCTTCCCAAGTGGAAACGGGCACGAGGGCACCGAGAACGGCCGGCGGAGACCCGAGATGCAAGTTGACGGCGAAGGTCACGATGTCGCCGAATCGGTTCCAAACGGCTTTGCCGACTGCCAGAAGAACGGGCTTCACTTCGACAGCTAGGCGCAATCCGTGAACCGGGTCGACAGTGGAGAGATCCGCGTTGACCGCGCGGAGCGCTCCCTTGACCCTACGCTCCCCCGCATGGCCATCAAGCCCGGGTATCCTCGCCTCAAGCTCGCCGAGCACGATTCGTCCGAGTACCAACGAGCTGTACATCTGGGCTCTCTTCTTGGAGTTCTGATCGAGCTGCCCGGCGATCAGGACATACGCAGACACCGCAGCGACGTACTCCTGAACCGTCGGTGACGGTGCCGCAACCAAAGCGTCCACGAGCGGAACGCCGGATGGGAGCGAGACCTTGACCACGCCCGGATTCAACCACGTCGGGCCAGGGCACGGCGAGTTTCCACGTGCCGCTGAAGTCCTTTCGAGATCATCAGTCGATGGCGCTCTGGTACCTTCGGCCTTCAAGGTGTATCAGCAACTCCGTCAGGAAGACACTGGCGCTCAAGTCTGGCGCCGGCTCGTCGTAGTTCGTGGAACGAAGAGCTTTCGCACGGTCTGAGGTGAGGAAACACGCGGCTGCGTACTGGCGCTCCCTCACCAGCTTGCGGCAGAAGATTTCGTAGCGCCGAGCGTAGGAGGCTCCCCGGAACTCCTCAAAGACGGGGAAGTGTGGCTCGACGACGGCCACAGGCAGCCGCGATCGAGGGCAATCCTCAAGCAAGAACAAGTAGCCCAGCCAGGGCTGTGGAGACGCGGCGAAGGCACCCTCCCGATAGGCCGTCCAGGTATCCAGCGCGGCCCCCAAGGCTTCCTCGGTTCTGTTGTTGAAGTTGTTGCCGAACGATGGCCCCACCTGGGATTTGAGCTCGATCGCGGCGACGAGCTCGCGCCCGCTCACCACGAGGAGATCCCATTGTTTCGTGGGCCGGAAGTACCCGGGGAGTTCCACACGCCGTCGGTTGAAGATGTTGAGTCGTGGGACCCCCACTTGGATCATCAACTCTTCGAGCTTCCGGGCGAAGCCGTCCATCTGGGCACCGCCGGTGACGGCCGATCGTGCCCCCTGATCCCTGACCGCCGCCGCTTGCTGAACGGTACGTGTATCCCAGAAGCTCAGAACCGCTTTCCGAAAGACGCGGGGGGGGATCCGCTCCACTGTCGCGTCAGAGGGTTGTGGTGCCCTCAGGTCCCCGGGTGTGGAATCTCACGTCCGGGGTCATCAGGATGTCCGTCTGGGAAAGCCGCGTTCGGATGAGCTCGAAATACTTCGGCTCCACCTCATATGTGATCGACGATCGGCTCGCCTTGAGCGCCGATAGAGCCGTTGTCCCCGTGCCTCCGAAAGGATCGAGCACCACGTCTCCGACGAAGGAGAACATCCTGACGAGGCGGTCGGCGAGCTCTAGGGGAAATGGCGCCGGATGATGCCGCAGCGATGCCCCGCGGATGTCGTCCCAGATCGTTCGGAACCATTGAACGTACTGGTCAGTAGGAATGAAACTGAGCGACTCCATCTCGGCAGACGGAGAGCGGTATCCAGGCTTGCGCAAGAAGACGATGTGCTCGACGTCGTTCTTGATGATCCCGCCGGGGAGGTTTGGTTTGCCGAGGTATCGACTTGATTTCGAAGCTTCGAGCTTGATGTTCGCGACCTTGTACCAGAGGATGCCTTGTAGGTGGTCAAGGCCGATGCGGCGACCGCGGATCCGGATGTCTGACGCGAGGGGCAGGACGTAATGCCGGCCTCCGTTCGATCGAGCGATGTTCACATCTCCTACAACACAGCAGACACGTCCTCCCGGAACAAGGACCCGGAAGCACTCGGCCCAGACCTTGTCGAGCTCGTCGAGGAACTTCTCGTAGTCGTCGATGTCGCCGAGCTGGCTGGGGTTGTCCGGCTCATACTCTTTGAGGTTCGCATACGGCGGCGAGGTCACCACAAGATGGATCGACTCGTCCTTCAGCTCGGGCATCTCCCTGCTGTCTCCGAGGATGATGTCGTGGGTTGTTGGCCCGTCGTGGAGGCGTTCCCTTGGGTTCGCTGCTGGCCTGGGTGGCATCTTGGTCCCTCTCCCCTTTCCCGCCGAAGTCTATGCCGAGGGAACGACACGGCTCGTATTTGGCCCTTGAGCAGCGGCTCTTCGCAATCCATCCCAGTGCCTCGGGTGAGGCACCCGGAGCCCCCGCCGTATCAGCCCGCAGTGCTGGATCGAGAGCCCGGTCGCCGCGGCCAGCCTCCGAAGCGGGAGGCCCTGAAGTCCGGGCAGGATCTCCCGGACGAAAATCTCGGTGTCGGGCCGCTCGTGCTCTCGGTCCCAGGCGTGGACCTCACGCATGTTCCGGGCGTTCGCCCTCCCCATCTTCCGCTTGGCCTTCGGGCTCTGGCTCGGGTCGATCCCCTGAGCCCGCAGCCGCGCCAGCCCAGCCGGCCCCGCTGCCGAGAACGCGGCAGTCCGTCCCCGCCGATCCTTCGGCAGGCATTCGTCGCAGTAGGTCCGGCCCGGCGTGTCCAGGACAAGGCCGCAGCTTCGGCACGCGGACGGCAAGGGGCGTGCGGTGGTCCTTACCGTCGCTCGGGGACCCCGCCTCAGACCGTCACGTCCGGCCGACCGCCGATCCTGCGTGAGCACGGTCGGCACGGAGAACCGCTTGCCAGAGCCATCGGCCAACATCTTCGCGACCTTCTCGGCGACCGGAGCCACCGCCCGGGCCCATTCGGGAGCCCGCTCCGCCAGGTGGTGGGTGAGCGGGGCCAGGATGCGGCACACGCCTTCCCGGGTCTCGTGGAAGTCCTTCCCGCCGAATGTGTGGGTTCGGAGGAGGTCTAGCACGAAGGCATCGACCTCCGGCCGGACGGCCTCCATCAGGTCCAGAGCCAGGGAGTCCCGGGCCTTCTGGTCGGCATGGATGATCCCGAGGCCCGGGTCGAGGCCGACCGCTAGGCAGGCGATCCGGCACTCGGCCTCCAGCAGGGCGTAGCAATAGTTCAGCAGAGCATTCGCGGGGTTGGCCGCGAGACGGGGCTGGCCAGTGATCGGGGAGCCCCGCTTCCCGAACCTCAGCCAATGCTCGGGGACCCGGCTTGCGTGTGCCTTCCCGAAGGTCACCGGCAGGTTGGCCCAGGCGGTCCAGTAGGCGAGCGCCCCCTCGGCCTCGGTCCTTCGCACGTCGTCAAGGCTCCGGGCTGCTTCGACATGGCCGAGGGCCTCCTGGACAGCGGATGCAGGATCGGAGGCTCCGTCGATCCTGGCCAGGACCCTTGCCTGTCCGTCGAGCTTCCGCCGCATGAGGAACCGGGAGACCTCTACCCCGGCCTCGTTGGTCGCCGCGAGGGCTTGCGCCCGGCGGAGTCTCGGGTCGTCCAGTCCGAACTCTCCTGAGGTCGCGAGGATCCGGCCGTCCCTGGAGACGTGCACGAGTCTGGCACCGATCCCGTCCAGCCAGGCCAGCGACTCCAATGTGAGGAACCCGCCCCGTCCGATCAAGACAAGTCGCTTGAGCTTCGGTCGGGCCACCCTGCTGAGCCGCCCCTCCCGGATGTCCCGCCCGGTCCCGGATCGAACGACCAGATGCCCCCGTTCCACCCGGAGAGACGTGGCGTAGCCAGAGACGACGAGCACGCCTTCGGGGGAGACGGTGAGTGCGGTACGGTCCTTCTGCATGGGAAGGTACCCCCTTCCTGTGCCGGCCCCCGGGTGTCGCAAGCACCGCGGGGGCATCTCCTTGTGATTGTGACCCTATCACTTCTGACCCGGCAGGATGACGACGCCAACAGGCGTTCGACCGGCCAGCCAATCCAGGCCGAGCCCTAGCGTTCGTGCTGGTCAAAGGCTACAATGGTCTCGGATGGCCCGCCCGCCTTCCCAGTGAACCACAGGGCTTGGTGGAACCTACATATTGGAGGATTGGATGCCAACCGAAAAGGTCATCGAGGTGCCCATGGCCAAGCTGGCGATGGACCCGGCCATGCAGGTCCGGGTGGGCGGACTGGAGGCCGAGCACGTCGCCGCCCTGGCCGAAGCGCTGGACAGCCTGCCGCCCATCACAGTCGTCAGGCAGGGCTCCCGGTTCCTGGTCGAAGACGGCCTGCACCGGATCGCGGCCCACCAGAACGCCGGGCGGGAGAAGATCAAGGCTCGGGTGGTCGAGGCTCCGGCGGACGGCGACCTGTACGCCGCCGCGTTCGAGGCGAACGCCCTGCACGGCAAGGCGCTGACCCTGCGGGACAAGGAAGCCTTCGCCGCCCACCTGCTCACCACCAGCCCGGACACCCCGAACATGCAGGTCGCCTCCCGGGCCGGTCTCTCCCCGAGCACCGTGCAGAAGATCCGGGAGGCACTGGAGCACGAGGCGGCCATCGCCCCGACCGATCGCACCGTCAGCCGGGGCGGGAGCACGTATGTCTACCCGGCCCTGCGCAAGCCCGGACAGCTCCCGGAGGAGTCGGTCCGGGAGTCCCTCGTCCAGGTCGGGGCCCGGGTCTTCTCCGGGGCGGATCGGGCCCGCCAGCGAAAGGTGGCGTCGTTCCTGCGGCGGGTGGTCACTGCGATGGAGGACGGCTCGGGCCTTCTGGGCGATGAGGACGAGGCCGCCGAGGCTTGCCGGTTGGTCCTCGGTGAGGACTTGGCCCGGAGCCTGGGGACCCGACTGGCCGGCGCGGCCGAGCCCATCGCGTCAGTCGGGGCCTTGCTGGCCGGGGAGTGATCGAACGTGCGTCGGTCGTTCAGCGAGCAGGACGCCGCGGCATCCACCGCGGAAAGGGCGGTGCAAGTCCGACCCCGACGCTCCATCAACAAGCGCCTTGAGGTCCGCGAGGTCCCGTTGTCCGAGGTCCGGGACCTGATCGAGCGCAACCACTACACGCACTCCACCCCTGCGGCGTCTTCCCGGGCCTTCGGGGTGTACCTCGGCTGCCGGCTGGAAGGCGCCGCCGTGTTCACCCCCGGAGCCCGTCACGCCCACCGGCTCTTCGTCGCGGCTCGCCCCGCTGATGTGCTCACTCTGTCTCGGCTGTGGCTGTCGGACCGGCTGCCCCGAAACGCCGAGAGCCGGGTCCTTGGGGTGGTCGTGCGGATGCTCCGGCGGGAAGGCCGGCACAAGGTCTTGGTGACCTTCGCCGATCCGGCCGTAGGCCATGACGGAACGATCTACCGGGCAGCCGGATTCCGATACCTGGGCCGAACCCAGGCCGAAGCTTCGCTGCTGATCCACGGCCGAGAGCGGCATCCGCGGTCCGTGTGGGACGCCTTCGGATCGAACGACGTGGGCCACCTTCGCCGGACCGGTGTGGAGGCAGGCCGGGTGCGCACGGAGCCGAAGCACCGCTACGCCGTGGCCATCGATCCGGGCTGGGCCTGGCGGCTTCCAAAGGAGTGTCAGTGGGTCCATGGACAATCACAGGGAGGGGTTCAGAGGGAGGTGCAGACCGCATGATCGTCCGGAACCGCGCACAGTTGGAAGCCCTGCGGCCACAGTCCCGGCTGGCCTGGGAGCTGTCGCTTCGAACCGTCTCCCTGGCCCGGGATGAGAACTTGACCGTCCGCACGGCCGCCCGCCGCGTTGGCGTGAGCGTGGAAACCGTGAGGAGCTATGCGGGCCCCGCGGTGGAACGCGATGCCTTCGGGCGGCTGGTCCCGACGAGGGCCGACCGCTTGTACCGTCAGATGCCGGTGATCCATCCGGACGGCAGGGTCGGAGCCATCGACGTTCGGGGTTCCCGAAAGGCCTCGAAGCTCGGGGAGTACTGGAACGCCGTCAAACAGTTCGCCAGGACCGGGGACGAGTCGAAGCTGCGGGCATTCCAGGGAGCCCGGGTCGGCGGGGTCGAGCTCCCCACGGACGCCGACACGATCCAGGACGCCCTCGACATCTACGAGCCCGACTTCGAATCCATCTACCAGTTCGCGGCCTGAGGAGGAGAGCCGAATGAAACGAGGGCTGTGCATGACCTGCGACGTGACCCGGGCTGAGGACTTCGATGACAACCACATCGCCGGCGAGGCCAACGTCCCGGACATCACCTACCCTATGTGCGTGCCCGGCTGCCACCCGGCCTTCACCAGCGGCCAGTACGACGCCGGGGTCAACCTCTCGCACCGGGACGGGCCCCACGGACGGCCCGACGTGCTGTGGGGCATGGTGTGGGGCACCTTCGAAACGCTCGCCGTGGCACTCCGCCGGGCATGCGGCAGCCCGGAATTCCGTCGCCGGGCCGAATTGGAGGAGCGCATCGCCTTCGGGTTCGGCCGGGTGTTCAACGTCCTGACCCCTCCGGCCGAACGCCTCCTGCGAGCGGTTCCCGATCCCTTCGGTCGGGACCGACGCAACCGCAAGTACCCGGGACGGGGAAGGGTTCGGGCGGTGCGATCACGTGAGAAAACTCGGTTCACCCGGAACGACCGGGTTCGCCTGACGCGGCTCCTGCGCACGATCGCCAGAACGCTCCGCTACGCGACGGCGCTGTTTCCCCTCCCCCAGGAAGGGGGCCCGTGGGTCAAGAAGCTCCGGAGGCTGGAGGAGACGGCCGACACCATCATCGACCGCTTGGCGGATTTGGCCGGCACGATGACCGTCGATCCGTGGTGGATCATCGCCCAGCACGAGCCGTTTATCGCTGGCCTGCTCCGTGTGCGGACCGAGCGGGACTTCGAGGCCCTGCTTCCCGCAGGCTTCCGCTTCCTCGTGGTTTCCGACGCCCTGCTGGATTTCATGCTCGACCTCGGGTCCTGCAAGGACGCCGCAGCGGCGAGGGCTATCGCCGACGGCCTCGACCAACGGTTGGCGGAAGCGGAGGCGAAGGCAGCCCGGATACTGGCCGAGATAGAGCTGGGCGAGGCATCATGATCCATCGCCGAGCACGACTTCCTCTGGACCGCCGTCCGGGCATGGACACGCCGTCCCCGGTCCCGAGGGCCGGCCGAGCGTGAGCGCCTTGCCAAGCGGCTCCTAGAGCCGCGACACGTCCTCGTCTTCGACACCGAGACGACGACCGACCCCTCACAACGCTTCCTGTTCGGATCGGCCCGGTATTACCGTGTGGCCTGGAAGGATGGCGTGCCCCGCATGGCGTGCGCCGTCGAGTACCTGATCCACGCCGACGACCTGCCACAACGCGACCCCCGTGGCTTCGCCAGGCTGCGGCGGCACGCCGAGCACCGGCCAGCAGCCACGGACCCGGAGGTCATGGACGCGGCATGGAACATGGTTCTTCTCTCCCGACGAAGCTTCGCCGAGACGGTCCTTCGCTACGCCCGGGAGTTCAACCTCGTGGTCGCGGGCTACAACGTGCCCTTCGACGTGTCCCGCCTGGCACTCGGATGGAGGGTTTCCGACAGCCGGCGGTGGCGGGAGCTCGACGGACTCGACGGTGGATTCTCGCTCGTGATGTCCAATCTGAAGAGCCGGCCCGGGACAGAGAACTACCGCCGCTCCCGGGTCGAGGTCAAGACGATCGACGCCAAGCGTCACTTGATCCGCCTGACCAACCCGGGAGGCGAGTTCGGGCACGGGCGCCTGCTCGACTTGCACACCATGGCCTTTGCCTTGTCCGACCGGAACTACCGCCTCGACGACGCCGCGAAGGCATTCGACCTGACTGTCGGGAAGGCACAGCCCCGTAGGCACGGCGTCATCACCCATCGATACCTCGAGTACAACCGGCGAGATGTCGAGGTCACGGCGAAGCTCTGGGAGAAGACTATGGCCGAGCTTCGGCGGCACCCCATCGAGCTCAAGGCCGAGAACGCCTTCAGCGCGGCCTCCATCGGCAAGGCGTACCTCGGGGCCATGAAGATCGCACCGCCCAGAAAGCGACTTGGCGAGCACCCGAGGGGCATGCCCTGGCACGAGGTCCTGGGGCTCGGGATGGTCGGGTACTACGGCGGCCGGGCCGAGTGCCGGATCAGGAAGGTGCCCGTCCCAGTGGCTACGGTCGACTTCACGGCTATGTATCCGACGGTGGCCGTCCTGACCGGCGCCTGGGACCTGCTCCGGGCCGGGCGGATCGATGCGAAGGAGGAGCCGGCTGATGAGGTCCGAAAGTGGATCGACGGACTGACCGTAGCGGCCTGCCTGAGGAAACCGACCTGGCGGCGCCTGAACGTCTTGGTCCAGATCGTGCCGGCCGGCGACGTGCTCCCCGTCCGGGCCCGTTACTCCGGCTCGGACGGGCCGTGGGGCATCGGGGTGAATCACTTCCACTGCTCGGAGCCTCTGTGGTATCCGATCGCCGACGCGGGCGCCTCGAAGCTCCTCACCGGCCGGACCCCGGACATCCGACGGGTGATCCGGGTGGTTCCGCACGGCGTCGCCGATGGCCTCCGATCGGTCAGGCTGCTCGGTGCGGTTGAGGTGGATCCGAACGACCCGGACAGCAACCTGTTCAGGACCCTGGTCGAGCAGCGACGCACGCCCCCCGACCCGTCGCTTTCCAAGGAGGAACGCGACCGGCTGGATCGGTTCCCGAAGACGCTCGCGAACTCCCTGGCCTACGGCATCTTCGCCGAGATGATCCGACACGAGCTGCTCGGCCGATCGACCAAGGACCTTCAGGTCTTCGGCCTCCGCTCGTTCATGGTCAAGAGTCGTTCCCCGGAGGATCCCGGCGAGTTCTCCTTCCCGCCCCTGGCCGCCACGGTCGCGGCCGGGGCCCGGCTCATGCTGGCCATGCTGGAGCGCCTGGTCCTCGGACCCGACGGCAAGCTGGGGGCCTATGCGTTCTGCGACACCGACTCCATGGCCATCGTCGCGACCGAGACGGGCGGGCTGGTGCGATGCTTCGGAGGGCCGCACCGGGGGCGACGAGGCGACGCGGTTCGGGCGCGGAGCTGGGAAGAGGTCGATCTCATCCGGGAGGGCTTCAACCAGCTGAACCCCTACGATCGGACGGCAGTCCCAGAGCTTCTCAAGCTGACGGAGGAGAACTACGCGGACCCCGAGGCGAAAGCGGGCCGGCGGGCCGTCCGATGCTTCGCCATCAGTGCCAAGCGCTACGCCCTGTACCTCCCTGGCCGCCGGCGCGGGCCGACCGTCGTCGGGTCGCCCGACCTGGCCGATACCGACACGGACGAGCCTGGCGATCCCTCCGACGTGGTGGACGCGAAGGAGCACGGCTTGGCGCAGTTCCTCAACCCGCTCGACCCGGAATCCGCCGACCGGAGCTGGATCATCGAGGCGTGGGAACTCTTGATCCGGACCGACCTCAGCCGGAAGGGCTCGGGGCCGGAATGGCTGGATCGGCCGGCGGTCTCCCGGATCTCCTGCAGCAGCCCCGGCCTGCTGGACGCCTTCGCCGGATTCAACCGAAGGCGGCCCTACGCCGACGCCGTGAAGCCCTTCAACTTCATGCTCGTGGCTTTCGTGGAGGGTCGGGGGGGCTACCCATCCGACGAGGACCCGAAGCGATTCGTTCTGGTCGCCCCGTACGAGCGGGACCCACGGGGGTGGACCCGTATGGCCTGGTTCAACCGCTTCGACCCGAAGCACATCGCTTACCGGATCACGACGGTCGGGGCGACTGGAGGCTATCGGCTGGCTCGGGTGAAGACCTATCGGGACGTCCTGGTCGAGTACCTGAACCACACCGAGTCCAAGAGTGCGGGGCCGGAGGGCTGGCCCTGCCGAGGTCCGACGGTCGGACTGCTCCGAAGGCGTGAGGTCGTGTCGATGCGCGGACTGGTCCGGCACATCGGGAAGGAGTCGAACGACTTGGAGAACCGCATCCACCATCTGGTGACGGACGAGGGCGAATACCTGAACGACTACGATTACCCGGAGGACGATCAGTTCTGGCTGCTTGTGGTACCTGTTCTGACCGACCTGGTGGCAAGCCGGGGTCTTCGAACCGTGGCGCGGGCGGCGGGGGTGGCGCCAAGCACGCTAGGAGACGTCCTCTCGGCCTCGACATCCATTCCGAGGCCAGGCTTACGGCAGAACATCACGCACGCCGCCGGGGAGTATGCCCGGGAATCCTTGCTGAGCCGTCGGATCGAACCTTCCCGGGACGATGTCCTATGTTGCGCCATTTACCAGGCGAAGCTCGGATGCAGTGAGCCAGGCTTGGGGGACGGAGGGAGTAGCACCCAGGCCCAATGAAGAAAAGGAGGCGGAAGAGATTGGTTGCCCCGGACTCGTCATCGTTGAGGTTCGACCTGCCCGCGCTGACTCTGGGATCCGCGCCTAAGTTTGTGCGGTCGTGGAGCAGGCTGTATCGAAAGAAATGGGACGTGGCCTACGAGGAGAACATTCGACGCGGCCAAACGCTGACCGAGGCCAACGTAGAGGCGCTGATGAAGTGGAAGGCTACACAGGGGAAGAAAGCAGCGCTGGAAGCGGCCAAGAGGGTAGGCCTCGACAAGCTGAACTCTGCAAGAACCAGCCCCTTCTCGGTGCCGGCGCTCCAAGCCTTCTATGACAACACGGCATCGCTGGCGACAGCCAGTGGGGTCGTGTACCGGGTAATGCTATGTCACATCGCCTGGCCGTCCGAAGTCCCGATTTACGACGTAAACGCATGGACAGCCTGGCGACGCATCGCGGGCATGCTGACCAGCCAAGACCTGAGCGCCGCGGCCACGGCCTCATTCAACGAATACCTGCGGTTTCGGCGATTCGTTGTCCAGCTGAGTGGCACGGCGCGGCCGGAGTTCGAGCGCCAAGTCGACCATGCGCTGTTCTGCTTCGGGCGGTTCCTCCGATCTGACATGAGTCCGGGCCGGCAACTCATCGAAGAGGAAGTCCCCAAAGGGACCCACTGAAGCGCCCTTGGGGGGTATATGGCTGCCGATGTTTCAGTCGAGTCCATCACCTACCGGGGGCTTCGAGCGGCGCGAAGGGCATCTCGCCTAGTGACGCAGCCCATGCAGCCGCAAGTACCCCGACGAGAGGTCAGGTGAACGAGACCGTGCATGACTCCACCATCAGCGTCGAATGCGGGTAGCATCGGAGTGATTAGTGAAGCGTCGTCCGCCTGGTAGTACCGGAAGACAGCGTGTGCAACGAAGTCGGCCAGCTGAGTCAGCCGGGTCGCCCCGCTGTCGACAAAGAGTGGAACCTCGACGAGTCGCGTGAGCTTTGAGAAGCGGGTTCCGGACTCTCGCCAGCGGCTTACGATGGGTTGCAATGTCTTTTCATATTTCGCCTTGTCAGCGACAACCAGCCCTAGGAGGAGCTCGTCATGCTGGCGAACCAGCATCTGAGTGAACCGGAGTAGAAGCTCTTCGAAGCTCCGCTCCAACGGGTCGGCACCTGGGATAGCGCCGGGAGCCTTCGCGACAGCGAATAGGGCGTATGGGTGCCCTGACGGCGAAACGAATGACCCAAGGAGGCGAGGAACATCCCGAAGGAGTCCCGCCTTTACCGGCTTAGGGATTCGTCCCCATGCCCCCGACCCAGTGCGTATCGGCTTCGCGTGTAGCTCGATTCCTCGAACGTGCTCGTACAGGTACCGGTTGACTATTCGCTCGACCCGACGGCGCATGTGCAGTAGGTCGCTCTCGTGGAGGGCGACCCCACCAAGGACAAAGTGTTCACCTGGATTTTCGACGTCCCCGCTCTCATCGACGTAGAGAAGATGCACCCACACCTCCGGCAAAGAGAATGCGACCAGGGCTTCCCCGAGGGGGAGCACGGACCGCCGGAAAAGGCAGCCCTCCTGACCGCGAGAACAACATAGTTGACGGCCTGCGTTGGTGTCAAGCCTGCGGAGCGCTATCCGGTTTCGTCACCGGGGGAGCCAACCGATCGGCCAGCAGGAGCCCAAACAGAGAAGGGGTGCGTTGGCCTGGCCCAGCGTTGCCAGGGGGGCGGGTGTCCGGTTTCGACCCCCCCCGCCCCGCCCTTATCCTGGCGGTCGAGCTGCCAACCCCCCCCAAACCCGGATGGGCCGGCAGGAGCCGAGAAGAGGGGGGTCCGTTGGGCTGGTCGGAGCGTTCCGGGCGACTGTCCGGTTTCGATGCCACCCTTATCCTAGCCCGTCAACCGGTCTGCGGGCTAGGATAAGGGCGGGGTCGAAACCGGACAGTCGCCCCCGAAAGATGCGCCCCCCCATCGCCGCGTTCCGTGTCCTCCCTCCGCGCCCCTGGTCAATCGCCGTCCGGGTACTGCGCGAGGAGCCGGCCCAACTTGTCCTTTCCCATTCCCAGCCGCCCCGCGGCCTCGGTCCTGGACATGCCCCTGGCCATCAGTTCGCGTCCCTGTCTGGCCAACTCTCGCTCTCGCTCGGGAATGATCACGGACTTGTACCGCGCCCAGGCGTCGGCACCGATCTCGCGGGCGAAGCTTCTCGTTGCAGAGCTGGCGATTATGTCGACCCCTTCCCTGGACGCCGCCTCTGATAGCTCCGGGATGGCTCGCAGCACCACCTCGGTCTTGGCTCGGCCGAACGAGGTCCTTTGGAAGGCATCATCGCGAGCCAGGCGATCGACCCAGGCCTCGCGTTTGTCCCCGAAATCGCGGTTCAACCTCCGAATGGTCTGGTCCCAGCCCTCGGTGTCCGAGTCAGCGTCAACCGCAGGCGGTCGCAGACTCTCAAGCTCGGCTTTCCATGGGGCGTGCTGCTCCCAGCCGTGCACCACTCCCCCATAGGTGAACTGAACGTTGATCGAGGTGATTCGACCGACGTAGCCGGCCACTCGGCGCCTCGGTGGACGGGCCTCGGAGGCGGATTCGCTCGCCTGGTCCCACTCACCCATGACGTCGTCGAGGTCCTGCTCGGTGAACCGCCACTCCCATGCGTACACGAGTCGCATAGAGAGAGCTACGGCGAGGTCGAGGAACTCCTCCAGGGTGCGATCCGGCGGCCACATGGCAAGTGGTGATGGCGCACTGGACCCGCTCTGGTCCATGTTGACGGGCGGGCTGGGAAAGACCATGAACCCTCGACTCGCGAGCTCCTTCTGCACCTCCGGCCAGACCTGCTCAAGCTCCATGCTGAGCGAGGCTACAACCCCTGGCTCGATAGAACGCAAAGGGAGCTAGTGGTCCGTCTGACAAATGATCTGGCGGGTACGACAGCCGGGCAGATCGGAGCGCGAAGCGAGCAGGGAACCGATTGGCAGAGCGGCGCTGTGCGCCGGGCGGGGATGGTGCTCTCTAGCGACAGACGGCATCGAGGAACGCCCTCGCCTCCCGCCGCGAACGGAGCACGTGCACCGTCGTGTGAGACCCGTGCCGCAAGATCTCGGAGAGTGCGTACTCAGGTTCTGAACGGCGGTTGCGCCAAATCCTCCCAACGCCGCCCCACTCGTCGCGCAAGCGTCCGTTGGCCGAGTCCTCGCAACCCTCGGGCATCTCGCCAACGGGCTTGCGAAGCCCCCGCACAAACGCGCGACTCGCGCACAACCACCAAGGAGTATCGAGAAAGACGACGGTTTCCGCGCGTTCGAGCCGAAGGGCAAGCGTCTCGTTGTAGTTGCCGTCGACGATCCAAGCCTCGCCAGCGAGCAGCGCGCGTTGCCGGTGTCTCCACTCGTCGTCCGGGGGTCGCACCCAGTCCGGCTTCCAGTAGTGGACGTCGAGGTGAATCAACGGCAAACCAGTCCCTGCCGCGAGCGTACGTGCGAACGTGCTCTTCCCGGACCCCATCATCCCGTCGACGAGGACGCGGTGGCCGATCCTCCGAGACGCACCGTTCATGCCGCAGAGTGTGCCACCGACGCCAGCAGATTGACCGCTCGGCGCTCTTTATCGCCAGTGGCGAACCAGCGTTCGGGTCTCGCAACCCACCACGCTGTTTGAGCGACACACCACTAGGATCGGGCCGTGAAGCGGACGCCCGCAATGCCTTCGTGGCTCCCCGAGGGGTTCAGGCTGCCAGGTCGGGTCCGTCTCGACTTCTCCGGCGGGTATTGGTTGTGGATGTTGGCTCCAGCTGATATCCCTTACGAGGTCAGTGACAAGTTGTGAACGCCGGTCGAAACCTTGACAGTTAGCGCCGGCCGAAACCTTTACACCTACGACACCTCAGTGGTGGCGGTCACCTCCTTCCCCCGGCCTTTCAGCCGGTAGCTGTCGCCCTTCAGCACGATGACCTCGGCGTGGTGGACGAGGCGATCGACCATGGCCGCCACGGCGACGGGGTCTCCGAAGATCTCCGCCCAAGCGCTGAACGTCTTGTTGGAGCTCACGATCAGGGAGGCCCACTCGTACCGGGAGGAGACCAGGGCGAAGAACAGGGCCGCGGCCTCCGGGTCGAACGGGATGTAGCCCACCTCGTCCACACAGACCAGGGGGATCCGTGCCGTGTAAGCTCCCAACCCGCCGCCATAGGGAGGCAGGAGATGCGCCCCACCCGTCTGGCCTGTTGTCTCGTTTCGTTCGTCATCGCGTTCGGCCTGGCCCTCCCGGCAGACGCCGGTCCGCTCGCTGCCCAGATCAAGCTGGCAAGGTCCGTCGGACCGCCGACCACGTCCACCACGCTCCGCGGTCAGGGGTTCGGAGCCTCGGAGACCATCGACGTGCTCTTCGACGGAGGGGGCCTCCGCCACGCGGTGACCGGACCCGCCGGAACCTTTCTGACGAAAGTGACCATCCCGGCGGCTGCCCTGCCCGGCCCTCACACCGTCGAGGCCATCGGCGAGAGCTCCGGCCTTTCGGCGCAGACCACCTTCACCGTGCGCACCGACTGGCCGAGGTTTCACTTCGACGATGCAAACAGTGGCGACAACCCCTACGAGAACGTGCTGGACACCTCGAGCGTATCGGGCCTGGCCGAGGCGTGGAACTACTGGGCGGGGCTGGGCGACACGTCCCCGGCGGTGGTCGGCGACGTCGTGTACGTGGCATCGAACGCGATCAAGGCCATCGACGCATCAACCGGGGCGTTGTTGTGGACCTCGTCGTCCGGCGGCTTCGCAGAAGCTTCCGTGGCGGTGGCGAACGGGGCGGTGTACGCGGGGTCTGACGACTCGCACGTCGTTGCGTTCGACGCCTCCACCGGCGCCGAACTCTGGAGGGTGTCGGTGCCGGGCCCCATGCTGTTCACCTCGCCCACGGTCGTGAACGGCGTGGTGTATGTGGGGGACCTGGACCACGGTGTGTACGCCTTGCGGGCCTCAACCGGGGCCAGGCTCTGGACCTACTTCAACCGCCACGGGATGATCACCACGCCGGCGGTGGTGAACGGCACCGTCTACCTCGGGATGTACGACAACAGCATCCGAGCCCTCGACGCGTCGAACGGTGTCCAGCGTTGGAGGTTCTCGACCGGGTCCCCGGTCGAATCCTCCCCGGCCGTGGTGGGGGGGGTGGTGTACGCGGGGGCGGACAACGGCAATGTCTACGCCTTGGACGCCGCCACCGGGCACGAGCTCTGGACCTTCCCCACGGGCGCCGACAATGTCCTCTCCTCCCCCGCGGTGGCCAACGGCGTCGTGTACGTGGGGGCCGACAACGGCGACCTGTATGCGCTCGACGCCGCCACCGGGGTCCAGCAGTGGAGCTTCGCCACGGCCAGCGCGATCGCCTACTCCTCCCCGGCAGTGGCAAACGGGGTGGCCTACGTGGGCTCGGACGACCACAACCTCTACGCGGTGGACGCCACCACGGGGGCCGAGGTGTGGAGCTTCACCACCGGAGGTCGGATCTACGACTCCTCCCCGGCCGTGGCCGACGGGAGGGTGTACGTGGCCGCGGACGACGGGCATATCTACGCGTTCGCCCTGCCCTAACTCAACCTCAAGCCTAGCCGGCTCCCCTGGAGCGCTGGCTATCCTTTCCAGGTGCTCGGGAGCGTGGCCGATTCGATCCTGCGCCTCCACGGCTGGACGGCTCTGGCAGTCGTCTTCCTCGTCCCCGCCCTGGAGGCCTCGGCGTTCCTCGGCTTCGTGTTCCCCGGCGAGATCGCGGTCCTGCTGGGTGGCGTGCTCGCCTCCCAGGGACGCGTCTCGCTGGGCGCGGCCATCGCGGCGGCGGTGCTGGGGGCGGTCGTCGGCGACTCGGCCGGCTACTTGATCGGCAGACGGTGGGGGAGGGCCCTGCTCCACGGGACGGTGGGCCGCTTGCCCATCGTCAAACGGCACCTGGACAGGCACCTCGACGCGGCCCAGGCCTACGTCCGGCGTCGCAGGGGCAGCGCGGTGTTCTTCGGCCGCTTCACCGCCGCGCTCCGCGTCCTGGTCCCGGGGCTGGCGGGCATGTCCCATGTCGACTACTCGACGTTCCTCGCCTACAACGTTGCCGGCGGGGCACTGTGGGGAGGGGGGTTCGTCCTCCTCGGCTACCTCGGGGGAGCC
>Ga0137378_10000469_pt1 | contig 30805 bp, 21 predicted proteins | sample SagtaG_21_FD_104813 | JGI IMG/M metagenome (GOLD analysis project Ga0137378, IMG submission 104813) | Vadose zone soil microbial communities from Sagehorn Ranch, Mendocino, California, USA - Sage2_L_60_16 metaG | ecosystem: Environmental > Terrestrial > Soil > Vadose zone | place: USA... | reverse complement strand
CAGATTCAGCAATGACGGACCGGAATCCACCAGGCCTTGCAAGTCGCAATACGGTGACGATCACATGAACGAAAAGGACGAGGATGTCGCGCATGGGGGGATGGTATCAGACATCGAAACCCCCGAATTCAGCGCAATCTGGTAATTCGCCATCCACAGGCTTGCTGTAGCTCAGTTGAGTCTCTGGGATGAAAACCCCGCCATAAGCCGCAAATCCCAGTCCGGCAGGTGAAAGGAATTGCGCGACATTCAAATCGCGCCGGTGAAACTCCATCTCGTCGTGAAATTTCTCTACGAGAGCGACACCTAAACTCCCATCGGGCTTTGGCTCGACACTAAGCTTGCGGATCTCGTCCAAATACGTTTGCGAAGCTTCAGGGGCGTTCTTCTCTTGACGGCCTTCGAAGGCCGTGTAGCTGCCATGAAAGGAATGCCCCATCACGAGATAAAAATACCCGTCGGTTAGCTTCGTCAGCCCGCCACCGGCAGACTGCACGAGAGGCGATCTTCCGAACGATATACTCTCCCCAGGAATGCGCCCGTTCATCACTCCTTCAACAAGCGCAGGTACGCTCACTCGTGAGACCGCATCAAATGTCGACCACTTGCCGTTCTCGTCCTCCCCGTAGCCCCCACAGATGTAGAGTTGCTCGCCATCCTGAAAATAGAGCTGCCCAGTCGATGCCCACTGCGCCCCAACCACTGCGAGTCTCGCGGGTAATTGCGCGACGGGCACGTGATATGTTTTGGCGGGCTTGACGGTTGTATCAATGACCCACACGTCACGGTTCGCATCGGCCTTCAAGAATTCCGCAGAGCCGCCACCCACGGCGTGGTAACCGCTGATTCGACCTCCGATGAAAACCCAGCGGCCCTTCCATTGCGCGAATGAAAAGGATTGAAGCCGTGGTGCGCCGGGGAATTCATCGGCGGCGTCTTCAGTTGCTTCAATCGTGAACGGAACCGTTGCCGCCGAGCGCGCCAGGACGATACGGCCGCCTAAAACTGCAAGCAGTAGAACAAGGAGTTTTTTCATGAAACCAATTGGTGCGTTCCCAATGACAGGGCGCTCAGAATCTTATCCATCGAACGTTCTTCAAGGTCTTCGCACGCACGGGCCACAAATCCCGTCATGTTCGCAACGGCAAAGCTGATACCACTGAGATTTCGAGTGACAGGAATTCCGGGCAACGTGCGGGGAAAGCCAGACGCGTAAAAGATCGGCGAACCACTCTCACGCGACATGCAGTATTGATCCCGGGAGAGATTCCAGTCCACGTCAACGCCGATGACGCCGTCCAGCATTCCGGGTAAAACGGGAGTTTGTCCGGAATACCGCGCGGCGACCAACAGGACGCCAGCCGCAGCGGCCCGGGCAACCAGCGCCTCCAATGCGGAGCGGTGATTTAAATTGGGAGTTCCGAGGCTCAGGTTCACGACATCCATCCGGTGCTCGATGGTCCACTCAATAGCCCGCAGAAGCCGGCTTCCCGTCGTACGCAAGGAGTTCCCGAATAATTTCAGGATGTAATAGTCCGCGTCGGGTACCTTCTCCTGAATCGCCGCGGTCACTGCCGTCCCGTGGCCGAGAACATCCTCATATGAAGATTCGGTTTCTTCCTCGTCAAAGATTACGCCGTGCGTCGGAGCGCAGATATGAAGGTGACTCGCATTAACGCCGGTGTCGATCACTGCGATCTTGAGACCATAGCCACTCACGCCGGCACCGCTCTTGATGGCTGCGCCGTTGTTTCAGGCTGCGCGCGATCGCGCTCGCGCTTCGCGTCGGGCTTGCATTCGCTCCGCTCATCGCATTCCGCCACTCGTCCATCTTTTATATACAGCACATGATCGGCCGCGGCAGCCAGAGCCGGCTTATGTGTAATGGCAATCAAAGTCTTGCCGGAAAACTTCCAACGCAGGTTCTCGATCAGTTCCTTCTCACGTTCCGGATCCAATGCCGCGCTTGGTTCATCGAGAATCAATACGTCGGGATTCGATAAGAACGCTCGCGCAATTGCTACTCGCTGGCGTTCTCCCGTGGAAAGAGTCAATCCGCGTTCTCCGACAACGGTATCCAGGCCCTGCGGCAACCCGCGAAGAAGTTCGGCGAGGCCGGCTGCGTGCGCCGCCTCCTCGGCTGCTTCATGGCTCACCTCCGGTTTGGCATAAGCAATGTTCTCAAAGAGAGTGCCATGGAAAAGATACGAAGACTGCTCGATAAGGACGATGGTTCTCCTCAAATCGCGAATCCGCAGGTTTTTCACGTCGATGCTGTCGATCGTAACGGCACCAGAGTCGGCGTCGAGCAAGCGAACCATGAGATCGGCAATAGTGGATTTCCCGCCTCCGCTGGGTCCAACAATGACCGAGAACGCTCCTGAAGGAATATCGAACGAAATATTGTCGAGGACTGGCCTGCCGTCATGAAGCAACGCCACACTCCGGAATGCAATGCCGTGATGGACCTTCGATAACGCGACTGGGTTAGGATCCTCTGTCACCTCAATTGGCGTGTCGAGCAACTCCAAAACACGGGCCAAGGATACTTTCGCAGATGTGAGCGAAGCCGATAGACCAATCAGACTTTGAACCGGCGACAACAAAAGACTATGGTAGGCCATGAACGCGACCAACGTCCCTATCGTCAACTGTCCGGCAATGATCTGTTGGCCCCCGTAAACAAACACTGCGATTGTTGCCGCGCTGATCACGGATCCTGGAACACTTCGCCCCAGCATTGCAGTTTTTTGAAAGCGCAGGAGCGATGAAACAAAGGAATCATTACGCTTCCGGAAGCGATCCAATTCGTACTGGCTCGAATTGAAGCAGGCGACGAGACGAACTCCGAGCAACGTCTCGACGAACAAAGTCCCAATGTCCGCACTGCGCTCTCGAAGTTCGCGAGCCAGCACATTCATCCGGAGTTGAAAAACGCGAAAGAGCGCCACTGAAAGCGGAATGAGGATAACGCCCACAATGAACAATTTCCAACTGAACAAGATCATCATCACCAGGCTGCCGACGATGAAGAGGACGTTCGTGACCGTCGTGAGAAAGAAATCGCCGGAGATCCGTTGCACTTCGGCGACATCGCCGTTGAGGCGGGAAACCAGGTCGCCAAGCCGTGACCGCGCATAGAAACGGGGGGAGAGGAGGTGTAGGTGCCCATACACTTTCATGCGCATATGCAATAGCATCGACGAAGAGAGGCGCATGTAGCCGTAGCCGGAAATGTAATTCAAGACGAAACCCACAATTGTTGCCGAGAACATCAAAACAGCCGAAATAACGAGGGCGTGCGGGTCGCGCCGCATCAGGGCATTATCGACCAGATACTTTGAAAGGTAGGGTTGGGCGAGTCCCAGCGCGCTGCCTGTCAGCCCGATCAAAATCATGAAACCGAGCTGCCAGGCATACGGCCGGAGGAATGACTTCATGCGGAGGAAGTCGCGCCAGTTGTGCTGTTTCATTGCCGTGCGGTTTTGACCGTGAGCGGCAATGTGATCAGATTCGTCGTTGTGTCCTTGTTGAGATACATGATCTTGGACGATTCAAGCGTTTCCGCGTTGAATATCTCCACGGTGGCATTGCCATAGAAGTAGAGCTTCTTGCCGTCACTGCTCACCGCGAATCGAGTCCCAGTTGGGCGGGCGTCCAAACTCTGTTTCTTGATGACCTTGTGATTCTGGAGATCCCACACCCACCATTCCGATTCGCGGTTTCCGCCCGTACTGATTTTCGGCATCACCGAGTAGCCGCGTTTGCGATCCGGAGAAAGCATGAACGAGCTCATCGGGAGAGTGGGGCCGATCGGGAAGTAATCAACCTTTCGAGTCGCCAAGTCGATTTTCGCCAGTCCCATCGTTCCCTTATGGACGATCGGGTCGACGGCAGTGAATACGGAGGTGACCGAATCCGGCGCTTCGAATGGATCATCACTGGCCGCCAACCGGTACGGTGAAGCCCCCGGGAACGGCGGCTGGGCCAACTCGATGGTGTCGACCTGTTTGAATGTATCCAGATCGAAGATCAAGATGTTCTCTTGAAACACATACAACTGTTTTCCGTCCGCGGAGACCTTATACGTGGCGTTGAAGCCGAAACCCTGGTTCATTTCTTTCGGGAACGGCCATGCCTTTGCAATCTTCTTTTCCCGCAAGTCGATTGCAACGAATTGCGGCGGATCGATCCGGAACTGATCGAGCTCCTTCACGACATTCCGCATCGTCGTGTAAAGATAGCGTCCCTGGGGATCGACCGCGATGCCTGAATACCGTGCGCCACCGCCTTCCATGATGGCCGGAGCATTCGCCGTAATACGCACCCTCGTACGCGAATCCGACAGGCTGAAGCTACTGGTGACTTTTTTCGCGTCCAGATCCACGGTCTCGAGCAGCATCTGCGTGCTGACAATGTAGAGTTTCTTCTTGTCCGAGGATAGAGCGACCGTTCGGGGAATCCCGCCGAGCGGGACTTCCCCGACGACGTCCTCTTTGCCCTCGTCGATGATAAGAAGTTTTTTGTCCAGTGTCCCCACGTACATCAATTGGCCTGGGGTCTGGGCGGCTGCCAGGCTGTACACGAGACAGCACACTACGAGTAAAAGCTTCCTCATGGGACACATTCTCCGATTCTGTTATGGAAAAACGATATCGATTTTGCGCCAGTCATTCGTGGCTGACGCGCATTTGTCGGTCCAGTCGACCGCATTGTTCAAATGGTCCGGCACCTGTGCGGGCCAGCCACAACCCAAATGGCAATCGAACAAATCGCGTTCCACGGGTTGGCAGAGACCAGCGACACCGCCGGAAATATCGACTTCCCACCCCGGCGTAAAGTTCAGCGTGCACCCCATTGGATAGTAAATTTTTCCCTCAGCGCCACGTCTTTGAAGAGCTTGAACATCTCCTGTTGCTGCGATCACGGCCGCTTCCACCTTGCGGGCTTTGCGGTTGATCGGTTTCATTGAATGCATTGAGTGGCCTCCTTATTTTTTAGCGTCGGGCCCACCGGCCGACTACCAGCGGAATTCGCCAGACGGCCGGCCGGTCGCACGCCTGTCAGTTTTCGCTGAAACGGTCTAGAAACGACGGGTTCTGCTGGCTAATCTCTCCGTAAATGCGAAGACAGAGATCGTTCCAGCCGCGGATCCAATCGCAGTAATGTAACGTTGCTGCAGACGTGTCCCCATAGTGCACAAACGCCTCGTGATAACACCCGCCGGCGCAAACCGGCCGCGCCCAGCAGGTGTGACAATCGTACCGGGCTCCAATGTGATGCGTACCGAGGAACTGATCGCGGGCGGCATGATCGACGCCGCCTTTGTCCACATGCCCCATCTTTCCAACATCGGAATCGACGAAGCGATGGCAAAGACTGATGTCGCCTGCGGTGCCGACGCCCAGCAAACCGAGGCCGGCGCCGCAGGGATATGCCTTGCTCATACCGGAATGCAGTTCCTTCAATGTGTCGTTCACGTTCGTGAAACCATGCTGGCGGCCGGCGAGCGCCCAGTCGCGGTATTCCCAGGCCAGGTCTTCGAATCCTTCCAGGACTGTTTCCATCTTGGCTTCGCCGATCGAATAAAGACGCTGTGGATTGGCGGTAGCCGGCGAGAAACCGACCGCATAGAACCCGACTTCCTGCGTGAGGTGTTCATATATGCGGCGAACGTGGGAATTGCCCGAGCTCAACGTCACTCGTGCGCCGATGGAGTTCGTCTTGTGGCGCTGGAGGAGCATCTGGATTCGCGGAACAATGACGTCATAACTGCCGCGCCCGTCGGAGAACACACGCATCTTGTCATTGAGTTCGCGATCGCCATCGATGCTGACCGTGACGCCGATCTTGTGCTCGGCGATGAAGTCGACGATTTGCTCGTTGAGCATCGTCGCATTCGTCGTCAAACTGAACTCGACGTGTTTGCCGGCTTCCGCGCACTTTCGTTTGGCATAATCCACGGACCTGCGCAACGTCGGAAAATTCAACAACGTTTCACCGCCAAAGAACGTCACGTGAATCGAAGGCCGGTCACCCGACTCCTTGATCAACATGTCGATCGACGACTCCGCAACCGATGGCGTCATGTACTTCGGCTTGCCGTCGGTCTTGCTGATCTTGTCTTCGCTATACTCGTAGCAGTATGTGCAGGCGAGATTGCACTGGTTCGTGATATTCAGGACAACCCTTTGGAGCGGAAAGTTCTTTTCCGGAAGCTTCGGTTTCTGAGGAATGAAATCTCCCCGTTGAATAACTTCCGCGAATTCCAATTCCATCAGGGACGTTTCGATCTCGGCAGGCGCATAACCCCGCTCGGTCAAGAATCCTACGAGCTCTTCCCTCGTCGGACTGACGTCCTTGACGCGGTCGAGAATCTCGCGGCCAATCTTGTCGATGGCGAAAATCGATCCGCTGGGAACCAGGTATACAAACTGGGTCCCCGCGGATTCAAAAGCGTGGAACTCGCGCTGCCGGTACGTCAGAGCAGGAGTGAGAGCTTCAGTGGTGGTCATTTAGACACCTCTGGCTGGTCATATCGCACATACACCGGAATGGTGACGACCAGGTAAGAACGAGCCTTGATTGTCTTTCCGCCGGGAGCGTCATACTCCGCATCGACCCAGACATCGCCATAATTGTCCACGCCGAAGTTATTCGCCTGCTTCTTGCGTTCCGGATTCGGGCCTTCGACATTCGGCGTAAACATGCCGGAGGTTGGATTGACAGTTCCGACGAATTTCACATCGTCATCGTCGGGCGTCGAAAGAAACTCCGACATCGACCACTTGGCGGGGACGGGTCCCAAAGGAATGTCGTCGGCGGTTTCAGATCTCCCATCCGGACCCGCCGCATAGGCGATCGCTTCGAATTGCGCGTATTGTTTCGCCGCAACAACGCCGCCGAGCCGCGCCATACTCGCGTCGGGAAAAGTCTTGATGTAGGCGATCTTGTCGTAAACAGCGATCGCGCGCTCTGAAGTGGAGCGGGATAACGAAACGTCGCGAATACCAACCGGCAGGTTGGCTGCGACCTGAACAGCAATAGTGGCCTGGGACGCCGAGCGGCGCGTCACTCGAGTAACGGTGATTCCCGTGCCGAGATCAAAATCCGCAGCCTTCATATCTGCCGGGAAATTGGCGCCATAGACTTTCACGTCGCCGGAAGACGGTGATTGCAGAGCGAAGGTGCTCACGCCGGCGAGCATCGGCGTCGTTTCGATTCGAGCCAGGTGCGCATCGATCCCGAACTCATCGTACCCTCCCCAGAACCAGCGGCCGTCCATGGTGTTTCCGTCACGCGAAACGAGAAGAGCTTCTCTCCACTCGGTGGGAGCGGCGGATGGGTCCGTCGGAGCGGCCGTACCGGCAGGGGCCGTGCTCCGTCCACGCCAACTGTACCCCGTGTAGACGATGCCCTTTCCGGTTCGAGATAGTGTCGCCCCGGTCGTCGCATACTCGATATCGACCTTTGTGACGAAATCGTCCGGCGTGGGACCCGGTGTGATGGTCAGCGTGCCGAAGATTCGCCCTTTACCTTGCTGATAGCCGGTTAGCATCCACGAGCCTTCCAGCTTGGGAGATCGCATCACTGCGTTCCATGCAGCCCATTCGGGTGTCATCAGAGGTTGCTCTTTCGACAAGTAATCAATCGCCACATCCGCCGGATCTTTTCCGTCGGCGCGCAGATTCGTATTGGCCGCCGCGGGCGTCGGCGCAGCGACTGCAGGATTTCCACCCGTGGGGGCGGAAAACGCAACCGGAGTCTCAAATTGCGGTCCGGTAGGCCGCCGGGGCCGCAATGTATTTTCGGCGCCAGGGAAAAGTCCGAGATGCATGTTGATGAGTTTTTCGTAATCGTCCCGAGTTCGCCGTTGCGTCAAAACGCGGCCAATGGTGTGGCAGTAGTTGCATGTATGTTGTAACGCATCGCTTGGAATCTTGTCGCTTTGGTCGCGGAACATCCGGTGTTCGGCCTCCCAGAAGGCGGTCTTCGCTTCTTCAGGCGCCAGCCCATTGTTGTTGCTGAGATACCGAAGAATCTCACGCGCCTCTTCCGGCTTGATCACGAGACCGTTCAGTCGAATCATCCGCTTGATGGCCTGCTCCCAAACCTCCGGCGTGGTCCGCATATAGGAGATCCGGCGCATCATCCCGCTAGCGTCCCGCGGGTGACACCCTCCGCACTTGTCAAGAGTGAGCTGGTGGTTAATCGGAATTCCGACGGCTGCCGTAGTACCCTGTGCCTGCCCCAGGACGGCGACAAGCAAGACAACCGCGCCTGCTAGAACCCACTTCTTCAGAAACATCTGTTCTTCCTCCTCAGAAGATCACGCGCGACGTGATTTGGATCTGGCGGGGACCTACTCCCTCCGCAGACTGAACATTGGTGATAGTTCCAAACGCCGCCGTCCCATAGCTTAGATTCGGCGTCGAGTAGTTAGGATGATTGAATGCGTTGGATGCCGCAGCGCCCACCTGGAACCGGATGCCCTCCTTGATGCGGACCGACTTGAACAAAGAAAGCGAAACCGACTGCGTCCCTGGCCCGACCAACGCGCCGACCGGGGAGCTCCCCGCCCGCCCAATGTTGTTCTTCGGGATCGCAAACGCGGCCTTGTTGATCCACTGGGTGATGCTCTTGTTGTCCGGATACAAGGGAACACCCGAAACGATGTCTGCCCGACCGGCGCCTTCGAGATTCGCGAAATTCGTGCCCATCGGATCCGCTCCGGGCGCGACTACCGTCAGAAATGGACCAGTCTGGTACACCATGACGCCCGAGACCTGCCAGTCGCCAATCACTTGACGCAGAGGGCCGCTGCCTCCGAAGGGCAGCTCGTACAGAAACGTTGCGAGGAAACGGCTCCGGTGGGTGAAGGCGACGTTACCGTAGTCTAAGCCGATGTTGTACGGGTCTGTAACCGTGCCGCCACCCTGTGAAGCGAAGGCCGTGGGATTGAAACCCTGACCATTCGAAAGGTTCTTGGCAAAGGTGTAGTTGGCCGAGAATTGAAGCCCCTTCGACATCCGCTTGTTTGCCGCGATCGTGAACGCGTTATAGTTCGACCGGGCTCCTGTGGTTTCCTGCGCGATGCGGGAAAAGAGAGGAAATGGCGACGCCGACTTCGCCGCGGCGAAACCAACAGTGTTCGCCGGTATTTGAGCCATATTCTCGACGTATCCCAAATTCGACCCACGATTGCCGTCATAGGACAGCCGCACGCCGGTGTTGAAACCCAAGTCCCGCTCGATCGTCAGATTCCACTGCTGGACGTAGGGATCCCGATAGTTCACGTCGGCGGACGTTCGGATGTTTTGAGTGCCGGGCTGCGCCAGGTTCACGGGGTAAGGATAGGGAAACGCGAGCGTGGGCTGGCCATTGACGATCGAGTTCGTAAAGGTGCCGATGTCGCTTGCGGAGATTCCCCAGCCTGCGCTGGTCAGCGTGCCAAGCATGGCTTCAATGAACCGTCCGTAGCCTCCGCGTACAACCGTCTTGCCATTGCCGGATGCCCGCCACGCAAAGCCGATGCGCGGCGCAAAACTGGATTTCTGAGATCGATGCAACTCCTGGGGAAGGCCCGCCTGGGTCGCCGTGAGGATCGGCGTCGGTGCGATCGAGGCGGCGAAAATCGGATGCGTTATCTGGTATCCGGCATCGGGAACGGCGATGGCGCCCCGCACGAGGCTACCGTTGACGACCGAATATATATCGGGCATTAAGACTGCGATGTTGTTCAAAGCGTCGTGAAACGGCGGATGATATTCCCACCGCATTCCATAATTGATCGTCAGCCGCGGTGATGGCTTCCAGTCGTCTTGCGCATACACGGCAGAATGGACAGAATGACCGCTCGAATCCGCAACATTGACCAGTCCGATACCGGTCGTGTCAGGTATTCCTAAGAGAAACGCCGCGTAGGGATTCCCGATCAGGGAATTCGTGACCGATCCGTTGAATGTGTATTTGCCCGATCGATCCGAGGCAAAGACATTACTGAAATAAGCGCTAAGCGCGCGAACGTCCCCGCCAAACTTCAATGCGTGAGGACCGCTGGTCCAGCTCACATTGTCCAACAATTGGAGCGTCTTGGACCGGGAGACCGACGAAGTCGCCGTGCCCGTTGGTTGAAATCCGTTGATGGTGAACGTCGGAGTGGCGCTCCCGGCGGGGGGATCCGGTAAAGGCACGCCAATTTTCCCGATAAAGTCCTTGGCCGAAACATCGGTGCTGGTCAGGACGCGTACGTCGCTCATCCCAAGCCGCAATTCGTTGATCAGCCGTGGAGTGAACACAAAGTTATACGCGGCGGTCAGCGAGATATCTCTTTCGGGCTGATAAGCCGCACCGGCGACGACGGATTGCGCGGAAGTCGGGGCGTTATAGACGGACCGCGACTTGTAAGTGCCGCGCAGGAACGCCGTTTGCCTCGACGAAATGTTGTGATCGATGCGGAAATCCGCCTGATTGCTGCTGATGGGAGTGGGCATGTTGAAGCTGTAGTTATTGGCAATTGCGTTTGCCGGTCCGGTATTGGGAAGCGGCCAAAGATATTGCAATGCAGCCTTGGAGACGGGCGAAATGCGGTCAACCGGAATCTGGTTGTTAGCGAATGGCAAACCCGTGAGCGGATCCTTGATCACACTCGAATACGCCGAGAGATCCCCGCTGCGCAATGCCAGGGACGGCACGCTCTGGCTGATGAAAGTTTCCCGGGGAAGCCTGAGACCTTCGTAGCTCCCGAAGAAAAACGTCTTGTTCGTCATTACCGGGCCGCCCGCAAAGACGCCGTAATTGTTCATGATCGTCTTCGTCTTTGTAGCGCTGAATGGATTGCGGGCATTGAGAGCGGTGTTTTGATGGTTCTCAAAAAGGCCGCCATGCACCTGATTGGTGCCGCTCTTGGAGACAGTCGTAATGTCGCTCACGCCGCCGTACTCCGCCGCATTATTGACCTCGCTGACGCGGATCTCGGCGATGGTGCCGAAAGACGGAAAAAGTTCGGCAGCCGCTGAGTTCGACCTCACGCTCATCGTGCTGATCCCGTCGATGGTTACCGAAAGCATGCTGGGTTTCGAGCCGGCAACGGACAAGTTGCCGCCGTTATCCACCTGCACTCCACCCTGTGTGGTCAGCGTCGAAATCGGACTTGTCGAGCCCAAAGCCCGCGACCCAAGCGCAACGGGAAGGTCCAATAGCTCACGTCCCGTTTTCGTTTCCGCAATACTCGAAACTTCCGTCGTGATCACGGGCGCGGCTTCGGCCATCACGCTCACAGTCTCAGCCTGCGTTGCGACTGTCAGTTGACCGTCGATGCGAATGGATTGCCGCGCGAGCAACTGGATATTTTGGTATTCCGCCACCTGAAATCCTGGCGATTCGAACTTCACCTTATAGGCGCCAGGTTCCAGATTAGGAAAGGTATAAGATCCGCTTTCGTCAGACAGGCCCGATCGGCGCAATGACGTCCCGGCATTCTCAACCGTGACAACACAGCCCGGTATGAGCGCCGCGGATGAATCGCGCACATCGCCGAGAATGGTTCCAAACGTAGACTGGCCCAGCGATGTACCGGCGCCGAACAACAAACAAGCACCCACAGAGACGATGAGTAGGGTTCGCGCAAAAGAAACACTTGCCATGTTTTTCCCCGTTACGCGGGAGCAACTGCGATGGTTCGCCGTATCGCACGTCCGATGCCACATACAGTCCACCCAACGCGAATTGAGTTAAAGACTTTTAGAAAAGTGCGTTAGCTCTTCTTACGTGGAAACAATGAGTGCGCTACGCGGCGACAGATTTGTAATTTGACTGAAGGAAAGAAACCAACATGTAGGTTTGTTTCCTGTCTAGAACGTCAGGCGCGTCGTGATTTGAATCTGACGTGGACCTGCGTCTTCGGCGCTCTGAACATTCGAGATTGTTCCAAATGGCGCCGTGTTGAAGACCGTGTTCGGCGGCGCGTAATTCACATGGTTCAAGAGATTCGCCGCCTGAGCTCCGATCTGAAAACGCACGGACTCCTTGATGCTCACGGACTTCGTTAACGACATCGAGATGGCCTGTGTGCCAGGCCCAACAATGTTCCCTACCGGCGCGGTCGGATATCGCCCGATGTTCGTCTTTGGAACCGCGAAGGCTGCGGGGTTTAACCAGTGCTGCACGGTCTGGTTGTCTGCGTATAACGAAACGCCTGAAACGAGGTCTGCTCTTCCGTTTCCGATCAGGAGTGGAAAGCCTGTGCCGGATGGATCGGCGCCCGAAACGGTGGCTGTCATGAATGGTCCGGACTGGAACACCAGAACGCCACCCAATTCCCAGCCTCCGATGACATGGCTGAGCACCGAACCGGTCTTGCCGAACGGAAGCTGATAGAGCACTGTCGATAGGAAACGATGTCGCCGCGAAAACGCGACGTTGCCATAGTCAATCTGAGTGTTGCGAAGATCCGTGACCAGGCCTCCCGCTTCGGATGCAAAGCCCGTTGGGTTATAGCCTTGAGCGTTGGTCAAATTCCTGAGGTACGTGTAACTGGTCTGGAACTGAACGCCATGAGACAGCCGCTTGGTCAGAGCGCTCGTCAATCCGTGGTAGTTGCTGCGGCCGCCGTTCGTTTCGATCTGCACCAGCCCAAAGTCGGGATATTGAAGGAGTGGGCTGCCGGCGGTGTAACCCGTTGTATTCGGGGCAAGCTGATCCGCATTGCCCTGCCTGCCCAGCTCGCTGCCGTGACTCCCGTTATAAGAAAGACGCAGGGCCGTGCCAAACCCCAAATCGCGCTCAATCGTCAGGTTCCACTGATCGACCTTCGGATCCTTGTAATGAACGTCGCCCGCCTGCTGGAAGAACTGCGTTCCTGGCTGCGCGAGATTCGCCGGAAACGGATATGGGAACTGCAGCGCCGGCTTTCCGTTGGTGATGGACTGGTTATAGAAAGCCTGGTTCGCGCTGTGAATCGCATACGAGGCGCCGAGCAGAGCCCCCAATGGACCTTGAATGAATCGTCCGAAGCCGCCGCGAATGACCGTCTTTCCATCACCGAACGGTCTCCACGCGAATCCAATACGAGGCGCAATATCATCCTTCCCCGAAAACCGCAGACTCTCCGGAATTCCTGCCTGCTTCGCAGTGAGGATCGGCGTCGAGCCGATCGACGCGGCGAAATCCGGATTCAGGATCGAGAACGCCTTCTCATTCATGATGACGGCCGCTCCGTTGACCCGTTTGCCATTGACGATCGAGCTGTAGTCCAGCAGGAAGTTCGTCGAGTTCAGAAGGCGGTCAAGAAACATGGGGTGGTATTCCCAGCGCAGGCCATAGTTCAACGTAAGGCGTGGTGTGACCTTCCAGTCATCCTGAGCGTAGAAGGCGTACGCGCGGGCATAGCCGTCACTATCCGGTTGAATCACAGTGTTCAACTGCGTCTTGTCCGGGATGCCCAGCAGAAATGCCGCAAAGGGATTCCCGATAAGCGAACTGGTCACGGAGTTGTTGAATGTATAAACGCCGAGGCGCTGAGCGGCGTATACGTTGTTGCGGAATCCCGTCATGTAACGGAAATCGCCGCCGAACTTCACGGAATGACCGCTGCTGCTCCACGTCAGGTTGTCCAGCACTTGAAATGTTCCATCGCGGCCGATCCGCGAAGCGTTTCCACCGGTCTGCTGGAAGCCTGTGATACTGAAATTCGGAACAGCATTGCCGGACGGATAGGGTTGCGGCAGCCCTGTCAGGCCGAGTTTTGCGGCGATATCCGCGGGCGTTATTCCAAACAACGTTGCGGCGCGCTGCTTCGTGAATCCCGCGCGAACCTCATTCAACAATGTTGGACTGATTACAAAATTGTGCGCGACGGTTAAACCGAAGTCGGTCTCGGGCTGCGAAAAGGTGCCCAGTAGCGCAGACCCGTTAACAGTTCCTCCGTTTTGAGGCGCCACCTGCACGGCGCGCTTTTTCCACGTGAACCGGGCAAAGGCCGTTTGCTTCGAGTTGATATTTTGATCGATGCGCCCATCTCCCTGGTTGCTCGAAATCGGTGTCGAGAAGTTCTGAGCGTAGTTGTTCGCAATCGCATTCGGCGCGCCCGTGTTGGGCAAGGGGAAGAGAGAGTTGAGGACACTCTTTGAAAGTGTCGAAATCCTGTCGGCCGGTATCTGATTACCAGGAAATCGAAGGCCGGTATTCGGATCCTTTATCGATGCGGTGTACGCCGACAAGTCACCGTTTCGCAATGCCAGCGACGGAACGCTTTCGACGACGACTGTCTGCTTCAGCAGGCGCAATCCTTCGTAGGCCATGAAGAAAAATGTTCGGTTCGTGCCTTTGTACAACCTCGGAAGCGCAACAGGACCTCCAAGGAAGAAACCGAAATTGTTCATGATCGTCTTGGGCCGCGCAGCACTAAAAGGATTGCGCGCGTTCAAAACCGTGTTCTGAAGGTTTTCGAAAAGTCCGCCATGAATGTTGTTCGTCCCGCCCTTCGATATCGTCGTGATGTCGCTGATGCCACCGAACTCGGCAGTGTTATTAACCTCACTCACGCGGATCTCCGCGATCGAATTGAAAGAAGGAAACAATTCCGCTAATGGAGCCGAAGTGCGGGGACCAATGCTGCTGATACCGTCAATACTCGTGGAGAGCATGCTGGGCTTGGTGCCGACCACCGAAATGTTGCCACTGGCATCGGTCTGCACACCCGGCTGCGAAGTCAATGTAGAGAGCGGGCTCGTCGACCCTGTGGATCGCGCCGTGACCGCAATTGGAAGGTCTAACAACTCGCGGCCGGTCTTCGTTTCGGCAATATTCGAGACTTCGGTACTAATGACCGGCGCTGCTTCGGCCGTAACACTCACACTCTCTGCCTGGCCGGCTACCGTCATTTGGCCGTCGATTCGAATCGTTTGCCGCGCCTGCAACTGAATGTTTGTAAATTCCAGAACCTGGAAACCAGGCAATTCGATCTTGACCTTGTATGTGCCTGGTTCTAGATTGAGCGCCGTATACGAACCCGCTTCGTCAGCTATAGTCGAGCGTCGCAACGAGGTTCCGGCGTTCTCAACGGTAACCACGCAACCAGGCATGATTGCTCCCGATTGGTCACGCACCGTACCCAAAATCGTTGCAAACGTCGACTGTCCGAAGGCGGCGCCAGACATCTCGCTCGTGATCACGCAAAGGATCAATATCGCTCGTACGAAAGAAAAACTCCGCATGCTTGTTCCCTCTCTTGACGACGCCTGGTGGCACGCACGATTCCAACTGTTGGACGTAGATTCCTATTTCGTTTAATCGCTATTGATCAGATGTGTTAGGCGTCTTTGATCACGGAAAGCAAGTAGGGTGAAGGCAAACAGATTTGTAATTTGCGTTGCTGAGTTGTTACCAAGATGTATCTTTCAGGCAGTCTCGAGCGTGAATCCATTCAGCCGGTACCGAAAGGCGGGTCCATCCGTGAACTGCTGGGAACACCATGCCAAGCCACGCTCCAATTCAGCCAGTTGATTGTCCCACCAGGGACCGGAGCGGCCGGATCTGTAAAAGTCGAAGCACAGTGCAAGGTGCCTTTTGAATCCTGCTAATAACCGCGCATGGTAGCAGGCAACAAGGCTATCAACGTCGCCACCATCAATAGCTGCGCGGACCACGGCCGAGCCAAGGATGGCTTCACGGGTGGCGTTTCCAGTTCCATCTCCGCACAATGGGTCAAATCCAAGCGCTGCCGTTCCGCATGCCAGCCATCCTGGTTCGGACAGCGGCAACGTGATTCGTGGATGCGAAGCGAATGTTCCCTGCGATCGACCGAGTTCGACGATCTGATCCTTGATCAGCCGGCTCAGTTCCAGGTCAGACTCCGCGGAGCCACCGACCGAAAGGAGCCATCCAGTCCCTTTCCCGCTCGGCAACAGAAACAGCCAACCGCTCTCGAGAGACTCGATCCAGCATGTCTCCGCATCACATCCAACCCTGAGCTTTACCGGCGAAGCCGCGGCGAGCCGAGACCCAAAATGGTGTTCGACAGAGGATGGGGCGAGGGGCGCCGAAGCAAGAATCGTCCAGTCCTGGTCGTCGCATTTCACGGGTTCACTTTGTCCGAGTCCTTGTTGGATACGGTCCAGAAGCTCTTGCTCGGAGATGACCACTGCAGAGTGCGGCAATGTCAGCGGCTCACAATCTCGCCCCCACGCCACCACGCGCCTGATGATTCGAGGCAAGCCGGCAAAGAGATCTTCGCGACCAAAAACATCCAGGAGAAGCTTCTGAGTCATCTCGCCCAACATAACCGCAGGCAATTTTGGACGCCGTAGTCTCTCCACGGAGACACGCAAGCCCGCCTCACCAAGCAACCGCGAACAGCAAGATCCGGCGACTCCCCCACCTCGGATCAGCACTGCAGCCATTTACACACTCCTATCTCAAGAAAGCCGTCCACGATCAAAGAGAGTCGGCGATCTGAGTCGTTGGAAAGCTGATCAGCGAACAGTGCTGAATATGGGAGGCGACATGGCCAATGGAGCGCATAGTAGCGAAACCGTTTAGGGAGTGCAATACGTTAATGGTAAGAACGGATCACTGCGGCTAACTTCGCCATTCGTACCGCAGATGAAACTTGCAGAGACGCATGCAGACGTCCATAGAGAGAGCCGACCTAAGGCGAAAGCCTGGAACCTACCTCGCGTTCACCCAGGTTCCACCACGACGGGCGTCCTTTCTTATAGCGTTTATAAAGCACCCAATGACTCGGTGCAATTGGCAGTTCAGGCCTTTCTCTGCATCCCCCGTCCGAGACATCCAACATAAATGTCGCCGGGAAGAAGGTCATCCCTACAAGAACGTAATCTCCACCGCACAGTCCTCCGAGCTGACACCCTTGTCCATCCTGGCTTTCGAACACTTACGTTTCCCCGTTCACTATGGTTGTCACCGTGCAAGAAGGTCGGGCTCGGGAGGGAGCGCCCATTAATGAAGGTTGCCCTGGGTAATACCTCGGAGGCTGCCGCGTCGCAGTTGGCACTGTTGCATCGGATCAGTGGAATTGTGAGCTCGGCCATGTCTCTGCAGAAGATGCTGGATGAGTTGATCGCCCTTGTAGTTGGCGTTACGAGCTGCGATGCGTGCCTCGTTTATTTGCTCGAACCGTCGAGCGCCGAAATCGTGCTCTGCGCTTCGCAACTGCCCCATGCGGGCGAGATCGGCAACATCCGTTTGAAGATCGGGGAAGGTGTAACCGGTTGGGTGGTTAAACACCAATCTGTCGTTGCGCTGTCATCCCGAGCGTCGACGGACCCGCGCTTCAAGTCTTTTCCTTCGCTGCCGGAAGACACGTATGAAGCCTTTTTGTCGGTGCCACTGATCAGCAGCGACGAGATGATCGGCGTCATTAATGTGCATCACAAGCAACCGCGCTCGCATGTACCCGAGGAAGTCGCGCTGCTGAGTTACCTCGCGGAGCAGATGGGAGGCGCCATCGCGAAGGCGCGTTTAGCCCAGCGGTCGCAAGCCGCCGTTAGAAAAGTCGAATTGCTAGCGGCCGTCGGTCACACGATCACGACCGAAAGCTATCTCGAACGCATACTTCAAGTGATCTCGGAAATGGTCGCTGAAACATTCGATTCTCCGGTCTGCTCGATCATGATCGTCGATGAAGACAAACAGGAACTCTCGATTCGCGCGGCCCGCTGCTCATCGCCCGAGTATCTGCAGAAACTTCCCATCAAGATCCAGGACTCGTTGATCGGGCGCGTGGTTCGCGAGCGAACGCTGGTAGCCGTGCCGGACGTTGGCGCGGAGAAGTCATACAAGTATCCCGAGCTTGCGCGCCGAACAGGGCTCGCATCGTTGCTGTCGGTTCCACTGATGGCCGGCACGAAAGTGATCGGTACTCTGAATATTTATACGAGCGACCGGCGCTCCTTCACGCCCGAAGAAGTCGGGTTCGCGAAAGCTGTCGCCGGGCAGGCCGCGCTGGCGTTCGAGAATGCGCGCCTGATTTCCGAAACGGTCGAAATGAAGCGAACGCTCGAAGCACGCAAGGTCATCGAACGCGCCAAGGGAATCCTGCAACATCGCCACGGGATCACAGAGGAGCAAGCTTACCTTGATATGCGAAGCGAGAGCCGCCGGCTCCGGCGTCCGATGCGCGATCTTGCGGAAGCCATTGTTCTGGCCGAAGAACTCCACCGGAAAGGAGAGAAGAAGGAGCTTGTTTGAAGAAATCATTCAGCCCGGCGCGACATGGTCGCACGTCCTGAAGCGCGCCACGGCTCTCCGCATCACCGATATCGAGGGCGGCGCGAACGTCAGCGCGACATTCTACAACTGGGAGAATCCCTGCGAACGCTACAACTTGCCCGACACGCTGAAGGCTCAGCACATCGCTCACCTGACGCGAGGCCATGTGTTGTACTCCGATATGGGGCGCGTCCTCTGCTCGGTCATTGAGGACACCGTCGGCTGGCATGACCCACTCAGCGGCTGTTCCAATGCCGCGCTGGTCGCCGAGAAGTATGGCGAAGCGCGATATCAGGAGCATCGGAACGATTGCCACAAAAATGCGTACGACAATTTTGTAATCGAACTTGCAAAATTTGGACTTTCCGCACGAGACATGGCCCCGACCGTCAATTTCTTCAGCAAGGTTGTCGTGGACGCTCGCGGAAATATGCGATTCGCCTCCGGCCATTCGAAGGCGGGCATGTATCTGGAGCTTCGCGCCGAAATGAATGTGCTAGCGATCCTGAGCACGTGCCAACACCCGCTCGATCCAAATCCACATTACGAACCCAAGCCCGTCCAGCTTTCGATTCGCAAGGTCGCCGCCCCTTCGCCGGATGATCCATGTCGTATGTCGCGGCCGGAGAACGAACGCGGCTTTGTTTTAACCGAGCGCTATTTCATGTAGGAACGCTATGACCAAGAATCTGTTTGATCCGGTTGCTGTCCGGTATGACGCAATCATCCCGGCCGGCGAGCCATGGATCCACGAAATCATCAAAGGTCAAAGTCTCCGCATCATCGACGTCGCAGGCAATCAGGCGGCGGACACGCTCTTCTTCAACGCCGACGATTATGAAGACCGCTACTCCGCGCAGGACACGATCCGCGCTCAGGGCAACATTTATCTGACGACCGGCACGAAGTTGATCTCGTCGAACGGCAATGTCCTTCTCACCATCGTCGCTGACACATGCGGGCGGCACGACACGCTGGGGGGCGCGTGTTCAATGGAAAGCAACATGGTGCGATATGCCATCGAGAAGCGTCACATGCACGCGTGCCGCCAGAGCTTCTTGAAGGCGGCGCTCGCGTGGGGCCACGGCCTGGCGAAGCGCGACATCGCGGCCAACATCAATTTCTTCATGAATGTTCCAGTCACTCCGGAAGGCAGCCTCACATTTGAAGACGGTGTCTCGGGCGCCGGTAAATACGTTCAGCTTCGCGCCGAAATGGATGTGCTCGCCCTAATCAGCAACTGCCCGCAGTTAAACAATCCTTGTAACGCGTACAATCCGACACCCATCCGAGTCGTGATCTGGGATCCCCCGAACTGAGATGTTCTGATATGTTTCAGCGAGTCCTGATCGCCAATCGAGGCATCATCGCCTGCCGCATTATCCGTACGCTGCGCAAGCTCGGTGTGTCGCCGATTGCGGTGTACTCCGAAGCCGACCGCCACTCGCCTCACGTTGCCGGCGCCGATGCGGCTGTGTTGCTTGGCCCTCCGGCCGCGGCCGAGAGCTACCTCAATCAAGGCGCGATCTTGAAGGCGGCGGTCAACACGAGAGCGGATGCGATTCACCCTGGCTATGGGTTCCTGAGTGAGAACGCGGCGTTTGCACATGCCTGCGAAAGCAGCGGCATCGTTTTCTTGGGTCCCACGCCGCAACAGATGCGCGCGCTCGGGCTCAAGCACACGGCCCGAGAGCTGGTATCGCGGGAAAACGTCCCACTTCTGCCCGGCTCGGGCTTGCTTTTCGATCTTGCGCACGCGCTCGAGGAAGGCGAGCGCTGCGGATATCCCGTCATCGTGAAGAGCACGGCCGGCGGCGGCGGTATCGGCATGCGCATTTGCCGCACGCCGGAGGAAATGGCCGAGACTTTTTCTGCGGCGGCGCGGCTGAGCGCGGCGAACTTCGGCCAATCCGGCCTGTACCTCGAGCGTTATGTTGAGAAAGCGCGCCACATCGAAGTACAAGTCTTCGGAGACGGCGTGGGCAATGTCATCGCGATTGGAGAGCGCGATTGCTCAGCGCAGCGGCGGAATCAGAAGGTGATCGAAGAAACTCCGGCGCCTGGGTTGTGCTCAGAAATGCGCCGGCAGCTGTGGAAGACGGCGGAACGTCTCACTCGATCATTGCGATATCGATCGGCCGGAACAGTCGAGTTTCTGTACCACTCGGATCGAGAAGAGTTTTTCTTCCTCGAGGTCAATACGCGTCTGCAGGTCGAGCACGCGGTGACCGAAGAAATCACCGGAGTGGACCTCGTGGAATGGATGGTGCGGCTCGGAGCGGGCGAGTTGCCTCCGCTCGAAGGACTGCGACCAGTGCCGCACGGCGCCTCGATTCAGGTCCGCATCTATGCGGAAGATCCGGCGCACGAGTTTCGCCCGAGCACAGGAATCCTTTCCGAAGTCCGGCTGCCGAGCGAGGCGCGTTGCGAGACGTGGGTGGACAATGGAACCGAAGTCACGCCGTTCTACGATCCTATGCTCGCGAAGATCATTGTGCGCGCTGACACGCGTGAGGGCGCCGTCCAGCGTCTTCGCGAAGCACTCGCGCTGACGCGATTCGATGGGGTTGAGACCAATCTCGACTACTTGCGCTGTATCATCGACGAACCGGAATTCTCTGCCGGTGGGTTTCCGACGAGTTTGCTGAGCCGAATTGTCTACCGGCCGCACGCGATGGAGATCGTAGAAGCCGGCACTCAGACGACGGTGCAGGACTATCCGGGACGGCTCGGCTATTGGCATGTCGGCGTCCCGCCATCGGGCCCAATGGACATGCTGGCTTTTCGATTGGCGAACAGACTGGTTGGAAATCCGGAAACGGAGGCGGCGCTCGAATGCACGGTGTCTGGCCCCACGTTGCGGTTTCATTCTGACGTAGTTGTCGCGCTCGCCGGCGCCGACATGCATCCGATGCTCGACGGGCAACCAGCGCCGTACTGGCGGCCGATGAAAATACGAGCGGGATCGACACTGCAGCTTGGCGCCGCGGCCGATGCGGGATCGCGGGCGTACATCGCCGTCCGCGGCGGAATCGACGTGCCGGAATATCTCGGCAGCCGATCGACATTCATCCTTGGGAAATTTGGCGGCCATGCCGGCCGCACGCTGCGCCAGGGCGACATGTTGCACTGGAATGATGATCCAGCCCTGGCGGTTCCGCCGGGGCCCTTGCCGGAATCGGAGATTCCACATTATTCGCACGAATGGGACGTCGGTGTCATGTATGGGCCGCACGGCGCGCCGGATTTCTTCACGGAAGAAGATATCGAGACGCTTTTCGCTGCAAAGTGGAAGGTGCATTACAACTCCGACCGGACGGGCGTGCGGCTGATCGGACCGCGTCCGAAGTGGGCGCGTAAGGACGGCGGCGAGGCGGGATTGCACCCTTCGAACTTGCACGACAATGCCTACGCCGTCGGCGCGATGGATTTCACCGGCGATATGCCGGTCATGCTTGGCCCCGACGGCCCAAGTCTCGGCGGCTTTGTATGCCCCCTGGTTGTCGTTCACGATGAATTATGGAAGCTGGGTCAGTTGAGGCCTGGAGACTCAGTCCGGTTTGTGGAAATTGGTTGTGTGAGCGCCCCTCTGCCGCCTTCTCTTGATGCTTCGCCCTGTCGGGCTCGCGCTACGCGGGCGGCTATCCCGCTTTGCAAAGGGGAGAATGATCGCTCACATAGCCATGCGTCCCCAATTCTCCATCAACGCGGTGACACGGTCTATCGGGCCTCCGGCGATCGTTATCTGCTCATCGAGGTTGGCCCCAATGTACTCGAGCTCAACCTCCGGTTTCGCGTGCATCAGCTCGAGCGCATGCTTCGCCAGCAATACCTGCGCGGCATCATCGACATCACGCCGGGCATCCGCACGTTGCAGGTTCACTACGACAGTCGCGTGCTCCCTCGTGAAGAACTGATCGCGTGCCTCGAAGCGTGTGAAAGCGCAATGCCGGATCTCGAGAACACAACGCTGCCGACACGCACCGTCCATTTGCCTCTCTCGTGGGACGATCCGGCAACCCAGCTCGCGATCCGCAAGTACATGCAGTCTGTTCGGCCCGATGCGCCATGGTGCCCCAGCAATATTGAGTTCATTCGCCGCATCAATGGTCTGAATTCCATCGAAGACGTCCGGCGCATTGTCTTTAATGCGAGTTATCTCGTGCTCGGATTGGGAGACGTTTACCTCGGCGCGCCTGTTGCCACGCCGATCGACCCGCGGCACCGTCTCGTGACAACGAAATACAATCCCGCGCGAACATGGACGGCAGAGAACTCCGTCGGCATTGGCGGTGCTTACCTGTGCGTCTATGGGATGGAAGGGCCGGGCGGATATCAGTTTGTCGGCCGCACCGTACAAATGTGGAACACGTATCGAAGCACGCGGGAGTTCGCGCCGGGCATGCCCTGGCTTCTTCGGTTCTTCGATCAGATTCGATTCTTCCCCGCGTCCGCCAAGGAACTGCTCGAGATGCGCGCTGCATTTCCACACGGCAGGTACAGTCTCAACATCGAGCACACCGATTTTAGTTTAAAGAAGTATCACGAGTTCCTGCGGAAGACAGCAAACGAAGCCGCGGAATTCAAAGCGCATCAGCAGGCGGCTTTCGTTGCAGAACGCGAACGCTGGGCCGCCGCGGGACAGCCCGACTTTATCGAGCCTTCCGATTCGCCGCCCCCCTCTGAACTCGACCTCCCCGACGGCTGCGAAGCCGTGCGCTCGCCCATGAGCGCGAGCGTCTGGCAAATCGATGTCGAGCCAGGCCAGCGTGTGGGCGCCGGCGAAAGAATCGTGATTCTTGAGGCCATGAAGATGGAGTTTGTCGTCGTGGCGCCGGCCGACGGCGTCGTCGAGGTTGTGCATTGCGCGCGCGGCGGAATGGTCATGGCCGGCCAAACGCTGGCGACGCTTCGAGTGGAAGGATGAGGACTGTAGGGGCGGGCTATGACCCCCCGCGATGTCGAGACGGAGGATTGTCGGCGGCCATAGACCGCCGCTACAGCAATGATTAAAGAAATCTTTGAGCGAATTCGAGAAGAGGGTGAGCGCCCAATATGGATTTCGCTGGCCAGTGAACAGGAAGCTGTAGCGAAAGCAAATGTGGTCGATCGCGCGCGGCCTCTCGGGGGTGTGCCCTTTGCCGTAAAAGATAACTTCGATGTTGCCGGAATGCAGACAACGGCAGGCTGCCCATCGTTTGCGTACGTTCCCGAACGCACCGCCACCGTCGTTCAGCGGCTTCTCGATGCCGGCGCCATTCTGATTGGCAAGACGAATATGGATCAGTTTGCGACAGGCCTCGTCGGTACGCGCTCTCCGTATGGAGCTTGCTCCAGTGTCTACGACTCGCGTTACATTTCGGGCGGATCGAGCTCCGGATCTGCGGTGGCCGTCGCGAAATCGTTGTGCGCGTTTTCGCTCGGCACGGATACTGCGGGATCAGGTCGCGTGCCTGCGGCCTTCAACAATCTGGTCGGACTCAAACCGACGCGCGGCCTGCTGAGCACGAACGGTGTCGTTCCCGCGTGCCGGTCTCTCGACTGCGTTTCCATTTTTGCGAAGACGGCGGGCCAGGCGCGCGCGGTGTGGGAGGTTGCACGTGGCTTCGATGCGGGTGATTCCTATTCACGGACGCTTCCGGGCGGAGCCGGCGCGGCGCCTTGGTTGAGCGGATCGTTTCGATTTGGCGTCCCAGGAGACACGCAATTGAGATTCTTCGGTGACGAGGATGCGCCCCGGTTGTATCGACATGCCGCGGAACGGCTTGAATCGATCGGCGGCATCCGCACGCAGATCGACTTCACCGTTTTTCGCGAAGCAGCAGAGCTGCTGTATTCCGGACCCTGGGTCGCTGAGCGATTTGCGGCGGCCGGTGAGTTCCTAACGCGCACCACCGAAGGCGTTAATGATGTCGTGAAAAATATCATTCTCGGCGGAGCCAAGTACTCGGCAGCCGACGCGTTTCGCGCCGTGTATCGGCTGGAAGCGTTGAAGCAGCAGGCCACCGAACAGTGGGAACGAATGGATGTGTTGCTGTTGCCGACGACCGGTACGATCTACAGTCAGCAAGCGGTCGCGGACGATCCGGTTCGATTGAATTCGAATCTCGGCTTCTATACGAATTTCGTGAACCTCATGGATCTTGCGGCGGTCGCCGTACCCGCAGGTTTTCGTTCTGACGGATTGCCATTGGGCGTTTCGCTGATCGGCCCGGCATTTTTCGATGAAGCGCTGCTTTTGCTGGCGGAGCGATACCTAGGCGAAGATTCAGATGAAAGTGTTGCGCCGGGATGTGTCCTTCTCGCAGTTGTCGGCGCGCACCTGACCGGCCAGCCCTTGAATCACGAATTGACCACGCGAGGAGCGCGCCTCGTGAAGACGTGCCGGACGGCTCAAGACTATCGGCTTTATGCCTTGAACAATACGATGCCCGCGAAGCCTGGCCTGCTGCGCGAGCCGGGTTTCAATGGCTGGGGTATCGAAGTTGAAGTGTGGGCGATGCCGGTCCATGAATTCGGAAGTTTTGTTGCTGGCGTCCCGGCGCCACTCGGCATCGGTACGATCGATCTCGAACATGGCTCTTCTGTGAAGGGCTTCATCTGCGAGCCCGCCGGTCTGGCCGGCTCCGACGAAATCACCCGCTTCGGTGGCTGGCGAAATTATTTGCACCTACCGTCCCGACCTCAGTCCGGGCACAATGAATAGGCCCATGCATCACGCGGATCTCGGTGACCTACAATCATTACTTCAACTGAAGATCGGCATAGAGCGTGAGTGCGCTCGTTCGAGGCCGGGCTTCGTTGCGGACTCCACTTCCTCGATGAGATGACGAATTTCGTCTTCGTCTGAATCAAAATCAAGATGTGGAACTGCGCTGTCGAGCGAAACGCCAGAACCCCGTTCGCCATCTCTGGCCAGGGCAACGACGCGCGTTCCGAGGCAAACGGCTTCCCGGGTGTTGTGGGTGACGAACACGATCGTCGTGCCGTTTTGATACCAGAGTTCTTTGATCAACCGCTGCATACCGCTCCGCGTGGCTGGATCGAGTGCGCTGAATGCCTCATCCATTAGAAGAATTGGCGGCCTGAGGATCAGCGCCTGAGCGATCGCCACCCGTTGTTGCATGCCTCCGGAAAGCTGGTGCGGATACTTGCGCGAGTCGGACTCGTGAAGGCCCGTGTGTTCAAGGTAGCGCAGTGCCTCGTCGCGAAACTCCCGCATCTTTTTGCGGCGCGTGGGACGAAGCAGAGAAAAGGCGCCGAACGCGGATACATCGAGAGCGAAAGTGACGTTGTCCAGGACCGTTTTGTCTGGAAACAGCGAATACCTCTGCGGAACGTAACCGCAGAGGCGGTCCGGCCGCGATCGTTCTCTGCCGTTGACGAGCACGCGGCCGCTCGTCGGCTTCTCTTCGCCGAGGATCAGGCGCAGCAGCGTAGACTTTCCACATCCGGTCTGGCCGACGATCGAGACAAATTCGCCATTTTCAATCTCCAGGTTGACGCCGTTGAGAATCCTGCGCGTGGCGTGGCCTTTGACGGGGTAATCCACATGAACGCCTTCAGTCCGAATGGCTGCCTCACGCATCGGCTATGCTTCCTGAAACCATGGATGTAGCTTGCGATTGAGCGTATGCATCGCGAGGTCTACTAAAAAGAGAAGCAGGGCCACCCAAAGGACATACGGGATGATCGTGTCCATTCCCATATGGCGCCGCAGCAGCGCAATTCGGTAGGCGAGGCCATCGGTGGATGCAATCATCTCGCCCGCAAACAGGAAGCACATGACCGCTTTCAAGTTCAGACGGATGCTGTTCAACACACGCGGCCAGATCTGCTTGAAAATGATGCGATAGGCAATGGCGAAATCGCCCGCCCCCAGCGTGAACGCCTTTACAATCTGCTCCCGCGGAACACTTTTGCTGAGGTTGAACGTGTCGAGGATGATCGTCGGCGCGACTCCGGCGACGATCAGCATGATCTTTGAGAGTTCATCGATGCCGAATGCGATGAACAATATCGGCAGCAGCGAAAGCGCCACGATCTTGTCGAAGAACTGGATGAAACGGAGAAAGAACGCTCCGATATAGGGGAACATCGCCATATGCAAACCAAGCAGAACCGCCGGAAACAGTAGCAGAACGCTGATCAGAAATCGTCGGCTTGTGGCGGTGGTGTCTTTCCACAGCATGCTCGAAGTGATCCGAGCCCACAATGACGGGGGGGCGCCTTCCACGACTTCCTCATCTTCGGCGGGCTTCAATCCTGCGTCTGCGAGTGACCGCGCCATCTGCATGACCGTTGGCACGACCCGCTCGTCGGGATTTTCGCGATGCCGCTCTTGGGCAAGGTAGAAGTATGACGCTATGCCCGCCGCAAATAGGAACCACGAAAGGGTCCCCGCGGTCAAGCGAGCAGGATGTTCATGAATGCGAAGGAACCTCATAGTTTCCCTTGGGCAGCGAGTTGCGTAAATGCTGTATTGAAGCGAAACCGGATCCGATCCGGCTTTCCCAAAACACTGCCGTCCGGAAACTGAATCGCGACATCGTCCGGCGATTTTGTTTTGTCTCCCAGGAGGCCGTGCGTGAAACAAAACTGCCGCACCAGATCCATGGTCTTTCGAAGATCCGGCGACGACGCCATCTGTAAGGCAGACTGCGGTGTGTAAAACATGTGCGTTGTGTTGAGCTGTTCCTTGTACGAAGCAAGCGTGTCCTGCGATGCTTCGGCGATGCCGGTGAGAACTTTGTCGCCGGCGGGGCCTGCCGTGGTCATCTGGCTCATCACTTCGTACCATGCGCCCGTGATGGCCTTGGCGAACTTCTGTCCCGACCCATCGGGCCGATTGAGAATGTCGGTGCGCGTGACAAGCAGATCGAGGATCTCGCCTGGAATTTGAGAAGAGTTGAAGACAACCTTTACATCCTTCGCCTTGACGATCTGCGAAACCAACGGCTTCCAAGTAACGACGACCTGCTTGCCGGCATCTGTCAGGAAAGCCGACGCGATGTCGGAGTCTGATGTGTTCACGTACTTCACCCGCTTAATCTGCGACTCGAGCCCGTTCATAGCCATCGCACGCTCCAAGAGATATTGCGAGACGGTCTTCTCGACGAGTAGCACTTGTTTGCCTGGAATCTGCGCCAAACCAAGGTTCTGCCGCACAATGACGGCGTCATTGCCGTTGGAGTAGTCGCCGACGACGATTGCCGTCGTATCCATTCCGGCGGCCGCGGGCATATCCAGCGCTTCCATGTTCGTCATCACGCATGCATCGATGTTCTTCGCAACGAACGCGTCAAGCGATGGGGCATAGTCGAAGCGTTGGACCTTAATATTGATTCCGTATTTATCCGCCCACTTCCGCAGGATTCCGGATTTCGCCATGTAGTAATAGGGATCCCAACCGACATACACCGACCAGCCGACCGTAAATGACGGCTTCGGTTGCGCAACGAGCGGAGGCCGGCTCGAGAGCACGACCAGACAAATGGATAATGAAAAAAAGAAGAGATGTTTTCGGCCGATCATCGCAAATCTCCCGCGCAGACTGGGCAGAAGGGGCGACATGGCCCGATGAAGGAATTACTCTAGCCGAAAACCGAGGGAGAAACAACCGGCTCACGATCACTTTGCTCTCGACGGGTGGCCTTGGATGGCCGGCAGCTGTTGGTAGTCGACGCTGAAAGTCTGCCACAGATCAAAATGCCGAATCGTGATGGATATGTGCTACCGAGTGGAAGCATGGGATGCCGCCGCGTGGTCTATGATTATTTGCACCTACCGTCCCGCCTCGTCCTGTGAAGTCTCCGACACACGCGCGATCGGCGACGGCTGCATGCGCGAGACGCTCCAAGCGTCAAATTCAAAACGGGGATTGGTGAGATCTTGCACGGAGAAAACCGCTTTGGCCACACCTCTATCGTGATGGTCCGCCGTGTGCGCAACGATGTGATAAATCTCGTGAGCGATTACACGGCCAAGGGCCCGCCCGACAACGGAGGGCTCCGGGTGAGGTCCCAGCATTTGCATAACACGCGCGCAATCGACACGAAAGAAGGGAAGGATGCGGCCGTCAGTGATCGACGTATCCGCCAGGCTCGCGGCGGCCGGCGCCAACGTGGGTGAGCTTTCCGAGCACGATCCTTCGAAGGAAGCAACGGCGACTTGCTCGAAATCCTCGCCCCCACTGCGCTCCGCGGTGCCCTTCCAGACAACAACGAAACCTGCAGGAGCCAGCAATCGCTGCACTTCGGTGCGCATGGCGAATCTCGCTTCCGCGTCGAGACCCTGGGCGGTCCCCGCATACACGGCAAGCGTGCGGGTTTGGGCTTCGCCCCAAACCGAAACGAACGAGACGAGCAACATTGCTCTCAGCGTCAGCATCATTGGTGACTACTGACGCGAGATTATAGCGGGTTACCATCTAGGCAAGACTGTCAAATCTCTCAATACAATTTTGTCGGAGTTCTTTCTCCTTCTACCACTTCCGCTACTTCAGCAAGCACCGGCTGCCGGCCGCGGCACATCGCATAAAACGTAATGGCGCTCAAGACCGGTGGAATCAGCGTATCGAGACCCGACCAAGGGCCGGCGTCACGAAGTGCGCGATGAGGCGCGCATTGGTGCCGACTACGATCGAGGCGATGGCTCCTCGGGCGTTTGCCTTCTGCCAGTAGATTGCCGCAAACAACGGCACGACACAGCCGGCGAACAACGACACTCAAATCGTCGATGAATATAACTACAGATTCGTCGGATGTCGTGAGCTGACCACCAGTTCTGTGGAAACCGTCCCTAACGGATCTTCATCAAATTCAACGCGGACGCGAAAAGCGAACGGTAACGGTGGAAGTCAGGACCGTAGGTCGCAACAATTCGGGCCACAGCCAGTCCGGGCGCCGGCGTATCTATTCCTACTCCGGCATCGGGCATGAGCGTGTGTACACGCTCGGCAAAGTCGGCGGCACGTTCATCGAAACATAGACCGGTCGCTAGATAGCCGGCGGTTGCCATGCGCCACTCTTTGTTCGGCAGATCTTCGTTGGGTCTCAAACGGAATCGATCCAGAAAGAGCGGTTGTCCGTTCACGCGGAGAGAAGTCTCCGACGAGAACTCGTCGAATTGCCAGTTCTCACCTCGCCCAATCCGGCCTGCCATCAGGCCCTCCCAGAAGTAGAGCCGGGCGCCGGCTTCGACATCGATCGACGTCGATTGGCACACGCGCGCGCGGGAGAAAGGAATGACGGGATCATAATAGATGTGCAGCTCGCCGCCGTTCGCCACGCTAATGCAGTTGATTTGAGTCGCACGCTTACCGCCTGAAGGATGTGCCTTGATCGCGGATTGCTGAGTGATGAGAATACGGGCGCCGGATTCGACGTGGATCGTACATTCGGTCGTGTCTCCCCCGAACAGTCCGGCGGTCGAGTGCATCAAAATCAAATGGGCGATTTCAGGCGAATGCGAATCGTGCAGCCGGGTGATTTTGAATGGGATTTCGCAATAGGCATCGCGTATCACCGTCCGTCCGCACCGCGAGCTGATTATCAGGTTCAGTCTTCCGTGGCGGCCGACTTCGGAGAGCGGAACCGCCATCGTTAATCCTCAAAAAGCAATTCGCGGCGAATCCAGGACACTACAGCCTCGACACCTTCGCGCGTTTTGAGATTCGTGAAGACGAACGGCTTGCTTCCACGCATCATGCGCGCATCACGATCCATGACGGACAGATCGGCGCCAACGTAAGGTGCGAGGTCCGTCTTGTTGATGACCAGCAAATCCGAGCGCGTGATTCCAGGTCCTCCCGTCCTAGGGATCTTATCGCCTCCCGCGACGTCGATGACGTAAATCGACGCGTCCACGAGCTCCGGACTGAAGCTGGCCGCAAGGTTGTCACCGCCACTTTCCAAGAAAAGAATCTCGAGCTGGGGGAACCGCTCTTTCATGACGTCGACGGCTTCGAAATTAATCGATGCATCTTCGCGGATGGCCGTGTGCGGGCATCCGCCGCTTTCAACGCCGACGATACGGTCCGAAGTCAAAGCCTCGCTCCGAACGAGGAACTCCATATCTTCTTTTGTAAAGATGTCGTTCGTAACGACCGCCAGTTCATATTGGCGGCGCATCGTTTTGCAGAGACAGTCCAGCAAGGCCGTCTTGCCGGAGCCCACGGGACCACCCACGCCAATCTTGATAGGTTTTCGCATAGTCAGGACCGAAACAGCCGGCTGTAAACGTATCGATGGCCCATCTGTTGCACGTCCACAAGAGGGTTGAACGACCGAAGCGGTTCGGCTTCGGTCTGGAGTATATGGTCGGCCGCGGCGGGAAGCTGGTCGATCGCTCTCGTCAACAATTCCTGTCCTTGTTGTTGGCCCATCGCGATGAGGCGCAACGCTGCCGAGACAATGCCTGCCAATCGCAAATATCCGAACGCCAGGAGCGCATCACAGGCATGGAGCCCGCGGTGGAAAAAAACAACGCCATACGCCACTGCCGCATTGCATTGCGGCAATGTCTCTACGATGGAAAGAAATTCACGGTCCCGAACGATGGCAGCATATGTTGT
>Ga0137378_10000463_pt1 | contig 30938 bp, 29 predicted proteins | sample SagtaG_21_FD_104813 | JGI IMG/M metagenome (GOLD analysis project Ga0137378, IMG submission 104813) | Vadose zone soil microbial communities from Sagehorn Ranch, Mendocino, California, USA - Sage2_L_60_16 metaG | ecosystem: Environmental > Terrestrial > Soil > Vadose zone | place: USA... | reverse complement strand
GTGGGACCGCTCAGGTTGTTGAGCAAACTCTCCAACGGCCCCGTCCAGGGCATAGGGGCACCACCCCCCGCTGACGCGGCGACCGCGACGTGCGGAAGGAGCACGAAGGCGAGAGCGAGCGCCGCGCCGACCACGAGGTACCGGGGGAGGGTGCGGGGGGTGGTGTCCGTCATTGGGAGTCTCCTGATGGGGTGGCTGCGGTCGGGGCCGGCCGATGCAAGAGGAACTGCCCGTCCCGATCGAGGCCCTCGACCCGAACGAGATCGGTGAGCCGGCGCCGGGCGTGCGAGCCTTCGAGCACGGCGATCCAGTGGATCGCCTCGGCCACGAGGTGGCGTTGCGGCGGGACGTTGGCGCGCTGGGCGAGCCGGTCGAGCCGGAGCAGGGCGCCTTCGGGCGACGAGGCATGCACCGTGGCGACGCCTCCGGGGTGACCCGTCGCCCAGGCGTCGAGCAGGTCCAGGGCCTCACTCCCCCGCACCTCGCCGACCACGATCCGGGTCGGGCTCGTGCGGAGCGCGCTCTTCACGAGTTGGGCGAGCGTCACGGTCGGCGAGGTCCGGAGCGCCAGATGGTCGGGGGCCACGCACTGAAGCTCGACCGTGTCTTCGAGGATCACGAGGCGCTCGGTGGGAAAGAGATCCGTGATCTCCTTCAGGAGCGCATTGGCGAGGGTCGTCTTGCCCGTGTTCGTGCCACCCGCGATCAGCATGTTCTGGTGCTCGCGCACGGCGCGCCGAAACTCGAGGCGCTGCGCTCGCGAGATAACGCCCGCCGCGACGTAGTCGTCGAGCGAATACACAACCGCGGGCGGCTTGCGGATGGTGAACCCCGGGGCCCGGGTGACGGGCGGGACGAACCCTTGCAGGCGGCTCCCCCGGAACCCCGCGGCCGGGAGTTCGGCCTCGAGCCCTGGGTGGTCGGCCCCGAGCGTCACGCCAAGGCTCGTCGCTACGGCGTTCAGGAACATCTCGACCCGGGTCGGCGCAACGGCGACGTCGCTCTCGATCCGGCCGCGCGATCGGGTGTCGAACCGCACCACCCCGTCCTGGGGGTTGACATAAATCTCCGTCACGTCGTCGTCCGCGAACGCCCGCACGATGACCGGCCCGAGATAGCGGGCCATCATTTCGCCGTAGCGTGCTCCGGTCTCCTGTCCCGCAGCTCCTGCCCGCATCCACGCCTCCAGCCGCGCGGTCTCGATCGAGCCCTTCCGGGCTCGGCGTCACGAGGGACGGATTGGACGTGCCGTGATTGCCCCCTCTACTTGTAAGTAGTCCCGAATCACCCCCAGCGTGTCACTCGGAGGGTCAGCGACGTGCCCGCGCGACCGCGCGCTCGTCAGCGGCGGGAGGCGAGGGCCGCGCGGAGGCGGGCGCGGGCCCGCTTCCGCCACGTCCGGACCGTCGCCGGGTGGACGTTTTGGCGATCGGCCGGCGTCGAAGGGTTCACGGGCCGGAGGGGCTCGAGCACGAGGTCCTGTCGATCGGGGGGAAGGGTGGCCAGGCTCGCCCGGAGGACACGCACCAGCTCGTGGTAGTCGGCGTCGCGATCCGCTCCGGCTGGCGACTCGACCGCTAGGGCGAGGTCAAGGGAACCGAACCGCCGCTGGGCGAGCGCCAGGCGCCGGCGCGCCTTTCCGAGGCCGTTATGCGCCACGGCGATCACGTACGAGAGCGCGCGGTCGGGGTCGATCCTCGGAAGCGCCCGCAGGATCGACAGGAGCGCCAGCTGCGCCGCGTCTTCGGCGTCGTCCCGCCCGAGGATCGGCGCGAGGTACGCGATGAACGATCGCCGAACCTTCACCAGCAGGGCGTCCAGCGCGCCCGGTCTCCCCTCCTGCGCACCCTGCACGAGGTGGACGAGCGCGTGCTCATCAGGCCAGACGTCCCGGGGGGATCGCATACCACGCCGCCTGAGGAGGCTAGCGGCGGACCATCAATACACATTCAACAGAGCCTGCCACATGCGCTTCTGGTTGCGTCTCGACCAGGAACGCGTGTCAACCCGAAGTCAAATCGCCTCCCCACCGTCAGTTGACGTTCGCGAGGTGCCGTCAGAGCGGGCGGTAATCCGCCGGGCCGCGGTCCGGTGCCGGCGGCGCGCCCGCTCGTTGGACTACCCGTGCTTGGCAGGCCTCATCGAATCGATGGAGGTCAGTGTGTCAGAATCGGCACCTCAGGGGCGCATCGATCACTCCGCTGGTCTGGGTCAGGGAATTCCCGTGAAATGAGGAGCTGCCAGCGAATCGGGAATCGTTTCCTGCTCCAGAGCACCAAACCGGTCACGCTGCAACGACTTACAAAACGCACACGAACCGGGATCGCGTCCTCCGCCTGTCGCGAGTCGCCGCTCTGGATGTAGGAGTCTGTCCGAGTTTGTTCGGATCCCAGGTCACCTCTCAAACGATCCGTAACGGAGCTGGCTGATGACACGCGACGAGTTTCGAGCCAAGTGGAGGCCCGGCGCGCCGAGTGGGATCGCCGCGGCGGTGTCTTAATAGCCGCTGTAGCGGGTGCGTTGGGAGGGGTGGGCCAAGCGATTGGAACCACCTGCGCGGGGGCCGTCTCGCACTTCCTCACGATGCAGCTCGGCACCGTGTCCACGCCGCGAAGAAATACCAAGACGGTCTATATCATCCATTCCGCCATTCCGCGTCGCCGACCGCCAGCTCGCGGGCGAACGGCCCCGAGCTTCCCGCTCATTTGACACCCCCGTCACCCAACCACAGGTTCGGCCCATGCCGGATATGATCCGCCACGTCCGCGACGCCATCCCCGGCGCCGCTCTTCGTAACCCCCGCAACGCTACCTGGCGCTCCGCCTCTTCTCGATCGAAGGCGGGAAGTTCGTCCAGCGAGCGGAAGGATGGGTCGGAGCATTCGAGAATGATGTCATGAAGACACAACGTGCCAAGCTTCGGGAATATCTCAGCGATGTGTTTGCATTGACTATTTTTGGGAAACTGACTCGCCAGAAGAGAATCGGTGCGTGGAAAAAACATGTCGAGAATTTCAACAAGATCGCATCCGGCGACGCGCTACACCCGCTGCTTGGGACAACACGCATAGAGTTTCTGGGCGGTCACTTGGATATTCTTGACCGCAAGTTTGGCATGCTCGTGACATTCCATGGCCTTATGGCCACCGCCGCCGCTCTATACTTGAACATCGCTTATCCTCACCCGCTTCGGCACCTCTCTTCGTCCTTTATGGCGTTTGTCGGGGTTTGGTTGCTGACAACGTCCGTATGTCTCACAGCCATGATGTGGGTGAAATGGGGAGACCTCGGCAGCTCGGAGAGCAACAATATAAACGAGATAGAGGAAGAGCATGTGACAACATTGATTGGATCAGTTGTTACTCGCACCTCATTGTTCCGTTCTGCCGTGCTACTCACGATTGGTGGGATTGTGCTCCTGGGTGTGGCTGTGTGGACGACGGATGGGCGAACACCTACCGGTTTAAATGAGAAGCTGCTCGCTACAATCGGCCCGTTTACGAGCGGTGTTGGCTGCAGCACCCATCAGTCGCTGAAAGACGGCATTGACGAGGCCGTAGCGAAGATTGATAAAGGCAAGCTGACACGGATTCGCATCGTTGGCAGTGGTGATGCGGTTCCAATCGCTAAGAATCTAGCGAAGGACTTCGGCAATAATGCGGGTTTGGCGCTGACGCGTGCACGGTGCGTAGCGGGTTGGCTGACAGATGCTCTTGGCGCTGCCAACATCCATGTGGAGATGGAGATGACGGTTCAAGATGCGGCCGAACGCTCTTCCAATGCTCGGAAGGATGGAGCGGATGGTGACCGGGTTGTGCGGGTATCCTCTATCGACGAACCACAATGAAGGATCTGGTTTCATAATCGCTCGCAACTTGGCGAGTGCCTGACGCTAGCGGTTTGATTCGGCGTGTCTCGGAAGATATTGCCGAAGGCTCCCTATTCACCTCGGTCTCCAAGGTGGTGAAGAAACGCTCGGCCACCGCATTGTCAACCGTAGTCTTTCTTTCCTCTTACTCATGCTTTATCTGGGGTCAGGCGCGTTCTAGTGGACTTGTTCCCCTGAAATCAGGGGCGCGCGACTGATCGGATCATCTCGATCCGCACGAGGTGGTACAGATGGCCCTTGAAGATTGCGGTGGTGGCCCACGTGCAGTGTTTTCTTCGAGTAGTGGTTTGTAGTGCGCAGCACTTCGCTCAAGAGTCGATGCTTGAAATGCTCTGTGTCCCCAGCGAGCTTTCAAGTCAATGTCCGAACTTCGCTTTGCTCGCTACCGTAATGATGTGAGGTTAACTCACTACCTTTTCCGCTTTCCCGCAAAGTTCCACTCCCCCGCCCTGAGATGCCTGATCGACAAATACTCAGATACCGGGCAGCTCATCCTGGATCCGTTCTGCGGAAGTGGTAGCCTCTTGATTGAAGCGTTGGTCATGGGGCGCCGCGCGGTTGGAATCGACTTCGATCCGGTCGCCGCCTTCATCTCCCGAGCCAAGTCTCGCCCCGTCTCACCGAAGCGACTTGAGGCAGCATTCCTAAAGCTTCAAGCGAAAATAGCTCTGGTACGGCGGTCAAGTAAAGAATATGATCGCCTCATGAAGAGCGATCTGTCGATGTCTGCAGTGGCGCGATTCCGAAAAGCGTACGCGATCCCCAACATTCCGAATATCGAACACTGGTTTAGGGCCTACGTGGCGATTGACTTGGGCCGCATGCGCTTGACGATCACAAGGTCTCGGCTCGCGTCTGACTTGAAGCGGTTTTTCTTGGCGTGCTTCGGTAGCATCATCCGTAATGCCTCCAACGCTGACCCCGTCCCGGTCTCTGGCCTGGAGGTAACCTCCCACATGAAGAAGCTCGACAAGCTAGGGCGTCGTATCGACCCGTTTCAGTTGTTCGAGCAGAAGGTGGAGCGGGAGATAAAGGGTATGAAGGAATTCTGGGACAAGGTGAAGCACGCGAAGAAAAGCAGTAAACCGGGCATGAAGGTGAAGATTCGGCGCGCTGATGCGACCGCTCTCTCTCAGATTGTACGCAGCGGCAGTGCTGACGTCGTGATCACGTCCCCCCCGTACAACACGGCGGTCGACTACTACAGACGCCACATGTTGGAAATGTATTGGCTCGGCCTGGTCAAGTCTCACGACGATAGACTGGAGCTCGCGCCGCGATATCTAGGACGCGAGGGCATCCGGGAAACGAACCGCCGCCTACGCTGGAAGACGGGAAGCAAGTACATCCAGCGATTGCTGAAGCACGCCGAGAAGGTAAGCACCAAACGAGCAAGAGCGCTGAAGCACTACAGCGCATCCATGGATCGGGTTCTGGACGAGATGGCGAAGGCCCTCAAGAGCAAGGGAAAGGCCGTTGTGGTGGTGGGCAACTCCAAGTGGAATGGTCGCCGAGTCCGGCCAACGCGACTTCTGGAGGAGCTGGCAGGTGAACGCTTCAACTTCGTTGAGCGCTTGAGCTATGCAACCCAGAACCGGTACATGTCCTTCTCACGCCACAACGGGGCGAACGTCAACCGCGAGCACGTTCTGGTCCTGGAGAAGAAGAACTAGACTGGCGTCGACGATTCGTTGGTTGAGGGGCGGCGAGGCCTCACGCACCGCAATTTTGCCAGCTTTGAATGACCCTAGGATGCAACCTTAGCGCTGAGTTTGATGAACGCTGGGCGGCCTGCTCGGTCGACGTGGAACCTGATGTCCCGTGGGAATTGCTTACGAAGCCTCTCGAGAGCCGACAACACTTCAGAGTACCCGAGGATCCCGTTGCCGGCAGCGAAACTACGAATCTGCAACGTCTCCACTATCGACTGAATGGAACACAGGGATACTCCTGTCCCTGTGATGCTGTCATAGACCGCTCTGACCCCCTCGAAGATCCGCTGATCCTCGATAACCGTCGCTCCGACATTCTTGGATGGCAACTGGTCTGCTAGCACTTGCGCAACAACGTTGGCCCAATCTCGGCCACTGACACACGCCTCAAGGGCCAGGACGTTCGGCAAGACTGCGAGGAGCTTATCGAGTGCCTGCGGCGTGTTGCCTGTGCGGTACACGCGCGTCCCATTGCTGTCTTCACGCTCTAGTAAGCCCATGCGGTGGAGCGCTTGGACATGTACGAACATCTGATGGGGACCGGACTTCCCCTTATAGGGACTGGCCCGTCTTCGGTCAACTACACGCCTTATCCGCACGCGGTCAGCTGGATCAGCGGTGTGCTCCAGGTACTCCACGTATACAGAGATGACCATTTCATTCGCGACGTCGGACCATGACTTGCCCGGCGGCGGCAGTTGGCCGTGTTCCCGCAAGGTGCGAGCGATCAGCAGCATCGCAGCACCGTCGGCCTCCAAGAAGAGACGAAAGAACAGAATCCTCTCTGACAAGGACAGATCCGCGTTCCACAGACTCCCGGGAGCCTCACTTACTAGGTTGAGAACTTGACCGAGCTCCGTCCACACCACATTGTCGTTGATCAGCCGTAGCTGGCGCGCAAGGTCGACAGCGTAACTGCCGGCGGCTGGATTGAACTCCCTACCACTCCGTTTGATCTCATTCGCAAGACAGAGAGCCGCACGCTCGGGATACACACTCTTGACCGCCGAGCTGCATTTCTGTACCAGCGGCTTGAGAAGCGCCGGCTCATCCACCTGATAGTGGGTTCTCAGCACCAGTCGCGGTTGCATCAGTAATCAGCACCGCCATGTACTGTAGATCTCGGTCGTATGCGAACGGGAAACAGGCGATTCGCATGGTCCGTCGATGCGAGCGCATATCCCAATGGTAGGCTTCTGACCAAACGCTCGAAGAGCTTGGAACCGGTGATCCGGTGTTTCCCATCCAGGACCACCTCCTCTGGTTCGGCCGAGTTGATCATTCCCTGCGCGGCAGCGATGTCGTCGTGATGGCTCAGGGCATGGACGAGAAGCACATCAGCGTTTCGCTGAATTGATGGGTCCAGTCCAGAGGGTTGCTGCGTTGCCACCACGATGGAAAGGCCAAGATTTCGTCCTTCGTCGACATACTTCTTCAAGGGCCGGCGCGATGGAACAGTAGAGCGCGACGGTATGTAGTTGTGTGCCTCGTCGATGATCAGCCAGGAACGCGGTAGGCCGGCTGCCGCTTTGCGTAGGCACTCATCGGCATGTTCACGCTCGATCTTGGCCTGCTCTGCATCAGTCGATTCGTACTTGTCCGCCCGCGCCAAGTGGACCGGCACCATGCGTTCTTGTTGTTCCGAGACGGCGCGCAGACGCATCATTCTCTTGACGATGACGGAGACCATTACCGATCGCATCTCCTGATCAAGGTCACGAAGGAGCAGTACGGAGACGGTCCCCGGCCGTAGCAAGCCGCGGATGTCTAGGCCCGCCGTGCCGAAAAGGGGAAAGCGTGCGAGGGTTTCCAGTCGTCGACGCAGCGCATCACGCGTGTCTTGAACGAAACCGGCCAAGTCCGGATCGACTGCGAGCGCCCTCAACATGTCCTCGATGGCGAACTCCGCCTTCGGGGCGATAGCTCCGCCACCAATAGGGTCGTCGTACCCCTCGTCGGCGACCTTCGCATACAGGGTGGCCATTAGATGGCCGAGGGGGTCGACGAATGGATCCACTTCAAAGAGCCCGCACCATTCCTCGACGCCAAGATCAGACGCTCGTAGCGTGATCGGTTGCGCCTTAACGTCACCAGGGACGACCGAACCCTGGGGAGTGAATAGCCGCACGGGTAGGTCTTCCGACTGTATCCCCCACTTATGTAGCTCCTTCATGCCGGCACTTGCGGGGCTGTAGGTCCGCTCAACGCTGAATGGCATGGTTAGGAACACATTCATGGTGTCGAGGATCAGTACGGCCTGGCTTGCCCCGCCCTGACGCAGCCAACTGTTAGAGATCAAGCCTTCCGCGATTGCACCAAGAGTGTAACTCTTGCCGCTCCGGCGTTTCCCCATCACGTAGACGGCGTGAGCACCTCGAGCATCTAGCCATACAGTCTTGTGCGGCGCCTCTGCGTGCTTTCCCAGAAACACCGCTTCGAACTGCTCACGCGGAGCGTTCTGGCCGATCAGAAGTCCCTTCGCAGGACCTTCATCGGTCACAAGCTCAGGCTGTACTGCAAACGTCTCTGGGAGCCGAAAGCGGACGTCAGGGATATCGCCGGGCATCTCCCTAACCTACGCAGTCTGAAGCGATCACCGATTTCTGCTGTCGGTACGCCCGCCCCAGCGCACGGGTCATTTGCATTGTAATCTCGCGCGGGGTCAGGAGAGTCGTTCGACTCTTGATTGCCTCGACAGCCTCTGCGGTGAAGGGAAAGAATCTCGCGTCTAGTTCCTCCTTAACTACCTTCGACGCCGCTTGGACGGCCCTCTTGACATCGAAATCCGGATCTCGGACGTAGGCGATGATACGCTCGATGAACTTGTCTACATCGGGGTCCGGGAGTGCCGGGATCTCTATTTTTGCGTCCACCCCAAGCCGGGACGCGACTGGGCTAGCACCTGCGAACACGTCCACCATCTCGCTTTCTACCGCCGCCGAGGCACCAATGAGGATCGACACCCAGCGTTGGCTGGGGTCCACGAGTCTTGTAAACCCCGAGAGAAACGTCACGATCGTCTCGGGCCCGATCGCCCTAAGTCGCTCCATTTCATCGAGGATCAAGACCAGGGTCTGCCCACGTAGCTGACGCAAAAGTTTCCCAAGCATCACGGCAACGTCCGCGAGACGAGCGGCCTCACTCTCCGATAAATCCTGTGTCTGACCAAGAGTATCCAGATCTGTGCGGGACAAGCTCACACCCGATATCCAACGCCAGAGCTTGAGGCGGTCAAAATTCGGATCATACAAGCGCTCAGCCGCCTTTGCGATCTCCTCATCACCGAACCAAGTCTTGAGCTCGGCGCGGAGTTCCTCGGGCCGCTTGAATCCAACCTTCCGGACCACCTCCTCAAACAGCCCTAGCACGAAATCCTGCCCGAGGCCACGCATGATCCCCTCACGGTACAGATCATGAAACCGTGACTTCTTTCCCAGGTCGGGGCACTCGATGCGCACGGGGTGGACGGCGGCCAAGTGTCCGAGCTCTTCCATCGTCCGCATAAGGGTGTGTGTCTTGCCCGCCCCGTATGGGCCATAAACAAGGCGCTTGGGCGCGAGCCCAGTCACAACGTCTATGTCGAGACTCTCCGCGATTTCCTGCGTCTTGATGTCGTCGCGTGCAAAGCACGCGTAGTCGCTGATAGGGTCGAGGATAAAGTTGTCTTGCTTGAGACCATACTTCGCAGTAATCCCCGACGGTTGCGCGGAAGTCATTTCCCTACTCCTCTGCAGGTAGTTGCTCCGATGATTGACTTGTTATTTCGAGAAAGTACCGAATTAGTTGATCGACGAGCCGCGTGTCACCATTGATGCGGATGCCGAGCTCAAGATTAGTTGACCGAGTTAGGTTCTGCGACCCGACGATACCCATGGCCAAGCCGCCCCTTCGGTCTGGTTCCCGGATGTACAGCTTGCTGTGAAGACGCGCGTTGAAAAAGACCTGTGCGCCGACGTCTCGAAAAGGCTTTAGTCCATTCCGGGTTTCAGGCGGTGTGAGGTCCGGAGGCCGAGTCACTACGAGGAGCTCAGGTGTATCCTCGTTTCGCCTGAGTGCAGTCAAGAACGCATACTTTAGAACCGCCGCGTCCTTATCAGACGGATTCACCCAAGGCGAGCATATGTACAGACGACGGAACCCCGGACGGTCGATCAGAGAACGTATAAAGGTCGTGGTCATACCCTCTCTCACGAGCTCGTACATCTCCGGATGACCGCTCAGTTGCCGCAGCCGTCTGTACGTGTCCTCGATGTCCGCGCCTTCCAAGGCTCGGATCAGAAGGTTCGTTCGGTGTCCTGCGATTGAGATGCCAAGCCGCTCACCATATGGGACAACTAGGCCTGTATCTATGAACAGGTCCACCATCTCGGAGGGCCTGTTGACACCAAGCTCTAGCACACGGTCCTCAAGGTCCTTCCGATGCAGCGCGGTCTCCGGAGCATCGGCAAGATGCTGGAGGCAGTTTACAACGTCGTTCCTTGCGAGCAGCTCGCGAACCTGAACCATCCTACTCTTCCTCCTCTGCGTCGCTTAGCACGACGTAGTTTGCAAGGACACTGTCTGCAAACGGTGGGGTGATTACGTCAAGCTCTCGGGCTTGAATCTTGGGTTCAGCAACTTCCAGGACGGCGTTGAATGCGTGCATGACGGCCCGCGGCCGCAACTCGGTGCGACCGGCGAGATACTGGATGATGTGCCTGCATGCTTGCTCAGTAAACGGAAAGAACGCTGATGGGAGAGACGCATCTATCCCACGGAAATGAGCCAACACCTCGGACACGAAGTTAACGGCTTCCTCGCGCTGCAATGGCGGCAATATCAGAACCTTAGTTGTGCCGATCCGATCTCGGAGCTCCGGACTGAAGCAGCCAGGAAGCGTTCGCTCCTGGGGTGGCCCCGTAAACGAGATGACCTGCGTCAAACCGACGGGGCAAGAGTTGAACACGGAATGCAAGCCTGCGTTGACGTCTGCGATGGCACGCGGACTTGTTCTGGCAACCCGCTGAAACTCATCCAGGAGCCAAATGACGCGCGCCCCCTGGCGGCCGCGAAGCCGTGCCGCTCCACTGAAGAGCCTAATCAGAACCGTCATCACTAGCGTCGCCTTTTCCGTCGAATCAAGCCTCTCAGAAATACCGATTCGGCGAAACTCGGCCACGGGGAGTTTGTCCGCGCGCAGCCATCTCACGGCGACTGATCGTTTCTCTAGATCCCTCTCGATCGCTAGCACCCGTAATGCAGCAGCCAAATCTGGTGACGTGACCTGAAGCTCCTGATAGAACGCGTCGCCGGCTGAATTCGTCGAGACTTCGAGAAACGCATCCGCGATCGTCGCCTGACTCAGATGGGAGATGAAGCCGCGATAAAGATCAACGAAACTCGAGACCCCTTTGGGAAACTCGGTGTAGATCGGCATGAGCGAAACAGGCACCGCCGGGTCTGACACTTGTCGGGACTCGTTTGCCAGGTAGAAGAGCGCATGTGTCTTGCCAGCACCAAGCCAGGACCAGAGCACATGGATCGAGGATGTATCGCGGCGGCTAAGTGATCGCAGAAGGAACGCGATGTCGTCGCGAAGTTGTGGTCGGCCGGCAATGAAGGTGCAGAACTCCGGGCGTGGCACGACCGCGAAGGGCCATTCGGTGAGGCGTAGGTGCGCGAGGTACCCGCTCAAGCTCCCCCTTCCGCCGTTCCGGAGTCCGACGGCGCTCTGATCACAGAACGCAGACGAGATTCATGGCCAGCCCGCATGGATTGACTATCGCGCGCCTGCCAGGCTAGCAGCCCTGCGTCGCTGACGCTAGGGCGTTTTTGCGGCGCGTTAGGGCGATTTCGCGGCACAAGAGCAACCGCGAATCGGCTGGAATCGCTGCTCAAACCGTCGGTGGAACGGCTGGTGGAACCTGCTGGTCAGCACCCGCAGTCACACTCGCTCCCCGGTAGAGCGTTCCCCGATGTGAACCGGGTTGAGTCAGCGCTGAGGAGTCTACCGCTCAAGGACTAGTCTCTGGTCGCTTCGGCTTCTTCGCCATTCAAGCCCTGGTGAGGCGGGGGCGGCGCAAGCGCCGAAGGACGTACCCCGCCGGAAGCAACGTCAGACCAAAGACGGCGCTCCATAAATCGACGTAGTGACCGACGCTATGTTGCTGCCCCCAGCCCATCCAAGGAAGGAGGCCAAGCGCCTCGAAGAGATGAGTGAGCACGACGATGACTAGGCACGCCGCACCCAGGAGCTGCAGGAAGGACCCGATACTTCTTGCGCGGATGAAGACGATTACGGCGGTCACCAGTAAGGCCGACGTCGGTGCCAGCGCGAGCAGTGACTTGAGCAACGTCGCGTTCATCTCGACAACTGTCAGGAACGCCCCCGCTTCTTCTCCGCGACATGTTCCAGGATGTCCCCCACTCCGCACTCCAGAACCCCGCACAGCGCCTCGAGCGTTGCAAACTCCACCCGCTCGGTCTTCCCGTGGTAGAGCGCGTTGATAGTTGAGTAACCGAGCCCGCTCCGTGCTTGGAGCTCAGTCTGCGCCATACCGTGCTTCTCCAGCAGCTCCCGTAGCCGCACCCGAATGGCCATATCCCGCCCTGACGTGGGTCGAAGTGAATATATCGGTCTCCGACAATATATCGCCAGCCCTTGACATAACATATCGCTGGGGATATATTGTTAGCGAGATATTGACGGCCTCACTTTCGAGGGGATGGGAGACCAGGCAGGCCATGTATCACCCACGCCGGAGACGTTCCCAGCCCCTACGGCCCGCCTGGGTCCGCCTGATCAAGGAGGTGGACCCGTCGCAACCGGAGCCTGTCCAGGTGCGGGGCCCACAAGACGCGGTCAACCTCTTGCGCGAGCGCGCGGCTCAAGAACTCATAGAAGTGTTCTACGTGATCGCGCTTAACTCGCAGTCCCGCGTGATCGCCATCCAGGAAGTCACGCGGGGGATCCTCAACTCCTCCCTGGTGCACCCCCGGGAAGTGTTCCGGCTCGCGATCGCCTTCGGCGCAGCCGGCATCATCGTGGCCCACAACCACCCGAGCGGTGATCCCACGCCGAGCGCGGACGATCGGGCCATCACGCGCCAACTGGTCGACGCCGGGCGTCTCTTGGACATCCCCGTCTACGACCATCTCGTCCTCGGCGCCGCGCGCTATCTGAGCTTCGCGGAAGCCGGGTTGCTGTAAGACCGCCGGCGGCGGTGGTCCGGACACGAGCCCGCCTCTTCTGATCACCGAAGGCTGAGCCGGTTTTCCACACGACGACGGGGGATTTCCACCCTGCACTGATCGTCCCAGCGTTCTTGGCTGTGCAAGCAAGTGGCGAGATATCGGTGCACGTGCTGGTGCACGCGCACTTCGATATCTCGCCAGGCCGCCCATTCGCGCCCTCCGGGCGCTCAAGGGCGTACACCCACATCCTTAGAACCCGTTGCCCCCACGAGCCACGCCTAACCCGCTGGCGCGAGCGCGGAAGTGACACGCTCGCCCCCGTGAGGGACTACTTATAAGTGAGGGGACCCATCTCGACGCCTCCGCACTGCCCCGGAGTCCTGTGCCCCGCATGCCGCGCCGCACCACTACCAAGCTGCTCCGCCTCCATCCTGAGGAGCTCGCGCGCATTGCCGCACGCGCCCAGGCCTGCGGCCAAACGCCAGCGCGCTTCATCCGCGAGACGGCACTCGGAGCGACCCCGAAGGCCCGCCAGCACCTCGACGCCGAGTCCGTACTTCGTACGTTGGGACGCCTCGGCCGCAGTCTCGAACAGGCGGCCCGGCTCGCCCGGTCAAGGGGAGACGCTGTGCTCGCCCAGCGGCTCGCCGACGCCCTGGAGGGGCACACGGCGCTCGTCGAGCAGGTGGTGCACGACGGACGGCCACGTAGCCGACGGACCTCGCGGTGATCGCGACGACGTCCTCCGGGCGCCGCTTTGCCGCCCTCGCCCGCTACCTCCTGCACGGCCGCTCCGGGGAGGAGACGGAGCGCGTGGCGTGGACGGCGGGCCGAAACCTCGGCCTCGACGACCCGGAACTCGCCGCGGCGATCATGCAGGCCACCGCCAACGCGAACCCGCAGGTCGAGGTCCCAGTCTACCACTTGACGATCAACTTCGACCCCGCCGATGCGGTTACCCCGGAACAGATGCAGGCCGTGGCGGACCGCGTTCTCGCGGACCTGGGCCTCACCGAACACCAGGCGCTCACGGTCGCGCATCGGGACCGCGCCCACCCGCATGTCCACATCATGGTCAACCGGGTCCACCCGGACACCGGCATCGCCTGGGACCGGTGGAAGGACCGGCCGCGGATCGAGCGGACGCTGCGGGAGCTCGAGCGCGAACTCGGGCTCCGCGAGGTGGCAGGTCGGCTCTACCAAATGGATGGGAAGGGGCCTCCGGAACGCGCGCCGCTCACGAACGGCGAACGTCGGCAGGCCGAGCGCACCGGGGATCCTGCGTTCCCTGACCGCGTCCGCGCGCACCTGCCCGAGCTGCGCGCAGCCCAATCGTGGGACGAGCTGGAGGCGACACTCGCTCGATATGGACTCCGGCTCGAGCGGAAGGGCCAGGGGCTCGTGATCACCGATGGGAGGCAGCACGTGAAGGCCTCGCGCGTGGCACGCGATCTGTCGCTCCGCCGGCTGGAGCAGCGTTTCGGAATCCCCTACCCCGAGCGCGAACCATCCGCACAGGCGCGTGAGACCTTGAGCCCCGCGGTGGAGCAAGTGACGAAGGCGCTCGACGAGCACGAGCGCGTCGCCGCCCTCAAAGGCGACCGCACGCACGCCGACCAGGAGCTCGCCGCCGCCCGCGAGCGGCTGCAACGTCTGAACGGCGCGATCGAGCGCGTCCGGCGCGCGTCTGAGCGCTTCGATGCCGCCCTCGCCCGCGTCTACCGAGACCCGCCTGCCGCCCGCGCGCGCTTTACCCGGAGCGGGGTGGAGATCGGCGAGGAGCGAGCGGCGGCAGTGCTCGGGAGCGAGCCCGAGCAGTTTGGGGCGCTCAAGACCGCCGATCGGCGTCGCGCACTGGGGCTCGGGGTCGCCCGCGACGACCGGCCAGCGCGTCTCGCGGCACCGAGCGCGGCCGTGCGCGCCCGCGAGCTGGCCGAGGCGTCCAGTGCGCTCGGCCTGGCCGCCCGCGAGCAGGGAGAACATGCCGATACACGGCAGGGAGCGACGGGGAAGGAGACCGACCGATCAGCGGAGGCGGCGCGCGGAGAGGCCGAGACCCTCGTGCGCCGCGCGGCCGAACGGCTGCGCCAGCTGCAGCAGCAGCTGAAGCACGCGCCGAGCCTCGGCCTCCTGGAGCGCAGCATCGGACGGGCCGTCGATCGGCTGATGCCCCGCGAGATCGCTCAGCTCCGTCGCGTGCTGACCGCCCCACGAGCCGCCATCGCCTTCAAAGCACGAGAAGTGGTCAAGGACATCGTGCTCGGCCGTGAGGAGGACGAGGAGTAGCCACTCAATGGAGGAAGGCGTGGCTCTGATCAAGTGCCCAGAGTGTGAGCGAGACGTATCGAGCAAGGCGACCGCATGTCCGCATTGCGGGTATCCGCTCACCCCGACAGCGCAGGGCCCGCGACCCGTTCAGGTCGTTGAGCGGACGGCGAAGGGATGGAAGGCCATCCGTGCGCTCGGGTGGCTGCTGATCCTGGCAGGCGGCGTCGTGGTCGTGCGGGAATTGGGAGCAGATGATGCCAAGCGTATAACGCCTGGATGGTGGATTTGTGGCGCAGGCGTCGCGTGCCTTGTTACGAGCAGAGCTGGGGCCTGGTGGTACCACGGGTGAGCGAGGCAGTGGAAGGTCTAGGGTCGAGCCTGGCGCCCAGCGGGCCGACGGGGGGCCTGCTTGCGGGGTCAATAGTATGCGCTTGACAAGACATTAGTCAAGCACATTAGCTTGACTGTGATATAGTAAAGCCAAAAGGCTTGACAGTTGCCATGTCAATGCACTAGCATTTACTCCGATCCGGCTCACGATAAACGGCCAAACCCGACCACCTCTCTGTAGCCGGTGTCCGCGTCGGGCACCCCCAGAAGGCTTCCGCCGTGAACATGCAAGCTTCAACGAAACACATAATGAGTACAGAAAAAAAGTCTCATGCCAAACCACCAACCGAAGGCGACCGCCCTCTACCCAGCATCGCTGTGATCGGTGATATCGTCGGGTCGAAGCAACTGCCTCAGGCAGAACGCAGCCACGTGCAGCGGCAACTGGAGGAGCTCCTCAACAGGATCAACAAGCGGTACGCGAAGGCGATCGGTGCCCGGTTTCTCGTAACTCTCGGCGATGAGTTCCAGGGCGTGCTGAAGCAGCCGGACATCATCCCCGATCTCATCTGGGATATAGAAACAGGCTTGCCGAAGGCGGAGGTCCGCATCGGCATTGGTTACGGCACTCTCAACCCTCCGCTAAAGAGGATTGCACTGGGAATGGACGGCCCGGCTTTTCACGCGGCAAGAGCGGCGATAGAAGAGGCAAGGAAGCACAGAACGCGCGGCGGCTTCTTCTTGGGTTTCGGCCAACCGGAAGACATGTTGCTCAACTCGCTAGCGGCCCTGCTTCATCGGCAGCGCGCGACTCTCACTGACAACCAGCTCGTGGCACTAGGACTCCTTCGCCAGGGCTATTCGCAATCACGGATTGCTGACAAGCTGGGCATTACCAAGCAAGCCGTGAACAGCCGCGCGAAGAGCATAGGCTGGGAAGCGTACTTGCAAGGCGAAGAAGCTCTGCGCGCGATCCTCAAGCGTTTCGACACTTCGTCGGCCTGGCTCCGGAGATCTCGGTGAGGGTATCATGGCCCACCGATGCACAGAGCTTGCTCTTGTGGAGTCAGCTTCTGTTGGCGTGGGTGTTTGTCGCGTACTTCGCCGCCGGTGACAGTCCAATAGTCGAGAAGAGTGAGCAACAGCTCGCGAAGACGTCAATCTGGTATTGGGTACGGGCACCGTTCCTGCTCCTCTTGCTCTTACTCATCATCCAGGAGTACGGCCTCAGGACTTGGGTACTCCTCATCATTCTTCTGACCCTAGTCGTTGCGTTGCCGCACGGACGCGCCTATCTGGCGAGGAGTGGCCATCCTTGGGGGGCCGAGTTCGAAATTCTCATCAACCTCATAGTCGTCCTAAGCACTGCGACTTTGCTGCCCACAGCTGGTGAAGCAGGACGCGCGTTGATCCAAATACCTCTTCCGCCCGGACGCCTCGCCGCGATCCTCCTAGCCTTGGCAAGTCTCGGATTCCTCGGAAGGGGCGGCAACCACGTTGTCCGAGGGATCCTCACACGAACCGACAGCATACCCTTTTTGACCAGCGGCAAGACCAAGACGATAGATATCGATGAATACAATCGCGGGCGCGTGATCGGCACCATCGAACGTCTGATCATGGCGGCAATTGTGGCCACTGGCGCGTACAGTGCCCTGGCATTCCTGATCGGAGCGAAAGGTCTCATTCGATCAAAGGAGTTTGAGAATCGTGACTTCGCGGAGTACTTCTTGATCGGGACCCTCTCTAGTGCTGCTCTCGCCTTTCTCTTCGGCTTTATCCTCAGAGGAATCTTCGCTCTTCTCTGGTGATTGCCGGCCAGCGAACTAGGTGCCTGTGGCCGAGTCGGCCCGGACTTTGACAGGTACGTTTGAGGCCATTCCCCATTTCTTGTGGTAGAGCATCTCCACCTCTGACCGTCTCTGTCGGCAGAATTGACAGTCTCCACGGGATGGCTCCGCGAACGATAGCCTGACGTGCCGGGAGTAATCCCGAGCGAAGTCAATCACCAGCACGTTTCTGAGAATCGGCACGAGCCCGAACCCATCTCGACGGAGTCGGAGCTTGACAGCCTCCGCTGCCGCCTGAATGCCTGCGAACGCCGACGCGAAGGGGACGCTAGGCTCCTGTGGTCCCGTTATGATGCCGTAGCGGGCGCGGAAGTCACCGATTGCTCCACAGAGATCGTGGCCAGCTTGTCGCTCGCCTTCAAAGAACTCGGCCGCTTGGACGTTCACCTTCCGCACCTCAGAGATGAAATCCAAGCTGATCTCGGCGGAACCATGGAACGCGCCAAGGCGGATGACCTCCTCTGGCAGACCCGTTCTGCGAGCCGCGTCCTCGACCGATAGGGGTAGGCGTCTAGCAAGTCCAGTGAGCCGATCAGGGTGACGACAGACAAGGCACGACAATCCATCAACACCCGTATGCACTGAGACGGCAACGCTGGTGCCGCTGGTCGCACCCTGCACGATGTACTCAGGAGCCCCCTCCTGCATCGCGTGTCGAACCTCGTTGTTATCCACGGCCGAAATGAAGAGCCAGACGCCGGCGCCACGGGACGGGGAAAACACCTCGTGCACGCCGCTAACCGCCAGACCGGGACGCGAGGCCCGAGCCTGCAACACCTCGACCTTCAATTCCCCAACGTCGTGCTCCCGGAAGTAGAGGCAACGGTTCAGGTTCTTCTCATCGACCAATTTGGAGTCGAGTACACTCACCGTACCCGCCAGCGACCCTGTAGAGGCCAACGCAAGAAGGCTCGCGTTCCCAACCGCTCCTGCGCCAACCTGCAGCACACCATTAAGACGCACGTCTCGCACCAGTTCAGAACCCGACGCCGTGGCCTCCGACGAGGCGACGTCAACGCGCTCGGCGAACCAAGCGCTATACCGGAAGTCATTAACTTGGCGTCTACGGAGCTCTTCACGGACGGATGCACCGGCAGCCGCTAAGAGCAACACGTCCTTGAAAACCTCCGCTACACCAAAGCAAGCGGCGAGTAGTGCCCCGAATGGGGCTTCCGATGGCACGACTGGTCCTGCCGGCTCGTTGCGTCGCAGCGTGACCGTCCAGCCATCGAACGACACGAAGACCACGCCGCGACCGACCTCAGAGATCTCGTTGGGTGCTCTACCGATGTGTAGGCGTACTTGGGGTTGCGGGCTCGGGAACGACTGGCTGAGCGAGAGGAATTTTCCGGGTCGCGAGTCAATAGATTGAAGGTCGCGTAGTAGTTCCTCCAGGCGAACGACTTCGCCTGGCCCTGCCCCGGTCACAACTAACTGCAGTGACCCAACAAACCGCGTGAGCATGTTTGACGCCGTTGAGTACGCCAGGAGTCCATTCGGGCTCTGAAGTGTTTCAGCTGTAGCAGAGAGCTGAACCGTGGAGTCGAGGAAGTGAGTGAAGGCCAACTCCGCGTGTTCCTCCCCGAGCAACCGGCTCAGAAGCCGGATGGTTCGATCGTCCCGGCTCACGGTGTGGAGGCTCGGCGAGCGTGACCCAGGTCCTCCGAGTGCGCCCAGATCAGCCCCTCACTCTCGACGATGCGCACGAGTTCCTGGACCTCCGCACGCTCCAGTTCCCGCCACCGTCCTCCTTCCAGGCGATGTACCCCCAGTTCGACAGCATCCCTGACGGGAAGCTGCGCGAATGTCGGCCACACGATTGAGACAAACCCTTCGGAGCTGGCGATCGGATAATCGTCGTCAGTGCCCGAGTGGCCGGTCCATGCCGTCGGATGAGTGTGTACTTGCATAAGGCCCGCAAGGCCCTGCCCTCGGAGCCATCTACCCATCTCGGCGGTCGTGTCCGGTCCAACTCTGATGAACCCCCTGTACAGCTCCACATCACGCCCACATGGGTAGACAATGCCCATCACTACCGCCGCTTCACCAAAACGAATCCCGCCCCAAGTGACCGTGCTCTCAACGCCCTTCAGTCCGTCCTGCCGGAGGATCTGCCAGGACCGATCGACTACCCACCGCGGCACCCAGTATCTAGAGATGATGTTCATTGGTTCCGACCAGTGTAGTTCCCAGGTTTGTCGAGGATATCCTGGATCGCCGTGACCACACGCCATACTACCCTGGTGGTCTTCCAGGTCCTGTTCCACTCTGCGTGGTGCTGTCGTCCTTCACGGGTCCATTCGTTGCAGATCCACCCACCTCCGTTGCCAGGTGGGTGCTTGAAGAACTCCGTGAGGTTCGCGGGCCAGTCCCGCGGGCTGCCCTCGGCCAGGGACTCGGGATCGCAAAAGGTGACGCTGGGCGGCCCACTGCTGAGGCTCTCCCCGAAATCGAGGCGAAGGCAATACTCATCCGGGGACTTCGCCGGGGAGAGTTTCACGTAGACTCGTAGGCCGTCGTCCGCCTGGCGTACCCGCCATCGATGGCCCTCGGCCCGATTCAGCAGCTCGACCTCGGCCCGCACAGCGAGAAGGTCGAGTTCGCTGGGCATCTCTTCACCAACCCGCAGCTTGCTCTTCGTTAAGCCGCAGCTTCGCTTCGTGCTTGTACCCGAGCTGTTCGAGCGTCTGCTTCTCCTCGTCAGCCGTGAAACGATGACGCGACTTGTCGTCACTGAGGTAGTACGCCTTGTCCGAGGGTGGGTTGGGTACGAACTCGCCCCGGGCCCATTCCTTCACCTCACCGAGGATGGTTGAGGAGGGGAATTGTCGTTTGATCGGCTCGTCGGCGGAGATGTAGTCGCAATGAACTTCGACGAGGTCTCCACTCTTGCTTTCGGCCTCGCCTCCGGTGTGACGGTTCGTGTCGGTTACCACAGTTGCATCAGCCATATCGCGTTCTCCTTGGGTAATTCAGCACCTGCTCAACATGTAGTGGATCGGCGCAGCCGCGCCTTCGCGGGATCGCCATGGTGTACGACGGTCATCGCCTGAGAGCGTTTCTTCGTCTCCCACAACGACAACGGCGGGCGTCCCCTTGCCCGCCCGCCGACTGCCTTGCCGCTGCGGTCCATGCCCTGATTCAAAGCATCTTGTAGTGCATCAACTGGTAGAACATCGCCTCGTGGGACACCTGGTAAAGTGCAGCAAGCTCGGTAGCCCGTCCGCTAGAGAGTGGTCGCTTTTCCGTCTTGATCCAGCTCCCTGGCATCAGAAGCTCGGCCGCGAATGTGTTTGCCTCGATTTCGATTGAGCTTCGACCCTCGGACTCCCCCCCCGCTTCGTACACACCCGCGAACCCGTACGAATCCGCCGGCAGCTCGTCCTCCAGATAGTGCCGCAGCTCCCAATGGCCTAGTTCGTGACCCATTGTGAAGCGTTGCCGAGCGAGACTCCGATTGCGCGTGTTCACGAAGACTTCCGACTGCGCGGGGAACAGCTGACCCGACACGGCACCGGGCACCTCGCTCTGCACGAGACGCAAACCACGCTCCCGAATGAGCATCACAACGTCAACCGGCGGGCTCTTTAGGCGGAACTCCTTAATGACCTTCTTAGCCATCTGTCGTGCGAGTGACCGCCTGGCCCCTCGCGCTTCGCCTTCTCCGAATTCAGGCTGGTATTCGCGATCGTCCGTCATGCTCTCGCAAAGGCCAGAGATGTCTGTAACCTCAGCGGTTGTTTCAACCGCTATTCTGAACTGCTTGCCTCGCTCGTCGAAAGAACTCGATCGCCGCTCGGTTTTCCTCTTTCACCATTGCGAGAGCGGTCTTGATGGCATCGAGCCGGGCTTTGGAGGCTGTCTGTAGCTTGTCGTACCTACCAAGCGCAAGCTTCAAACGTCCCTCAACCTGCCTCACCAGGTGCTTTCGCACCGCGTACTGGAGCAAGTCGACTACCGACGGCCAAGGTAGTCGCACCATCTGGGCATATGTCGAGAGCCGCTCGGCGGGCAGTCGATACCATGGCGTCAACTCACTTTCAACGCCCTCCAGCTGCTCGGGCGCCACGCCGAGACAATTCGCAGCTTCCTCGAGAGACACGCCCGCGTTGACCCTCAACTGCCTCAGGGCCGCGGCGGGCGAATCGACCTCGGAGCTAACCTTCCTTCGCTCGTTGACGCTTTCAAGGAAGTCCTCTGTCAGGGACTCGCTTGGAAGCATTTCGACAAGAGCTTCGAGAGCCGCGTCGTCGGAAGGAGCAGGTCGCAACGCCGCCGACTCCCTGAGGCGCAGTGCGAGCGCTTCCAGTTCGTTGACAAGGTCGCCTGTCAGATTGTCCTCCAGGCCCTCTCTGAGAAGTTCGCTCTTGAGCCACACGAGGGGGTCCACCGCACCCTCGGAGGCGGAAAACCGAATGTCCTTCCGCTTCATATTGACCGTCCTAATTGGAGCCTTCGCCAGACATATCAGCAATCACTCGCCGACTATGCTCGGCCGCCCCCCCTTGGCCCGTGGGCATCTCGCTCCTTGATCAGAAGCCCTTCTAGCCGGGCGAGCGCCTTGTAGCGGATCTTACGGACGGTATCTTCAGGGATTCCCAGTCGCACGCCGATTTCCCGATCCGAAAGCCCTGCCCGCGAGAGACCAAGCAGCGCCTGATGGCGAGGCGACAACTTCGCGAGTACCCTATCGAGGGCAGCCTGAGCGGCGTCCGACTCCGGCGTCGTGCCCAACTCCACCACGTCAACGGAAAGCGTCTCCGCCACCTCCTCAACCGAAATCAGTTCCACCCTTCGTTCGCGCCGAAACCAGTCGTAGGTAACGTTCTGCGCGATCTTGTACGCCCACGAGAGCAGACTCTTGTTGCCCCGCGGCGTGAACCGACCGATGGCGGCCTGCATCCGAACGACGGAATCGCTGAAGACGTCCCTGCGATCGGCCTCCTGAAGTGATGGCGCGACGTACCCGATCAACCGCATAATCCGGTCCCCGTGACGTGTCATAAACTCACGCCACGCCGCGTCGTCCTCGCCAGACTCAGTGGCCATCGCCTGAGCCAGGTCCTCATCTGTTGCGTTCGCAAACGGATTCTGTTTCGTCGGCGGGTTCCCGCCTTCTCTACCCATGGGCGCTGCCCACCCTTCCACCGAGTCACTACTGCGCAGTCTACAGCATACGATCCCGCATATCCCAACGACGTGTCACGTCACCCTGAGGGTGGTACCTCTTGTCCTCCGCATATACAACGGGGAGTGTCACCCTCGCCGGGAGACCAGTGCTGAGGGACGCCGTGGCCCATCTTGACCGAGAAGAGGTCAGCTCCCCCGTGCGCACGTCCCTCGTCGGCAGCGGGTTTCCTCAAGCTGACGGGGGACCTCCACCCGCACCCGTGCGCCCACGGTTGGCAAAACAGCACCACCGCCCATTGAAGCACAAAGCACCGCCGGCCCAATCGCAAACGGTGCTTCGCGCTAGACCAGTCGGGACGGCGGGATTTGAACCCGCGACCCCCTGAACCCCATGCGAATCGCTAGAGGGCCGAGTTACGACATCCAGTAGTAATCATGCGATGTTTTGGGCATCGGTGTCGTGACACCAGTCCCGAAGATCCACAGAGTATCGTGAGAAACTCACAGCAGAACTCACAGCACGCCGATCCCCTGAGTCGATAGAGAGGGTCGGCGTTTTTGTGTCGGCAACGCTGGGGCTCGCGACGCTGCCCTTGCCCCAACCGCAGCCGGACGTTACTTGTAGCCTTCCCCGCTGCCCTTGAGTCTCCTTGTTGGATCGCGAGCGTGCCTTTGACGCCCTGTTCCGTGCCAACTACGCGGGACTGTGCCGCGTTGCGACTAGGATCCTCGGCTCCCCGGCACGGGCCGAGGAGTTGGTCCAGGATCTCTTCCTGTGGGTGTGGGAGCGGTGCCCCGTCATCGACGAGTCCACGCCCTCCCGGGCGTATCTCTATCGGGCTGCGCACAATGCGGCGATTAACAGGATCCGCCACGAGCGGATCGAGCAACGCTGGAGAGAAGAGCAGCCCGACGCCGAACCCAGTGAGTTTCCGCCAGCGGCGGAGCTCGAGCACGACGAGCTGCTTGGCGCAGTCCAGGACGCGATCGAGCGACTCCCGCCCCGGTGCGGATTGATCTACACCATGAGCCGCCGGGAAGGCCTCACCTACGAGGAGATCGCCAACGCGCTGGACCTCTCGGTGAAGACCGTCGAGGCCCAGATGGCGCGGGCGTTCCGGCTGCTGCGCAAGGCGCTGGCGCCACACCTGCTTGCCTCGGTACTGATCCTGGCCGGGCTCGCCGGCAGCCAGTAACCTCCCCAGACACAACGTCTTCGAAATCGAGCGCTCCCCCGCTAGGGGTGCGCCGCCTTTCAAGTGCTCCCTTCTATAAGGAGGCACCTACGAGCATGCTCCCTGAAAGTATCGACGGCATGCTGATCCGGTACTTCTCCGGACAGCTCGCAGACAGTGAGCGCGCCGCGTTCGAGGCTTGGATCGCCGAGGACCCCGCGCGCGAGGTGGAGGTGCAGCGCCTCCGTGACCTGTGGGAAGCTTCAGCCGAGGTGACGGGCCAGGTCGACACGGAGGCCGCCCTCCGTGAGCTGAAGGAGCGGCTCGACGCCGGTCGCCTCACGCGGCGTCGGAACGTCGCGCCCACGCATCCGGTCGGCCGCGCGATCCAACCCGGTGCATACGCATGGCGCATCGCAGCGGCGATCGCGCTACTGCTGGGTGGGGGTGCCGCGTGGTTCGCGGTGCGATCGCGCGCTCCGGCGTCGGATCAGCGCGCGCCGATGTGGACGTACGCTACCGCCCGGGCGCAGCGGGCCACCCTCACGCTACCCGATTCGAGCAAGGTCACCCTCAACACGGAAACCCGCCTTGAGATCCCCGCGAGTTTTGGGCGTCGGACGCGCGACGTGTATCTGGACGGCGATGCGTACTTCGAGGTCGCCCACGACCATAAGCGACCGTTCCGGGTGCACACAGGGAACGCGGTGACCGAGGTCATCGGCACGAAGTTCGGCGTCCGCGCGCGGGAAGGAGAGAGTGCGGTCCAGGTCGCGGTCGCCGAGGGTCGGGTCGCCCTGTCCTCACCCGGCCCCCTCTCCACGAATGCGGAGAGCGGGAACGAGGAGGGAAGGGCCGTACTCGAGCGCGGTGACGTGGGCAGGCTCGCGTCCGACGGGCGTGCGAGCGTGGCGCACGGGATTGACGTCAGCCGGATTCTCGCGTGGACCGAAGGCCGTCTGGCGTTCGAGCGGACGCCGCTGCCCGAGGTACTTGCCGAGCTGGACCGCTGGTTCGATCGCGACTTCGTCCTAGGTGATAGCTCGCTTGCGGGGCTGAAGCTCACGACGTCGCTCCGCGGCGACTCGCTCGCGGAGGCGATCGCGGTGCTCGAGGCGGCGCTAGCGGTTAAGGCGCGCGTCGTGGGGCGGACGGTGATCCTGAAACGGTGAGCGGTGAGCGGTAAGCGGTGAGGGGTGAGGGGTGCAAGCCCAAATTCCAGTCGGGAGGCTCGCATGGGGAGCGGAGTGAAACGCAGTCTCGTCGTCTTCGGCGCGATGATCGCCTTCTCCACGGGAGGCGTCGCCCAGGTTCCCGATAGCGCGCCCAGGGTCCAGGTGCTGCTGCGTCGCGACATCGCTGCGGCCATCCCGCAACTCCAAAAGACGATCTCCTTACAGCTCGAGGGAGCATCTCTCGACGAGGCATTGCAGGCCGTCGCTCATCAAGCCGAGCTCCCGATCACGTATAACGACGCGATCCTACCGCGCGACCGGAGGGTATGGCTGACCGCTACCGAGATCCGCACCGATGAAGCGCTAGAGGAGATACTCCGGGACTCGGGCCTCCAGTTGCTGCCGCTCGCGAGCGGGCAGGTAGTCGTTGTGAAAGCTCGCGCCCAGGGTGGGACGGTCAGCGGGCGGGTGACGGATGCCAGGACGGCTGAGGGCATCCGAGCCGCGCTCATTACGGTCACCGGGACCCGCCTGACCGCTCTGACCGGCGACAGCGGGCAATACCGGATCGCCGGGGTGCCGTCCGGCACGTACACCGTCACCGCGCGCCGGATCGGCTACACGCCGGGCAGTCAGTCCGTGGCCGTTGTCGCGGACGTTGAGTCGACGGTGAACTTCGCGCTCGCCGCCGCGCCCTCGCAACTCGAAGCGGTCGTGGTGACCGTCACCGGTGAACACCGGCTTGCCGAGCTCGGGAACGTGGTCGGCAGGGTGAACGCGGACTCGCTCATGCAGAGCGCACCGATCAAGAGCTTCGACGATCTGCTCACTGCGCGCGTTCCTGGCGTGGATGTGCGTCAGACGAGCGGCTTCACGGGCCAGGCTACGAACATCCGGATCCGCGGCATCAACAGCCTCACGGTACGCAGCGAGCCGATCATCCTCGTGGACGGCGTGCGGATCGACAATCAGCCGGGGGACAACGCGGTCAACATCGACGGCAGCCACACCCCGGGCTACAACGCGGGCTTCTACGGGTACGGACAGTGGTCGGGCGCCCTGACCAACCTCACGCCGGATGAGATCGAGTCGGTTGAGGTTGTAAAAGGGGCTTCCGCCGCCACGTTGTACGGCACCGATGCCGCCAACGGCGTCATCGTGATTACGACCAAGCACGGCCGTGTCGGCAAACCAGTGATCAATTTCTTCTCCGAGGTGGGCGTGGACAAGGCGACGGGCCCCACCTGGACTAACTACTACGCGTGGGGACACTCCCTATCCAGCGGGGCGCCCACTCAGTGTACCCTACCGGGGGCGGCGGGCGGCGTGTGTGCGATCGACAGCGTCACGCACTTCAACCCGCTCGACACCCCGCAGACGACCCTGCTCTCCACTGGCAACCGCGAGCACTTCGGTGCGCAGGTCGCGGGCGGCGTCCCGGCGATTCGCTACTTCGTGAGCGGCGACTTCGAGCGGGAGCTGGGATATCTCAAGATGCCGGCGTTCGATCAGCAGCGGCTCGAGGCTCAGCGCGGGAACGCGATCCCGGACTATGAGCTCCGTCCCAACGCCCTCCGCAAGGTGAGCTTGCGGGGAAACATCGCCTCCGACTTTGGCGAGAAGGGGGACATTAGCGTCTCCACCGGCTTCATCACCAACCTCGTCCGGGTCCCCCAGACGACAGCGATCGAGTCCGCCGCTTACGGTCCGGGCTATCTCGACTCCGCGGCGCACGGGTACAACTCCTCCTCCGGGTCCCCGGGCGACCTCTTCTCGGTCAAGGCCGATCAGCACATGACCCGTTTCACCGGCAACGTCACGGCGAACTATCGCCCGATCAACTGGCTGACCACCCATGCCACGACCGGCGTCGACTACACAGGCACGTTCTTAGACGGACTGCAGCTGGCCGGGGAGGGTCCGGTGCGTGCCCGCACGGGCTCGCGCTGGAACTCGCGCCAAACGGTCACGCTGTATTCCGTCGACCTGGGCGCCAAGGCCACTGCGCTGGTCTCCCCGATCCTCCGGTCCAACACTGCCATCGGCGTCCAGTACAATCGCAAGCAATTCGGCACGACCATGGCTGCCGGGCGCGGGTTGATCGTCGGCGTCGAGACCGGGTCCGGTGCGCAGACGCAGTACATCGGCGAGTTCAACCAGGAGAACGTGGTCGCGGGTGCGTACGTGGAGCAGGCCTTCGGCCTGCGGGACCGGCTCTTCCTGACCGGCGGCCTCCGGGGCGACGGGAGCAGCGGCTTTGGGTCGAACTTCCGCACAGCGCTCTATCCGAAGGTGAACGCCTCCTGGGTCATCTCGCAGGAGCCCTTTCTGCGGAACGTTTCCTCATGGCTCGGGAGCCTACGGCTCCGCGCCGCCCTTGGCTCTTCGGGCGTGCAGCCCGGCCCGACGACCAAGATCTCTCAGATGTATGTGCAGAACGGTTTCGTCGACGGGCGGGTCCAGAACGGGGCGTACCTGATCACGCTCGCAAATCCGAACCTGAAGGCGGAGCGGGAAACGGAGTTCGAAGGTGGGCTCGATGCGGAGTTATGGCATCGCCGCGTGACGCTCGAGGCGACCTATTACACGCGCCACAGCAGCGACGCGCTCATACTTGTGCAACTCCCCCAATCGGTCGGGATCGGCGCGGAGGAGCAGAACGTCGGGAGCATACGGAACCGCGGGCTCGAAGGAGCGATCAACCTCCAGGTGCTGCGCTGGAGGGACGCGACCCTCGACCTCGGGGTCAGCGGGTCGACCAACCACAGCAAGGTCCTCCAGTTGGCGCCTGGTAGGTCCAAAATCGCTCCCCTCCCCGGCTTCTACCCGGTGGAGAGTCGCGTCGGCTACTCGGTGGATGGTGTCTGGGCGCGTCCGTTGCTCGGGTATCAGGACGCGAACGGCGATGGGATTATCGCCCCGAACGAGATCACCGTGGGCGACACCGCCGTCTACCTGGGGACGATCCATCCCACCCGAGAGTTCAGCGGGACCGCGAAGCTCTCGCTCTTCGGGGGCCGGGTGCAGCTGTCCTCGCTCTTCGATTACCGCGGTGGCTCCAAGTACCTGGACGAGGAGGCGTATTTCCGGTGCGCCCTGTACCAGAACTGCCGCGAGGCGAACGATCCGACGGCCCCGCTCGCCGATCAGGCGCGCAACGTGTGGCGCCAGGTCAGCGGCAATTATTTCTTCATTTACGATGGTGATTACGTGCGGTGGCGCGAGCTGTCGCTGACGCTCACCGCCCCCGACCGGGTGGCCCGCTCCATGGGCTTCCGCTCCGTCTCGCTGACCCTGACCGGACGGAATCTCAGGCTGTGGACAAAGACCGACGGCATCGACCCCGAGCGGCAGTACATGGACAACCAGGTGACACCGGGCTACAACGCGTCCGCCATCTACGAATCCTACGGCGTGCCCACCGCGCCGATCACGCGCTACTGGATCGCGCGTGTCAATCTGGGACTCTAATCATGACCAACACGGCTTCAACCGTGACTGCCGGCCGGGGCCCCATGTCCTTGATGCTGGCCGCTCTGGCGCTGCTCGGGCTCAGCTGCACTAGCCTCACGAGCGTGGATGCTCCCGACATCCTTCAACCGTCGCAGCTCGACACGCCCGATGGAGCAAACGTGCTCCGCGTTGGCGCGATGAGCAACTTCTACCACTTCGCCATCTTCTACCCCTTCGGCGTCCAAGGGACCGTCGGCGTCCTGAGCGACGAGCTGGTCAGTGGCGGGAGCGATGGCACTCAGGAAGCGCTGGATGCCCGCCGGCTCACGGGGGATGCGGAGTTCACTTACTACGCGATGCACCAGTCGCGACACAATTTCGAGGCGGCGATCGCGGTGTACCAGAGGTTCCCGCAGCTGCCCCGCGACTACGTGGGGGAGCTCTTTGCGCTGCTGGCGCTCGATGAGGACTACATCGGCGAGGTTCTGTGCTCCGGAGTGCCGCTCAGCGAAATCGTGAACGGCGAGCCGCAATACGGCCCGCAGCTCACCACCGAGCAGATATTCCAGCACGCGCTCGGCTACGCCGATTCGGGCGTCAAGTACGCGGTGGACACGGTACGGTACAAGTATCTGGCGCAGGTGGTGCGCGCCCGTGTGCTGCTCAACCAGGGCCAATTCGATGCGGCTGCCGCCGCGGTGTCAGGCGTGCCCACGAGCTTTCTGTTCAACGCCGAGGCGACGACGGCAACGGTTACCCAGAATAACCTGATCGGCCTCAATCAAGTCTATGGGAAGTTCTATGGCGTTGCGGACAAGGAGGGGACAAACGGACTCGACTTTAGGAGCTCCGGCGATCCGCGCATCATCCCCAACATCGCGGACCTCGGGCTCGGCGCAGATGGGCTCACCGAAGTTTTTGAGTGGCTACCGTACGGGAAGGTCGATAGTCCCGTCCCGCTTGCGAACGGCATCGAAGCGCGGTTGATCGAGGCGGAAGCGGCCCTCCAGCGAGGCGACGTCGCGACGTGGCTCACGACGCTCAACACGCTCCGCACGGACGGCACGCAGACCGGCGGCGTGTACAACGCCGGCACGGGCGGCGTGGCCGGACTGGCTCCCTTGACCGACCCCGGCACGGCCGCGGCACGCGTCGATCTCACGTTCCGCGAGCGGGCGTTCTGGCTCTTCTTCACCGGGCATCGGCTCGGCGATCTGCGTCGATTGATCCGGCAATACGGGCGCTCCGCGGAGACGGTGTTCCCGACGGGGCCGTACAAGAACAACGGGAACTACGGTACGGACGTCAACGTGACCGTCCCGAGCGGCGAAAACTCCAATCCGAACTTCCACGGATGTCTGGACCGGGGCGCTTGAGCGCGGTCACGAGGCTCGCGGCGCTCGTCCTGGGACTCGCCGGCGCCACCTCGGGGCTGCGCGGTCAGACGCCGATCGCGGACGCCGCCCGGCCCCCGATGACCGTCGCCGACATCATCCGCATGACGACGTTCGGTAGCCAGCCGCACGGCTATCTGCCCGAAGACCTCGATGTCCCATCACCGGACGGGCGGCTGCACGCGGTCGTGGCCCAGTCGGACGTGCCGCTCCGCGGCATCGATCACCACAATCGGGTCCTGCTTCTCCGCGCGCGAGTCCTAGGGAAGACCGTCGGTGTCGTCCTCATTCTCACACGTCTCGGCACTGTGCCCCAGGTGATGGACCAGGTCCGCGCCCTCGGGGCCGAGATCCAGGCGCACTTCGACGAGGTCGGCTATGTGCGCGTCCGGGTGCCGCTCGCGCAATTCGCGCGGCTGCGCGCGATCCCGGACGTCATCGACGCCCGGATCGATGCGGGCTATTTATCCTATGGATACGATCAGGGCACCGACCAAGCCGCCGTGAAGCTCGCGGACCGAGTCTTCGAGCGGGTCAAGGCAGCGTTCGATACGACGGCTCCCCTGCCGCCGCCTCTGCCGGCGGCTGCGCGCGATAAGGCCCTCGCGTTGAATCCGTACGTGCCCATGGCGGACATGGGCTCGCGACAGTTCACCCGCGCCCACCCCGAGTATGACGGGCGTGGCGTGACGATCGGCGTGCTTGAGGGCGGGGTGCTCGACATGACGCACCCAGCCCTCCAGACCGCGCGGCTGATCACCGGAGATTCGGTCCCCAAGATCGACGCGATCATCACCGCGTCGAGCTACGATCCCGACCCGGCTCCCGCCGCCACCGATTCCGTCCTGACGCGCGACACCATACCGCACGTCACGCGGGTCCGACGGACTGGACCGATCGACGCGCGCGACGGCACTTTCAGCGTCGAAGGCCGGACGTACCACGCGCCAGGCCCCGGCAGGTACAGCTTCGGCGTCTACACCGGTTACCTGAAGATTCCGGGCGGCCCGTTCGGCGTCGTGTGGGACTCGGGCGGTCAGATCTGGGTGGACACAAACCGCGATCGCGATTTCCGCGATGAGGTCGTGCTCGGGGACTTCAACCGAACGCACACGACCGGCTACCTGCGGCGGGACAGCACGGCGGCGAAGGCCGAGCGATCCGTGGCGTTCGCGGTGGCGTTCGACAGCGGCGGAACCGCGCTCCATCTCTACGCGGGTACGCAGGGCCATCAAACGATGGTGGCGAGCGTCGCCGCGGGCCACGACATCCTGGGCGGCGTCGATGCGAGCGCGCCCGGCGCGCGGCTCATCATCGTGGACGCCGGTGCGTCGCTGGGGGACGCGATCGAGGGGTTCATCCGCGCGGAGCGCGACCCGCGCATCGACCT
>Ga0137378_10000452_pt1 | contig 31292 bp, 33 predicted proteins | sample SagtaG_21_FD_104813 | JGI IMG/M metagenome (GOLD analysis project Ga0137378, IMG submission 104813) | Vadose zone soil microbial communities from Sagehorn Ranch, Mendocino, California, USA - Sage2_L_60_16 metaG | ecosystem: Environmental > Terrestrial > Soil > Vadose zone | place: USA... | reverse complement strand
CGCCGTGCTCGCGGCCGCCCCGGAGTCGGCGTCGAAGCGCGTCCCGTGGCTGTGGTCGGAGCTGCAGTCCCCCCGGGCCGACGGCCTTCGGTTCAGCCTGTCGCTGGTGGAGGGGGGCGACCACGTGATGGTGCAGCCGGTGGCGGCGCAGGGCCGGGTCGACGCCTTCCTCGCCCTCGGCAAGCGGGAGGCCGTCACGCAGTTCGACCGGATCGTGTTCAGCCACGCCCTGTCGCTGCTGGCGATCGAGCTCACGAAGACCAGGGCGGTGTCGGAGGCCGAACGCCGCCTCAAGGGGGACCTGCTGGAGCAGTTGGTGACGGGGTCACTGCAGGCGCCCGAGGCGGGATCGGCCCTGGAGCGGTTCGGGTTCGACCTCCGGCAGCCGGTGGCGGTGATCGCCCTGACGGGCGGCGCCGAATCCCTGGAGCGGCTGGCCATGGCGTGCGACGAGGTGCTGGCCCGGCGGGCCGCGGCCTTCCTGACCTCGGCCCGGGAGGACCTGGTGCTGGCGGTGCTGCAGCCCATGACCGCAGGGCTTCTCCCAGCGGTGCGCGCTGCGGTGGCGGAGCGCATGGGGTGTCGGGTGGTCGGCGGGGCGGGCAGCCTGCGGGGCTACGAGCAGCTCCCGCAGGCGGTGCGGGAGGCGCGGTACGCCCTGCAGGTGTGCCGAACCGAAGGCCGGGCGGAGGCGGAGTTCGCCGACCTCGGGACCTACCAGCTGTTGCTGTCCCTGCAGGATCCCCAGGCGCTGGCGACGTTCGCCGACAGCGTCCTGGCCCCGCTGGACGGGTACGACCGAGGCCACGGCGGCGAGCTGATCCCGTCGCTCCGGGCGTTCCTCGAGCGCAACGCCCGGTGGGAGACCGCCGCGGCCGACCTGTTCGTGCACCGGCACACGCTGCGCTACCGGATGCGCAAGGTCGAGGAGCTGACCGGCCGCGACCTGGCCTCGGCCCGCGACCGGATGGAGTTCTTCCTGGCCCTTCGGGCCCGCGACCTGCTGGACTCGACGAGCTGGCCGCGCAACGGCGGGCCGTCCAAGGCGACGCCTGCCGAACGAGTCAGGGCGAGCTCCTCCAGCCGCCGCAGATGAACGCGCCATCGCGGGGCGGCAGGCGTCCTCCTGCCCGACGGTCCGGTCCTCGTGGCAGCGGGCAGCAGCGGCAACTCCGACCTGACTCGGCCGACCTCCATGACCCCTCAACTGGAACGTGGTCCCCCACGGGATCCATGACCTACGGCCGGACCTCATGGCGGGACCAGTCGTGCCGTTCCCGTTGGCCGTCGCGTACAACTTCTGCCGTTCGGTTTGACCGTTGACCGACTGCCCGCCTATCCCGGGAAACGCATAGCCTTGCGTTGAGAGCTTCGGGTTCGAGGGCGGGAGGTTCGACATGGCCACGGCGGTCAAGCACCAGCAGATGTTCATCGGCGGGGAGTGGGTCGACGGGTCCACGGGCGAGACGCTGCCCATCCAGAACCCGGCGACCGGCGAGGTGATCGCGGAGGTTCCCGCCGCGGCCGCCGAGGACGTCAACCGGGCGGTGGCCGCAGCGCGGAAGGCGTTCGACGAGACGTGGTTCGACTCCACGCCATCCGAACGACAGCGGGCCCTCCTGAGGCTGGCCGACCTGGTCGAGGAGCACGGGGAGGAGTTCGGCCGGATCGAATCCCAGAACGTCGGCAAGGTGTTCTCCCTGGTCATGAGCGAGGAGATCCCGGTGATCGCCGACAACTTCCGGTTCTTCGCCGGGGGTGCCCGGGTGCTGGAGGGACGGGCGGCCGGGGAGTACATGAAGGGGTACACCTCGTTCATCCGCCGCGAGCCCATCGGCGTGGCCGGCCTGATCGCACCGTGGAACTACCCCCTGTTCATGGCGGCGTGGAAGATCGGTCCTGCCCTGGCCGCAGGGAACACCGTGGTGATCAAGCCGTCCGAGTGGACCCCGCTCTCGCTCCTGAAGCTGGCCGAGCTGGCTGCGGAAGCCGAGGTCTTCCCGCCCGGGGTGTTCAACGTGGTCACCGGCGACGGCGTGCCCGCCGGCGACGCCATCGTGCGGCATCCCGACGTCGGGATCGTCTCGCTGACCGGCGACGTGGACACCGGCAAGCTGATCAGCCGGAACGCCGCCGACACTCTCAAGCGGGTCCACCTGGAGCTGGGCGGCAAGGCCCCGGTGATCGTGTTCGACGACGCCGACCTCGAGGCCGCCTCCGAGTGGATCAAGATCGCCGGCTACTTCAACTCGGGGCAGGACTGCACCGCGGCCACCCGGGTCATGGCCGGCAGCGGGGTCTACGAGGACCTCCTGGCCGGCCTGGTCCCCAAGGTCGAGTCCCTGAAGGTGGGGGACGTGTTCGGCGAGGACACCGAGATGGGCAGCGTCGTTTCGAAGGAGCAGCTCGAACGGGTCACAGGGTTCGTCGAACGCGCCCGCGACTCCGGGGCGAAGGTCCTCACCGGCGGGGCGCCCATCGACGGCGCCGGCTACTGGTACCGCCCCACGGTGGTCACCGACGTGGGGCAGGACTCCGAGATCATCCAGAAGGAAGTGTTCGGCCCCGTGGTCACGGTGCAGCGGTTCGACGACGAGGACCAGGCGCTGGCGTGGGCCAACGGCGTGGACTACGGCCTGGCCGCGAGCGTGTGGACACGCGACGTGGGCCGGGCCCTCCGCATGGCCCGCCGGTTGCAGTTCGGCACGGTGTGGGTCAACACGCACATCCCGCTGACGCCGGAGATGCCCCACGGTGGGTACAAGCAGAGTGGGCACGGCAAGGACATGTCGATCTACTCCATCGAGGAGTACACGAACGTCAAGCACGTGATGGCCTCGCTGGAATGAGGGGTGAGCCTGCGATGACGACGGCCAGACCGTGCTATGTGGCGGGGGAGTGGAGGACCGGGGACGGGACCCTCGACGTGAAGAGCCCGTGGGACGGCAGCGTGGTGGCCACCCTCGGCGTGCCCACGGACGGGGACGTTGAGGACGCCGTCCGCGCCGCCGTGGAGACCTTCGACGAATCCCGCCGGCTCCCCACCCACGCCAGGGCCGAGGCCCTCATGCACATCTCCCGGCGGATCGGCGAACGCCTCGACGAGATGGCCGAGTGGGTGGCGAAGGAGGGCGGCAAGCCGGTCAAGTGGTCGAAGGTCGAGGTGACCCGGGCCGTCTCCACGTTCCGGTGGGCGGCCGAGGAGGCCCGGCGGTTCGGCGGCGAGCTCATGCGGCTGGACACCGAGGAGTCGCTGGGCTCCCGCGCCGGCATCGTCCGGCGGTTCCCGTTCGGCCCGGTCATCGGGATCAGCCCGTTCAACTTCCCGGTGAACCTGGTGGCCCACAAGATCGCCCCGGCGCTGGCGGTGGGCGCTCCCATCGTGCTGAAGCCGGCCGGCCAGACGCCGCTGGGCGCGCTGATCCTGGCGGAGCTGTTCGACGAGACCGACCTCCCGAAGGGCATGCTCTCGGTGCTGCCCATCTCGGGCGAACGGGCCCAGAGGCTGGTGGAGGACCGGCGGTTCAAGAAGCTCTCCTTCACCGGTTCGGGCATCGGGTGGAAGCTGAAGGGCCTCGATCCCCACAAGCACGCCACGCTGGAGCTGGGTGGGAACGCGGGGGTGATCGTGCACAGCGACGCCGACCTGGACCACGCGGCCCAGCGGGTGGCCGTCGGGGGCTACTACCAGGCCGGCCAGTCGTGCATCAGCGTGCAGCGGGTCTTCGTCCAGTCCGAGGTGTACGAGGAGTTCCTCCCCCGGCTGGTCAAGCAGGTGGAGAGCCTGAAGGTGGGCGACCCGCTCGACCCGAGCGTCGATGTGGGGCCGGTGATCGACCCGGGCTCGGCCGAACGGATCGAACAGTGGACCCGGGAGGCCGTGGAGGGAGGAGCCCGCGTCCTCACCGGGGGTACCCGGGAGGGCTCGCTGGTCCAGCCCACCGTCCTGGTCGACACCACGCCCGACATGAAGGTGTGCCGGGAGGAGGTGTTCGGCCCGGTCATCACCGTCGAGCCGTACCAGACCTTCCAGGAGGCCATCGACAAGGTGAACGACTCGCCGTACGGCCTCCAGGCCGGCCTGTTCACCTCGGACATCGAACGGGCCATGCTGGCCCACCGCGAGATCCAGGTGGGTGGCCTGATCGTGAACGACGTGTCGGCGTTCCGGGCCGACCAGATGCCCTACGGCGGGTCGAAGGAGTCCGGCTACGGGCGGGAGGGGCTCCGGTACGCGATGGAGGAGATGACCGAGCCGAGGATCATGGTTCTGTCCAACGTGCCGCTGTAGGGCCGGGGCTGCCTCGGCCACCGGCAGACCCGGACGGGCCTTCGGCCGGTGCGAACTCGCCCCATTGTACAAACCGTACAAGCCGGTTTCGCCCCGGGGGCCGTGCCGGGGCCCCTCCCGATGCGGATACGGTTCTCCCATCCGCCACGCCACAGATCCTTCGGGACGAGCCGTGTCACAATCCCCGGTACGGGACCAGATCGGCACGGTTTGGGGTGCGGGCGTGCCTGACGCTGACGTTCGGCTCGATCGGGTGACGAAGCGCTTCGGCGAGGTGACGGCCGTCGACGACCTCACCCTGGAGATCAGGCAGGGGGAGTTCTTCAGCCTGCTGGGGCCCTCGGGGTGCGGCAAGACGACCACCCTCCGGATGATCGGGGGCTTCGAGGATCCCTCGGCCGGGGCGATCTCCCTGGGCGGCCGCGACGTCACCGGGCTTCCGCCCTACCGCCGCGACGTCAACACGGTCTTCCAGTCCTACGCTCTCTTCCCGCACCTCGATGTGTTCGAGAACGTGGCGTTCGGCCTTCTCCGGAAGAAGGTGGCCCGGCCCGAGGTGGAGCGAAGGGTCGGAGAGGCGCTCCTGCTGGTGGACCTTCCCGGGTTCGAACGCCGCCGACCCTCCCAGCTCTCGGGCGGCCAGCAGCAGCGGGTGGCCCTGGCCAGGGCCCTGGTCAACCATCCCAAGCTCCTGCTCCTCGACGAGCCCCTGGGCGCCCTCGACCTGAAGCTCCGAAAGCAGATGCAGCTCGAGCTGAAGCGCATCCAGTCCGAGGTCGGGATCACCTTCCTCTACGTCACCCACGACCAGGAGGAGGCCATGACCATGTCGGACCGGCTCGCGGTGATGCGCCACGGGCGGATCGAACAGATCGGTGGGCCCGAGGACGTCTACGAGCGCCCGGCCAGCGAGTTCGTGGCCGGATTCCTGGGCGCGTCGAACCTCCTGGACGGCGAGGTGGTCGAACGCCGCGACGGCACGGCCACCGTTCGTCTCACCGACGGAGGCACCGTGGAGGTTCCGAGCCTCGAGGGGGAGTCCCCGGTCGGCTCGAAGGTCAGGGTGGGCGTGCGCCCCGAGAAGATCCGGCTCGAGCCCGATGGGGGTGCGATCGCCGGTGGCCTGAATTCGGTAACCGGCATGCTGCGGATGGCCACCTACGTCGGGGTCAGCCACCAGTACACGGTCGATCGCCCGGACGGCCGAACCCTCACCGTCTACGAGCAGAACCTCGGGACTGGACCCGTGCCGGCGCCGGGCGAGCGGGTTCGGCTCACCTGGCATCCCGGCCACACGTTCATGGTGCGCCCCTCGGAACCTCTGGCCGATTGGGAGGAGGAGACATGACCCCACCGGAACACCCGAGCATCGATCCGTCGCTCCTGCGCGGGCTCACCCAGCGGCGGGTGAGCCGGCGTGACCTCCTGAAGTACGCGGGGGCGGGGGCCGGAGCCCTGGGACTCTCCGCGCTGCTGCAGGCGTGCGGGGTCTCCGGCACGGCGCAGAACCAGAAGAAGAGCCCGACGAGCTCGTCCCCCGCCGTCGACGAGCTCAAGCAGATCTACGGCAGCGGCAAGCCGGCCGGGCAGCTCAACTTCGCCAACTGGCCGGACTACATCGACGTGAACTCGAAGGGCGACAGCCCCAGCCTCCTGCAGTTCACCAAGGACACCGGGATCCAGGTGACCTACAAGACCGTCATCAACGACAACGATCCGTTCCTGGCGAAGATCATCCCCGTGCTCCAGTCCGGGCAGGACACCGGCTACGACCTCATCGTGATCACGAACGGGGGGCCGGTCGAGCGCATGATCAAGCTGGGCTTCCTGACCCCGCTCGACCACAAGTTCCTCCCGACCTTCGAGGCGAACGCCGCCGACGCCGTCAAGAACCCGGCCTACGACCCCGGCAACAAGTACACGACGGCGTGGCAGTCCGGGTTCACGATCATCGGCTACAACTCGAAATACGTCGATCCGCCTCCGACCTCGTTCAAGGACCTCATGAACCCCAAGTACAAGGGCAAGATCGGGATGTTCGCCAACAACCAGGACCTTCCGTGCGCCGCCCTGGTGTACCTGGGCTACGACATCCAGTCCTCCCCCTCTGACCAGTGGAAGAAGGCCGCGGACCTGCTCATGCAGCAGCAGCCCCTGGTTCGCTCCTACTACGACCAGAGCTACATCAACGCGCTCGAGAACGGCGACACGGTCATCACCCAGGCCTGGTCCGGCGACCTGTTCATCGCGGCCGCCTCGAAGAGCTTCGGCGGTGACGGCTTCCCCGAGATCAAGTCGGCCATCCCGCAGGAGGGCGGGATCCTGTGGACCGACAACATGTGCATTCCCTTGCACGCCCAGCATCCCGTCGACGCCATCATGCTGATGAACTACGTGTACCAGCCGAAGATCGCCGCGCAACTCGCCGACTTCATCTGGTACGTGAGCCCGGTGCCGTCGGCGAAGGACGTGGTGCTGAACGACATCAAGGACCCCACCGTGGCCAACAGCCCCCTGGTGTTCCCGTCGCCCGCCGACCTGGCCAAGTCCCACAAGTACAAGGTCTTCAAGGACTCGAGCGAAGAGGACGAGTGGAACAGCATCTTCCAGCCGATCTACAGCTCGTAGGGGCCAAGCGGACCAGGAGGGGCAAGAGGCTCGCCCCGTACCTGCTGGTGCTGCCGGGCAGTGGCTGGCTGGTGGTGTTCTTCCTGGTGCCCGTCCTGATCCTGGCATCGGTTTCCACCCAGACCGGAAACCTGTTCGACGGCTTCAGGCAGACGTGGCACTTCCAGAACTACCTGGACGCCATCCGCCAGTACCACACGCAGTTCATCCGCTCCCTGATCTACGGGTCGGCGGCCACGGCCATCGCCCTCGTGCTGTCCTATCCCCTCGCCTACTGGATCGCCTTCCGGGGAGGGAAGTACAAGACCACCTACCTCTACCTGCTGCTGCTGCCGTTCCTCGTCTCGTTCGTCATCCGGACCCTGGCCTGGCAGTTCATCCTCTCCGACCAGGGCATCCTGTTCGGCACCCTGAAGCACTGGCACCTCCTCCCCCAGAGCTTCCACGTGCTGGCCACGCCGTTCGCCGTGATCAGCGGGATCGCCTACAACTTCCTGCCGTTCATGGCGCTGCCGCTGTACGTGACGCTCGAGAAGATCGATCGAAGCGTGGTGGAGGCCGCCCGTGACCTGTACTCGAACGACCTGCAGGTGTTCACCCGGGTGATCTTCCCCCTGTCGGTCCCGGGGGTGTTCGCCGGGATCCTCCTCACGTTCGTCCCGGCGGTGGGCGACTACGTGAACGCGGCCATCCTCGGGGGGACCCGCACCACCATGATCGGCAACATCATCCAGTTGGAGTTCCTGCAGAACTTCCACTACCCGGTGGCCGCGGCCCTGTCGTTCGTCCTCATGGCGGGCCTGCTGTTCGGCATCCTGGCCTATGCCCGGCTGCTGGGGACGCGCAGCATCGAGGAGTACGTGTGAACCCCTCGTCGGGCCGGGCGGGGGCGGCGATGACGGTGGCCGTGGGCGGGTCGGGGCCGGCCGGGGAGACGCGTTCGCCGGTGGCCGAACGACGTCCCAGGCGGCCCTGGACGAGCTTCGTCCTGCCCGCCTACACCGCAGTGGTCATGCTCTATCTGGTGCTGCCGATCCTGGTCATGGTCCTGTACAGCTTCAACGACTCCGGCTTCAAGAAGGTCAGCTTCAAGTGGCTGGGCTTCACGGCGAAGTGGTACCCGAAGGTCTTCGACAAGCCGGACCTCACCGCCGCCCTGAAGAACTCCCTGCTCGTTGCCACCGTGAGCACGGTGATCGCCACGGCGCTGGGCACGCTCATCGCGCTGGCCCTGGTGCGGTATCGCTTCCGGGGGCGGGGCGTCACCGAGTTCGTGCTGTTCCTGAACATCGCCGCCCCGGAGATCGTGCTGGGGGCGTCGCTGCTGTCGCTGTTCATCACGTTCGGGGTTCCCCGGGGGATCCTGACGATCATCATCGCGCACGTGATGTTCAACATCGCCTACGTGGCCATCACGGTGCGGGCCAGGCTTTCGGGATTCGATCGATCGTTGGAGGAGGCGGCCCAGGACCTGGGGGCCACGCCGTTCGCGACGTTCGCCCGGGTGACGTTCCCGCTGATCTTCCCCGGCATCCTGGCGGGCGGGCTGCTGGCGTTCGCCCTCTCCATCGACGACTTCGTGATCACGAACTTCAACGCGGGCACCGTGCAGACCTTCCCCCTCTGGGTCTACGGGGCGGTGAAGGTGGGGATCCCCCCGCAGGTGTTCGTGATGGGCACGCTGATCTTCACGGGCGGCGTGGTGCTGGCCGCGGCCAACGTGCTTCTGCAGCGGCGGAAGGCCTGAACGCGGGCGAGGAGGCCTCATGACGGCGGGGACGGACATCGAGCGGGTCACGGCCCGGGCGCGGGAGATCACCGAGAAGGAGCGGGCCAGGCTTCGGGACCGGACGCCGGCCTCGGAGGCGCTGTTCGAACGAGCCGTCCTGTCCATGCCGCTCGGGGTGGCCTCGTCGTTCCAGGCGAACGACCCCTACCCGATCTACCTCCGGCGCGGCCAGGGCGCCCACGTGTGGGACGTCGACGGGAACGAGTACGCCGACTTCCACGGCGGGTTCGGGGTGAACGTGGTGGGCCACGCCCATCCGAAGATCGTCGAGGCCATCGAGCGGGCCGCCAGGACCGGGACCCACTTCGCCGCCACCACGGAAGCGACCGTGCTCCTGGCCGAGGAGATCTGCCGGCGGTTCGGCCTCGAACGGATGCGGTACGTGAACTCCGGCACCGAGGCGACCATGGACGCCCTCAGGGTGGCCCGGGCCGCCACCGGCCGCGACACCGTGCTGAAGATCGAGGGTTCGTACCACGGGCATCACGACGCCCTGCTGTTCAGCGTGGTGCCCGAAGCCGACGTGCTGGGGCTGCGGGAGCGCGTCTCCGGCGAGGCGGCCGACTCGGCCGGTGAGGTCTACCGGACCATCCCCACCTCGAGGGGCGTCCCGGAGGGCGTGGCCCGCAACACGCTGATCGTGCCGTTCAACAACGTGGCCGCGCTGGAGCGGGTGCTGGACGAACGGGGCGAGGAGATCGCGGCCCTGATCATGGAGCCGGTGATGATGAACGTCGGGATCGTCCTGCCCCGGCCGGGCTACCTCGAGGCGGTCCGCCGGCTGTGCACCGCCCACGGCGTGGTCCTGATCTTCGACGAGGTGAAGTCCGGGGGGACCATCGCCGCCGGCGGGGCCATCGAACGGTTCGGGGTCCAGCCCGACCTGGCCTGCCTGGCGAAGGCCATGGGTGGCGGGACCACCATCGGCGCCTTCGGGGGCCGGGCCGACGTGATGGACGTCGTGACGAAGGGCGCGGCCCAGCAGGGGACCTTCAACGGCAACCCGCTGTCGTGCGGCGCGGGCCTGGCCGCGCTCACGGAGGTGCTCACTCCCGAGGCCTACCGGCGCTTCGCCGAGCTGGGCACGCTTCTCGCCGAAGGATGCCGGAAGGCCATCGACGAACACGGGATCCCGGCGCACGCGGTGGATCTCGGGGCGAAGGGCTGCGTGTCCTACCGGCCGGAGCCGCTGCGCGACTACCGGGACTTCCTCGAGTGCAACGTCGACCTGTTCGCCGCGTCGTGGTCGTGGATGGTGAACCGCGGCATCTTCATGACCCCCGGCGACGAGGAGCAGTGGACGCTGTCGGTGCAGCACTCCGAATCCGAGATCCGGCGGTATGTGGACGCCTTCGGGGAGTTCTGCGCCGAGCTCGCGGGCTGAGGCCCATCCCCCAGTTGAGTGACTAGCCGTATGTGACTAGACTTCTCTCTCGAGGGAAGAAAGCTGGTCATCAGGTTCGTCCGGAGTCTGCTCGTGGGATCTCGACTCGTGGCTGTGGCGGCGGTGGCCGCGGTGCTCTGCGGCACGACGGCCGCGAGCGCCCTCCCGGGGGCGAGCTCACCGGTGAGATCGAACGCCCTGCCGGGCCTCTCGCCGCCGGTGATCACCTCGGCGCCGCCGAGCATCGGCTACGGAGGGTCGTTCGTCGTCGGCACGCCGCAGGCGAAGGACGTGGCGGTGGTGTTCCTCCTCCCGTCCGGGGGGTCGGTTCCGTTCCCCGTCCCGCCGCAGCCGGACCTCGAGCTGTCGATCCTGTCGAGGGGCCCGGATTCGATCACGGTGGCCGAGCCGTCATCGCCGGACACCGTCGCGCCGGGGAGCTACCTACTGGCCGTGGCAACCCCGACGGTGGCGGGGCTGCTCGGTTCGATCCCGGTGCCGGTGACCGTCCTCGGCGGCGTGCCATCGAACTCCCCGTCGTCCGGAGCCGAAGGGCCTACCACACCGACGGGGCCGCCGGCCCGGCCCGACTCGCACCCTTCCGGGGCTCTGGCCGGGAGGTCGCCAGCCTCGGGCCCGCGGCCGACCGCCGGACGGAGCCAGCCCTCGACGGGAAACGCCGAGGCCGAACAAAGCCGAATCCCCACCCGGAGAACCGACGACCGGAGCCCACTGGCCCGGCTCCCCTGGCTTCCCCTGATCCTGCTGGGGGCGTTCGCTCTCATCGCGCGCAAGCTGGCCCGGCTCACGTGACGAGGGGTGGTTCGGCCACCTCGAGCCCTCGTCCGACCAGCAGTTCCGTGAGCGCCAGGGCATCGTGGGGCGCCGCCGCCAGGGGGTCGTTGTTGAAGAACATCCAGGCCTCGTCCACCCCCAGGCCCGCGATGCGGTCGGCCCAGGCCCGGAGCTTCGACCTGGCGTAGTCGGGGTGCCGTTCTCTTCCCTGGTGGAACCGGAGGTAGGACCAGCCGCCGGTGACGACCTCCGTGACCCGGGCCCCCGGCCGGTCCGCCAGCACCCACGCCGCCCCCGCGCCGTCGAGGGCCGCCCACACGTCGTCCCGCCACCACGACCGGTCCCTGAACTCGAACGCCGCCCTGGTCGGCCCGGGGAGCCCGGCGAGGAACTCCTCCAGCAGCGGCACGTCGGCTCGGAGGTTCGGGGGGAACTGGAAGAGCACCGGCCCGAGCTTCTCCTTCAGCCGGGAGGCCCGTGCCCAGAACAGGTCCACCGAGTCCTTCGCCTCTCGCATCCGCCGGATGTGGGTGATGTAGCGGCTGGCCTTGACGGCGAACAGGAACCCCTCGGGCGTCCTGTCGCGCCAGCCGTCGAACGTGGTCTCGCCGGGCAGCCGGTAGAAGGAGTTGTTCAGCTCGACCACGGGGAACCGGCGCGCGTAGTGTTCGAGCCAGACCCGCTGGGGCAGGCCCTTCGGGTAGAACCGTTCCTTCCACGACGCGTACTGCCATCCGCTGGTCCCGACGAAGAACATCGCCCTCGTTCTTTCCCCCGGTCGTAGACTTGAGCCGGCAATGGGTCTGGTGATCGTCCTCCTGTTCCTCGTCTTGGCGGCGGCTCTGGGCGTGCTCGGGATCATCGTGAAGGTGGCCCTGGGCGTGGCGCTCGGGGTGTTCTTCGGCCTGGCGCTGGCGGCGTGGCTGGTGGTCTGGCGGATCCGCCGGGCGCTGTTCGGCCGCCGGCAGCGGTGGAGGCGCGTCCCCGGGTCCCGGGTCGAAGTGCTGGAACGGCGGTCCCGCTCCTAGCGGTTCTCCCCGGCCGGGAGCAATACCCTTTCCGCGAAGCTCCCCACCAGCCTGGCCGCGTCCCGTTCGCGCCTGGGGAAGAAGTGGTCGGTGCCCTTGACCACCGCCACGGTGGCGTGAGGGAGCTTCCGGGCCAGCTCCTTCAGCTCGGGAACGGGACTGAACGGGTCGGCCTCGCCGGCCACGAACAACACCGGGCGCCGCAGGGCGGCCAGCGCCTCGGGGCTCGGGAGCAGCGGCACCAGCAGGCTGAGCTCGGTCAGGGGGAACCCCAGGAGCGCCAGGGCCCCGATGCGTTCGTCACCGAGGGCCGCTCGCAGCGCCACGTGCGCGCCGAACGACCACCCGCACACGAGCACCGGCCCCCCGGCCTCCCGCCGAACCCGGCCCACCGCCGCCTCGACGTCGGCCACCTCGGCCACGCCCCCTCCGTGCTCGCCCTCCGAGCCCATCACGCCCCGGAAGTTGAACGACAGGACCACCAGCCCTCTTCGGGCCAGCTCGATGCGGAGGGCCCACAGCAGCGGGTGGTCCTTGCTGCCGCCGTGCAGGGGATGGGCGTGGCAGAGCACGGCGGCGCCCCTCGGCGCACCGTCGGGGCGGCGCAGCTCGCCTTCCAGGGCGAGGCCGTCGGCGGTCTCGAAGGTGATCCGGTCCATGACGAGGGTGAGCGGGCCTGTGGGACGATGGCAGACGATGGCAGAGGTGGACACGGAGGGCAAGCCGGTCTCCGGGGCCGGGGTGGTCCTGCGGGACCCGCTGCCCTGGCCCGAGGAGCGGCACATCGTCGAGACGGCCGAGGCCACCGGCTACCGGGCCGTGTTCGTCCCGGAGATCGCCGCTCGGGAGGCCTTCTCGACCCTCACCGGGTTCGGCTCGGTGACGGAGCGGGTCCTCCTGGGGACGGGCGTGGTGACGATGTGGGCCCGAACGCCGGCCATCACCGCGATGGCCGCGGCGACCATGCAGGAGCTGTCGGAGGGGCGGCACGTCCTCGGCCTGGGCGCGGGCACGGCCCCGCCGGGGGCGCCGGCCGACGCCGGGCCGGTCGAACGGCTCCGGCGTTACGTGGGGTCGGTCCGGACGGCCCTGGCCGGGCGCCCTCTCCCGCCGGACGACCCGTTCGGCGGGGCGGGGTTCGTCCTGGGGTTCGAGCCTCCTGCCGGGCCACCTCCCATCTGGCTGGGGGCGCTGGGCGACCGCATGCTTCGGCTGGCCGGGGAGATGGCGGACGGGGTGATCCTGAACTGGTGCACGCCCGACCGGGTGGCCTCGGCCCGCAAGCTCGTGGACGAATCGGCCGAGCGGGCCGGCCGAGATCCCGCCGCGGTGACCATGTCGGTGTACGTGCGGGCCTGCCTCGGCCAGAGCGACCGGGTGGCACTGGAGGCGCTGCGCGGACCCACCGGGCAGTACGCGTCGATCCCGCACTACCTCCGACAGCTCGAACGGATGGGCCTTGGGGAGCAGGGGCGAGCCGCCGCGGCCGCGTTCGGCGCGGGCCATCCCGAGGAGGTGCCGGAGTCGCTGGTTCGCGCGCTTGCCGTGACGGGCGGGAGGCGGGAGGCCCAGGAGCGGTTCCGAGCGCTTCGGGACGCCGGGGCCGACCTCGTGCTGTGGTACCCGGTGCCCGCGCTCGACGCCGTCTCCTCGATCATGGGGACCGTGATGGCGGCAGCACCGAACCCCGCCGTCGAGCCCTGAGACCGGTTGCGAAACCGGGCTCGTGGGGTACACTCTCGATTTGTACGGTCGGCACCGTGAAAAAGGGGGAAACCTTCGATGACCTACACCATCTGCGAGTCCTGCATCGACGTGAAGGACCGGGCGTGCGTGGACGAGTGCCCGGTCGATTGCATCTACGAAGGCGGCCGGATGCTCTACATCCACCCCGACGAGTGCGTGGACTGCGGGGCCTGCGAGCCGGTGTGCCCGGTGACGGCCATCTTCTACGAGGACGACGTCCCGGCCGAATGGAAGAACTACACGCCGATCAACGCGGAGTTCTTCAACGACTCCGTCAGTGGGATCGGCTCACCGGGAGGCGCCGCCCAAGTGGGGCCGGTCGACAAGGACCACCCGTTCGTGGCGAACTTCGCGGCCGAGTAGCCGGAGCCGGACCCGCTCGGACTAGGCGCCGACCCGAACCCGCACCCGCCGGTAGCCCGCCCACAGGGCCCCGAGGAGTAGCCCGAGCGGCACGAGGTAGCCCAAGCCAACCAGGACCGCCAGCAGGACCCCGAGGAACCCTCTGATCGTGTCGTGCCACGCCTTCCAGAAGTCGGGCAGCCACGACACCTGCTCCTTCTGCTGCTTCTTGATCGGCGCCCCGGCCTCGCGAAGCGACACCGCGATGGTCCCGTTGTCCGCCTGATCCTGGAGGACCTGCAGTTGCCCCTTGAGGCGTTCGATCTCCAGTTGCACGTCCTGCAAGTTGTTCTGCACCCGCAGCGTGTCCGCCACCGAGGAGGCCCTGTCCATGAGCCTGAGCAGGACGTCTTCCTGCGCCTGCCACGTCCGGATCCTCGCCTGCAGGTCCACGTACTGCGCGGTGACGTCCTGGCCGGAGACGGACTCGCCGTCGACGGTCCCGAGGGCCCGCAGGTCGGCCAGGGCCTGCTCGAAGCTGAGGGCGGGGACCCGGATCTCCAGCTTGCCGGACTTCGACCCTTGCGTGGATGACGACCCCACGAACCCGCCGTACTTCGCCGCCACCACCGAGGCCTGCCGGAACGCGTCGTCGAACCGCCCCTTCTTCACCGTCAGGTCGAGCTCCGCGGTCTTCACGATCTGCGGTCCGACCAGGCCGACCAGGCCGACCTGGCCCGGGGCGCCTGAAGGCTTGCCCACCGACGAGCCGAAGATGGCCTTTCCCTGCTGCACCGAATCGGACGCGGCGGCGTCCCGCCCGCGCAGGTCCGAGATGTGTCCGGTCGCACCCCTTCCGGCGGCCCCAGGCGCTGGATTCCGTGGCTCGTAGCCGGCCACGTTCGTCGGAGGAGCGCCGGAGCGGGCCACGTATCCGATACCTCCCGCCACCGAGAGGACGATCACCGCGGCCAGCGCCATGAGCGGCTTTCGCCTGTGGAGGGCCGCCCGCCCCGATCGTGCCCGGGGCTCCCGGCCCGCTGCCTGTTCGAGGTCCGTCTCCAGATCGCGCAGGAAGTCGAATTCGGTCTTCATGTCGTCGCCACCTCGGCTTTCACGCTCTCGGGTTCGATCCGCGGCTCCAGCAGCCGGGCCAGGCGGCGCAGCCCCCGGCTGACCCGGGCCCGGGCCACCTGCTCCGAGCACGCCATCAGCCGCGCCACCTCCTCGTACGTCCGGCCCTCCACCACCCGCAGGGTCATGGCCTCGCGCTGGTCCTTGGCCAGCCGGGCGAACGCCTCCGTCACCCCCGTTCGAACCTGCTGGAGGTCGATCAGCTCCTCGATCCGTTCGTAGTCCTCCTGCGAGATGTCGCGGCGCGGCATGCCCAGCTTCGTCCGAGCCCTGGCGTCGACCGCGCCCTGCCGGTAGAACCTCGCCAGGAGGTGCCGGGCGATGCCGTACAGCCATCCGGCTCCGCCCTGCCCCCGGTCCCGGAACCGCGAGCGGGAGGCGAAGGCCTGGGCGAACGTCTCCGCGGTGAGCTCCGCCGCCACCTCGGGATCGAACGTTCGCCTGGCCAGGAATCGCAGCACGGCCTCGGCGTGCCTCCGGTAGAGCTCCGCGAACGCCTCGGGCCTGGTCCGGGAGAGCGTCAGCAGTTCGGCGTCATCGAGCTCGGTGAGCACTCGTCCTCCGCACAGCGGGCCGTCGCACGGTACCTCATGCCTCGAACCGCGTTCGGTGTGACGAGTGAAAGGTCAGTGAACGGTTCCCGCCATCCCTTCTGGGAGGACGCCGGGGAAGGACCACTCGGCCGGAAGCTCGCCGCCGGGCCACCGGGCCCGCGAGTTCGCCGCCAGCTTGTCCATCAGCGCGATGGCGTCGGGGTCCTCGCTGCCGGGCCGCCAATCGACCACCCCGGCGGCCACGGCGTCGTTCCATAGCTGCTCGCCGCGGTCGGTTCGGATCACCGTCAGCGTCCAGCCGCCAAGCTGCCCAAGCCCGCCGAAGGAGATATCGGCGTGCTCCGCCGCGAAGTCGGGGCACTTCAGGCAGCCCGGCCGCGTGTAGGCGTGCGCCTTCTTCAACGAGTAGGTGTGCTCCGCGCCGTCCTTCGTGTAGAAGAGCAGCTTGCCCTTCACGTTCACCCGGATGACGTCGTCGAGGTCGAGCCCGAGCTCCTTCTGGGCGATCTCCACGTTGAGCCCGTCGTAGGTGAAGGTCTTGGAGCACAGGAGGCCGAACGTCCAGGCGATCTTCTTCCGCCACTTGTTGACGCGGCGGGCCTCCAGTGCCCCGGTCACGCTGGCCTGGCATGACATGCCCACCAGGCACACCTTCGACAGCCCGAGCTCGGCCGCCTTCACCAGTGCCAGGGGATTGGCCGAATAGGTGTAGCGCGAACCGGCCGTCGCCAAGACCCCGTCGGCGTCGGTGACCACTGCTGGTTCGGCGTCCCACAGGAGCTCGTCCGAGAGCTTGGAGGTGACCGCGCCGTCGATCTGGCCGGTCTCCAGCCCCCACAGCAGGAGGGCCGAAACCACCCCGCCGTCCTGTCCCTGGGCCAGCACCCGAGGGTCGGTGGCCCGGGCCAGCACCACGTCCTTGTGGACCCCGATGACCTCCTCAGGCCGGCGGGTCCGGCCGAAGAACATCTGCTCGATCTCGGGCTCCCACTCGCGGAACCGAGGGCAGGCCCGGGTGCAGATGTCGCAGCCCTTGTCGCCGTGGAGGCACACGTCGGGCCCCTCGGGCTGGAGCTGGACGGGCTTGTCGTCCTCGTAGCCCAGGACGTGGAACGGGCACACCACCACGCAGGCTGAACACCCGGTGCACAGTCCGGTGGTCACGACCTCGTTGAAGAGGTGGCTCCACTGGGTCTTGTCCGCCGAGGTCGGCATGGCCAGGCCAGTATAGGTGGGCGGGTCCGGCGAGCCTGCCGGCGCCGCGGAGTCCGGTCAACCGATATCGAATGGCTACCGTCGGGTCGGCCCGTAGCGGGCGCGGAGGAACGTGGCCAGCGTCCGCGCGGTGAGGGCGATGCCGACCAGCAGCAGCAGGAACAGGATCTCGTTGGCCACCTGTGGAGCAATCATCATGCCGGTGACCGACAGAGCGGTCAGCACAAGGATGCTCGTGAGGACCTGAACGACTCCCCAGCCCCGAGGATCCCACGAACCCCTCACGTCAGCCGGATCCTACTCCGCCACGGTTCTGGCGTGAGTGGCGCGGGTGAGGGACTTCGCACCCGGTCGAGGGAAGCCTTGCCGGCGTGCTCTGCTTGATCGGAGCGGCTCGCTCGGATGCGCGGCTTCGAATCGTCCGCGACCGTCATCGAGGACCCGATTCGACCAGACGTTTGACCCCGCCATTCGGATGGGGTGCTTTCAACGGGCGGACTCGCTTGTTAGGCTGGCCGCCGTGCTCTGGGAGAAGGTCACCCATGCTCGAGGCTGAGGCGGTCCAGGCCGCGCTGCTGGCGGCGGCCGGCGAGGTGCAGGCCATGATGAACCACCTGGGCCTGGCGGCTCGTTCGGCCCCCACGGCCAAGCTCGTGTTCGACGAGGACATGCGGGCGGCCCTCCGGCGGGCCCTCCAGTTCGGCCGAACCGAGATGGCGTCGGTGCAGATCCCCCTGGGGCCGAAGCCGCCCCTGTCGGAGCCGACCGATGTGGTGGTGGCGGGCAAGGCGCGAGCCCCTCAGCTCGCCGTCGAGCTCCGGTGGCATCCTCGGGGCGAGGACCACGCGGGCTTCGCCAACGGGGTCATGTGGGACATCGTGAAGATGGCGGTCGCGCAGACGGGCGGGGCCGTGGAGCAGGCCACGGTGCTGATCGGAGCTCCCTCCCGATTCTGGCGTTGGCTCCCCGGGTTCGCCGCCGACCGGGCGGGCTACGACCTGCTGGACGCCACCTCGGACTCGCCCTCCAGCACGAAGTCCGACTTCCTGGCGGGCCCCGTGTGGCGGCCGATGTTCGAGGCCGGGATGCCCAGGAGCGTGCCCGAGCGGCTGTGGACCTCCGTGATCGAGGGCATCGAGATCCGTTCGCCCTGGGGGGAGACCGAGGTCAAGCTCCTCGAGGTGAAGGGCCTGGGGCAGACGAAGCCGCTGCCCGCCTGAGCCTCAGATCGAGAAGGACTCGCCGCAGGCGCACTCGTGGACGGCCTGCGGGTTGTTGACCCTGAACCCGCCCCCCAGAAGCGCGTCGCTGAACTCGAGCGTCGAACCGGCCAGGATCGGGGCGCTCTTCGGATCGACCAGCACGGTGAGGCCGTACGCCTCGATCAGGTGGTCGTTCGGCCCGGGCTCGTTTTCGAACAGAAGCCGGTAGGAGAAGCCCGAACACCCCCCGGCCACCACGCGAACCCTCAGTACCGGTGCCGCCCGGCCCTCCCGGGCGGCCAGGGAGATGGCCTTCTGCGCGGCCCGTTCGGTGACGCCCAGGATCTGGGTAGCCGTGTCGCTGGTCACGAAACCCAGGATACCGGGAAACTCCGCCGTTCTCTGGGGGCGCTTCTCCTATCCGGCACAGCGGCTTTCGACCAGCGTTTGGAGCGGAGTCGTCTCGCTGACATCCTCCCTCTGGCCAACCGCCCACAGATCTCCATTCGGGGCCGCGTCGACGGCGTCGAGGATGCCCAGGTTCTCTGTGAGCGGGGGTGTCTCGACGGTGTTCCATCTGGTCCCGTCCCACTGCTCGGCGAGCGGGACCGTCTGTGTCCCGCCGGCGTAGTAGTGGCCGACCGCCCACGCGTCGGCGGAGTTGATCGCCACCACTCCGAACAATTCCGCATCGCTGCTGTTGTGGTTGGGGCTCCGGACGTAGGACCAGGTGGTGCCGTCCCAGTGTTCGACCAGCGTCTTGATGGGTCCCTGCGTGCTGAAGTAGAGCCCCACGATCCAGGCGTCGTTCGGTCCGGAGGCGGAGATGTCGAACGCATCACTATCGAGCGGAGAGGGAGGGAGGACTTCCGACCACGCGGAGCCATCCCAGTGATACGAGGTTGGGTTCCGATCCCGATCGGGAAACTCCCAGTACCCCGTGGCCCACACATCCGTCGACGAGAGGGCGACGATCCCGCCGGGGCTCACCTCGGAACGGCGCTGCCAGGGAAGCACCGTCGCGGTCCACACCGAGCCGTCCCAGTGCTCCGCGATGGGCCTGAACCTGCGCAGCCTGGGCGCATAGGCGGCACCTATCGCCCACACGTCCGTAGGAGAGACCGCCGCCACGCCATCGAGACTGACCGTGGTCCCGAGCCGCGGAGTTTGAACCAGTGACCAGATCGTCCCATCCCAGTGCTCCACCAACGCATGGGAGTTCGCGAATCCGACCGCCCACAGATCGTTGGACGCGACACCGTCGATCGAACGGAGTTCGGCCTGTCCCTTCGGCATGAAAGGTGAAGGGACGGCCGTCCACGCACTGCCATCCCAGTGCTCGATCAGCGGGGCCGTGGGCCCATCGCCGGAACGGATCTGGCCTGCCGTCCCCACCGCCCAGACGTTGGTCGAGGAGAGGGCCAGCACATCTTTCAGCGCGCTGTCTTGGCCCTCGTTCGGGCTGGCCACGACCTGCCAGTCGCACTGGCCGGGCGTGGACCGAGGCGAGCCATAGCCGCGGGCCGAAGCCGGAACCACCACGACCAGAAGGACTGCCAGTGCCGACACCACACGGAATGGAACAGGACGGAGCTTCACTCGAGACCTCCCACATGCTGACCTGGCGCGTTCGGCGAGGACACTAGCCGTCGAGCTCACCAATGGTCAATGAAAGATCACGAGGTTCCCGCGGTCCCTCGAGACGAGCGGGGACCCCGGCAATGCCGGGGTCCCCGCTGGCCTCCTTCAGACCAAAGGGGCTCAGTTGCGGGTGATCGTCATGTGGACCTTCCCGTACTGGTCGCGCTGGACCGTCACGGTGTAGTCGGTGTGGCTGCCGCTCGTGGGCTTGCTGCCGATCCCGCTGGCCTGCCAGGCGATGTCCCCCGTTCCGCAGTCCTGCACGCCACCGGTGGTGGCGTAGGATGCATAGCCCTGGTTCTGGGTCCCGCTGGCATTCTTCCCGACCAGGGTCCCCTGCCAGTCGAACGGGATCTGGTTGCTGATGATGCTGGTCTCGAAGTGCTTCTGGGCGTCGAGCAGGATCATGTAGTTGATGAAGAACCACTCGAACGTGAAGCTCGTCCCGTCCGGGCACGAGATGTCGGAGGTGGTGAAGAAGGGCTCCCAGTAGAGCGCGGTCCCCTGCTTCTCGATGATGAAGAAGGCCTCCTCTCCCTGCGCCGTCGTGCCGTCGAAGAACAGCTTCGTGCCGGACTTCGGAGTGCCGGAGGTGCCGCTCGCCGCGCTGCTGAACGCCAGCAAGAGGAGCGGCACCACCAGGATCGACGTGAGCAACCTCCTCATGTTCCCCCTCCTTTCGGGATGACCCCTTCCGGTCGGCCGAACTCTAATCCCGTTCTGCACGAAGGTCGATTCGGCCGATCGAACGACAGGGTCCCTAGTCCGCTCGGGCGACGAGGCCCCGAAAGGCCGACCGCACGGTCTCCGAAAGGGTCGGGTAGGCGTGGATCGCTCCGGCCAGGGCGGCTGCCGGCACCCGGCCGGCCATGACCGCCACCAGCTCGTGGACCAGCTCCCCGGCGTTCTCGCCCACGATGTGCCCGCCAAGCAGTTGGCCCGACGTGGCGTCGGCCACCAGCTTGACCTGTCCGCCCTGTTCGCCCTCCAGGAACGAACGGGTGATTTCGCTGAAGCCGGCGACGCTGGTCACCACGTCGTTGCCGGCCTCGCGGGCCTGCTGCACGGTCAGTCCGACACTGGCCACCTCGGGCTCGCAGTAGGTCACCCTGGGCACCACCCGGTAGTCCTTTCGAAACGGCCGGCCAAGGATGTCGGCCACGATGACCTCCGCGTCGTAGGCACCGACGTGGGTGAACAGCAGGTCGCCCTTGGCGTCGCCTCCCGCCCAGACGTGCGGGGCCGTCGTTCGAAGCGTGTCGTCCAGGAGGGGCCGTCCCCAAAGGTCGAGCTCAACCCCGGCCGCCTCGAGGTCGTGGACGTCGAGCACCGGCCGCCGCCCCGTGGCCACCAGCAACGCCTCCGCCTCCACCGGTTCGGTCCCATCCAGCACGAGCCGCCACCGCCCCCCGGGCCGCTCGACCCCGGTCACCTTCGCCCCGGCCCGAACCTCGACGCCTTCGGCCGAGAGACAGCCGGAGATGGCGGCCGCGGATTCGGGTTCCTCCAGCGGCAGGACGTGGGGGAGCGCTTCGACCAGGGTCACCCACGAGCCGAACCGCGCGTAGATCTGGGCGAACTCCACCCCGATGGCCCCGGCTCCCAGGATGGCCAGAGACTCGGGGACGGGGCCGCCGTGCCAGATGGCCTCCCGGTTCGTCCAGAAGCCGCCCGCCTCGAGGCCGGGGATGGGCGGGGCCGTCGGCGCCGACCCCGTCGCCAAGACGATGCGATCCGCCTCGAAGACCGTCCCGTCCGCGAGCTCGACGCGGTGCTCTCCGGTGAGCCGGGCCTCCTGCATGAGGACGCGCGCTCCTCGGTCCTGATATGGGCGAAGGCCGTCGCGGTTCTCCTCCTCGATCAGCCGCCGCACCCGGTCCATGACGGCGGGGAAGTCGACCCCGACCGAGGGGACCCGGATGCCGTACTCGCCGGCTCGGCGGGCCGTGGAGGCGACCCTGGCCGCCTTGAGCATGGCCTTCGTCGGGTCGCACCCATAGTGGGAGCACTCGCCGCCCAGGACCTCCCGTTCGGCCATGACGACGTCCAGGCCCGAGCCGGCCAGGGCGTAGGTCACATCCGAGCCGGTCCCGCCGCCCCCGATGACGAACACGTCCGCCCGCTCCACTGGGCCCCCTGTGGGTACGATGGCTTCGACGAATGGTTTCGGCTTCGATCATCCGCGATCACCTGCGTGGTCTGCTCGACCCCTCGCCGAGGGTGACCGTCGGGGCGGACTCCCGCCCCGCTGCGGTGCTTGTGCCGATCCTGGCCTCGGGCGAGCCCAGGCTCGTGTTCACCAGGCGAAGCGACGGGCTGTCGCGCCACCCGGGTGAGATCTCCTTCCCGGGCGGGCTGGTCGATCCGGGGGAGGACCTGGCCGCGGCGGCGTTGCGGGAGGCCCACGAGGAGCTCGGGCTGCGTCCCGAGGACGTGGAGCTGATCGGGGCGCTGGAGCCGGTGCACACCCGGGTGACGGGTGTGCTGATCGTGCCGTTCGTCGGCCTGCTGTGGCGCGACCCCCGGTTCATCCCGAACGAGGCCGAGATCGCCGAGGTTCTGGAGTTCTCCCTGTCCGAGCTCATGGCGAGGTCGGCCGTGACGGAGTTCGACTTCGGGGGAAGAAGGGTCGAGACGAACCTGTTCGACATGGACGGGCACGTGATCTGGGGGGCCACCGCGCGGATCCTGCGCGACTTCCTCGACCTGGTGGAGTCGGTGCCCGCCGCCGATCGACGCCAGAAGGGGGCCTGAGATGGCCACACCCGAACACGAGATGGAGCCCGAACCCTACCTGCCCAGCGAGCGGGAGCTTCGTTCGATCCTGGGCGAGGCCAGGACGGTGGCGGTCGTCGGGCTGTCGTCGAACCCGGCCAGGGAGTCGCTCGGCATCGCGAGATACCTGCAGGACAAGGGATATCGGATCATCCCGGTGAATCCGAACGAGACCGCGGTGCTGGGGGAGAAGGCCTACGGTTCCTTGCTGGACGTGCCGGATCACGTGGACGTGGTGGACGTGTTCCGGAAGCCCGAGGCCACCCCGGAGATCGCCCGGCAGGCGGTAGGGATCGGAGCGAAGGTGCTGTGGCTGCAGACCGACATCGTGAACGACGAGGCTCGCCGGATCGCGGAGGAGGGGGGCTTGGACGTGGTCATGGGCGTGTGCATCCGTTCGACCCACCGGCGGGTGGCCGGCTGAGGATCGCGTTTCGCGTGGACACGGAGGTGGCCTGATGCAGAAGTGGGAGTACTTCGTGGCGCCGCTGCTTCCCCACAATCCCGGAGAGATCCTGAACACGTTCGGCCAGGACGGGTGGGAGCTGGTTGAGGTGGTGTCCCAGCAGACGCCGGCCGGGGGCGTGTCGCTCGTGGCCTACCTCAAGCGGCCGCTGGCCTGAGGCCCGCGGTGCCGGGCTTCCCACTGCGAGGCGTGAGGCGCTAGCCTTCGCGAGATGTCTCTCCCCGGGTGGGTCTCAGCCGGCCCCCCCACTCCACCCCGACCGGACGTCCCGCCAGCCGGCCACCGGACTCGGCCATCGCTCCCCGAGCCGACCTGGATGCCGGTGGACGTCGTCCCCGTGTTTCTGGTCCCCTTGGGGCTGGCCATCCTCGTCGCCGGGTTCATCGATCAATTCACCCGGGTTCGAGGGCCCGGGGCGTAGTTCGCCCTGTCCCTTCTCCAGGAGGTGGCCACCGCCGGGGTCGTGATCTACTGGCTTCGGTTCATTCGGCCGTCTCCGCTGTCGGCCCTGGGACTCCGCGGATCAGGCTCGGACCTCGGCCTGGGCGTTGTGTTCGGCGTGGTGATGCTGGTGGTCGCGTCGATCGTCGGCGCGGCGATCCTGGGGCACCCCGTCCACCTGCCGCAGCGGATCCCCCGGAGCGTCCGGGGCGCGTGGTTCTGGGTGACCGGCCCGGTCATCTTCCTGGTGGCCCCGGTCGCCGAGGAGATCTTCTTCCGGGGGTTCCTGTACCGGGCCGTGCGCCGGCGATTCTCGGTCCCCTGGTCGGTGGTCATCTCGGCGGCGGTGTTCGCCATCGCCCACATCTACCTGCTGTCGATCCCGGTCATCTTCGTGGACGGGGTGATCCTGGCGTTGCTGTTCGAATGGCGCCAGAGCCTGGCCACGTCGATCGCCGCCCACGCGGCGAACAACCTCCTGATCTTCCTGATCCTGCTGAGCACCCGGACCTGAGGGCGGCGCCGCGAGCGCCCCGATGCAGCTCCCAGGGGTCGCCGACCACCCGAGCGTGCACCGGGTGGGCATGCGGGCGGGATCGCTGGCGGGAGTGCCGCGCGTGTTCGAGGCGATCCTGGAACCGAGACCGCATGCGCCGGATGATGGCCGCGGCCCGTGATGCCGGGATCCGCGAGGCCGAGCTATTCACCGCGGAGGAGTTGGAAGCATTCGGCTCGCCGACGATCATCTCCTGGAATGCATCATCGAGCCCGGCGTCCCGGTATGTCCCAACCGAGGCTGAGCGAGGATGGGCCGAGCACGCCCTCAGGTGACGGCATGAGGGGGCCGCGAGGTCGCCCGCGGAGGGTGCCGGGCCTCGCCGTCGCCGTGTGCCTCGCGGCCATCCTCGCCGGCCAGGCCGCACCGGCCGGTGCCAGGACCGGGCCCGGGGGGCGGACCGGCGGATCGTGGGTGCTGACCGGCTCGCCGGTCATCGGAGTGGACAGCTATGCGGCGACCCTGCTCCCCACCGGCGACGTCCTGGTTGCGGGGGGCGGCAATCCCGGCGACGACGCCCAGCTCTACGACCCCCGGACCGGGACGTGGAGCCTCACGGGCCAGATGGCCTACTGGCGGGTGGACCACACCGCGACCCTGCTCCAGAGCGGAAAGGTGCTCGTGGCGGGAGGTGGGGATCAGAACGGCCATCCCCAGAACTCGGCCGAGGTGTACGACCCTGTGACGGGCCAGTGGCGGTCCACGCCGCCCATGCATGCGGCCCGGGTAGGCCACGCCGCCGTCCTGCTTCCCGACGGAAGGGTGCTGGTCATGGGCGGCAGCACCTACCTGGGATACACCGCGAGCGCCGAGATCTACCGGCCGAAGAAGCATCAGTGGATCGGCACCGGTAGCATGGCCCAGGGGAGGGCGGATTTCCAGGCGATCCTGCTCCCCACAGGCAAGGTCTTGGTGGCGGGGGGCACGGCCGCGGCCCAGCCCCCGCTCACCAGCGCCGAGCTGTACGACCCGGTTACCGGCACGTGGAGCCCCACCGGCTCCATGACCGAGGGCAGATGTTGCGGCACCGCGACGCTGCTGCCCGACGGCAGGGTCCTGGTGGCCGGAGGCTGCTGTGGCGGGACGCCCTACACGACCGCCTCGGCCGAGTTGTACGACCCCGCCACCGGCACCTGGACCCCCACGGGCAGCATGGCCGACCCCCGGGAGTGGGCCAGCGCCGCGCTCCTTGCCGACGGGCGGGTGCTGGTCTCGGGGGGCTACGACAGCAAGTTCGGCACGATCTGGGACACCGCCGAGCTGTACGACCCGACTACAGGCACCTGGTCTGCCACCGGGGCGATGAACTTTCCTCGGGAGCACTACGCCCTCATCCCCCTGCCGAACCGTTACATCCTTGCGCCCGGGGGGAGCGGTGGCGCATCGACGGCCGAACTCTACATCCCCCCGAGCACCTGAACGGGCCTCAGCGAACTGGTCCGCCCCAGCGAGCTTCGAGCATAGACGACCTTCCCTCTTGAAGGGTTCAAGTACAGAGACCGCCTTTCTTTCGCATTGCTGCACCGAAAACGGCTTGCGATGGACCCAAGCGAGCGATCGTGCGTTCGCCGTGGACCAGACAGGACTTGAACCTCAGGCCAGGGCCTGTTCGAGATCCTCCAAGAGATCGTCGGGGTGTTCGATCCCCACGCTCAATCGCACCAGCGTGGCGGGGACTTCCAGCGGCGAGCCGGCGACGCTGGCGTGGGTCATCCGGCCGGGGTGTTCGATCAGGGACTCCACGCCGCCGAGGGACTCGGCCAGGAAGAACAGCTTCGTCTTACGGCACAGGTCCAGGGCTTCCTGTTCGGTCTCCGTCTCGAACGACACCATGCCGCCGAAGTCCGTCATCTGCCTCTTGGCCAGCGCGTGGCCGGGGTCCCTCGGCAGGCCGGGGTAGTGGACGGCGGTGACCCTCGGGTGCGCCTCCAGGAATCGCGCCACCAGGTCGGCGTTGCGGCAGTGCGCCTCCATCCTCACGGCGAGGGTCTTCAGCCCCCTGAGCACCAGGAAGCAGTCGAGCGGGCCGGGTACGGCGCCGGCCGCGTTCTGGAGGAACTTCAGCCGCTCGTGGACCTCGGGGTCGGTGGTCACCAGCGCGCCGCCCACGACGTCCGAGTGCCCCCCGAGGTACTTCGTGGCCGAGTGCACCACCAGGTCGGCCCCGAGCGCGATGGGTTGCTGAAGGTAGGGAGAGGCGAATGTGTTGTCGACCACGCACGTCGCGCCGGCCTCATGGGCGATCTGAGCCACCGCGGCGATGTCGATGATCCGAAGGAGGGGGTTGGTCGGGGTTTCGATCCACACCACCCGGGTCTCCTCCCGGACGGACTTCTTCACCGCCTCGAGGTCGGTGGTGTCGACCACGTCGAACTCCAGGCCCATGGCCGGGGCCAGGACCTTCGACACCAGCCGGTAGGTTCCGCCGTAGACGTCGTCGCCCAGGACCACATGGTCGCCGGGCTTGAGCGTGTAGAAGACCGTGGACTCGGCGGCCATCCCGGAGGCGAAGCACAGCGCTCCCGACCCGCCCTCCAGCGCGGCCAGCGCGCTCTCCAGGGCGGTGCGCGTGGGGTTGCCGGTTCGGGCGTAGTCGTAGCCCCGGTGCTCGCCCACCGCCGGCTGGGCGAAGGTGGAGGTCTGGTAGATCGGGACGTTCACCGCGCCGTAGGCGGGCTCGGGGTCCTGCCCCGCATGGATGGCCTTCGTCTCGAACCTCATCGGCCTCACGCTTTCGTTTGCTGGCGGTGCGCCAGGAACTCCAGGAGATCGGCTCGGGTCAGGATGCCCAGGGCCTCGCCGTTCTTCGCCACCACCACCGCCGGGCTGCCCTGGAGCTCGGAGAACGCGGTCTCCAGGGGCGCGTCGAACTCGACCATGGGAAACGGTGGGGCCATGACCTCGGCCACGTCGGCCTGCAGCGAGTCGGGGTCGCGGAAGATCCGATCGAGCAACGTGGTCTCCCGGATCGAACCCACCAGCGCGCTCACGTCCAGCGAGTCCTCTCGCGCCACCGGGGCCTGCGAGATGCCGAACTCCTGGAGGCGGTCCACGGCCTGGCGAACCTTCTCGTGGGCCCCCACCACCACCAGCGGCGGGATCTCGCCGTGCTTGGCCGTCAGGACCTCTTCGACCCGCACGATCTCGGGGCGCTCCAGGAACCCGTACTGGAGCATCCACGTGTCCGAGTACAGCTTCGACAGGTAGTTCCGCCCCGTGTCGGGCAGGATCACCACCATCAGCGTGCCGGCCGGCAGCTCGCGGGCCACGGTCAGCGCGGCGAACACCGCGGTCCCGCCCGACCCTCCCACCAGGATCCCCTCCTGCCGGGTGATGGCCCTGGCCGTCAGCAAGGAGTCGCGGTCGCTCACCCGGACGTACCGATCGACCACCGACGGGTCGAACGTCTCGGGCCAGAAGTCCTCGCCGATCCCTTCGGTGAGGTACGGCCTGGCGGGTTCGTCCGGGGCCGAGAACAGCGAACCCTCCGGGTCGGCCCCCACCACCATGATCGACGGCTTCCGCTTCTTCAGGTACCGAGCCACCCCGGTGATCGTCCCGCCGGTCCCGACCCCCGCCACCAGCACGTCGATCTCGCCGTCGGTCTGCTCCCAGATCTCCGGGCCCGTGGTGAGCTCGTGGGTCTCGGGGTTGATCTGGTTGACGTACTGGTTCGGCTGGAAGGCCCCGGGGATCTCCTCGGTGAGCCGGTCGGCCACGCGGTAGTAGGACTCCGGCGACTCGGGGGCCACCGCGGTGGGAGTGATGACGACCTCCGCCCCGTAGGCCCGGAGCAGCGCCACCTTCTCCTGGCTCATCTTGTCCGGCATGACGAAGATGCACTTGTAGCCCTTGATGGCCGCGGCGATGGCCAGGCCGTGGCCGGTGTTGCCGGAGGTCGGTTCGATGATGGTGCCGCCCGGCTTCAGCAGGCCCTCCCGTTCGGCCGCCTCGATCATGCGGATGCCGATGCGGTCCTTGACGCTGCCGCCCGGGTTGAGCATCTCGAGCTTGGCCAGGATCGTGGGCTTGACCCCCCGGGTGACGCTGTGCAGCCGAACCAGGGGGGTGTTGCCCATGGCGTCGAGGAACGACTCGATGACCTGCATCCCACACGGCTCCTCGTTCGCGACCGGCCCCTATTCTCCACGATGGCAGACCGCCGGCACAGGGGGACGTGAGGTGAGCGAGATCATGGACGAGGAGACCGAACGAGCTCGAGCGCGGTGGGACAGGCACGCGTCGGCCTACGACCGCCAGATCCGGTTCTTCGAGAGGGCCCTGTTCGGGGGCGGCCGGGAGTGGGTGTGCTCACGCGCTCGCGGCGACGTCCTGGAGGTCGCCATCGGGACGGGCCGGAACCTTCCCTTCTACGCCCCTGACGTTCGCCTGACCGGGGTCGAGTTCAGCCCGAAGATGCTCGCCGTCGCCGCCGCACGCTCCCGAGAGCTGGGCCGGGAGGTGGACCTCCGGCTGGGGGATGCCCAGGCGCTCGAGTTCCCCGACGAGAGCTTCGACACGGTGGTCTTCACCCTGGCGCTCTGTTCGATCCCGGACGACCGGCGGGCCGTGGGGGAGGCGGCCCGGGTCCTGCGCCCGGGAGGAACGCTGGTGTTGCTCGAGCATGTCCGCAGTCCCCTGAGGGCGGTGAGGACCGTCCAACGCATCCTCGAGCCCCTGTTCCGGACGCAGGGAGACTCGCTCGTGCGGGAGCCGGTCGAGCACATCGCGCGCCTGGGCCTGCGGATCGAAACCCTGGAGCGGTCGAAATGGGGGATCGTGGAACGCGTGGTTGCCCGGAAGCCTGCCGATTGACCGGCGGCCTCCGGGCGCGGGACCTCCCGGCGAAGTCGGCCCACCCCGACGGCCGGGGACCGAACATGTCCCGGTCCCTCAGACCGAGACCAGCTTGTAGATGGCGTTCGAGTCGCTGAAGTAGAGCGCGTGGTCCAGGGGCCCGACCTCCATCGAGACGAACCCCTCCGTGTGGGTGTAGACGGTGGTGATCGACTGGATGCCGGTCCGGTTCGACGTGAGCACCACCTGGTGGAGCTGCCCGTTGTTGTTGTCGCCGAAGAACATCGTGCCCTCGGCGCTCGAGCCCAGACCGCAGCCCTGGCAGAACTCCGTGCCTACCGGGGTGATGGTCGGGGTGAACCAGGCCAGCGGGAGGATGGGATTGGGGCCGTCCTGGTTCGTGTTCTGGGGGGCCTGCCCCGAGCACGTCTCGTTCGGGCCCCACCCGAAGTTGCCGCCCTTGGCGATGAGGTTGACCTCGTCGTTGCACTCGGGGCCGGCCTCGGTCTCCCACAGGTTGCTCGTGAGGGGATCGAACGAGAACCCGAACGAGTTCCGGTGGCCGTAGGACCAGATCAGGCTGGGCGGGTGCGGGTTGGACGGAGGCGCGTGTCCCTGCCCGTCCATCCGGAGGATCTTCCCAGCGTCGTTCGACAGGTCCTGCGAGTTGCTGGAGTCGTGGGCCTCGCCCACCACCGCGTAGAGGTAGCCGTCCGGGCCGAACAGGATCCGGCCGCCGTCGTGGTACACGCCGGCGGTGGTGGACACGGTGAGGATCACCTTGGGGTTCGAACCCGTCCCGCCCACGTCCTTGATCCGGATGATCTGGTCGTGCAGGCCGGTCTGGGTGTTGCGGGTGGCGTAGGCGTACACGAACGGCCGGGTCGAGGTGTACAGCGGGTCGAGGGCGATGCCCAGCAGGCCCTGTTCGCCCTGGGTCGAGATGTTCGGGATGGTGATGAACAGCGTGTTCGAGCCGTTCGACGGGTTGAAGATGCGGACCTCGCCCGTGTACCGCTCGCCGTAGAAGATGCGGCCGTCGGGGGCGAACGTGAACCCGGCGGGCCAGGCCAGACCGGTGGCCACCGGCGACACCCCGATGGCGGAGGGCCGCGCTGCGGCGGGCCCCGCGCCCACGAGGGACACCAGGATGGCCAGGGCCGAACCGAGAACGAAGAGCCGTCGCATCGAACCCTCCTCCGTCTCCGGGCGGCAGCTTCACGGGCCGGGCGTTCGGCCGCCGGGTCCCATTGTGCCCGTCCTTGTGCCGGCCTGCCCGCCGTCCGAAGATGGCCCCGGTGGACGAACGCGTGCTGCTGGTGGAGGACGACCCCTCGATCCGGGAAATCGTGGCCTTGGGCCTGACCCGGTCGGGGTTCCGGGTGAGCGCCATCGCGGACGGGCGGCAGGGTCTGGCCCAGTTCCGCCAGACGCCCTACGACCTGGTGATCCTGGACCTCATGCTGCCCTCGCTCGACGGGTTCGAGGTCTGCCGGGAGATCCGAAAGGACAGCCGCGTGCCGATCGTGATGCTCACGGCCAAAGCCGACACCACCGACGTGGTGGTGGGCCTCGAGCTGGGGGCGGACGACTACGTGACCAAGCCGTTCGAGATGCCGGAGCTGGTGGCCCGAGTGCGCTCGGTGCTCCGGCGTGCGGCGGCCGAGCCGCCCCAGCCGGTGCTGTCCCTGCATGACCTGGAGATCGACCCGGCCGCCTTCACGGCGACCAAGGGCGGCCAGGCCGTCCAGCTCAGTGCCACCGAGTTCAGGCTCCTCCTGGAGATGGCCCGGCGGCCCGGGCAGGTGTTCAGCCGGGAGCTCCTGCTGCAGCAGGTGTGGGGGTACGACTACCTCGGGGACTCCAGGCTGGTGGACGTGGCCATCCAGCGCCTGCGGTCGAAGATCGAGGACGAACCCTCCAGTCCGCGGATCGTGGCCACGGTTCGGGGCGTCGGCTACCGCCTCGAGAGGGGGTGATCCCGTCCCATGCCGAGGCGCATCGCCCCGCCTCGGAGGCTTCGCCGCCGGCTCACCGTGGCGTTCGTGCTGGTGTCGGCGGTGTCGGCCGGGGCGCTGGCCGGCGGGTCCTACGCCGAGATCCGCCAGTCCCGCCTGAAGGACTCGGCCGCCCGGGCCGCCGACCAGACCGAGCTTCACGTCCGGGCCCTCGAGCAGCTCCAGCTCCCCGCCCACCCGCCGCCGGCGGCGGTTCGTTCCATCCTGTCGTCGTTCGGATCGGAGAGCTCCACCGTGGCGGTGGTCCGAGGCTCGAACGTCCCCTCGGTGAACCTCTCGCCCGATCAGGTGCCGAACGACCTGAAGTTGCTGGCCAGACGGGGCGAGCTGGCCTACGAGCGGGTGACGGTGGAGCGGGTCTCCTACGTGGTGGCCGGGGCGAAGGTGCCCGGCCGGGACCTGGAGATCTACTCGTTCTATTCCGAGGAGGCCCTGTTCGCCGACCTCCGCACCCTCGGCCTGACGCTGCTGATCGGATGGTTGGCGGTGG
>Ga0137378_10000450_pt1 | contig 31306 bp, 43 predicted proteins | sample SagtaG_21_FD_104813 | JGI IMG/M metagenome (GOLD analysis project Ga0137378, IMG submission 104813) | Vadose zone soil microbial communities from Sagehorn Ranch, Mendocino, California, USA - Sage2_L_60_16 metaG | ecosystem: Environmental > Terrestrial > Soil > Vadose zone | place: USA... | reverse complement strand
TCGGACTCTCACCTCGGCCAGGCACGCACAACGTGTACGCACCACTGATACACACACTACCGGGGAGGATAGTTGCTTTTCTCGCTTGTGCCGCCCAGAGCAAGCCGGAGCCTCGATAGGCGCGCAGGGTAGAGAGTACCCGCTCAATGTTTTGATGGTCAGGGGAGCTGCGGCAAGCCACCAACACTCAACCGCATGCCATCAAGGATAAGCTACTTCCTCGTCGTTTGGATGCTGTCCAAAAGACAGATCCAGGTGACCAATGCCTCATTGCTATGACGTGCAACCACTTCGGTCTCAAGACAGTAAGACGGCTGTTGCCCATTCCTCCCTAAAGAGGACACAAGGGTCGTGTGGTTCTTTAGTACATTTATACTATACACGAGACTTTGCGAACTGTCAAGGGCCTCTACGTCGTTGCTGAAAAAATCGTGTGGATGCCATGCCAACCATCGGCAAAGGATGTATCCTCTCTTGAGGAGAGAGGAGCAGTGCTGAAAAATCAGGCTGTACCACGCCCATAGGCCCAAAAACGGCCTGAGAGCCAAAATTTGCGGCCACCCATGCTACCTATCAGCTAATTCGAGAGAGGAGTCTAGAATCGCCTCTCAGCGCGTTGTATTTTACATGCATTATAGAATAAAATGGTAAAATCGTGTATATTATGTCACCATATATCCCTGTGATTTCTTCCTTTGTCCCCATTCTTCCCCCTATATCCCCACGATTTCCCTATTTATCCCCATGAATACTTTTATATCCCTAAGATTTCCCTAAATAGACCCAGGAAGCATTTTATATCCTTATGATATCCCTGTATATCTTCAAGAATTTGCCGATAAATCTTGAGGAATGCTACAATATCTTTATGTATCCTTATGTTTCGAGGAGATCCAGGCCATGAAAACGTACACATTTGGCCGCTGCATTGCGCTGCTTGATGTCGATCCAAAGGTCTTTCGACGCTGGGTAAGAGATGATTTGGGCCTGGGTGAAAAGGACCAGATCAGCAAGGCCGACAGCAGAGTACGCTATCTTACGCGTGAACAGTTAGAGCGACTGGCCGAGCTTCATGAGAAAATACTCCCGGCTGATGATCAGGCCGATGGAGAGGAAGAACACGCTTCACTCTTCTCGGCGGGAGAATACAAATTACTACTCGACCGCCTGGCTGCCGTTGAACAATCTTCGCTCTTGGCGCAAGACACGGTATCCACCTTCACAGGAGACTTGACCTATTTCGAGTCTCGGTTGAGCCACCTGCGAGATCTGTTTGAGGCCCCTGACTCCGGGATACAGGCACGCATGAATAGCATTGAACATCATCTTGCTGAGATTGAGGAGCGCCTCAAGGAGCCACCGCCACCACCGGAGCAAGAGCGGGAGGCAGCTCCTGACCAGCAGATTGCCGAGATCGAGGCGCAGTATCAACAGCGCATTGCCGAACTGGAAGCGCAACTAGCGCTATATAAACAGCCGAAAACCACATCAGCAACAAAAAAGAAGCCTACCAGAAGAGGGAAAAAGACAACCATCAAAACATTACCCCGAACACTGGTTGCGCGGAACGCCTTCGCCACGCTCCATAACGTCAACGAGAAACTAGTATCGAAAGCCAGCATCGACGGAAAAATCGCAACGGTTGGGGGAAAATGGCTCTCTCACGATCACGTCGTCGTAACACGAGCGCTCAACGAGCAGGGGAAGCATGACTTCTATCAGGTCTTCCACCAGCGCACAGACTTCAAGCAATGTGAGCACTGCCCACATGATCTTCCATAGATGGTCGCAATACTCAAGTTCTCTCAACGGTCATGCTCTTCTGCCATATATCGGAGAGTAAAGAAAAAGATGATATACTGGTGTGAGAACGGTTGAAGGGGGATATCGTGCTACGCTTGCGGGTGAAAGAAGAAGCCCAGGCCAGAGGATTCACGATTGCGCGCTTAGAACGAGCAGCCGTTTTAGACATTAAAACGGTTCGGGCTATTTGGCACAATCCGCGACATAATGCTTCTTTCGAGACTTTAGAGAAAGTGGCACGAGCACTAGAGATCCCTGCTATTCAGCTTCTTGAAGACGATCAGCTTCTTGAAGGTGACGCTCTGGAGGAGACATGAAGGCAACGCTTGTCAGAGAAGAAAGCACGTATTTCCTTGTTGTTCCGGCGGAGAAAATTCACACATCATTTTATTCTCCCTCCCATACTGACAATCCATTAGAAGATACGCTCTCTAAAACAGAGAGAAAGCTCCTCCACGGAATCGGGCCGCTCGTCTATGGGCTGTATACTCTGCAACCTCATGAGAGGTTACGTCTTGCTTGGTCTGAAGGGCATGCAACGATTATCTGCACCGATAGAGGGATTTTCTATGCAGGTGATATATTGTCCGACATATCTCTTTATGAGGGTGTTTCCCCCTTCATGCTCATGGTAGACCTGATAGACCCGACACAGCCCACAGCAGAAAAGGCTTGAGAACGGGCAGAGCAAACTATCCTCTCCTTCAAAAAAGGAAAGAGTTATAGAAGACCGCGTTTGTGAGCACGAAGACCTTCTAAATATCCTTCCACAAACTCCTCTATGTATAACGCCCGGAATTGTTCCAAATTATCTGTCAGCCAGGTCGGATCTGAAGCAGCGATGAGGACCTTGACTTCTTGCTCAGCAACAGGCTTGATCGTCCGTCTGATGTGGGGGAGATCCGCAGCCTGTGGAGCTTGTGCCACCAGGGTTCGTGCCCTCTCCCTTGCCAGCTCGTAGACCTTCCACTGCGTCTCATGCCCCATTGGGTACTGAATTTGTGGCTGTTCTTGCTGCTCTACCAGAGTAGGCACAAGGGTAAATTCAAGGCAAAAAATACCTTTCTGATGCTCAGAGCTACACCCCCACAGGTATATCGTCGTCGTTTTCGTGTTGTCCTCCTTACCTAACCCCTTCCAATGCCAGCCCTCCATCTGAGTGATCAGCGTTATTTCCCGCGTGGGCCTGGGTGTCCCTGGATCGCCGCTCCACGTTCTTTTGACCTCAATGGTTTTCGTGCAGCCAGGATAAGCACATCGCTCCTGCGTCTGGATGCGACGGAGCGCCGCCTCCCGTGCTTCCTTGCGTTTTTGAGTAAGTGTGGCCCCCCACGACGCGATTTTCGCTTCATTCTCTGGGCTACGCTCCCGAAAAGCATCTTCCACATCCTCACGCACTGCCAGTCCCGCACCGATAATCGAATCAGCATAGTCCTGCTGCCGTGGGGTCAGTTGCCGTTTTCTACCCATCACCTTATCCTCGTTTTGATCTTGCTGACTTTTTACTGCGTCGAGGCAGTGGCTTGTGTATTGCCTCATTAATGGCATCAAGTGCATCCTCTGAAAGATAGTCTTCTTTGGCCGCAAGTTGGCAATAGAATCTCGCCGCCTGCAACTTGTCCTGCTGCTTATCATCAGCAAAATATCTGGGCAACCAGGCTCGATATTTGCCTATTAGCGCGGCATTCACATTCTGCCATACTGACAGATTTCGGCGCAAAGCACGGTGAAAAGGAATCTGTTCCTGAAAGAGGAACAGTTCAAACGTCTCAAAAGCATCTTTCAGGCGCTCGATCACTTCGTGAAATGAGACAAGTCTCAACACACACGCTTGAAGCGTGAGCGTCCCCAGGATCTTCTCTTCTTCTTCGACCACAATATGCACAAATGGAGTGCTTTGATCGAAATATTCATCATGATTGACCATCTCGACCGCTCTGCCGCCAGAGATAGCTGCAAGTGGACTACTTATGGCATCATCAATGACCTCCTCAAGCTGCCGACGGGCGGCTTCAGAGATCTTCATACCATGAGTCAAGGTCAGTGTACCATCCTCTTGAAAGAGTGATAGCAGGGGAGTATAGTCACGGCTCATAACGGTTTTTATCCTTTCTCTGTGTCGCGCAATTTTTGCATATCTGGGTCGATGAAGACCACACTAGTCGTCGGTAAAAGAGTAATTCATGCCTTACACATCAATGAGACAAGCTCAGACAAGAAAGAGGCCCAGCGCTCCTTTCACCTGCAAGTCCCCTCCCGGATCTCCTCTACAACCTGCCGAAGTGCAGGGGTCAGAGGAAGCTGGTAAATGCCCGTGAGCAGTTGATGCTAATCATGAGCAACACAACAATTGACTATCAGAGAAACTGCGAAAGACAACGGGATGCCCGTGCTCATTCGGCATACATTCTGATCTTACGGAAACGCAATTGGCTCTTGCTCGGCCAGAGATAGCACGATCCTGCGTGCCACATGCGCTGGCACCAGCGGTTCTTCCATCCCCAGCTCAAACAGTTCATTTAAGCGCTGGTAGTACTCTGTAGCTGCCTTTGGCTGATAATAATCAGTATCACGAAGGGGATACCAATCCTTTTGTCCTGGCAATGGGCGCGCCAGTCCATACGAAAAGCTCAACACACGAAAATCTTGAAAACGAACATTCTCCCAGAAGTTCCAGTCAGGGTACAGCCAGTTATACGCCAGTTCCTGATCAACCCCACAAGGGAAAAGCAATGGGAGACCGGCGGTGTCAAGCAAGTAGCGAAGCATGGCGCGAGCTCCATGAAGCTCACGGCCCTGCTCAATCAATGGTTCATCCATTGAGAGGGGCCACACTTCTACGCCCGTCAACGTCAGATCCGGCAACTTCCCCCATTTCACCAGGGGGCGTGGTTCTACCGTCTCTACCTGCACCACGAACACGTCTTCTTTCTTGAAGTCCTGGCACGACGTGAGCAGATCATTCCACTGCTTTATCCGCGCCCGGCACGTATCACATGTTCCATGCTCAAAACGGCCCTGCTCATGATGCTTCTTGGTATACCGTCGTGAGCAGAAGCGACACCCATACTTCTTCCGAATCGTTTCCTCTCGCTTCGCATTGCCAGCAACTTGCCCCTCGGTCAGCGGGCGTGCAATCGCCTTCGTGCGGTCGTAGAGCCAACCGTAGTAGGGAGCGTTTAAGGTCCGATAGGTAGCATCCGGCTGCTCTTCGTCTGGGGGATAAAGTCGCTCACTTGCCAACTGTGTTTTCGTCCCATACCGTTCATCGTGGCTTCGCAAGACGGGAATGCCAGGACAATCCACGCGAACTTTCCCTGTCCAATATTGATCACAGACCGTACAGTGGAGTACTTTTCGTCCACTCGTCGGATGACGCGCTTCCTCAAAGGTATGCTCTTTCCAGGTGACCATCAGGCTGTCATCTCCTTCCAATCTAGTGACGAAACATCTTTCTACATCGCAAACAATGACAACTGCTGGCAGCGGACCGCCTTACGGTTCAACCACAAAACTTCCATGCGCATCTTACCATGCTCAGCCAATGACGGCATCTGCACCTGTTCCCAATGAGCTAACCTCTCATTGTATAAAGGATGAGCATAACCAGAGAGGACCACCGGACCAGGGTGGTGATCCAAAGTATCAAGCAATAGCAGATGTTCCTGGTCTGTCATCTCATTTGGATAGAGATTATAGGTGCGCGTGGACAACACATAGGGCGGATCAGCGTAGACTAAGTAGCTGGGATGGCGATAATAGTCGATCAGTTCTAACGCAGAGCGATTGCGGATCTCGGCATCCTTCAATCGATCTACAATGGCAAGAATACGTTCTGGAAGCTTGCACCATAACTTCGTAGTGCTGCTATTGGATGCGATACCTTTATGTCGCCAGCCACAGGTTGACCCCAGCTTTGTACCATGCGCTTGCCAACAGCGCACCAGAAAGCGCCGGGCATTCTCAACGGGATCATCCGAACCATGATACCGCTCTGGAAGCTCATAGGCTTCGTACTCATCCTCGCTCCAGGGAGTCATCTCTATCATCCAGGCCAGCTCCTCAGCATTGCTACGAATGACCTCAAACAGATTAGTCAAACTTTTATTCGTGTCTCCAAGCACCTCATGTTCCACAGGATCTTTTGAGAAGAAGGCCGCAGCGCTGCCAGCAAATGGCTCCAGATAGCGCGTGTGTTCTGGAAAGTGGCTGACGATCCACTTGGCCCGCGACCATTTTGCACCGGGATATTTAAGAATAGGCTTGATGTCCCCTGCGGACGCCAGCCCTGCCGCAGCAGGCAGTTAAACTGCCTGCTGCGGCAGGGCTGGCGTCACGGCTTTGTCACGGCTTCGCTTTGCACGCTGGCGACAGGCATCAGTAGCATACCGTTTGCGTTGCCCCTTCCCGACAATTGCAGGAACATCTTGACCGCAGCCACAGGCACACAGGTTCTTCTCCATCGCTTCATCTCTCCTCCTGACCCTCGGCAAGCTCTTCGTCAAGTGGTATTTCCTCTTGACCCAGTAGATCCAGAGGAGAAACGATATCATCAAGGTCATGAAAGCGTGTGGTCTGTGGCTCAAACTTGAGCACGACATTCCCGGTCGGCCCATTGCGGTGCTTCGCCACAATGATGTCTGCTATGCCCTTGCGCTCAGTTTCAGGATTATAGACTTCGTCGCGGTAAATAAACATTACGATATCAGCGTTCTGTTCGATACCGCCGGATTCGCGTAAATCAGAGAGTTGGGGTATTTTCAATTGACGTGTCTCTACTGCACGTGAAAGCTGTGCCAGCACCAGTATCGGAATATTTAATTCGCGTGCCAGCAACTTCAGATTGCGACTGATCTCATCGATGACCTGGACACGATTCTCCTGCTTCCGTTTCGTGTCGTCATTGGGCTGCATGAGCTGCATATAATCAACGATGATGAGATCCATACCTTCTTCCTGCACCCAGCGTCGTGCGCGGGATCTCATCTTTATTGGCGAGAGGACCGAGGTGCCATCCACACGAATAGTGGCCTCCGACAGCACACTCATCGCCTTGAAAACTTTCTCCCACTCATCATCCTCAACATTCCCACTATTCAGTCGTTGGAGATTGATCCCTGTCTCAATCGCCATGAGACGCTCCACCAACTGCTCCTGGCTCATCTCTAAAGAGAAGATTCCAACACGTTGCTTGAATTTGAGAGCTGCCTGGTGGGCAATGGAAAGCGCACAACTGGTTTTGCCAATAGCAGGACGAGCTGCAAGCACGATCAGGTCAGATTTGCGGAAACCACATGTCAAACGGTCGAGATCCCTAAAGCCTGTGGGCACACCTACAATCTGACCGCGCTGAGATGCGAGCTGCTCAAGCTTCACCATATACGCAGAAATCAGCTCTGAAAGGCTCGCATCCTCGCTCAAGGTATTCGCTCGCTGGCTGATCTCAAAAATCAATTGTTCCGCACGCTCCACAACGGAGCCTGCATCATCCTCGGCCTCATAGGCCAAAGCCGCAATCTCCCCTGATGCTCTGATGAGACGGCGCAAGATAGCCGTCCGTTCCACAATGCGGCCATAATACACAACGTTGCCGGATGTCGGTACATGGTTAATGAGGGACGTAATATAGCTCTCGCCACCGACTTGCTCCAGTTTGTGGCGCTGGGACAGAACATCGCAGATCGTGATGAAGTCAGCTTTCTCACGGCGATTGTAAAGATGCAAGATAGCCTCGTAAATGCTTTGATGCACATCACGATAAAAATCCTCAGTACGCAGGAAGTCAGCGACTTGGCTAATCGCTTCAGGGTCAATGATCAGACTGCCGAGGACCCCCTTCTCAGCATCAACACTCTGAGGAAGCGTTCTCTCTGTTTCGGTACTCACTGCTGGCCTCTTTTCTGAAGGAATGCTTGCAGAGGATGAGGCTTCGCCTGCCCCTCTGGCGCAAATAATTCACCGCCACATTGCAGACGTACGCTTCGCTCTTGCCATTCATGCGCGGAGTAAAAAGCCACCTGGTTCACTTTCTGCGTAACCGTGTTGTCCACGATCACAGCATAGGTCCCATCGGGAAGTGAAACTAAACCAGTACGGAAGGAACGCACCCGCCGGTCATCAGCAATCTGTGAGTGGAGCCGCTGCGCAGCCTCGCACGTCATGCCACTAGCCTTGAGCGGAATCCTGGGAGATACTGCTGTCAGCAGGTTTGGGCGCAGCGGTGCAAGCGTAGATGGAGTGCGATGCGCTGGAGCCTCTCGTTGGACAGGCGACGACGATGGCACTGGAGGAGCTGCTGGCTGACGCACCGCATCCAACAATTGGGGATAGGTCAGCTTGCCATAACGCTCTACGAGCGCGGCCACTTCCTCTGGGACACCATTCTGGTGATAGTCTCTGCAACGTTGGATGAAGACAGCCGGTGGCTTGCGGATCGTGCCATCGTGCCGGTGGGCCAACGTGAAGATGAGAGCGGCCACCACCGCGTGGGCGTCGTGATCTACCTCGCGGAACCATTTACTGTAGATTCCACGCCTCCCAGGACCTTCGCCGAGCGCTCTACAGCAGAAAAGCGCGACCATGTCAACGTTCAACGTTATAGAATCTATTATAGTAATAACGTTAACGTTAGCACCGAGGTCAGACGACATAGAATCTACCTTTTGAGCAGGAATATCCCCTTTGACAGGGGTAGATTCCTCTTGATCGCCTTGTTTTGTGGCAGAAGAATCTACCTTGTCGGCAGAAAGTCTATCCGAGGGTGCAGGATGAGTTGGCGAGGAATCTACCGCTGTTGCCACGAATCTACCATTTCTTGTAGCCACTACAAGAGAGGAATCTACCTCGGCGACAGAAAGTCTATCCGGTTCGACTCCAGAGAATGCCTTGTGTTGGATCTTGGTTAGATTTTTTTGCACACGCTTCAACTTCTCCAGGATCGATGCCAGTTGTGGCGCGTAAGGTAGATTCTCTGGAGCCTGGCCGAGCAGATCCGCAACGTCGCCAATCGCTTCAGAGAGATCAGACTCAACAAGCGTTGTCGCGTTGCTCTGTCTGGCTGGTGCAGATGGTGCACCGTACAGGCAAAGGAAGCGACGCTTGACGCGCTCCGCGTGCTTGAGCCGCTTGTCCGTTTTGCCGTTGCGTTTCGGGTGACGATATTTCTCAATCAGCATATCCAGGGAATCTACCCTGGGTGGTTGATACCGGCAGAGTGGGAAGTGCAGCTCGACCATCCCTTCACTACGCCTTTTGACGAGTAGTCCGAGCGCGCAAAAAAGCACAACATATTTGTGGGTAGATTCGTAGCTCCACCCAATCGCCTGACTGAGTTGCTTAATGCTTTGTACTCTGATCACGGCGACGGAGGCCAGTGGCAGGTCTTGCTCCATCTCCAGGGCGAGTTGTTTGACGTGGGCCAGGCGCAACAGGAGCGCGAGAAAATTGACGCCACTGGTAGGCGCGGGAAAGAGCTGGTCGATGACCTTGAGGGTATAAGAATCTACCCGCTCCCGCGAGACCCCGACTGGATCATCTGGTAGTGTGCTGAGCGCGGTGTCCCCCGACATCGGCTCTAATACCTGCGTAGACATATTCCGCAAACCTGCTTTCTACAACAAAACTGAGAGAGAGGTTTGCGTCCACTGGGTTCGCCTGTTTGGGACAAAGGTATAATAAACCTAGATCACCCTTGCAAGTTGCAGTGATTTATGGTATAAAATCAACGAGCAGAAAATTGTTATTTGCGTTTTAAGCAAAACACAACCCTTGCTCTACAGGCAAATATCTGTAGACGCAAACCGTTCGTCCGTTGCCAGCGTTAAGTTCGTTGCTCTTTCCAGGTTTGGCGACCGCTTGGGAGCTTCGATCTTGAACTGGCTATTTTTTTGTCTTCTTTCGAGTGTGTGTTACGTCATGGATAATTTCCTCATGGACTAATTGTCCACGATCTCCGCCAAGTTGTCAAGAACATGTGTACTCTCATCTGGAGAGAATAGTACTGACAACCGCATTTCAGTAACCCCTTCCTTTCGACCTACCTATAAGTAAAACGTCTGATAGAGGTCAATCGTTCACGATTTAACGGTGTCTGGCAACAACTCATGTCTGATCTTCGGACTGGTGAAAGAGTTGGGGCTGTTCACCTTGCTCTTTTGCTTTCACTGTCCGTTTCTTTGCTGTCCTGCGCCGCTCCTCGACCATTTTGCGGATCGATGCCGCTGCTGGTAAGTCTTCCGGGTAGGGCTGCCCAACCGCTTCAATGGCCTTACGCACCTGGTCGCCAACAAAGTAGTGCGCCTGTGAAGCTTCATCCAGGCCAGTGATCCGCTCGGTGGTGAGCTTGCCTTCCGTGAGGTTGTTCTTAAAATCGATGGCCGACAACTCTGCGCGTCCGATATTATCCAGATAGTCCTCTCCCTCTGGAATATCCTTTAACACCATCAACTCTTGCCTCGTATGGCGATGCAGCCCCAGGTATCCGGAATCAATGAAAATACCGAAGCTTTCCGATTGCACCCCGGCCTGTTGCGCTGCTTTCCCCAGCTGCTTGTAGCTCTCACTCACCTTCAGGCGCATCTCCAGGCGTCTCTCCTGCTCTTCCCGAAGTTGGCGCATCTCGTTGGCACGGGTGCTTACCGCAAAATAGAGTTGCGCAGCGGCTATTTCAGGCTTGCGCGGATCTCCGTTCTGAGCAATGAGGTAGCAGGCCAGACGAGAGAGATTGTAGTCCTTCACGGGCCTAGCGGCTCCCTTGCCGGTAGTGATCATTTTACTGGCGTCAGTAAAATGATCGCTCACAATATTTCCCGATTCCTCACAAGAGGTTATAGCCCGCTTAATGGCACCTTCAAAGTTCTGCCATTTCTTCCCATATCCCAACAATGGCATAAGATCGCGTGCGCTCCAATACTCCATGTCATAGACGTTCGTCTGTCTGATCGAGTCAAAATCCGGTCCCTGGCCTGCGTTCATGCCTTCCATCTCCTATCCCCTGGTATCTTTGCTTGTCCTTATCGAATTATAGTTAGTAAAAATCGGTTATGGAACCAATTTATGGGTCAGTTTTGGGCCAGTTTTGGGTAAGCTAGAGGTCTCTCGTTGCCCCTAAACAAGCCTCAAAATCTTTTACCTCAGCCCTCTATGTCAAAATCAATGATGCTTTCGCTAATGTGCATTAGCGCCTCACTTACAACCTGATGGGCAGGATGGGGAGCATATGCTATCAAATGTTCTGCATCCACAAATTGCATGATAAAGCCGTAAGTATATCCCTTATTATTTGAGATATTCAGATTGTGGCCTACTTGAACACTCATGATCCCTGGAACGGCTTGCTGCAACTCTCTCACACGATCAAGTGCAGTAGCTATTTCACGGTCAGTTACCCCATCTTTTATTTTGAGAAGCACAACATGTGTGATCACATCAAGCTCCCTTTTTAAACAAGCTTCCTAATTTTTTTACTTTCGCTTCATGAGGCCACAGCTCCACCAGCTCCTGGTAGACATCAGCCGCTTCTTCACGCCACACGCTGTAACCTGCCTTGTCGGCAGCGTCCACAGCAAGTTGCAGATAGGTGCAACTTGCTTCCAGATTGCCCATTGTAGCTGCTGTTTTGCTTTGCAGATTAATGAATTCAATCCTCGTGCTCTCAGTAACCGGCATTTTGGGTTGAATGCCATCAACCTGCATCAGCGCTTCCCATGTATCCTTTGGTTGTTTAAGGTCAGCAAACGTAAGGGCTTCGTAGAGATGCAAAGCCGGTTTACTGGCTGACATATACATGTACAAGTAGTTTGGATCTTTTTCTGGTTCAGCAGGAAAGTGTTCTTGTGCCATGCCGAGGTATCGGAGTGCTTCCTGTTTATACAACACAGGATTGCATCGTGCAAAAGCGCTAGCTAAGCCCAGATAGATTCTACTTCTGAGCAAAGGCGTAACTTTATCAACAAGTGGAAGCGCTTTTTGGTAGCTCAAGAGCGCTTTGAACGGCTGCCGGGCAACCAGTGCAATAGTTGCATCTTGGCGAAGAGCATTGCACTGGACATTGTAGTCATCAGTGAATTGACTATAGAATACTCCTGCTGCTGCATGCGTCTGCATAGCAGCAACATCTTGTTTTTCTACTTCCGCCGCAAGGATATATCCTCTTGCCGCAAGACTCGCCGCTTGAGATCGCTGTGGTGAATGTTGTATAGCTACTGTGTGTTGCGTAGCTACTGTGATTTTAGGCAGGTAGATCCCAAGAATTTGCGCAGTCATCTCTAGTTGGTCACTATTGCTCAAATTCCAACAAACATTGTTCAGGCTCTCGAACTGTTGCAGTATAGATTCATCGACACCGCCCTGCCTTGTTAGAGCACTGAGAGCACCTGGCGCAAGCGTTATGGCTGCTGTCGCCTCAAGAAAAGTTCGACGGTTAAATTTTGCCATGATATCCCCTTGCTCATCAGACGCTTGCTCGCTATCTACGATAGTTGGGTAGAGCGAATGCATCTCTTCAGGCTCCTCCTCTTCAGGAAGATCGACGAAGCCTAGCTGGTCAGCAGTGCAACCATAGAGCAAGCATAGTCTCTCGCGATAAAAGGGTCTTGGTATTCTCGCGCCACGTTCCCATCGCCCAATGTCCTTTGGACTGGCTCCGCTTTCTGCAAAACGTTTTTCTAGTTCCTCAGCCACTCTTTTTTGCGACCACCCACGACGTTCTCTCTGATGGCGTAAGCGGTCGTTTGGCAATCTTGGTTGTTTCATCATCCCTGCTCTCCGACGGGACGTTAGTCCACAGTGCTCCAAGACCCTATTCCGAGTTTACCTAAGCTAGGATTTCCTGACAAGCATTTTCGACACTTCTGCCAGAAGCGGCCCCTCTTGGCCCCCTTCTGGCCCCCTTCATTGGGTTTCTATTGGCTGTCTATTGGGTGTTTGATTTTACGCGAATTTCTTGTAACATGACTACAGAACATCAAAACACTGACAGAGTTAAGAGAGTCCTAGCGCTTCTTTGATACGTTGAATGTCTTCTTGACTATAATAGAGCCTGCGCAAGTCGTCTGAGAAGCGACGTGGCTGAATATCAAGGCGAGCAACCATCGTGCGTACTTTAGCTGCGGTAACTTGAAGAGATTTAGCAATCTCATCTATGGTCATATAACCGTCTCTGGGCATGAAACTTTCTCCTAAATATCTGTCTGTTTCCATTATAAACCTTTTTTACGCAATTTGTAATAGTCATAGCAAAGGTGGCTACTCATCTACTATGTTAAATAACGAAAATTCATCAATTTATTCCATACTATTGACAACCATTTAAAAAAATGTTATAGAACCATTGCAAATTGTTTTTGAATATAGTGATAAAAGGTTTGGGGGTGATAGCAAGATGATTGTCCTGGCTTGGGTGAGAGTCCCAGCCAGGGTGTTGGATGTAGTTTCTGTAGGAACGTTTCTCGTAGTGCGGATCTGTAGTGCAGTGGTCTTGTGGGGGAGAGGGAACGTGCTCAATGCTTTCCAGGGCCAGACACGTTTCCCCCTCCACTTGAACCATTCGCCGTCCCTGTAGTTGTACGACTCCTGGTGCTTTCATTTTACCACCTCGCAAGGGCACGTCGCCCACCGGCCAGGGGTCATGTATTGTCGAATGGTTGTGAGAGGAGATAGTGACTCTATGGCACTGACCGATACGGAGCACAAGCGTTTTCAGGATCTTCAGGACGAGATGATCGGTCTGGTTGAGAAGACCGATACCGATCAGGCTGCTGCCGCTTTTGGTAAGGTGGCCCGTGTCTGCAAGAATGTTCTGGCACGCGAGGCGGAGACCCGCACCAACAAAGATGCCGGAGCGAAGCTCAAAAGTTCCCGGCAGGCACGCGAAACGCGGAAGAATGGCGCTGGTGGAAACACAGGACGTGGAAACACAGGGCGTGGAAGTGCAGACAGTGGCGCGGCTTAGGACCTTTTTGGAGCGGGAATGTTCGTTTTTTTACATCCGTTTCCGCTCCAAAAATTGCCCACTTTTCGGTACGGAGTGGTCGTGGAGTAACCTCGGACTGCTCCTGGACTAACCGTGGAATGAAGCGCGTTTATAGTGCCAATTCGCGTCAGATTTAGTCAGTCAATACGATTTAGGCAACCACTTTGGAGACTTTTTGATGGCGAAACTGTTCAATTTTTTAGCTCAAAACTACACTGCATCTCCATTAGACCTTGCGAAAAAAAAGGTCAAAAGAGACCAGGATATGCAGCTCGTCCTTGAGGTTCTTGATGCTAATCCCAGCGCGACGCCTGACGAAGTGGCTGCGGTTTTAGGGTACCGAATAACGAGTATGGGACAGGTAGCTGCAGGCCATCATGTCTCGCCGACAATTGTTGCAGCTCGCCACATTCCCTATGCTCAACAACTTTTGAAAGAGGCTCATGAGACACAAGCGCTTGTCGTTGCCCAGACGCAAGCAGCTCAACCGGCATCCGGGCAGGGAGTAGGACAGCAAACCCAGAACGGGCCAATTGTCATCAACGTTCCAGGTCCAGATGTCACTAATGGGGTGAGTAACCTTGATGATATGGAAGCAGCAGCTATCCAGGTAGTACAGAAGGCGAATACAGGTGTAAGCCTGGACAATCGTCTCAAAAAAGGTACTATCTTCGTCTTCAAGACATTTGCCCCTTTTGCAGTCCTATTGTTGACCATCCCTGAGAGCATCTGGGTATTCACCCATCTCTATAGTCATCCAGATGAGTATCTCATCGCCCTGACCGGGATTTTTGCGGTCTTGACTGATTGTGGCTACCTCTACAATACGGTGCTCGTCGCGATGAACAAAGAAGCTATGTTCAAGCGGCGGCGTGCTGGGATGGAGGTAGAGCCTCACGAGATCCGGGCCGTACGTCTCCAATCATTCTTATGGTGGGTAGTTGCTGGGATGGATACCGTTGCGCAGGTGGTCTTTCTCTATGGAGCTACCAAAGATACCACCTTCTTTGACCCTAGTGTGGTCATCGTGCTGGCGCTCATTCGTGTTGCTTCGCTCTTCGTCACCATGTTCATTGTGTCTTTTGCAGGCACAGAGCTGATGACGAGTGTCGATACTGCCTCAAATGAACAGGTTGAGCGTGCCCTTGCCGTCGGCAAGGTGCTGGACGCAATGGGTCAAGCAAGACTCAAGCGCCAGGAGGCTCGTGCAAAGTTGCAGCGTGCCATCGAGTTGCAGGAGCTGCAACGGCAGGGAGATATTCTCATCGCTGAGGTATATGCCGAAGCTCGTGAGAATATTCGTGAGCAGCACCGGAAGAAGAAACAGGACAACAAAGATCAGAACAAGTTACCTTAGTGGAGAAAGGAGAAAGAACAGATGACCCTTGCGCCTGATGAAAAGAGCTTTCGCTACACCAAATATCGCTGGGATGAAGTGTTCAGCTTACTCATCAGCCGTGGGGAAAAGACAGGTGTCAACGTTGTTCACGCTGCTACTGAGCAAGGGCGACGAATCATGATCCATGCGAGGCTCCAGAATAAGGAAGGAGATTGGGTTGAGGCGGATCGGGTCGCGGTGGTGCTGGGGCGTAGCTCCGACTGGTATAAATACCGGCTGAACGTCTATGCAGTTCAGGTTGAGGGCATCGAATGGATCGTTTGCGGAACCCATGACACCTGTGTGAACGTACCGGTCTGGTCGGTCGAGGAAGAGAAGCTCTACGATAAGCACGAGACGCGGATCGCCTTCGCCGACCTGCTGGGCAAGCACAAAAAATACTGGTTTACCGAATTTGGGCACAAACTCCTCCTGGGTGGCATGATTTGCAATTTGCCTGAAGCCAAAGAGGTCGTATTGCAGCTCAAAAAGAGCGCCCGCTACGCTATGGAAGCAGAAATACGCAAACATGCCCACAAGCGCAAAGGACCTGAACTCAAATTAGGCAAACCACAGGAAGTCGTTTCGTAGTTGTCACTTATGAAAATTGTTTCCCTATCACGAAAGGCTCTAAGCAATGCTACAAACGGCAATAACCTGGAACGAGATACAGATTGAGGCTGAGCGGAGGGGATATCTGCTCAAGGTAGAGGGCAAGGTAGACGATTCAACGCTCTATGTAGCCAAGATGAAGGCAGCTCATGTGAATCGTCGCTTTAGAGAGCATCCCGGTTTTCGCCTTGCTCCTGAACGGGACGATGAGTATTCCCTCTTACAAGCCTACTACTGGATACGCGGGTATTATCTTGACTATGGCGATGATGGCAAGATGACGCTGCACAGGGGGATGCATCATCCTCTCTACGATCAGCAGATCCGCGTCGCCGAGACCTGGGACTACATCTGGGATGGTGGATTGAGAGGCGTGCATCAAAAGATGCTCCAGTGGGTAGCGCAGGTGGAACAGGAGAGCTAAATGTTTCTAGAAAAATGCAAACGCATCTATATTGCTGTTTCTGTAGTGGCATTTCCATTTATCGCTGTAGCATTGTTGCTCTGCTATGTTTTAGCAGCTTGCTACCTCCTGGCTACAGGGATGAAGTAAAGGAGGTCACTATGGAAGCATTGGAGGGGTTAGCGATAGTGGTGGTCATTATTCTCATCCTGGGATGGTTGACCTGGAGGGCTGGGAGTGCTCAGCGAGATCGTACGCCTGAACCACCAGCTAACCGCTTTGAGACGTATCAAGATGACAATTGGCGTTATACGCCCGATGAAAGCACTGTTGTTGATGCTGATTAGTGTTCATTGATTTGTAGTTTGCCTCCAAATAGAAGCGCAAGAATTCGTATTCTGATAAGCTGTTCGTAAAGATTGACTTGAAGTGAAAGGTTCCAGATGAAGTTTTACCTAGTCGTGATTGCCATTTGCGTGATCGTTGGAGCGGCAGACTACCTTTACCCTGCTTGGTTTAACGATCCAGTGCGCATTCTTGCGATGCTCACCTGGTCACTGGCCGTCACACTCCCTTTGACAGTGATCTTTGGCTGGTTACGACCGCTGACCTGGACAATGGCGCAAAAGGGGTACATCACCCTCACGACGTACTTCTTTGTCTATGGTGGCGCACAGATCATTTTTCCACAGGTCTTTTTCGGTGGCATGGTCCTACCTCGCATAGGTATAGCGCTGTTTTGTTGGTTCGCTGGTCTGATCATGATTGTCGGGCCGCGCTTGTTGCTTCGTTAAGCCAGGAGGAAACGCAATGCTGAGAAAGTTCACCATTCCTCGTACGTTGCCTTCGTCAACGCTCGGTTTACTCTACGTTCTCGTACTAATATACCTGAACAAAGGCATGATGTTTCTGAAGTTTGGTTTGATGGAGATCCGTCTGCTGGGACGGATCATCCGAATTACCCTTGTTGGTATGCTCAGGCTCTGTCGTTCTTCGTGGCGCATGTGGATCGACCACTGGCAAGTAAGAAGAGAGATGTAGCGTAAGTCCTCTGAGAATGTTTGAAAGTGTTGAGAAAGCAAGACGTTATGAACTATCAAGATCCAGGACTTCAGGTTGAGTATGAGCGCGGGAAGCGTCAAGCTCAGGAGATATGGGGAGAGTTTTTTAGCACTCCAGAGAGGGTAAGCGGAGTGATAGAGAGCTTCCGTACAGGGCGAGACCAGTGTCTGCGAACAGCCAATAATCCCTCTTGCAATCCTGGGTATCGGCGAGACTGTGCAAAACAGGCTGCCCATTGTACGGGTTGGCTGGATGCCTGGAATGAGCCACTGCAACCAACATGCTCAGAGGATCAGCGTGAGAAAGGAAGGTCATTTATGGGAGCAGGAGCTACCGCTCAAATAGTCCTCACGGTGGATGTGGTCATTCCGCGTCGTACCGGTGCTGGCCTTGAAGTGTTACTCATCAAGCGACGGAAGTGGCCGTTTGAGGGGGCGTGGGCACTGCCTGGCGGCAAACTTGATCAGACTGATGTGTCTTTAGAGGCAGCAGCAGTGCGTGAAGTGTTGGAAGAGACGAAGGTGGAACTGCCAGTAGAAACGCTCCGTCAATTGCACACCTTTAGTGCGATTGGACGAGATCCGCGCGGTCGCTACATTAGCGCCCTGTACCTTGCGCCGGTCCAGATGACTCCTATCCCTGTTCAGGCTGGTGATGATGCCAGTGATGCTCAATGGTTCCCTGTCCACGATCTGCCACCATTGGCTTTCGATCATGCGGCGATGCTGAGCCTGGCTATTCTCTGCATCAACGCCAATGTGTTTGCTGGAGTCATTCTGCGGCAGGCATCAGAGCGTCTGCCGATGGTGACGGACATCCAGTCCTTGTAAAGCGTGTGCCGACTCAGTGACGCAAACACCGGGTCGGCAGTGAGTTACCCCGTGTCGTCAAAGTTCACCAGGTCCTCGCTGCTATTGTGCGCGAGAAGCACCTGACTTGTCAAGGAGGTTTTTTCCTATGCCACTTTCACCATCAGCGATAGGTGTGCTTGCATGCGCCATCATGATCATTTTCTGGATCACGAAGGGCCGGAAAGACTTTCAAAGCTTTCTGACCGTGGTCTTCGGCTGTGCTGCGATTCTTCTTCTGGTGAAGAACTGGGATAGCGTTGTCTTCTATAGTGAGGTTCTTTTTCCCCATTCATCGGGGGCAGTTCCAATGGCAGTCGTACAGGTTGTGCCAACCCAGATCCCAACTCATATTCCAACGCATGTCGTGCATATCACCCCTACTGCTGTACATGCGGTGAATAAAGGCAGTCAGCACCCTCAGCTAGTGTACGCACCTGCTCCTGCTATTCCCTCATCACCTGTGCAGTTCCTAGAGGGTTTCATCCCTGTGCTCCTCTTAGTGTTCATTGTTCTCATTGCGGGATGGTTGGTTGTGGTTGCCAATAAGAAGCTCGTTGGGTATTCGGCACGATCTGGAGGTAATTGTCCTGTCTGTGGTCAAAAGGGACCGATCCAGGAAGTGAGCTGGCGCGAGGGCAAGGTGCTCCATACGCGCACGATGTGCCACGATTGTGCAGCTCGCCGACGGGAAACAGCGGCAGCATCCTAACGGAAAGTTGGTGCATCCATGACCCTGACACAATTTTTACAGTCATCCTTTAGCGTGAACTTCCTGTATCCAAGCCTTGTGGCGCTGGCGCTGGCTTACTTCTGTTCACTTTGGCGGCGTACCATGAAGCCGTTCTGGATCACGCTGGGAGTGATTGTCCTGCTATTTCTCATCGGTAGTGCACTGGTGGAGATGCAATGAACGAGATGTTGTCTGGAGAGTAGAAAGCCTGTTTTCGCCTGATGAACCTTGTAGTGTGTCTCTCTTGAGAAGAGCAAATAGCGCGGCCCGTTGCCTCTCGCCTGGTAACGTCTGGCATCTGGGTCCGCGCCATCGAGACGCAGAGGTCTGTATGTATTATAACATAACGGTCATGCAGCCTCTGTTTGCGGAGGTTTACATGCGCAATTTGTTCTTGTTGTTCTGCTTCGTGTGCCTCGCATTGCTCGCAATGGCTACCTGGAACGCGATGTCCCGACCGGCAACAACGATCTCCATCACCCTGACCGTTCCTCACGTAAGCCGTATTAGCCAATTAGATTGTCAACAATACTCTTCGTTGGAGGAGTGTAATACCTGGAGTCCGTCGGCGTGTTCTGCTACATCGATGGCCGAGGCCATGAACGCCTACGGCCACACGTACCGGATAGCGGATGTGTTGAAGATCGAAGAGTCTTTTACCCATCCTCAAGTCATTAGCCCAACCGAAGGTTTGCTCTATACCGACGGCATTGACCGCACCCTGAGATCCTTTGGATTTAAGGCACGCCAGTTAAAGAATCCCACTGTGACCCAGGTCGAGGATGCGGCGAGACTCGCTCCCGTGATTGTGAACTTCCCTCCCTACCGTTGGGCTGGTGGGCATTTCCTGATTGTGACCGGCGGCGACAGGCAACGAGTACTCCTGGCAGATTCTTCAAGTTACGATATGCCATCGCTATCGATGGCAACCTTCCTCAAGTATTGGGCTGGGTTTGCCGTGGCGGTTACTCCTCAGCAGCAGGGAGGACAGTCATGAAGGAACTTGCACGATTGTTCCTGATCATTGTTCTCCTGTTCTTGGCTTGGGAGTGCATCCTCAGTTGGATGGGAACGCTTCCACAGCAAGCGTCCTCCGGCAGTCGCTCTGTGGTGCAAGTCAAGATGTATCAACCCCGGATCAAAGCCCAAAAAGGTACACACGACTATTATGTCGCCCTGGCCCGCTATGATGCAGTCTTTGTTGGAATTGATCCTGACGTGTATCAACACCAGATCACCGTGGAGAGCCATTTTGACCCGTTTGCCAGGTCCGCGACGGGAGACATCGGCATTGCACAGTTTCAGCCTACAACGGCTGCGCATTTGCCAAATCCGTTGGGCAATGGAAGTCTCAATGCCTGGGACCCTGAGCAAGCATTGCTCGCAGCGGCCACCCTCATGGATACCTACGTTGAGCACTATCGGTCCTACGAGGCAGCATTGGCTGCCTACAATTGTGGCTCCTCCTGCGTGAACCGGGCGATAGAGCAGGGACAGGCAAACTGGTGGGCCTATCTGCCAGTGAGCACACGCTCCTATGTCCTCAAGATTTTGCAGAAAGGTGCCATTGAGTCTGGAAAGGTGGTGGCGGTATGAGGAAGAATCGCTGCTACTTCTGCGGTAATGCAGAGGCATCTGATGCACTGTTTGACCATGTGTGTCTCCGCCACTTCCTGAAGTTGTCGTGGCAACTGGCCCTGCTTCAGGCACACAAAGGACGACTCACCTCGCGACTCTTCTGGTCACTGTTTGTTCGGGATCTGCTCAAACGTCTAGGGAGGAAGCCATGATGTTGCCTGGTACTTCCTCTGTTGAGACGCTTGACCATGATCAATGTCCGTTCTGTTACCCCTTAGAGGGCGACGATCAATTGAGCAGTGTGTGCCCCTGGCATCGCTTGCTCCTGTTCTGCCGGATTATTGGTTTTCTTGTACGTACCCGACAATCACGACGGATCTGGAGGACGAAACGATGACTCAACTAATGGCGTGGTTTGTCTGGTTGGCCTTGCTTGTCTCGGCCATCCAGTCCCTCTACTTCACCTGGTTATGCTGGCCCAGGTTGCGCTCTGGCACGCAGGCTATGGGGAAGGCATGCTACCGCAAGCTGCATTGTGTCTGGTGTTGGAAGGCTTTGCACATCAAACGATGGTATCCGCAACGGTGGTCCTCTACGCTCTGCCTCCATCATCGTCAGGTAGAGATGATGCGATGGAAGGCAAGACGAGCTGCCTATCTTGCTACTCGGCCAACGGTTGTCGCCATCACGGTGGTTGAGGTGGAAGCAGTGTGTGAACAGAGGGAGGTGTTGGCATGATTGAGGTACGTTGCCTTGAGCATCTCTCAACAACAGACTTGATCCAGGAGGTCAAGCAGGAGATCCAACACTACGTCCACGGTCGGGCAACCATGAATACCTCTGCATTTGAATTGTTCCGCCGCGCGCTGAAGCTTCGCGATGAGCAGGCATGGGAAGGGCTGTACCAGCTCTACAGCAATCTGGTGAGTTCCTGGATCTTACACTTGGTGGCAGAAGCGCAGTTGACGCAAGATGACCTGGTAGCTTTGATCAACGCGACCTTTGCCAAATTTGCGCAAAGCATCTCAGCACAAAAGTTTGCTAACTTTTCCTCTCTTGAGCGGCTGCTCGTCTACTTCAAGCTCTGTGCTCAGAGCGTTGTTCGCGACGAAATGCGTATCCGTCGTCCACGCCAACGCCACGAGCTAACGATGGATGCCATCGAAGACGAGCCATTGATGGACGATCCTGCGAATGTGGTCCTGGAGAAGCTTGAAGCCAGTGAGGTATGGCAGATCATTTGCCGCTCAGTCAGGCCAGACGAACGGCTGATCTTGCTGCATAATTGCGTGCTCGATTGCCCCGCGCGAGAACTTCAGCAGTGCTACCCAACGGTGTTTGCCAGCGTGGATGAGGTCTATCGCATCCGGCGCAACGTCATTGAACGCCTCAAACGCAATCGCCAACTCCGAGCATGGCTGGCAGCAGGGAGGTTGATTGCATGACTCCAGAACGCGCACGAGAGCTGGTGGTTGAGCAGGGCTGTCGGCTAAAAGCAAGTCAATCCTCCTGCCTGGTGGTGATCAATGAAGCCTTGAAGTTCAAATATACCCTGGCACTGAGTGACTTGCCGGACTTTAGCGAAGAAGCATTCATTGCAACTATCACAACAGGGCGGTCACCCTCTGGACAGCCAGCTCTCCCAGGCATCTATCAGGACTATCATCCAGGCAGTTCTACCGAGCAAGCTTGGCCGAAGGAAATCACTATCGCTACCACCTATAAGGAACGGGCAGAGTGGATGGAGAAAAATCTCATCGGCCATACGATGAGCGGGGAGAGGCTAGAGCAGCGCCCGATGGTTCAGCATACGGATGCTGAGGATTTTCTTGCTACCCCGCTCAAGTTGTACGACATCCTTGCCATCCGCCTTTCTCCATCCGTCGAATACCCACGAATGATCGACGTGATTGCCACCTATCAGCCACACATTTTTTATTGTGCCATCTGTGGCGCGGAAAGCTCGAAGATACCAGATGAGCTGTGGACGTTACGCGGCTACAAGCGCTATGCCTGGTGCGGAGATGCCTGTGAGCGTCAGATCCGCGCCCGTCTCCGTTCCGAGGTCGAGGATTTTCGGCGTGAGGTTTTCGGCGATGATCCTGTTGGGGTCGCATTAGCGATCCAATGTGCCAGCCCATTTGAGCGCCGGATAAATGGCGTGGTGTATTGTAAGGGGCTGCCAGAGATCATCTGGCGCGCGACAACCCAGGCCGAGCTTGATGAGGTCGTCAGGCAGTGGCGTGCGCTCTACAAGAGCGCAATGCAAGAGCTAGCCGCCACACTTCAGATGGCATGTGAACGTCGGCAAGGATACAGTCAACAATGAAGTCAGAAAGGGTGACAATCAATTATGAAAAGGGATAGACAAGAAGAACGCTGGCGCATCATTTTCCTGGTGGGAATAGGATTCTTCGTTTCGTTCCCATCGCTCATTTGGTTCGACGATGTGAGAACGTTTGCGGTTACCACGATACCGCTGCGCTTGCTGGTCACACTTGTTTTGTTTGATCTTGGTTCCATCTGGTACTTGCTCAATAGGCGCTATCCACGCCTACTTGAACGTCTCGTCGGACGAAGCTTCGGGCCGTTCTACCCGCCTCATCCAGTGGTTTTTTCTCCCCTGATGGGAGCATTGCTTTGTGTGATCCTCGGTCTCGTTCACCTCGTGCTCTGGGGAGGAATCATCGCAGTGATGCGGCCATCTGCATTGCTTCTTTTGATGGGTGTGTTGCTCCTTTTGACGGCTTTCGGCGTGGGCTGGTGGACGGTAGAAACATGGGGATCTCATCTTCTACGACAGAAGGTGTTTGGCGTGATCCATCTCTTAACGGTCATCATGGTGATCCTGTTTTCCTGGCTCTTGCGAGCATCGATCTTTGGTGCTGTCACCGTGACGGCGCTCGTATGCCTCTGGTTGCTGTTTCGCCGTTTTGTCTTTCCTAATGTGTTTCTATCTCGGTAGTTAGTTCTGCTCGTAGAGAGAGGAAAATCTAATGGTCTATCATGATGCAGCAAAAAATAATCCTTTGTTTCTATCGCCGTCTGGTGCTTCCCTGTTTGCCGCTCTTTTGCAGCGCGATACGATCAAGACGATCACGCTCACACAACCCTGGGCAACACTCGTGGCCCTGGGGAAAAAACGGATTGAGACGCGCTCCTGGCCTACAACCTATCGTGGTCCGCTTGCCATTCACGCGGCCAAAGGCTTTCCAGAGCAGGCCCAGGAGCTTTGTCGTCAGGAGCCATTCTGGTCGGCACTCAAAACCATTGCCTCTGACGACTATTATGGAGACCCCTATGATTTGCGGTGGCCGCTCCACCAGCAACTTCCTCGCGGTCACATTATTGCCGTTGGTCTGTTAGAGGAGGTACAGCGCATTTTTTCCAATTTCCCTGTCGAGGAGCCTGAACGAAGCTTTGGTAACTACACAAAGGGACGGTACGCCTGGACCTTCTCTACGATCTACCAACTGGAGAGACCCGTCCCGGCACGCGGATCACTTGGCCTCTGGAACTGGCAACCGCCAGAGTCTTTCTGGCGAGAAGTGCAGTTTCAATTAGAAAAGGAGCGAGCAGCGCAATGACCACACTTCCAGGGCAACATACCACCAGTGATGGCCGTACCATTGATTGGTACGTCACTGAACAGGTCCAACAAGGATCATGGCGCGAAGAAGAGTTAGCACCAGAGATCACTGGGATGTCTCGCCCAATCACCGTCTTCCGTGCCCCACGTAAAACCAATCTTATCAGTTATGACTGGCATGGCGATAAGAAAACTTTTTGTCCACCGAGATGGTGGGATCTCTCCATCGGCTCTGGAGCCTGTGGCTATGGCTGCCGCGCGTGCTTCTTAATGCTCACACATCGTATCAGGCGAGATCCCAGTCGTCATCTGCTCTACGACAATATTGAAGATTTTGCTCATGCTGCTGAAAAGTGGTTGTTGCGTCCAGAGCGGCGGTGGCAGGACACCCTCGGCGTCGGAATCGACCGCAGTGATTCCTTATTATATGAAGCGGCCAGCGGCCATGTGCATAACCTGGCTCCCCTGTTTAGCAGTGCTGAACACAATCCACAGCACAACAAATTGATCCTGCTGACCAAATCGGCCAATACGCATCTGTTGGCCGACATCAAGCCGGAACATCGCCGCAATGTGGTGTGCACGTTCAGCCTCAATCCTGAGTGCATTGCGGATCTGTGGGAGGGCAAGTGGCCTGATACTGGGGAGCGCATCACGCCATCAATTGACCGTCGCCTGGATGCTGCATTGTATGCCCAGGAGTTGGGGTATGAGATCCGAGTCAGGGTTGATCCCATCTTAACCCCGGCTGGTTGGGAAGAAGTCTACGCCGATTTTATCGCTGAGGTGAAAGCGCGTGGACTCCAGTTCAGATTCTGGACGCTTGGAACCTATAGGGAAAAGCTCGTCCAGTTGGATGCCTGGCGGGAACGTTGGGGACTCTTGCCGATGGAGTGGCAACCTGCCGAGGGTGAGATGATCAAAGATGGAACTCACCGACATCTCCCTGAAGCGCGGCGCGCTGCCATCTACGCTACGGTACGCGACTTGCTACACCGGGAGCTGCCGACTGCAAAGGTCTCTCTCTGCAAAGAAACACATACGTTACGAAGTGCCTTACGACTCTGCAATGCTGATTGCAATTGTTTAGTGTAGGAGAAACTGGAATGAACCCTATGCCTGGATTATGGGAGCATGAGCAGGAGATGTTTCATAAAAGATCCGTCCCTGCTCTCGAAGTGACACCCGTGGTGACTGACCTTCTCGCTGCACACGCTCCAATAGCAATTGGAGTTTCTGGGGGAAAAGATAGTACGGCGACGGCATTTGCAACGAGCGCTTTCCTTGATGAGATCGGGCATAGGGGGCCACGGTTACTGATCCATAGCCATCTCGGTCGGGTGGAATGGAAAGATTCCCTTCCTTCCTGTCAGCGGCTTGCAGATCGACTTCGTTTAGAGTTGGTGGTTGTAGAGCGACAAGCAGGCGATTTGATGGATCGCTGGCTTGTTCGCTGGCGCAATAACGTTGAGCGATATGTCAATCTCCAATGTGTCAAGCTCATTTTGCCATGGTCAATGGCATCAATGAGATTTTGCACAAAAGAATTGAAAACGGTCATCATATGTAACTATCTGGTCAGACGTTTTCCTGGAAGCACGATCCTCTCGGTCGTTGGCCTGCGCCGCCAAGAGAGCAGTACACGCGCAAAGGCTCCTGTATGTGTGCCGAATGTGGATTTGACCAGCGCGAAGTACCAGACCTGTGGATATAATTGGCACCCGCTTCTCGGCTGGCTGAAAGAGGATGTACTGCGCTATCACGACCTGTGTGATTTTCCCCTGCATGAAGCTTACCTGGTCTACGGAACAAGCAGAGTTTCTTGCTGCTTCTGCGTCCTCAGTTCCTGGGCAGACCTTATTGCTTCTAGTGCTTGTCCAGATAATCATCACATTTATAGAGAAATGGTTGAACTTGAAATCATTTCTGCCTTTAGCTTTCAGGAATCGCGATGGTTGGGTGACGTGGCTCCTCACTTACTTTCTGAAGAAACACATGTGAGGCTTGCAGAGGCAAAACGGCGTGCCGCATTGCGACAGGCTATAGAGGCACGTATTCCTAAGCATTTACTCTATGTCAAAGGATGGCCGACGGTCATGCCTTCAAGAGATGAAGCCATTTTACTCAGCGATGTTCGTTGTCGTGTTGCCGAGATTATGGAAATGGCAATCCTGTATACAGATCCAGATGCAATTCTTGGCCGCTATGCTGAACTGATGGCAATCAATGTTCAGCGACAACAGAAGGCAACAAAAGCACGAGGACCTATCGAAACAGTTCAGCAGGAGATATCTGCCCACAGAGCGATTGATCACATTCCTGATGACTTGGTGCAGCCAATGCTGTTTGGAGGTGCACAATGATTGAGCCACGCTCCCCAGTGAAATGGATCGGCGGCAAATCTGCTGCGGCCTCGCGGATCATTGCTGCATTCCCTCCACCTAACTCCTATTCCTTATATGTGGAACCATGTGGAGGTGCAGCGCATGTCTTGCTGGCAAAGCCACGCCACCACCATAAAGAGGTCTACAACGACCTCGATAATCTTCTGGTCAATTTTTGGCAGGAAGTCCAAAGCAATGGCAGAGAGGTTTGTGCTCGTCTCCAGTCGCTGATCTATGCGCGTAAGCTCTATTATGACTTTTATCACAGCCTCTATGGTGCGAAGTCCAAAGGGCTGATGCCTGATGCCACGCTGTCTTCCACCGAGAAAGCGGTGAGGTGGCTCTATATCCTGCGTAGCAACATGACTGGCTTTCTACGCGATTCTGCCTGCGGTTGGAATTATGCGAACGCTGAGACGCTGGTGCATGCAGCGGATCTCATCGAGGCGGTGCAACAACGACTTCAGCGCGTTGCTATCGATAATAGGACCGCCATTGCAACCATCAAACGTTACGAAAAGGCTCCAGTTACCAAATTTTTCTATATTGATCCGCCTTATGTGGAGGCGGAACACTATTATCCGGCCAGTCGCGACGGTTTCGACCATGAGGGGCTGGCCGCCATCCTGCAAACGGTCAAGAGTCCCGTTGCCGTTTCCTATTATCCTCATCCGCTGTTAGATCAGCTCTACCCGGCCACCAAATGGCGACGGCTCACCTGGAAGCAGCCGAAGCTGAGCAATGCTTATGAGAATAGAGAGAACCTGGAGATGGCGACAGAACTGCTCTTGATGAACTATCCCGCCCCTTCTGGTGGCCTTTGGGAAGGAGAACAATGATGAATCTCTTTGCGCTAATTTGCTTTATTGTCAGCTTTCTGTTTGTTGTAGGCACCCCATTGCTTATGTATATCCATAAACGAACCTATCTTGACCCGCTCAAAAAGTCCGTTGAGTGGCAGTTCACGAAGGCCGAGAAAATCGGCAATGGGTGGCTTCCCCTCGCCTATCGGGACTTTGCAAGCGATGCTGAGCGGGATGCAGCCATTCACGATCTGCTCTCAAAAGATGGGAGGAAACGCTGATGAAAACATGCGTATCTCTGACAAAAAACGGTTTATCCCGTGTTCAGCAGCAGAGTGGGAAAGGGGTGTGGTTATGATTCGGGAAGTCAGCATCTATGCTCTCAAAAAAATGTCAGCGGAAGAGCAGAGCGCCTATGGTGTTCGTATCCTGACGATGCGGCACTGGCCGCGTGGTATTCGTTGGAGGGACATTACCTTCTGGATGCCAAACGCAGGGCCATCGGAGGAATTGCTGGCAGCCTGGCAGGCGGATCTCATCACCTGGGAAGCCTTCCTCGCACAGTATCGCCTGGAGCAACAACAGCAATTCGCCTTTACTGCTCGCTCTGCTAGTGATAGGCACACAGAAAAGCTCACTCAAGTAGGGCGTTCGATAGACTATCTGCGACAACTAGAGGAGTGCTATGGCGTCATCACTGTGTGTTGTTGGGAGCAAGATGAGCGTTGCCACCGCTTTGCATTGGTGCAATTGGTAGAGGAACTGCCTGTACCAGAACACCGTCTCGTGAGATGGGGAGGGAACGAATGACTTTAACCCTCTTTCGTGCTGGAGCCATTATCACCGGCCAGTACCGCTATCTGCTTTGGCGCACCTGGAACCCTGATGCTGCTCAGGTGGCGTTTGTGATGTGTAATCCCTCCACGGCTGATGGGAGCAGTGATGACCCGACGATCCGACGATGCATGGATTTTGCCCAATCTTGGGGATTTGGCTCTCTAGCGGTGGGGAACTTATTCGCCTACCGCTCTCCCTCGCCACGGGATTTATTGACGGTGGCAGATCCGGTGGGACCCGATAATGATGCTCACCTTGTTCAAATAGCAAGGCAATCGGCCTGCCTGATTGCAGCCTGGGGTTGTGCTGGTCGATACCGTGAGCGAGATCGTGCCGTCATGGAGAAGCTTTCCGCACACTCACCTCGTATGGTCTGCTTGGGGCGCAACGCTGATGGCAGTCCCAAACATCCACTCTATATAAGGAAGGGGACGGAGCGCCAATGCTTTCTCTCAAGCTTGCCGATGCTGTAGGATTGCGGTGGGCGCAGGAACAGGTGACACGTCATCACTACCTGCACACTCCTGTGGATGTGCGATGCCGTCCCCTGGCCTACGTAGTGACACTGTTTGACCATCCTGTGGGCTGCGTGATCTTCGGTCGGGCTGAGGCCACAAAGGTTTCTGGATGGTATGGATCGGTCGCCGATGTCCAGGCCGGGGCCTGCCCACTCACCCGATGGCAGATTTTGAATCTGGCGCGCGTCTACCTTGATCCCTGCATTCAGAGCGACGGAGCGTATACACATTCACGTGGACTCATCGGTCCTAGCATCTTGCCTTGCTTCTATGATCGTGAGAATACCTGGCACTCTGCTGCCGCAAGCTACGTGATCAACCTCGCGTTAGAGCGAGTGTCTTTCGAGTACCTCTATTATCGGCCTCCAGTATGGATGTCACAACCCTATGAACTGGCTCACATCATTTCGTACTGTGATACGAAACGCCATAAAGGCACAATCTATCGGGCTGCACGCTTTGAGTGGGTCCGGGTGAATGCCAATGGCATCGAAACGTACCGACGGGCAGCTCGTCCGCTCACAGCAGCCGAACGCGCCATCATAGCCAGACGCTCACAGGAGGATAAGCGTGCGCAGCGTCTGCGGGCAATAGCACGCAACCGACCTATTGAGCAACTCCCCCTGCTATCTCTTCTGGAGGGTTTGTTATGAGGAAGAAGGCCCTTATCGTCAACTGTAGTGCGCCGCACTACAACCTGGGAGCACACAAGTTGGCCGACTGGCTGGCAACGCAAGAATATGACGTGCACTATACCGACGGCGATCCCGGTCTCTTTGGCTATGGCTATAACCTCATTGGGTTGTCAGTCATCTTCTCGTGGCATGCTCTGTTGGCCCGTACACTGGCCTTACGATTGAAAGCCGCTGCCGAAGTCTGGTGTGGCGGGCCTGGCATGTTCGCATTGGCAAACTGGTGGCGCAAAGAGACAGGGCTTGAGATCGTACGCGGTCTCGACACGCGCTTTGACCGGCGGCGTGGCATCTATAAGATGACCTTTGCGTCTCGTGGATGCCCCGTTGGCTGTTACTTCTGCCTCGTGCCGAAATTGGAGGGCCTGACCCAAAGTTTTGATCCTGGATTTATTCCTGCCCTGGTATTGTGTGATAACAACTTGAGTGCGCTACCCGCTGATTATCAGGACCATATCATTGCTCGGTATCAGGCGTTTGGCATGCCGTTGCGCGATGCTAATTCTGGTTTTGAGCCTCGAACCTTCGATGAAGACTGCTATCACCGTTGGAAAGTCATCTTGAAAGGCCCGTGGCGTTTTGCTCTGGACGAACTCCGTGAGCTGCCAGAGGTGGCAAGGATGATGCAGATCCTGAAGAGCGAACCGGCTAGCAAGAAACGGGTGTACTGCCTGGTGGGCAACGAGCCGATTGCTGCCTGTTACGAACGGGCCATGAAGATTGTTGCCTGGGGTGGCGAACCATACTGCCAATTCATCAAGCCACTCAACTATCTGGGTGGTCCGCTCAAATGTCGCTATAACTGGACTGAGCAGAAAGGCCGGGATTTCTGTAGATTTTTCAACCGTTATATCTGGCGGTACGCATCACTCACTGACTATCGTCCTCGTAAAGAAGAAGCTGCGCCATTTGATGTACACACACTTTTTGGATAAATTGTCACGATATCACAGGCAATGAGACAAGATTTTCCAGGAAGGAGAAGAGAATGAACATTGGTGATTGGCAAATTGCTGATATTAGCGGTGCAAATCGGTTTCTCCTCTATCAAGTCGGAGAAGATGATCTTCTCCACTACAAGGGAAGTCTGAGTCATAATGATGAGATACAGCACTTTGTGAAGGATCATGCATTGATCTTAATGGAGACCCTTGCAACCTGCCCCAGCTCTACCCGCAACTATAGCAAGAGTGGACAAACAGACCAACAAGCATCAATTTATGTAGAAGTCGAACGGTATCGCAAGATGCAAAGCGCTCTCTGTGAGCAATGCACACAACCTACACAGGATCGTGATTAGTCCCTCTATCAATATTGTTGACATGGAATACCTTCACTGAAATCTGTTGGATAGGAGATGGAATGGGGCCATGTCAAAGAAGCAAAGGAGATCACATGTACGTGTTCAACCAAGATGGTAGGCTCCAGCGCCTCCGATCCCAGGAAGCTTTTCGGGAAGATTCCTGGGCACAGACCCCATCAGGGATCATTTTGCCAGTTTCACCTCCAGATGTAAAGCAAGAAGATGAGCCTGAGATCCAGTGGCAGCAGAGTGCTTCCGGCATTTTCCTGCCAGGGGCCTCTGCGCCTAAAGAGCCACCCAAGCCAACCTGCATTTCACTGTTTACTGGAGCTGGGGGCTTTGATCTAGGGTTTCATCGAGCAGGCTGGCGTATTATTGCAGCCAGTGACTATGATACCTCGTGCGCCTGGACGTACTGCTATAACATGGGTGCTCGCCCAATCCAGATGCACTTCATCACGAAAGAGGACCGAGAGCGCTTTGTGAAGCAGGTAGTCAAACACTCCCAGAGAAAACCTCAGAGAGGGGAACTGTGGAGTCCGGTGGAATTGGATGAGCAAGATAGGGCTTACTTCCATCGACATGACCAGTATCCAGGCCCCGCTGAAGTTGAGGATGCTACGCCACACTACTTCTTAGGTGACGTGCGTAAGCTCACCGGCCAGATGATCCTGGAGGCAGTCGGGATGCAAGTTGGTGAGCCAGACTGCATCACAGGTGGTCCACCTTGCCAGGGATTCTCACGAGCTGGCAGGCGTGATGTCATGGACCCCCGCAACTCATTGATTTTTG
>Ga0137378_10000446_pt1 | contig 31389 bp, 26 predicted proteins | sample SagtaG_21_FD_104813 | JGI IMG/M metagenome (GOLD analysis project Ga0137378, IMG submission 104813) | Vadose zone soil microbial communities from Sagehorn Ranch, Mendocino, California, USA - Sage2_L_60_16 metaG | ecosystem: Environmental > Terrestrial > Soil > Vadose zone | place: USA... | reverse complement strand
GTCAAAGAGCAACCAATTAGGTAAAGCAATCCGGGCGCTCCGGCGTCACAGTAGAAGTCTATTTTCTTCTACGATTGACATCGGCTCTCACTTCATAGATGAACTCTGAACGTAAACTGACCCTGCTACTAGTGATTTTGGCTCGCCATGATATTGGCATGCATGGCTCTAGGTGAAGCCTTCATATTCCGCGATCGCAATTCGTCAAGCTCAGGCCGAAGATATACGATTCGTCCCGCCACGATGGTTGCCACTGCTGCGCCCGTCATAGCTCGGCCATCAAATGGCGTGTTGCGACTCTTTGATTTTGAACGAGAAGCTTCGTAGCTCCACTGAAAGGCGGGATCGAGAAGCGTGACATCGGCATAAGCTTCCGCGCGCAGCGTGCCTCGACTTTCCAGAGAAAGAATGCGCGCGGGGTTGGTCGCAAACAGTTCCACCAGCCGTTCGACACCGATTACTCCGTCGCGAACTAGCTCGAAAGCCAAGCCCACGGCTGTTTCCAATCCCGTAATTCCAAACGGAGCCTGGTCGTATTCCAGGGCTTTCTCGTCCGCGTGATGCGGCGCATGATCTGTGGCAATTGCGTCAATCGTGCCGTCGCGCAAGCCTTCGATGATCGCGTCGACGTGTTCGCGGCTACGGAGCGGCGGATTTATCTTGGTATTCGTGTCGTAGTCCTGCGCTGCTTCGTCGGTCAGCGTCCAATAATGCGGAGCCACTTCACAGGTCACCGAAAGGCCTTTGATCCTGGCGCGGCGCACGGCTTCAATCGTGCCGCGCGTGGAAACGTGAGCCAGATGAACGCGCGCTCCAGTCAATTCAGCCAGCAAGCAATCCCGCTCTGCGTCAGCTACTTCAGCGGCTGCTGGTATGCCTTGCAAGCCTAACACCAACGACCAGTGTCCTTCGTGCATGACACCGCCCCGCGCAAGTGATTTGTCCTGGCAATGATCTATTACCGGCAGATCAAATCCGCGCGCGTACTCCATTGCCCGGCGCATCATCCCTGCAGACCCGACCGGCCGTCCGTCATCGGAGACCGCTACAATACCCGCGCTTTTCATTTCGCCCATCTCAGCAAGCTCAGCGCCATCCGAGTTCTTGGTGATCGCTCCAATCGGAAAAACATTCGCCAAGCCTGCACGTTGGGCTTGTTCAATCACAAACCGCGTGACCGCGGCATTGTCGTTGACCGGATTTGTATTGGGCATTGCGCACACCGTCGTGAACCCTCCTGCCACTGCAGCAGACGCGCCGCTGGCAATCGTTTCTTTGTATTCGTGACCGGGTTCGCGCAGGTGCGTGTGCATGTCGATGAAACCGGGCGCAACAATCAAGCCCTTGGCGTCAAGAATCTCGGCTCCCTCTGGAGCATTGTCGCTTTGACTAATCAGCCCGACAATGCGGCCATCTTCGATAAAGAGATTCTTCCCCGCGTTGATTCCCTGTGAAGGATCGATGACGTAACCGTTGGCGATCAATAAGCGCATATCTGCTAGTTTCGAGTTTCGGGTTTTGTGTTTCGAGTTCGTTCTCTTCTCTCTTTTGTAATTGAGCCGTCCCTAGCGACCACCCCAAGCGGGCTGCCCTCTTCCACCCCATCGGCGCTGCGCCGCTGGGGACCCCGGTTGGTCGGGCTACTGCCCCGCGTACGCTCGCCTTCCCTGGCGCTCGGGTTACTGCCCGGCGACGCGTTCTTACTTTTTTGACTGCGATTCGTTCCGTTTTCGCTCCTGGCTGACCCGCCCGCAAGCAAATACAGGACTGCCATGCGCACGGCAACTCCATTCGTCACTTGATCCAGAATTAGCGACCGCCCACCATCGGCAATTTCCGAAGAGATTTCAATCCCTCGATTCATTGGGCCAGGATGCATGACAATAGCATCCGGCGCCGCAAAGCTCAGATGGTTGAGATGTAAACCGTAATGCACGGCGTATTCGCGCATAGATGGAAAGAAAGCGTCCGTCTGCCGCTCGCGCTGAATGCGAAGAATAATTACGACATCAGCAGCTTCAATTGCCCCTTCGATTCTCGGCTCAATGCGCACTCCCTGCTCAATCAGGTCGGCAAACTCGTGTGGTACCAGAGTCCCTGGCCCCGCTACGCTAATCGTCGCACCGAGTTTTGACAGCAAATAGATGTTCGAACGCGCAACGCGCGAATGCAGGATGTCGCCGATGATCGCGACCTTCAGTCCTTCAATGTGACCTTTCCGTTCGCGAATCGTAAGCGCGTCAAGCAAAGCCTGAGTCGGATGTTCGTGCGCTCCGTCACCGGCGTTGACAATCGATGCGCTGCAAGCCCGCGCCAGGTGATGCGGAGCCCCCGCCGATGAATGGCGAATAACAATGCAATCGGGCGCCATCGCCTCGAGATTGCGCGCCGTGTCAAGCAAGGTTTCGCCCTTCGACACGCTGGAAGTCGATATACTGATATTGACTGCATCGGCAGACAAGCGCTTGGCAGCGATTTCAAAAGACGTGCGCGTGCGCGTCGATGGCTCGAAGAAAAGATTGATTACTGTGCGACCGCGCAATGCCGGCACCTTCTTGATTTCGCGCTTCGAAATATCGAGGAAAGACTGGGCCGTGTCGAGAAGGTGTGTGATCTGATTGACGGTTAGCTCTCGAATGCCGAGAAGATGTTTCATGGTGAAATTTGTGCTCATCAATGTTCGACAAACTTTAGTTTGTCGATGATTCTGTTTAGAGTCGGACTAACGCCCGACTGAGCGGGCGGTAGCCCGCTCCTAAACCCATCTTTGAGTATAAAAAAAGCGGCCTTTCGGGCCGCCTTCACGCTGCAGCTTCTGCTGCCGGTCGCTCCACGATAACGACTCCTTCATCCTCGTCGAAATCCATCAGCATTACTTTGATAATCTCGCTCTTTTTGGTTGGCACCAGCTTGCCGATGTAGTCCGCCTGGATTGGCAACTCGCGATGTTCGTTGCCACGATCAATCAGCACTGCCAGCTGCACGCGTCGTGGTCTTCCAAAGTCAATTAGCTGGTCCAGTGCCGCGCGCACGGTCCGTCCTGTGTAAAGCACGTCATCGATCAAAACGATGTTGCGGCCTTCGATGTCGCCGGGCAGTTCAGTGCCACTGACAACCGGTTTTGCCCCCACGGTCGACAGATCATCCCGATATAAAGTGATATCGAGAATGCCGACCGGCGGACGCTTGCCTTCAAGGTCGGCGACTTTATCTGCGATGCGATTGGCTAGTGGGACGCCGCGGCGGCGAATTCCTATCAGGACGAGGTCGTCAGAGCCGTGGTTTTCTTCGACAATCTCGGAAGCCAGGCGGGCCAGCGCGCGATTGATGCGCGCCGCATCCATGATCCGAGCCTTCTCAGTAAATTCCACCGGCGCGAAATAGTAACAAGAAGAAGTGACAAGTGACAAGTGACGAGTGGGTGCTAATGCAGTTTCGTTAGTCAGACTGCAATCACTGGGAACGCGGGCGCCCTCGCCCGCACGGCGCCGCAGGCGCAAAGTCTTTCCCCAAACACGTAAGAACCTTTCAAACTTGTCGTTTCGCGCTTCGCGCTCAGTGCGGGCGAGGGCGCCCGCGTTCCCAGTGAATTGGAGCCTCCCAGTTCGAAAGTGCATTAGTACTGACGAGTGACAAGAAAACAGCACTCGGGCTAAACTTTGACTTTAGCTTTCCTATTCTTGGCACTTCGTCACTCGTCGCTTGTCACTGTACACCTCAATTATGCGTCCGATTCTGTTTCGCGTACCGGCAGAATCAGCGCATGAATTCGCTTTGCACTCGCTGTCCATCGCTCTTTCCAGTAGGGCAGCGCGCAAATTTGCCGAGCGACGTTTTCAAAGTGAGCCATTCCGCAACCTGAAACGCTTTGGTCTGACGTTTCGCAACCCTGTAGGCCTGGCCGCCGGCTTCGATAAGAATGGAACGGCGGCACAGGCGCTTTCAGCGCTCGGTTTCGGGTTCATCGAAGTCGGCACCGTCACGAGAGAAGCGCAGCCGGGGAATCCCCGGCCACGGCTTTTTCGCCTGCCTCAGGATCGTGCACTCATAAATCGAGCCGGCTTTAATAACTGCGGCGCAGCGGAACTGGCAGAAAATATTAGGCGCCATCCGCCTGACTGCGCGCTTGGAATAAACATCGGTAAGTCGCGCGCCGTGGCAATTGAAGAGGCCGTACCGGACTATCTTGCAAGTTTCGACGCCGTCTATGATGTCGCCGATTACATCGCCGTAAATGTTAGCTCGCCGAATACGCCAAACCTGCGGGAGCTGCAAAGACCGGATATGCTTCTTAAGTTGCTTGATAGTTTGCAGCGACGGAATGAAGAATTAGCCGGGCGAAACGGGCTTTCGAGGCCAAGGCCGCTACTTTTAAAAATCGCGCCTGACTTGACTGAATCTGAAATCCAATCGATTGTCGATGTCGCGTCTGAGACCGGCATGTCGGGAATAATCGCTACGAATACAACTACGCGACGTGATGGCTTAGAGACGCCACCCGCGAAAGTCGCTGCTTGTGGCGATGGTGGATTGAGCGGCGCGCCGTTGCAGACTCGATCCAACGAAATTATCTCGATGATCTTTCGACATACGCGTGGCTCGCTCCCGATTATTGGCGTGGGCGGAGTGTTTACTGCTGAAGATGCCTGGGAGAAAATTTGCGCCGGAGCGAGTTTGATTCAGCTTTACACCGGATTCATCTATGAAGGACCAGGGGTGACGCGACGAATCAATGAAGGACTCGCCGCGATTCTCAAGCGCAAGGGCCTCCATTCACTTGATGACGCCGTGGGCTCGCACGTCCGGACAACGGTAGCAAACGCATGACGCAGCCAGCTCGAGACAAACTGATCGTTGCGCTTGATGTCGACAGCATCGATCGCGCCCTTGAGCTATTCGAGGTGTTGCACGACGTTGCGGGCATGTTCAAGATCGGCTCGCAGCTTTTCACGGCCGCGGGTCCCGATGTGGTGCGTCGAATCATCGCGCGCGGCGGACGCGTTTTTCTCGATCTTAAATTTCACGACATTCCTAACACAGTGGCGGCCGCAGCAATCGAAGCGACGCGTCTCGGCGTTTCCATTTTCAATGTACATGCAGCCGGTGGCGTTGAGATGATGAAGCGCACTGCCGAAGCTGTCGCTGAGACCGCGTCACGAGAGGGTTTGATGAAACCAAGAGCGATCGCCGTGACGGTTTTGACCAGCCTCGACCGCTACAGTTTGGAACAGATCGGCATTATTGCCGAGCCGCGTTCCATTGTTACTAAGTTGGCTCGGCTTGCTGCCGATTGTGGACTTGACGGCGTGGTCGCCTCGCCTCATGAGATTGAAATTATCCGTCAAGACATCCTGCGCACTGGCTTCTTGATCGTCACACCCGGCATTCGTATCGCGGCGACTGCGGCAGACGATCAACGACGTGTGATGACTGCCGCCGAAGCAGTTCGCGCGGGTGCTGATTACATTGTCGTCGGGCGTCCAGTCTTGAACGCAGGTGATCCAGCCGAGGCAGCGCGACAGATTGTCGAAGAAATCGCCGGCGCTTCGTGAGAACGAGTGCCGCTTTCGCAGACATCGGCGGAACAAAAGTAGCACTAACGCGTTGAGTGGTAATGCATTGTTGCGCGCTGCCGCAACTTGCCATTATCATTCGCAGGTGCAAGCAAAGCTGAGGTTCTCACTAAAATTCATATACTCGACGGCTCTGCTGGTTTCTCTCACATGCACGATCGCTGCCCAGCAAAAGAGCGAAGCATCTCAAGCTCCATTCAACAGCGCTGCTTATCGCGTTGGTGAACGACTTACCTATGACGTAGCCTTTTCACATTTCGTCAGCGCTGCACATGTCGAGCTCTTCATCGCCGCGCACGGAACATTTTTCAATCGCGATGGTATTCAGTTGCGCGCCCACGTCGAGACCTCTGGCATAGTAAACGTGGCCCTGTATGCCATAAATAATGACTACACGACCTATGTCGATCCTCAAACTGGTTTGCCGTTTCGCGCGCAACAAGTTGTGCGCGAAGCAGGTCGGACATCGGAAGCTTCAATTGATTACAACCAACCGGCAGGGACTGAAGCGATTCCGCCGAAGCTACGCACTGGAGAGTTTCCAGGCACCTACGATCTGCTGTCCGCGCTGTATCGTGTGCGCGCATTGCCGCTCTCGGACGGTTCTTCATACTTGATCACAGTTCGCAATGAAGGTGAAGAATACCCCGCGGAAGTTAAAGTGACGGGCCGGCAACTGATCAAGACCAATGTCGGTTCGTTTAATACGATCGTCGCACGCCTAAACATAAGGAATTCGCACGACTATAACATTCGCGTTTATTTCAGCGACGATGAACGGCACGTGCCCGTGCTGGTTACAGCGAAGCACCCTTCGGGAGAAATTCGCGCCGAGCTGGCCGGCTCGGAACTTTCAGCTCCCGCGATTCTGAGGCCAACCGCAAGGACTCCTCAGCCCGAGCCTGTAAGGCCGCAGGACTCGCGACTTCTCACCAACCCGCCCGCGGCTTCCAGCGGCATTGAAACGCCACCGTCAGCGACACGAGAAACGGCGAGCGCCGGGTTGGATCTTCCTTTCAAAGTCGGCGAGCAGCTTAATTATCGAGTTTACCTGGGTAATGCTTCGCAGCAGGTCGGTTCCATCGCGCTTGCGGTGCGAGCCCGTGGGCGTTATTTCAATCGCGACGGATTATTTTTTTCTGCGACTGCCCAAACCAGCGCAGCCGGGGCCCGTGTTTTCTTTGTCAATGATCAAATCAATTCGTATGTAGATCCGGTCACGTTGTTGCCATTTCGCACGGAAATCAGTCTGGTTGAAGGCAAATTTCGTTCGAGTCAAGGCTACAATCTGGATCAGAATCGCGGGAGCGCTTTGGCGGACAATCGGAACCGAATCGAGATCCCGGTTGGCACGCACGACTTAATCTCGCTGGTATACGCCATTCGCACTTTCGATCTCTCGCCACCCAAGCGGAATGCTATTTCGATCATGGCGACCAGCAAACCGCTCACATTGTTCATTACTTCTCTGAGACGTGAGACAATCGAGCTGGGCGGCCAAAAACTTTCTGCAATTCTATTGTCACTTACGACCGACGATCCGCAGAGCGACAAAATGCAATTGCGCATGTGGGTGGGCGATGATGCGCGACACTTGCCTCTCCGCATCGCTGCCGTGACAGATCTTGGTTCGGCACATGCCGATCTTGTTATTGTGCCGGTTACCTCGCAATGAAAATCAGAGGAAACTTTGGCAATACCGGAACAGCCTAAATCGAAAAGAGGTTTCGTGAATCCCACGGCGATCAGGAAGATTTCTTTCTGGACGACCAGCGCCTGCATCCTGGTGGCGGTCGTTGCCTGCTTACTCGCGATTTGGCAATTCACCGGAACCGACGTTCTGTGGCGCACGGTCGCCACCTGTGCGGTAATCGCCGCCGGTATGATGGCATTTTACGTAATCAATGTGCTTTTTGACTGGCCCTCTGAGTAGCGGCGGAGACAGAAACCCGACCGTCAGGGAGGGTGCTCGTCCTAAGCAGGTTAGTGAAGAAAAATCGCGAAGCACCCTCCTGACGGTCGGGTTTCTGTCTCCTCTTTCGAAATTGACAATCATTTTCAATTTGAGGCATACTGCGCTAGCAAAAGCGAAGCGTCGGGACTCTGAGTCAATGCGCTTGCGAATAAAGTTAGCGCCGTAGAAGGCCGGGTCGGATAATCTCCGGCGCAAACCAATCGAAGGGTTCAGTCGTGCTGCAATCATTCATCATTATTCTTCGCGAGGGATTCGAATCGTTTCTTCTGGTCGCCGTCATCCTTTCTTACTTGCGGAAGTCCGGCCGCCGACAGCTTGCTCCCGCGGTGTACTGGGCGATTGGCATGGCCCTGGCAATCAGCGGCGGGCTCGGCTACCTGCTTTACGAAATGCAGACAGGGCATGACGAGTTGATTCAGCATTACCTGGGACAGACCATTGCAGGTTTCCTGGCGAACGAATCGCTGCGTGAAGCAGTGCTCGGTGTGGTCGCGATCGTGATGGTTTTGTCTTTGCTCATTTATATGTGGCGCACCGGGCCAAAGCTGAAACAACGAATGGAGCGGCGCCTGGGCGTAGTTTCCGTTCGTCGCTCAGGTTGGGCAGCCTTCGCTGGAGTATTTCTCTTCACCGTCCTGATAGTCAGCCGCGAAGGCATGGAGACAGCATTGATGCTCTTGCAAGTGCGCAGCCCGCGTCTGATTTGGGGAGCTTTGCTGGGATTAGCTGCGGCCATTGCGATGGCCTGGTCATGGGCGCAGTTTGGTCATCTGATCAATGTGCGACGCTTCTTTCAAGTCACCGGAATTTTTCTAATGCTTTTCATGGCCCAGGTTGCTATCTATACACTTCACGAGTTTGCTGAAGCTGGCTGGTTGCCGAATAGTGAAGCATTACACTCCGCGACGGAAAAGTTTTCCGCTGACGGTTTGTATGGTCAATGGTTCTCAGTCGTAATGATCGGGGCGTGTGCGGCCTGGTTAGTGGGCGCCTGGATCGTTGACCGGTGGCGAGAACCTGCGGCCCCAACGCTCGCGGCTCTTGAGAGCAGTCGCTGAGGAACATCTCTCCGGGGCACGCGCTCAATTTACTCCGCTTCCCGTTGAAAACTGCTTCGCTAACTCGCGTTTCAGCAGCTTTCCAGTCGGTCCTTTTGGGATCTCCCGGACGAAGTGAATAGACTTTGGACACTTGTAATCCGCCAGCCGCTCGCCACAGAAAGCGAGCAATTCTTCCTCGGCAGGCTTCATTCCATCCTTGGGAACGATGAACGCTGTTACCTCTTCGCCGTAGAGTGGATCAGGAACTCCTATGGTAGCTGCGGCAGCCACCGCAGGATGTTGATATAAGACTTCGTCAATCTCGCGGGGATAGATATTCTCGCCTCCGCGGATAATCATGTCCGACTTACGATCGACGATGTAAAAGAATCCCTCCGCATCTCGATAGCCGATGTCGCCAGTATGAAACCACCCGTTGCGAAAAGCCGACTCAGTCGCTTCGGAATTCTTAAAGTAACCTTTCAAGATATTCTCGCCGCGCAGAACAATCTCACCCAACTCGCCATACGCAACTTCGTTGTCATTGTCGTCAAAAACTTTCATTTCATTACCAATCGGCAACCCGCATGAGCCGGGACGGCGTCGTTCATCCGGCGGATTGAAAGTTGAACGACAGGTTGATTCAGATAGTCCGTAGCCCTCGATGACCGGACAATTGAATGTCTCTTCAAACTTTTTCATTACTTCTGCCGGCACAGGCGCAGATCCGCACATCGCGAAGCGAAGTTGACTGGTATGCAGTCCTTTCGGTACGCCGTCCGGGTAGGTGTTCAGGAGCATTGAAAGCATTGTCGCGACCGAACCAAACGAACTGATTTGGTAATCCGAAATGATGTTCCAGAAGCGTTTTGCGGAGAACCTCGGACTGACCACGGTCGAGGCGCCGGCATATAACGCGGACATCGTCGTCACCGAAACCGCATTCATATGAAACAGAGGCATGATCGTCAGTAACCTATCGTCTTTCGTAAAATGCAACCACTCACTAATTTGACGAGCGTTGGCAATCACGTTGCCGTGGGTTAGCAAGCAGCCTTTCGGCTTTCCGGTGGTGCCGGAAGTGTAAATGATGATCGCATCATCGTCCTTGCTAATGCTGGGACCGCGGACGTCCCGTCCGCCTTTTTGTCTTCCATCGCCATATTCACGTGTCGCACGGCCCTCGTCATCGAACATGATGACAGTCTTCAAGTAAGGAAGTGCTGCGCGAATATTTTCAATGCGTTCCTTGAATTCAGAATGAACAAGGATAGCCCTGGCCTCTGAATTATTCATCACGAAAGCGGTTTCATGTTCTTTTAAAAGAGAGTTCACCGGACCGGCCAGAGCACCCAATTGCCAGCAGGCAAAGTAAGCAATAATGTACTCCGCGCTGTTAGGCATCAGCAGACTGACGACATCGCCCTTCCCTACTCCGGCTGAAGAGAGCATCTCAGCTGTGCGATTTACTGACTGATAAAACTCCGCATAGGAGAACTGCCGGCCATCTGCCTCCGAGCAGAGAAAAAGCTTACCTGGGTTCGCGCTCACTCGTTCTTTAACGAGCTCGCTAATATTCGCCGGTCCGTGCGCCGGTTTGTCTGGAGCGCCGCTGTCATTCATGGCAAGTGCGATGATATATTAGGCCGCGTTCCTGTCACTAATTCCGGTGTTTAGCTAATGCATTTTGATGACTAATTATCGAAACTTCATCGGCGGTAAATGGATTGAATCCAGTTCATCGAGGACCGTCAACAACGTCAATCCCGCGAATACCGAAGACGTGATTGGCACAGTTCATCAGGCGACCCGCGATGAAGCCCGCGACGCGGTTGAGGCCGCGGCAGAAGCATTTCACACATGGCGCGCAACTCCCGCTCCCGCGCGCGGAAAGATTGTCGCTAAGGCAGCGCGCCTGATGGAAGAAGCGAAGGAAGAGCTGGCGCAGATTCTCACTCACGAAGAGGGCAAGACGATTTCCGAATCGCGCGGCGAACTTCAACGTTCAATCAACGTGGCGGAATTCTGCGCCGGCGAATCGCGGCGCATGAACGGCGAGACGATTCTTTCGGAGCTGCCCGCAAACTTTGCCTATACGATCAAGCAACCACTCGGCGTGGTAGCTTGCGTGACCCCTTGGAATTTCCCGGTGGCGATTCCGGTATGGAAGATCGCGCCGGCACTGGTCGCGGGCAATACAGTAGTCTTCAAACCGGCCACGCTGACACCCGCTACCGCCACCCGCATCGTCGAGGTCTTTGAGCAAGCCGGAATACCGGCGGGCGTCCTGAATCTAATTCTGGGCTCGGGCTCTGATGCGGGAGACGAAATCATTAATCACCCAGCCGTGAGAGCGGTGTCGTTCACTGGTTCGAACCCTGTCGGCATTCGGCTTTACGAGCAGGTCTCGCGGCGCGGCGCCAAGTGCCAGTGCGAGATGGGAGGGAAGAATCCCGTCGTGATAATGGAAGATGCGGACATGGATTTGGCTGTGGAATCGACTGCCCAGGGCGCCTTTGGGTCATCGGGACAGCGCTGCACGGCGACCAGCCGCGCTGTTGTAGTTAACAAAGTGGCTGACGAATTTGTCGAGCGAATTGTCAGGCGAGCTGAATCGATGCGGCTTGGTGACGGCATGGATCCGCAAACCGAAATGGGACCAAGTGTAGATGAAACTCAGTTCAAAACCGTTTTGAGTTATCTGAACATCGGCCGCGAAGACGGCGCGACGCTCATATGCGGCGGCGAACGCGCGACCGGCGACGGACTCGACAAGGGTTATTTCGTCCGGCCCACAGTCTTCGATCATGTAACTTCGGATATGCGCATTGCGCGCGAAGAGATTTTCGGACCTGTGCTGTCAGTCATGCGCGTGAGAGATTTTGACGAGGCGATACAAGTGGCGAACGACACCGAATACGGTTTGTCATCATCGATCTTCACGAACGATGCCGCCCGCATCTTTCGCTTTGTTGATGAGATCGAAACCGGAATGACGCACATTAACTCGCCCACCACTGGCGGCGAGGCCCACATTCCCTTCGGCGGTCTCAAGGGCACCGGCATCGGCGATCGCGAACAGGGATCGACAGCTTTGGACTTCTACACTGAATTGAAAGTGGTCTACGTGGACTACACTGGCCGCAGACGCGAGGGGAACTTGTATTAGAATACCAGGAACTTGAGGATTGTAATGAATCAGAACTACACGGCGATAATTAAGCAGGACAACGGCTGGTTGATAGGTTGGATTGAAGAGATCCCAGGTGTGAACTGTCAGGAAAAAACCAAAGAAAAGTTAGTAGAAACCTTGAAAATCACTCTGCAAGAAGCGCTCGACTTCAATCGCGAAGACGCGATAGATGCTGCTGGTCCCGGCTATCAGGAAGAGCCCATCGCTCTATGAAGCGAAATGATTTGCTTCGGCACTTGCGTTCGGATGGTTGTGAACAGATACGAGCAGGCGCTAGGCATTCATAGTGGCACAATCCTTTGCTGAATAAGAGATCGGCTGTTCCTCGACATAATGAAATAAGAGACATACTTGCCAATAAGATTTGCAAGGATCTTGGAATACCCAAGATGCGATAGAGTGACGCTACTAATGGTTTTTCCGGCCTAACAGATTCATGATGACGATCGTATGGACACGTCTCAAAAACTCTTTGAGCTACTAAAGTCTTTAGCTGAGCAGCTACCTTCTCTGCTGACGTTGCTCGCCTGCATGGTCTTTGCCGCGAGTCGATGGAAGCGCCATCCGAGAGTTTCGTTGGTGGCTTTGATCGGCTTGGCGCTTCTCTTCTTGCACGGAATCGCCTTCGCAATTATCTACAACTGGATGCCTGATCTTTTGATTCCGATGCCGACCCTCGCAGACGCCCAGTGGGTCCGCCGAGTCTATCTTGGGCTCGGCTTGTTTTATAACACGGCGTTAGCGGTCGCCTTCGCACTATTGCTGGTAAGTATCTTCATGCAACGTAGTTCGGCGACCCGGTACGGCTCGCCCGCCTGAAGCTGAACAAAAGAAGTCAGGGCAGGACTGACAACCATCGAACAAGATGATTTCGTATTTCGGGATGATGCTTTTGCGGCGTTTGCCAATGTTTCTCGCAGTTCTGGCGGGCGTCATCTTCTCGATTGTCCGCTGGAAGCGCCATCCAAGAGTTTCGCTGATGACAATAATCGCCCTCGCCCTTTATGTAATTGAGTTTATTGTCTACGCCACAGTTCTTTACTGGATGCCGAGCCTGCGAGAGACCCTGCGTATGTCATTAGACAGCTTCAATAATCTGTACGTATTGCTTTACGTGCTCGACGATTTTGCCTACGCAGCAGTAATCATTCTTTTGGTCGCCGCGGCAATGACGGGCCGTAGACGGGCAATTGTCACTAACCACTGAAGGATAATCAACAATGAGCTCACCAGAACCACAAAGCACTCAATCCGAAACAATTCGCAAGCACAAGGAGTTCCTGTTCCCTGCCGTTGCGACTTACTACCAGGAGCCTTTGGCGCTGGTTCGCGGCGAAGGTTTGTATGTTTGGGACGATCGAGGCGACAAGTATTTAGACTGCTTCGGCGGCGTGCTGACGGTAAGCGTCGGACATGCCAATCCGAAAGTTAATGAAGCCATCGTCAATCAAGTTAACTCGATTTCGCACACTTCGACCCTCTACTGTAATAAGCCACAGTCTGACCTGGCTGAGAAGCTCGCGCAGATTACGCCTGGGCGTCTGAAGAAATCTTTTTTCACCAATAGCGGCACTGAAGCCGACGACACAGCAGTTCACGCGGCTAAGCTGGCAACCGGACGACACGAAATCGTGGTTCTCCGTCATGCCTATAGTGGTCGCTCGGCTACCTCGCTTTCGGCGATGGGTCACGCGCCCTGGCGACCACTGCCGCCACAGGTATCAGGTTTCGTCCATGCGCGCGCGCCATATTGTTATCGCTGTCCGTTCAAGCTCACTTACCCGGAGTGCGGGCTCGCCTGCGCGAACGATATTGAGGAGTTGATCATGACTACGACGACGGGCGAAATCGCGGCGTTTATGGCTGAACCGATTCTGGGCGTGGGCGGATTCATTGTGCCGCCCCCGGGATACTTTGAACGTGCGGTCGAAATCACGCGCAAACACGGCGGCCTGTTCATCGCTGATGAGGTGCAAACTGCCTGGGGTCGCACCGGCGAAAAATGGTTTGGCATTGAGAACTGGAATGTCGAGCCGGACATCATCACTTCGGCGAAAGGTCTGGGCAACGGTGTGCCGATTGGCATCACCGTAGCCACTCCGGAAGTGGCGGATAAGTTCCCTGGGCTCACCTTCTCGACTTTTGGCGGCAATCCGGTTTCCTGCGCGGCGGCCTTAGCTGTAATCAAAGTAATCGAAGACGATGACTTGAAGAAGAACTCCGCCGAAGTTGGTAGTTACTTCCGTCAACGTCTCGAAGAATTGAAAGACAAGTATCCGGTAATAGGCGACGTACGCGGCATGGGTTTGATGCAGGCACTCGAGCTGGTCAAAGATCGCGAAACGAAAGAGCCCGACCCGCAATCAGTCCTGAAAGTCTTCGAGGAAACCAAGAAGCAACGGGTATTGATCGGCAAGGGCGGTCTTTACGGCAACGTGATTCGCACGGGCATGATGCTTAATTCGACTAAAGATCATGTTGATGAATTGATCGCGGCGCTTGATTCTGGTTTTGCCGCAGTGTAAGTAGATTAGGGATTCGTTCTCCCGCCGGATGTGCAGAAAGGGCCTGGCGGACTTAGTCCCGTTAGGAACTCGATGTTTATAGCCCAGACCAATTGCCAATCACTGTTTCGCTCCTTCAGGAGCGCAAATCTGACCGGATTTAACAATTGGCTCCTAAAGGAGCTTGGTTGATTTTATCTGACGCGATTCTATAAACGTTTCGCTCCTAACGGAGCGAAGCAAGGTAAAGCGTGTCCGCACGCATTGAGAGAAGCGCTTTCCCCTGGGAAGTTGGTTTCCGAATGAAACTTGTCGTTCCGTGTGTGCGTATTATCACTCTTAGCTGCCGGGACTAAACTCCATCCAAACAACGAGAGAGGTTCTCATGAGATCTATAGCTTTTTCGCAAGTTCGTTCGAGATTTCTATTGTTTGTCGTAGCAGCGTTCGCCGCGGCGCTCACGCTGGTCGTAAGTCCAGTTCCAGCTTCGGGTCAACAAAACGGTCTGCCGCCGCTAATCGATCGCGAATTGTTCTTTGGCGACCCGGAAATCTCGGGCGCGCAGATCTCGCCGGACGGTAAATTCATCGCCTTTGTTAAGCCGTTCAAAGGCACGCGCAACATCTGGGTCAAACGCACCGAGGACCCATTTGACTCCGCCAAGCCGATTACGGCAGACACAACGCGCCCTATTCCTTCGTACTTCTGGAGCCGCGACGGAAAGTACATTCTCTTTGTCCAGGACAAAGCCGGCGATGAGAACTATCTGGTTTATGCTGTCAACCCGGCCGAGGCTCCCGCCGCCGGGCAGGAAGTTCCGGTCGCCCGCAATCTAACTGATTTGAAGGGCGTGCGGGCTATGATCCACGCTGTTCCTCGCAGCGATCCCGACGCGATCTATGTCGGTCTCAACGATCGCGACAAAGCCTGGCACGACCTTTACAAAGTCAAAATCTCGACAGGCGAGCGCACACTCGTCCGCCAGAATACTGAACGTATCGTTGGTTGGACTTTCGATCTGAAGGGCCAACTGCGCCTGGCCACGCGCGTTGCCGACAACGGTGACACGGAAGTACTGCGGGTCGACGACAAAGGCTTCGCCAAAGTCTATTCGTGCAACGTATTTGAGAGTTGCGGTCCGGTTCGCTATCACAAGGATGGTCAACGCGTTTACTTCGAAACCAACAAAGGGGCGTCATTGGATCTAACGCGGCTGGAATTGTTTGATCCCGCAACTGGCAAAGAAGAAGTTGTTGAATCCGATCCATTGAACCGCGTAGATTTCGGCAGCGCGGTGTTCTCAGATCTGACGGACGAATTGATTTTAACTGCTTACGAAGACGAGCGCGAGCGCCTCTATTGGAAGAACAAAGCATACGAAGCCGACTACAAGCTGCTTCAGAAAAAGTTGCCAGGCAAAGAGATTGGACTCGGTACATCGACGAAAGACGAAAGAGCCTGGCTGATCACCGCGAGCAGCGATACCGAACCGGGTGAACGTTACCTGTTTGATCGCCAGACAAAGAAGCTCACGATCCAATATCGGATCCGTGAAAAACTCAATCGCGACTATCTTGCGCCGATGAAAGCAGTTCGGTACAAGTCATCCGACGGACTCGAGATTCCTGCCTATCTCACCTTGCCGAACGGCGTCGCGCCAAAGAACCTTGCGCTGATCGTTTTCCCGCACGGTGGCCCATGGGCGCGGGATCACTGGGGTTACAACACGTTCGCGCAATTCTGGGCCAATCGCGGCTACGCTGTCTTGCAACCAAACTTTCGCGGTTCGACTGGTTACGGCAAGAAGTTCATCGATGCCGGGAACAAACAGTGGGGCGAGAAAATGCAGGACGATATTACGTGGGGCGTCAAGCATCTGGTGTCGGAAGGCATCGCCGATCCGAAACGTCTTGGCATCATGGGCGGCTCGTACGGGGGCTATGCAACGCTCGCCGGAGTTACCTTCACGCCGGACTTGTATGCTGGGGCAGTTGATTATGTTGGGCCATCAAACTTGATTACGCTTTTGGAAACCATCCCGCCATATTGGGAAGCAGGCCGCCAGCTTTTCTACCAGCGGATGGGCAATCCGACAACGCCCGAAGGTAAGGCGCAGCTCGAAAGACAGTCGCCGCTGAATTCGGCGACTAAGATCAAGACGCCGTTGCTGGTCGTGCAAGGGGCCAATGACCCGCGCGTGAATAAACGCGAAGCCGATCAGATCGTGATCGCGTTGCGTGACCGCGGCTTTCCGGTCGAGTACATCGTCGCGCCTGATGAAGGGCACGGTTTTGCCCGACCTGTTAACAACCTGGCGATGTTCTCGTCTGCCGAGAAGTTCTTTGCCAAATTTCTTAATGGGCGTTATCAGGAAGGGATGAAGCCAGAGGTTGCTGCTCGGTTAAAGGAAATTAGCGTAGATGTAAAAACGGTAACGCTGCCGAAAAGGGTAGAAGCCTCAGCCGCTGCGCCAAAGCCCAGTGGCGACTTGCAGCCGGGAACTTTCCATTATAAAGCCGCGATTGAACTCGGTGGCCAATCAATCCCGCTCTCAGTGAAAACCGAGATCAAGGAGGAAGGCGGCTCGTGGAAAGTCACGGAAACCGCTGACACTCCGCAAGGTCAGATTGTCGACATCTCGACGATTGAGAAAGGGAGTCTGGTGCTGAAGCATCGCTCGATCAATCAGGGGCCGTTGGCAGTTGAACTAGACTTCAAAGACAACAAAGCCAGCGGCACGATAAGCATGAATGGGCAATCGAAGCCGGTCCTGGTCGATGTGGGTGGAATTATTTTCGCCGATGGTGCCGGCGCTTACGACGTTCTTGCGCGTCTGCCTTTGGCGACAGGGTACGCCACGACGTTTCGAAACTTTGACGTGCAAAAGCAAAAGGCTCAGGTGAAACAGTTGAAATTTCTCGGCACGGAATCAGTGACAGTTCCGGCCGGTACCTTCGACGCTTATAAGATCGAGCTAACTGCGGCCGATGACGAGTCTGACAAGCAGATTGTCTGGATCGCGAAAGACTCGAGCAAAGTCGTCAAGATCACGGCGACGTTGCCGTCGCTGGGGGGTGCGAAATTGACGTCAGAGTTGCAATAGAAGGTTCGGGGTTCAGACCTGAAAGGGCAGAGCCGCTTGCCTTCGCGGCTCTGCCGCTCGATGTGCGGAAAGGCTCTGCCTTTCCGTCAAGCGCTCCAGTGATTCAGCGGCTTCGCCGCCTGATGTGCGGAAAGGCTCCGCCTTTCCGTGCTCGACTCAATAAGTGCCGCGGCTCTGCCGCCCGATGTGTGTAAAGGCTTCGCCTTTCCGTGACGTAGTTGATTTAGATTGAGGCTCCGCCTCATGCACACCATCTCTAGAGACACTCCCGCTCTCTATCTTACCGCTGTAGCCAAAGACCGCCTGCCAGTCTTTCGAACCGACGCAATCAAGCTCCTAACCTGCCGTGCTCTTGATGAGGCGCGAAAGTCTGGCGGTTTTGCTATCTACGCCTACGTCATCATGCCTGACCATCTCCACGCGATAACCGATGGTCTTCAACTTCCCTCAAAGATCTTACGTTACATCAACGGCATCATCAGCCGCCGGGTAATTGACCATCTGAAAGAGCACGGCCATAATTCCTCACTCCAGAAGCTTAGACGAGAAGCGGGAGCGCGCGCACATAAATACTGACTATGGGAGCACCACAGCAACGCGCTCCCTATTTTCAGCGAGAGCATGTTCATGCGGAAGGTTAACTACATCCATCAGAATCCGGTTAGAGCGGATCTTGTTGAGAGGGCCGAAGATTATCGCTGGTCGAGTGTTCGAATTTGGAAGCGTTGTCCGCGCGAAGATGAACCTTTGATGGTTGATATTGATCGCATCAATTGGAGAAGATCAACGTAAGTCGGTTAGAAGAGAATTGCGGTATCCGGAAAGCCTTTATCTTTCCGATCAGTTTGATTTGATTTTGCGGCTGTACCGCTTGATGTGCGGAAAGGCTCTGCCTTTCCGATCTCGACGATGATAATGACTCTCGCAGCGGCGAGGCTGAGCCTCGCCGCTGCAAGAAAGAGAAATTAGCCGCCTGGCCGGAAAGCCGAAGGCTTTCCGCACATCGAGCGGCAAAGCCGCGGATATATTTCGGGAGTCTATGAAAACTCTAATTCGTAATGGCCAAATCATCACCGCCACTGACAACTACCACGCCGACGTCCTGATCGAAGATGAAGTCGTTTCTGTGATCGGCGCTAAGCTTGATGTGCAAGCCGATACCACGATTGATGCTGCCGGAAAGCTGGTAATTCCCGGCGGCATCGATCCCCATACGCACATGGAGCTGCCGTTTGGCGGCACGGAATCGTCGGATGACTTTCGCACTGGCACAATCGCCGCGGCGCATGGCGGCACGACGACGATCATTGATTTCGCCGTACAGTACAAAGGCCAGTCACTCATCGAAGGCATCGACAACTGGCACAAGAAGGCCGAAGGCAAGTGCGCGATTGATTACGGCTTTCATCTGATCACCACTGAGCTGGAAGATCGCCAAATCGAAGAGATGTACACAGTCATGGATGAAGGTGTGACCAGCTTTAAACTATTCATGGCTTATCCGGGAGTGTTTCTCGTCGATGACGCAACGATATTTCGCGCCATGTCGGCCGCGGGAGCGCGTGGCGGTCTGATTTGCATGCACGCGGAAAACGGAATTGTTATCAATGAGATCATCAAGCGCGCGCTCGAGAAAGGCCACACCGCGCCGAAGTATCATGCGCTGACACGCCCGACCGTGGCCGAAGCCGAAGGCGTGCATCGCGCAATTGCAATCGCCGAGATGGCTGAATCACCCGTCTACATCGTCCATCTTTCCTGCGCTGACGCGCTCAACCAGGTTCGCCAGGCCCGTGATCGGGGAATTCCTGCCTTCGCTGAAACCTGTCCACAGTATCTTTTTCTTTCGATTGACGACTATGGCGAAGACTTCAACGGCGCGAAATACGTGATGACCCCACCGCTGCGAGAGAAATCAAACCAGGCAGAGCTTTGGAAAGGTTTGAAGATGGATGATCTTCAGGTCATCTCAACCGATCACTGCCCATTTTGCATGAAAGAGCAAAAGGAGCTGGGCCGCAACGACTTTAGCAAGATTCCGAATGGCGCGCCGGGCGTCGAGCATCGTGTGCCGCTCATCTACAACGGCGGCGTTGTCGAGAATCGCATCTCGCTCAACCGCTTTGTCGAGCTGACCTCAACCGCGGCCGCGAAGATGTTTGGTCTGTTCCCAAAGAAAGGAACTATTGCTGTCGGATCGGACGCCGACATCGTCATCTTCGATGCCAATAAAGAACAGACACTCAGCGCTACAACGCACCACATGAACGTCGACTACAGCGCTTATGAAGGCAAAAAAATCAAGGGTGTTGTGGAGACCGTTCTTTCGCGCGGCAAAGTAGTGGTCAACCACGAAGAGTTCAAAGGCAAACCCGGCGATGGCCTATTCCTCAAACGCGGCGAGTGCGTCAGCATTTAGCCTCAGAGCCGCGATTATGCCGTCCGCTCGAAATTTCAAGCACGAGTGTGGTAGGCATCCCGATTCTCCAGAAGTGACATCCGGCACTTTACCCGTCTGCCGAATCAAAAATACGTGTAACAAGTTTGGAGGGCGGTTATGCGGCTCTGCCGCAATACAATGCGGTAAGCCTATGGCTTACCGTCTACGCTCCTTTTCTTTTTCTCTTTCAGCCTGAGGCTAAGCCTCAGGCTGAAAAAATATCAAGAAAGGATCCTCGGCGCGGAAAGGCGCAGCCTTTGGTACTGGGGCCGCGGCAATTAAGAGGGCCTCATCAGCCGCGCACCCTGAAGGGTGCTCAGCTCATCTTGCACCCCTTCAGGGTCTGTCGGAAAAAGCTTCTAAGTGATCTTCCGTGGTGCATTCTTTGTCGTTGTCGAGACGAGGAAGCCGATTTGCACTCGCCTCGGGGCACTAGCCCGATCGTCAGGAAGGGCGTGGAACTTCGGGGCACTAGCCCGACCGTCAGGGAGGGCGTGGAACTTCGGGGCACTAGCCCGACCGTCAGGGAGGGCTCAGTCAGCCTCACGAAACTCGCATTCCTGCCCTAACAATACATATTCAACTGGTTTCTCTATTGCTCCGCATGTTGATTGCGCGCAGACGGTAGTTACGATGAAGACAAACTTCACGAACCTCATCAAAGTCGCGCATAAGTTGCGGTCATCAGATCTGAGCCCTCCCTGACGGTCGGGCTAACGCCCCGTTGTTACACAATTGATGTTGCCATTCTAAATTTCTTAGGAATTCAACACGGAGACATGGAGAACACGGAGAAATGTGATTATTCCGACAGACTCTTCAGGGTGCGGGATGATTCTTCCGATTGGTTCCGGTGGTCTTGCGACCACCGGCTACCCGCTTGCTGCCCTTCGGGCAGCAAATTTTCTTGGCAACTCAATCTTAGGACATCCGGGGAAGAGGGTGTTAGCCTGCCACTATCGGTAATCCCTCTCCCTAACCCTCTCCCAAAGGGAGAGGACATCTTGCCAATTCCACATTCGCGCTCCACCAAAATACTTGTCGCCCCACTTCGTTTGGCTTACTATGGCCGCCTTACTGTCGCCTTTCGAAACCAGCCTTACTGAGAGGTTAATCATCGATGTTCGCAGCTATCTTTCTTTTCTTTGCGCTTTTGTCTCTTGGACCAGAATCGGGAAATCAAATGCCCACCCAACAAGGTCCGCCTCCTCAATCGACACCTGTCGCGCAGCCCAGCGCATCACCATCAGCCTCGCCATCAGGTGCCGGAGCGCAAGCACGAAGAGCTTCTGAACAACCATCGCCATCTCCGGAAGAGCCTCCCGTCGTCACGCGGCACGAAATAAGAGTCGGCGGCAGGACGCTTCATTACACGGCTACCGTCGGCATGATGCCGATCAAGAACCGAGAGGGTGAAACGGAAGCGCGTATGTTCTTCATGGCTTACACACTTGATGACGGTGGTAACCGCAGCCGGCGTCCGCTGACGTTTTCCTTTAATGGCGGGCCAGGTTCGGCGTCGGTCTGGCTTCATCTTGGCGCGATCGGACCAAAGCGCGTGAAGATGAACGCAGATGGCACGATGCCGGCGCCACCCTACGAGCTGGTTGACAACGAACAGACATGGCTCAACCAAACTGATCTGGTTTTCATCGATCCGGTTGGCACGGGATATAGCCGCGCGGTCAGGCCGGACCTCGCAGCAAAGTTTTTTGGATTAGCCGGCGACATCGAATCTGTCGGCGAATTCATACGAATGTATTTGACTCGTTACGAGCGTTGGACTTCGCCGCTGTTTCTGGTGGGCGAAAGCTACGGCACCACACGCGCGTCCGCCTTGTCCGGTTACCTGATCGATCGAGGGATTGCCTTCAATGGCATCGTGCTAATCTCCACGATCATGAATTTTGAGACGACAAACTTCGCCGCGGGAAACGATTTGCCTTACGAGATGTTTCTCCCTTCGTATGCAACCACGGCCTGGTATCACAAGAAGCTGCCTTCGGATCTTCAGACGCGGTCCGTGCAGGATATCGTGGCCGAAGTCGAACACTGGGCCGCGAACGATTACGCGCTGGCGCTGGAAAAGGGCGACCGCTTAACGGCCCCGGAGCGACAGGATGTAATCTCGAAGTTGTCGCGCTACACGGGGCTTTCGCCGCAGTTCATTGACAATGCCAACCTACGTGTTTCGCTCAATCTCTTTCGCAAGGAATTGCTGCGCTCGGAGAGACGATCGATTGGACGGCTCGACGCGCGGTTCAAAGGTTATGACGCCAGTTATGCGAGCGACAGTCCTGACTTCGACGCCAGCGAGGCTGCCATTCGTCCGCCTTATACGTCGACCTTCAACAACTATGTTCGCTCGGAACTCGGTTACAAGAGCGACCTCGAATACTACATTCTCGGCGGCGGTATTACTTCGCCCTGGAACTGGAACACAAATAACGGCTATGTGGATACGAGTGTGGCCTTACGGAACGCTCTGGCGAAAAATCCTTACCTGAAGATTTTCGTCGCGATGGGCTACTACGATATGGCCACGCCTTATTTCGCGGTGCAATACACGCTGCATCACATTAGTCTCGATCCGACGTTGCTCAAGAATTTCTCGACCGGTTACTACGAAGCCGGGCACATGATGTACATCGATGAAAAATCGCTGGCACGGATGCGCGCTGATGTGGGCAAATTCATTCAGGATTCCCTCAACAGATAAGGAGGAGACGCAGATGAAAACCCTTCTCTCTTTGCTTCTCGTTTTGACTTTTTACAATTCTGCGCTGCCTCAAGGAACGAGGATCGTAACTGGCGCGGAAGCAAATGGGACTTACCGTTACCGTCGCAACGAGATCAAGATTCTCGCGCTTGGCCATAATAAGCTGCGGGTGCAAATGGATCTTACCTATGAATACAAATCACCAGCCGGGCCGACGGCTAATACGGGTGAGGCTTCTGGCGAGGCGACGATTGAAAATGATGTTGCCACCTTTCACCCCCAGGATACTCAGAATTGCACGATTACGATCAAGTTTCTTCCGGGCAACAAGATCAAAGTCACCGAAGATCACAATGCGGAATGCGGCTTTGGTATGAACGTGAGTTCGGAGGGAATCTACACAAAAGTTAAAGCCGGCAAGCCGAAGTTCGATTCAGACAACTGATCCACTTTGTCAACGGAGCGTAACTTCGAGCGTGCATCCAAATAACGAAACAATCCAATACCCCGACGGACGCGTCGAACTTAAGCATGATGCGTTCCAAGAAATCAGCGCCAGCCAGCTCTTCAATCGCGACCTCGCGCCGGTCAAGGTATCTGATCGAAACTGGACCACCTATAACTACGCTGCGCTTTGGATCAGCATGGCGCATTGCATTCCGACCTACATGCTCTCGTCGGGTTTGATCAGTGCGGGCATGAATTGGTGGCAGGCTTTGATCACGATCCTTCTGGGCAACACGATCGTCCTGATCCCGATTCTGCTGAACTCGCACCCCGGCACGAAATACGGAATTCCCTTCCCGGTTTTCGCGCGCGCAAGTTACGGCACCTACGGCTCGAATCTTCCGGCCCTGATGCGCGCTATTGTCGCCTGCGGCTGGTTTGGGATTCAGGCGTGGATTGGCGGCGAAGCGCTGCACACCTTCTTCAGCGCCATCATCCCGAGCTGGCCGACATTGCTTGGCGGACCAATCGGCGGGCACGCGCCAACAGAATGGCTCTCTTTCCTGCTCTTCTGGGGTCTGAATATTTACATCATCTACCGGGGCATGGACTTGCTCAGGAAAGTCGAGAACTGGGCCGCGCCGTTCGTGCTGATCATGACCTCGCTCCTGCTGGCCTGGGCGATTTGGAAAGCGCATGGGCCTGGTTTCCTACTGAACGAGCCAAGCAAATTTCATACTTGGGCTAATTTTCGCCCCGTTTTCTTTCTGAAGTTGACGGCAATGATCGGATTCTGGGCTACGTTGTCACTCAACATGCCGGACTTCACGCGTTATGGACGCAGCCAGCGCGAACAAGTGATAGGCCAAACGGTTGCGTTGCCAACTACAATGACTGTGTTCGCGGCGATGGGTGTCATGATCACATCAGCGGCGATGATCATTTATCGTGATCTACCACAGGATCAAATCAGTCAACTGTGGGATCCCATGAAACTGGTCGGCCACTTTCCGCAACTCTGGGTGGTGGCTATTTCGATGTTCACGGTAGTTGTGGCAACATTGGCAGTTAACATTGCCGCAAATGTTGTTTCGCCAGCGAATGATTTTGCGAATGCGTTTCCACGATGGATCTCTTTTCGGCTGGGCGGATTGATTACGGGCATTATCGGCATCCTTATACAACCGTGGCGTTTGCTTGAGAATCCGGCCCGCTACATCGATGGCTGGCTGGTCGGGTATTCGGGCGGCATGGGAGCAATCGCCGGAGTGCTGATCGCCGATTATTGGTTCGTGAGAAAGAAGAGACTCGTTCTTGGCGATCTTTATCGTCCACGCGGCGTTTACACCTACGACGGCGGCTGGAACTGGCGCGCCGTGGTTGCTACCTTGCTGGGGTGCTTCTTCGCTTGGGTAGGTGTCTTCGTTCCCGCACTCAGACCGTTGTACGATTATGCGTGGTTCGTAGGATTTGGCGTTTCGGCGATTACTCATTTCATTTTGATGAAGGTAGCGTCTCCGGAAACTGCTGTCCTGGCCGAAAAGGAAGCGGTATGATCTCGCGCAAAGGCGCTGAGAAAAGCCTAAGGCGCGAAAGAGCTTCATGCTTCCTGCGCCTTTCAGCTTCCTTTGCGGCTTTGCGTAAAATAAACTTGCCGGCACCGCTCTTGAGAGCATAAGTAATCGACTTCAGGGAGTTAACATGCCACGAACAGTTAAATGCGGATTAATTCAAGCCAAGAATGCGGCGCCGACCGACGCGTCGATTGAAGAGATCAAGCGGCTTAATATCGAGAAGCATCTCGCGATGATCGCCGATGCCGCCAAAGCAGGCGTGCAGATTCTCTGCATGCAGGAAGTGTTCACTACACCCTACTTCTGCGCCGAGCAACAGACCCGCTGGTACGAAGCTGTCGAGAAAATTCCGGAAGGACCAACGACAAAGTTAATGCAGGAGACGGCAAAGAAGTACAACATGGTGATTATCGTTCCGATTTATGAAGAAGAGATGACCGGAATCTATTACAACACCGCGGCCGTGATTGATGCCGACGGAACCTACCTGGGCAAATATCGAAAGAATCACATTCCGCACGTGGCACCCGGCTTTTGGGAAAAATTTTATTTTCGGCCAGGCAATATGGGTTATCCGGCATTTGACACGGCATTCGCTCGAATCGGTGTCTATATCTGCTATGACCGGCATTTCCCCGAAGGCGCGCGAGTGCTCGGATTAAACGGCGCTGAGATCGTTTTCAATCCGTCGGCGACTGTGGCGGGCCTGTCGGAATATTTGTGGAAGTTGGAACAGCCGGCGCATGCCGTAGCGAATGGTTATTTCATAGGAGCAATCAATCGCGTCGGTCACGAACAGCCGTGGGACATTGGCGAATTCTACGGTTCGAGTTACTTCTGCGATCCGCGCGGCCAGATCATCGCACAGGCGCCCCGCGATCAGGATGCGCTGGTCGTAGCGGATTTGAACCTCGACATGATTCGCGAGGTGCGCAACACCTGGCAGTTCTTCCGCGACCGCCGGCCTGAGAGTTACGAACAACTCGTTGCTGAATAGAGTTTTCCGGCTTGGCGTCTTTGCGTGAGATATTCCCTGGCAAAGCGGCAAAGCCGCCAGAAATGACAAACCGCCAAAAGATTTCATCGGGCGCGAAGTGGGAACCCATCGTCGGCTACTCGCGCGCAGTACGCGTCGGCAGCCGCATTTACGTGACGGGTACCACGGCTTTGGACGAGACGGGCGAGGTTGTGGGAATCGGCGATGCTTACGCGCAAACCATTCAGGTTCTTAAGAACATTGAGCATGCTCTGAATCGCCTGGGCGCAAGCCTTGAACACGTCGTTCGTACTCGAATGTATGTCACCGATATTTCCCGTTGGGAAGAATATGGACGGGCCCATGGCGAGTTTCTTAGAAACGTCATGCCGGCAACCACGATGATCGAAGTCAGTCGCTTAATCGACGACCAAATGCTTATCGAAATTGAAGTCGATGCCGAACTATGATCAGTGTTCGACAAACTTCAGTTTGTCGCGTTTTCCAGGAAGCCGATCTCTTGCAAACTCAACGACAAGGTAAAGCTTGTCGGACATTCTAGGAGTTCTTATGGATCTCTCGATCACAGTTAACGGTATTAACTTCCCCAACCCGTTCCTGCTCGGTTCGGGCCCACCGGGGACGAACGCCCGCGTGATTGCCAAATCTTACGAGGCTGGCTGGGGCGGCGCGGTGGCGAAAACGATCAGCCTTGAATCGTCAAAGGTGGTCAACGTGGTGCCACGCTATGGAAAACTTCGCTCGCGCAATAACGGGGAAGTGATCGGATTCGAGAATATCGAGCTGATTTCAGATCGACCAATCGAGGTCTGGCTGGAAGAGTTTCGCCAAATCAAAAAAGATTATCCGCATCATGTGCTGGTCGCTTCAATCATGGAAGAGTACAGCAAAGACCGCTGGCAGGAACTGACCCGAATCGTTCAGGACACAGGCGTGGACGCTTTCGAGTTGAACTTTTCCTGTCCGCACGGCATGACTGAACGCAAGATGGGTTCGGAAATGGGCGAGCATCCCGATCTCACCGAGGAGGTCACAAGCTGGGTGACAGAAGTCTCGAAGATTCCGATCTGGGCCAAAATGACGCCGAACATCACCAACATCAGGGAACCTTCGCTGGCCGCCGTACGCGGCGGCGCATTGGGAATTTCGGCAATCAACACGATTCTGTCTGTCATCGGAGTAAATCTGGACACGCTGCGGCCAATGCCAACCGTCGAAGGGTACACAGTTCCCGGCGGTTATTCTTCACAAGCGGTAAGACCGATCGCCCTGCGCATGGTCAGCCAACTAGCGCTGGCCCTGCCAACGGAAGTTTCAATCAGCGGCATTGGCGGCATCGAAAACTCGCACGATGCGATCGAGTTTATGCTGCTGGGTGCTTCAACCGTGCAGATTTGCACTGGCGTAATGCTGCAGGGTGTCAAAATGGTCGATGAGCTGAAAGAAGGCCTGGCAAAATTTCTGACGGACAAAGGGTTCAATTCAGTTCAGGAGATCGTCGGCAAGAGTCTGCCGTATTTTTCCACTCATATGGACCTCGTCAGTCGTATGAAAGAGGCAAAACGTCACAAGGCTGGGGAAGCTTCGCGTGATAACGAGTGGGCGCAGAAAGACATTACTGAAAAGACGGCCGAATTGACTTCGAACTAATTTCCAGAGTTGCAATGCCCGAGAATCTCCCTGGGAATCCGCCTCAATCAAACTCCGTATAGGTGTCAGGCTTCCCACACGATCTAATTTTGAAGCACATCTCAATTTCTGGCGTGGCTGAAGTCCTTCATCGAGACGTTCTAGGTCCAATCCAACACTTTACGCTATCATCCGAGCTTAACAAAGGCTCCATTTATCATTGATGGTTTTCGTCGCCAGCCTTCGGCAACCCAACACCGATGGATCATCGAATCAAAGAAGCTATCTCCCTTCTGCAAATGGACCCGAGGCAGAAGTTACGACCGATCGATCTAGCTCGCCAAATAGGGCTATCCGTCTCACGCCTGCAGCACCTCTTTAAGCAAGGGATGGGGATAACGATTGTTGAATACCAACGAAGGCTCCGCCTGGATCGGGCATGCAATCTGCTCGAAACAACGCGACTAAGCGTCAAGCAAATTGCAGCGCAAGTGGGAGCACAGATACCAGTCACTTCATTAGAGACTTCACAAAATATAAAGGATTGTCGCCTCGGCGTTACCGGCTCAGTTTCATTACGGCTCGTTCAGTTCAGCGACAGTAGCTCATCCGGACAAATCGCTCCTGATAAATGACAAATAAGAATCGTCGCCCCATTCGGTGAAGGCAAAGATGATATGCAGTTACTTTTGATATAAGGCAGAACCCTCAGCAGAATTGGCCAACAAATAGCAGAATCTGACAATTAGTTTTTGTTGCTCGCAAACTCTCTTGCGGTTATCTTCAACCCCTCAGAGTTCCCCCTCTTACAATAGAATAGCCTGACCCAAAACCGGTGGTTAGCATTAACACCGCGAGGCTGGTGTTCGCTGTTCATGGCAGCCGAACGCGTTCAGCCGAAGCTGATTGGGAGGAAGTCACATGTCCAAAAAAAGAATGTTCGCAGCACTCACTCTTACCGCAATCTCTGTTGGGATTTTTGCCATCATGAATCATCCGATGACGAAGGGGCAGACTTCCGCAGAAAATCAACCACCTTTCACTGCCGGCACGCTTGCGTCTCCTCGTCCGGGGCGAGCTCCTGAGCACGTGGTGTACAGACTATTCTTTCACCATCTGATGGCGTTAAAGGACCGCGCTGCTGAAATTGAACGCGCTGGCGGCAATGGGACCGGCCTGCGCGCCTATTACAAAACCAAAGCGAATTTGACGGATGAGCAATCGCATACTCTCGATCAAATAGCTGCCGATTGTGAGCGTGATGTCGCCGCACTGGACGCAAAAGCGAAGGCCATAATTACAGCTTTCAGGGCCCGCGCATTGGCGAAGAATTCAGTGACTGGCGCTACACTCCCTGCCTTACCTACAGAATTAAAAACGATGCAGCAACAAAGAGACACGATCATTTTGCGTGCGCGGCAGAGACTTCGTACTGCTCTTGGCGAAGAGGCATTTCGTCAACTGGACGATTTCATCAAGGTCGATGCGGAGCGGAATTCAAAACCAGCTCAATTGCAATCGGCTGTTCCATAAAGACGCTGCAAAGATCTCTTTGGCTGTCTCAGGTGGTGAAAGGAGTGACTGAAATGCGTATTTCAAAGCTTCATATTGTTTTCTTCGCGCTGCTCGTTTGCTTGGTCGCATCTTCGAGAGCATCTGCTCAGGAGGCCTACGGATATGCCTCAATTGATATAGATCCGAATACGAATATCGGCACTGGCTACGCAATGACTGAACTCGATTATGACACGGCTGCTTACTATGACGCGGTGGTGGAGGCACACATCGAAGACGAAAATGGGAATGTGATTACCTCAGGCAGCAACGAAGCATACCAGACGGCAGTAGTCACTCTTGGATTCGGTGACGTTCTTCAGTGCATTACGTATCGAATAATTAGCTACTTAATCCTGGACGCAATTATCTTCGACGATTGTGGTTACGTTGACGTTTTTGGCTTTGGCTATTTAGGCTTTGGCACCTGGTGGGGCTGGGGCGACTTTTATAATGATCGTTGGCTCTGTCGCTGGGAGCGATGGATAAGACTCGCGCAATTAGTCGAAACGGTAACGGAATGCATCACTGCACATGTTACATGCAGCCTGGACTCGAATCGGATCCTGCCGAGTTTGGATTTGCGAGGCACTTCGTTGCGACAGGGAATGGAACGGCAGTTTATAACATTTGACGCAGGGATGACCGGCAGAAACGCTGCGACTATTAGTTGTTGGGCAACGGACGATTTCAACCAACCGGTATCGAATGTCTTGATGACGTTTAGCTTCAGTACGACTGCTCCTAACCTCGATGATGGCGGTCATCAGAATCACGCAGGCGTGCGACCGAGAGGAATATTGAATCCTACGAGCGTTCGGACGAATAGCGCCGGTAATGCGCAGACTACTTTCACTTCGTCCCCTTTTTCGGGGGCCATCGATATAAACATCAGCGCAAATGGCTCGCAGGTGGATTCAGAAAGAGTTATCACCGTCATTCCCGGTTTACAACAGTTGTACGGCGGAACCAATTACATGCTGATCGGCAGTAACAATTACCATCCCGCGAATCACTGGGTAAAGCCGGACGTAATCACAAGTTTGCAACAGATAGCGGACGACTACGCCACCCAAGTCTATCCTAATGGGTTCCCGCCACACACGGCTGAACCCGGCGAGGCTCCCACTGACTACTATAAACTCCACTACAATGACTGTAGTCTGCGGCTTGGCGGAAAATTTGACGTCCGTCCTGTCCCGCCCCGATGGAGTGTGACTAACCACCACGATGAGCACCGCGTTGGCATCAACTGCGATGTACGGGACCGCAATGTTCCAAACGATTTGGTAACCGTTAACGGCGTACAAGAGCGGCAGTGGGATGTCCTTGAGCGGATCTTCTTCAATCGCGGGTCGACTGCTACTGGTCATGAAAGGAATCCCCCGCATTGGCATCTCAGATTCTATCGGGGTGCACAGGTTGCCGCATCTGAGAATCTCAGTCCATACAACGGAGCCCCAGCAACGATCCCGGGACAAATCCAGGCCGAAGAGTTCGATATAGGCGATGATGACGACAACGCTTTCTTTGTACCTCCACCAGAAGATCCGAATAATGATGACGGAACCAGCGTTGACACCTATGATGCCAGCGATGGCAGTACTGCTCTCACGTCTGTATCTGGTCAATGGACCGCCTACACAGTTAACGTAGATACAAGTGATACGTACACCTTGGGTGCCAGAGTTGCCTCCCCATACAGCGGTTCAATTTTTCATGTGGAAGTAGATGGCGTGAATAAGACAGGACCCATCTATATTCCCTACACTGGATCATGGGACAATTACCAACTCGTAACGGTCGATAACATTCCGTTGGACGTGGGCCAGCACGTAATGACTGTCGTTATTGATAGCGGAGGCGGGAATGTTGATTACCTCAGTTGGAGTATATACCAACCGTGTAATCCGACTTATTTTCAGCTCAGCAAGTGCTGGCAACTTGGTGGCGATTGGGATTACGATGTATGCGGGTGCGTTTATTACTAACGTCATCTGAGGCTCTCATGAAATACCAATCGCAAACCAGGCGCGTTCTTCTAATGTTCGTTCTGGGCATGTCGATCGGTACCTTAGCCTGTTCTCAAGTGCAGCAAGCCCAGACTAAGGTGCAGCGCATGCCGCTGGAAAAGCAACAGCGGGAATACAAAAGCCCGGTTAATTACGCGCCGCGCGAGCTCGGATATGATCCAAAAACTGGGAAGCCGATCGCGTACGATCATAAACCTCGCGTCGAGTTGCTGGACGCTAAATCAGGCAAATACTTGCTCAAATGGATTGGATATGACGGGAAAGAAAAGACTGTAGTTTTCCAACGCGGCGACGCTGTTGACGTTGTTGTAAGTGCTAGCGTCCCGGAAACATCCCAAGGGCAATATTTATATACCTATCAGGTTGCCAATCTTCTATCGAGTGGGACCTACTTATCAGACTTTATTTTGCAAAACTATGCTAAAGATACTAGACCTTACGAGGTAAATGGCGTCCGAACAACTCTGGCAGATTTGCGCCTGCTAGACAGTTTTCGAAACCTTCCACGCGATGGATCTTCACGGCAGGTAGGTGGCATTTTGATCGGCCAGATGTCCAATCTAATTGAGCAGTTTAGTAAAGGTAGCTGGATTAACTTTGGTCTCCTT